>RCNC010002301.1_pt1 | contig 12752 bp, 13 predicted proteins | sample 2041301 | NCBI WGS metagenome assembly RCNC01 (sample SAMN09708231, study PRJNA481090) | Marine sediment metagenome, whole genome shotgun sequencing project. | biome: marine sediment; feature: ocean; material: sediment; isolation source: Sewage treatment plant 13A marine sediment (STP13A) ... | reverse complement strand
GACCCGGCCAACCCGGACTATATCATGGCCGCGGTGTGGGCCGACATGACCACCATGGGGTTCGTGGAATTTGCTTCGGGCCTCCAGAGCCCGGCCCTCCTCAGTCCTGAGACAGTTTCAAATACAGCGACCTTGAGTGAGTTCGATCTCTTCGTTCCCGGACTCCTCATCCTTGCCCTGATGATGCTCATGTTTACCGCCGCAGGAGCCATGATCAGGGAAAAGGACAAGGGCACGATCATTCGCCTTCGGCTTTCCAACATGACGGTGCTGGAGTGGCTTTCAGCCGTGAGCGTCACCCAGCTGTTGGTGGGGACTCTGGCCCTCACTCTTACCTATCTGACGGCCCTGGCGGTGGGGTATCGAACGGATGGGTCCCTTCTCACCCTCTTTCTGGTCGGGGGGCTGACCAGCCTCTCGGTCATGGGGTTCAGTGTGTTGGTGGCGGCATTTCTTCGAAGCGTGTTCGATCTGGTCACCGTGGGCTGCTTTCCCTTCTTCATCCTCATGTTCTTTTCGGGGGGCATGTTCCCACTGCCAGGGGTCCCCCTCTTCGATTTGGGGGACCGGGTAGTGGAGTTGAACGAAGTCCTGCCCACCACCCATGCCATCTCCGCTCTCAACCGGGTGCTGAGCTATGATGCCGGGCTGGGAGATATCGTGTATGAACTTGGGGCTATGGCCCTTCTTACCGTCGGTTTCTTTGCTTTGGGTACGTGGGTTTTCACCCGCAGGCATATGCCCACAGTCGGGTAACGGTGCTGGATCACCCAGGATCCTCGTTCGCCTTGGAGCATTTCTTTCCAACCTGTCCCCGTGGGGGTAAATCATGAGAATCCATATCCTTCCCTTCTCCCTCCTGTTGCTCGTCCTTCTCCCCTCTTCGGCCCTCTCACAGGAAGGTTTGAAGGTCTTCATCTCGGTTGATATGGAAGGCATTTCGGGCGTAGTGACCTCGGAAGAGTGCTCCAGTGCGGGACCCGACTACGGCTATTTCCGCCGGATCATGTCTCTGGAGGCAAACGCGGCGGTGCTGGGGGCTTTCGACGCCGGAGCCACCGAAGTGGTGGTCAGAGACTCTCACGGATCGGCACGAAACATCCTTCCGGACCTTCTCGATCCCAGAGCGAAGCTTATTCGGGATTGGTCCGGCGGGCCCATGGTGATGATGGAAGGGTTCGACGAAACCTTCGATGCCGTGGTCTTCATTGGATACCACGCCCGGGCCGGGACGGCGGACGCCATCATCGACCATACCAGTACCGGGAACGTCACCGATTTCGCCATCAACGGCCGTAGTTTACCCGAAGCCGGGTTCAACGCCCTCATGGCCGGACACTTCGGAGTGCCGGTGGCTTTTGTCGCCGGAGACCAGGCCGTTGTCGATCAGGTCCAGGAACTCTTCGAAGGAGTGGGGACCTTCGCCACGAAACAGGGCATAGGCGCCGCATCCCTGGGTCTGCACCCGGAGGCGGCCCGGGAGGGGATCCGGGCGGGTGTGGCACAGGCGGTCGGGAATCTCGATCGGGTTCAACCCTTCACCATGGCGAAGCCCTATACGCTGGTCCTTAGACTCAAGAATGAAGCTTCGGTGTATAACGGCTCATTCTTTCCCGGTGCACGCCGCACCGGTGACTGGGAATTGACTTACTCCAGCGAGGATATTTTCCAGCTGATGTACGCTTTTAACGTTATGAAACGTTAAAAGAGTAAGAGTCCGAGTTGTTCCTAAACTGTGCCGTGAGGTTCTCATGTACCGAGTTGGCGTTTTTCTGTTGGGGGTATTCCTCTTGAGTTCTAATCTGTCCTGCAACGATCCTGTTGGTCCCAGCCCCCCGGATCCCATCACCGAACTCCCTCGGGCTTTGACTCCGTCCGAGCAGATTGTCATCGCCCGCTCGAACACCTTCGGTTTCGAACTGCTCCGGCAGGCCGATGAGCGCAAAGAGGGTGATCACGCCAACACCATCCTCTCGCCCCTCTCGGCATCCATGGCCCTGGGCATGGCGTTGGAGGGGGCGGACGGAGAGACCTTCACTGAAATGCAGGCTGCACTAGGCTTCCAGGGGATGGCTCGAACCGATATCAACGCGTCCTACGCAGGCCTCCTCGATCTACTGCTGGATCTGGACCCGGCAGTGGAGGTGGGGATCGCAAACTCTGCATGGAGCAGACTGGGATTTCCCTTCACCAGCACCTATTTCAACGCCATCACCACCTCTTTCCAGGCCGAGGTCCAGGAATTGGACTTCGATGATCCTGGGTCCAAAGACATCATCAACCAGTGGGTTCGGGATCAAACCAATGGCCGGATCGAGGAGATCATCGATGGCATAGACCCGGCGGACATCCTCTTTCTCATCAACACGGTGTATTTCAAGGGCGATTGGACGACCCAATTCAAAAAGGAAAATACGCAAGACGGAAGCTTCCATCGGGACGACGGGTCTTCGGTAACGGTCCCGATGATGTCCGGCGAGATCGAGCGGGCCGGATCAGCCTACCTGGAGGGTGGACGACAGGTAGCTGAGCTCCCCTACGGAGGCCAAGCCTTCGGCCTGGTGGTGGTCCTCCCCGCCCCCGGAGAGACCGTAGACGATCTCCTGCCGGCCCTGGCGGACGGGACCTGGGAGGGGTGGATGGATGACCTTTCCGTTGGGGATTTGATGGTCCAGATGCCCAAATTCGAACTGGAGTGGGACCAGCTCCTCAACGACGCTCTAAAGGCCATGGGGATGGAAACAGCTTTCGCACCCTTCCAGGCCGACTTCTCACGAATGACCCCCGCCGCCGATGCCCATATCAGTGCTGTCCGGCAGAAGACCTACATGCGGGTGGACGAAGAAGGGACCGAAGCAGCGGCAGCCACCTCGGTTACCGTAGATGTGACCTCCGCCGGCCCGGGGATCACGCTTGATCGCCCCTATGTACTGGCCATTCGGGAGCGTCTGAGCGGGACGATCCTCTTCCTTGGAGCCATACGGGACCCACGATAATTCGGGGACCTCCTCTATAAACCCTCGGCCCCACTGCCAGATCAAGCAGTGGGGCCGAGGGTTGGTACGTTCTGGGGTTCGGGGGCTCTACCGTACCGCTTCCCCATAGCCGAGAAGGACGTCGGTGGCGCCCTCGTCCTGGCCGGCTACCAGGAAAACGACCCGGCCCGAGTCTTCGTTCCGGGCCCAAAGGGAGTTCACTTCCTCAACTCCGTCCTGAGACCGGAGTTGTGCCTTCAGCTCGTACCCTTCACTCTCCAGCCAACCTCTGTAGAAGGAAAGGATATCCCGGGCGGACCCGCCACCCTGCCATGCCACCGCACCCATGAAGCCTTCCGAGGAGGTGAGGGAGTACACCCCCTGCGGGTCTGAGGGCATGCCATCTACTCTTTCGACCCAGTCCGGCATTCCCTCCGCTTCGTCCCCGGCTCCGAACCTGATCATGGCATCGTCGGTCTGAATGACCATGGTCCCACCGTCCTCACTTCCCTCCACGTCAAAGCGGACCTGTCCATCCTCCGAGTTGATTACGAGGGAGCCGCCACCATCTCGTTTGACGAGGTCGAGTCGGACCTGACCCTCATCGGTATCGATGGCCAGGAATCCTCCGTCATCCGTCTTCGTCAGGTCGAAGCGGACCTGCCCGTCTTCGGTATCGATGACGAGGGATCCACCATCATCCCCCTTGATCAAGTCCATGCGGACTTGGCCATCGGAGGATTTAAAATCCATGATCCCTTCTCGAACCTGGTCCTTCAGGTCCCCGATCATTTCTTGCCCATCCGGGAATAGACCCATGGTCCCCCCGAAGAACTCCTCCATGAAAGCTTCTCCCGGAGAATCCGACCCGAGGTCCTGGAGCATCATTACTCCATCTTCCGGAGGGATTGAAAGAAGGGACGAATGGGACTCGAGCTTCTCGACCATGGCCTCCGCAGCGAGGGTCGGATGTGCTTCGATCTGATGCTCGATCACGTGAGCGATCTCAACGATCTGGGACTTCATTTTGACCGCGGCCAGCCCCGCAGCCACGATCCCGAGAGCGAAAAGCGTACCGATTGCGATAGAGAACCAGGCCAGGAACGAGAGCTTCTGGCCATTCTTCCCGGTAACCGCTCTCTCGAATTCGTCGTACATGGATTTCCCTCCTACCTCGTTGCAGAACTGGGCGTTTCCCGTAAACGTACCTTCCCCGTAACCAGGACTACGAGATTGGGGACCAACTTGTTTTAATTGACCCTGTGGCGGCGCCGAAGCTCCCAAAGCAGATTGTGGGGCCAACGAGACTCCAGACATAGGGCAGGGACCCATGACATCCAAACCCGGCACGTCCACAAAGGCCATCCACGCCGGTCGCCTCGACCCCAGGCTGGAAGGCGCCATTACGACCCCCGTGTTCCAAACCAGCACCTATGAATATCATGGGGAGGATTACCACGACGTCGGCTATCTCCGCCTCAGCAACAGCCCGAACCATATCGTGTTGGCCGACCGGATCGCTGCCCTGGAATCCACCGAAGCAGCTCTGGCGACCGGGAGTGGGATGGCGGCGATTTCAGCCACCCTCCTGGCTTTCCTTTCCACCGGCGACCATGTCCTGGTGCAGGACTGTCTCTATGGAGGGACCACCAGTCTTCTGAACCACGAGCTTCGGCGGATGGGGATCTCCTACACCCCCATGGACCCTCAGGACCCTTCCTCCTGGGAGGCGCTCCTCCAGCCGACCACCCAGATGGTCTATGTGGAGAGCCTGACCAACCCCCTCATCCAGGTGGCAGACCTGGAAGCGGTGGTGGAGTTCGCCGAGGAGCACGGCCTCGTATCGGTGATCGACAACACGTTCGCCAGCCCAGTGAATTTTCGGCCGGCGGAGGTAGGCCTGGATCTCGTCATGGAGAGCGCCACCAAATACCTGAATGGTCACACCGATGTGTGCGCCGGGGTCGTAGCAGGCTCCAAGGCCCATGTGGAGACCGTCAAGTTCACCCTGGATCACCTCGGCGGGGTCCTGGATGCCCATGCCTGTTTCCTGTTGGAGCGGGGCCTGAAAACCCTTCCGATCAGGGTCCGGGAGCAGAACAACACGGCCCACCGGATCGCCGAGTACCTGGAAGGACACCCCAACGTTTCGAAGGTGAACTATCCGGGGCTACCTGCTCACGCCCAATACGCCCGGGCGGCTCGCCTATTCGACGGCTTCGGGGGAATGCTCTCCTTCGAGCTCTCTGGCGGAGTCGATGCCGCCAACGCATTTCTGGGGAAGGTCACGCTCCCGGCCCATGCCGCCAGCCTGGGAGGAACTGAGTCCCTGATCGTCCGACCTGCCGCGGCTACACACGGGGCCGTACCGCCTGAGGAGAGGGCCCGGAGCGGGATTTCCGACGGACTCATTCGGTTCTCAGTGGGACTGGAAGACCTGGACGATCTTCTGGAAGACCTTGAGAATGCCCTGGAAGATTAGGAGCCTGTTCGAGTTTCTTGAGGCGAGGATCGGTCCTGTTTCTACCACAAACCCAGGACTCGCCACCACAGACCTCCCAGCCCGAGCCAGATGATCAGGTTCACCAGGCTCACGATGAATCCCAGCCGCCACCAGTCGGCCACTTCTACGTACCCGGCTCCGAAGAGGACCGGGGCCGGGCCCGTTCCGTAGTGGGTCATGGAGCTGAACAGGTTGCTGAAGAAGGCCAGGACCAGAGCAGCCAGAAGGGGCGGAGTTCCCACCACGAGAGCAACGCCCAGAAAGGGAGCATACATGGCACTGACGTGTGCCGTGTTGGAGGCAAAGAAATAGTGGGAGTAGAAGTAAACCAGGCTCAACCCTAGAAAGGCTCCGACCCAACCCATCCCACCAAAGAGCCCGCCCACGGCCTCGCTGAACCAGGGGATCAGGCCCAGCTCGGTGAGAAATGAAGCCATCATCACCAACGCCGAGAACCAGACCAACGTGTCCCACGCCCCGGTTTCCGTGAGAACATCATTCCAGGTTAAGACACCTGTCACCAAAAGGACCACCAGACCGAGGAGGGCCGTTGTTGTCGTATGGACGCCCAGGGGACCGGCCAGCACCCACAGGCCGATGAGGAGTCCGAAACACGCCAGCATGATCCACTCGGATTTCCCCGTTGGCCCAAGCTTCTCCAGCTGTTCCTTCGCCATGGTCCGAGCCTCCGGGGTCTCCAGAATTTCCGGCGGGAAGAGTCGGAACAGGACCCATGGAACTACCGCCAGGCTCGCTAGCCCCGGTACGATTGCGGCCACGGCCCAACCCAACCAGCTCACCTGGACCCCCTGAGCCGAAGCAAGCTCCACCGCGAGAGGATTTGCTGCCATGGCCGTAAGAAACATGGCGCTGGTCACGACCGTTCCCTGGAAGGCCACTACCGTAAGGAAGGCCCCCATTTTCTTCGCAGTTCCGTCGTCAGGCCTGCTCCCATAGGCCTCCGCAACCGACCGAAGGATGGGAAAGACCACGCCCCCGGCCCTGGCCGTGTTGGACGGGATGGCCGGCGCCAGGACGAGGTCCGTCGCCACCAGCCCATATCCCAACCCCAGGCTTTTCTTTCCAAGGGCCGCCATGAAGAGGTAGGCGATCCGGGCCCCGAGGCCGGTCTTGATGAACCCCCTTGAGATGAAAAAAGCCAGAACGATGAGCCAGATCACCCGGTTCCCAAACCCGGAAAGGGCCTGCGTGATGGTCAGGGTTTTGGTAACCGCGGTTGCCGTGATGCCCAACATGGCCACTGCCCCCATGGGGAGGGGCTTCAAGATGACCCCCACGATGGTGGCGACGAAGATGGCCAGCAGGTGGATTCCCGCCGGTTCAACCCCCGCCGGTGGGGGAATGAACCAGACCAGGAGGCCCAGGACGAGGGGGACGGAATAACGGAATACCAATCGGACCTCCAGCTTCAACAATTAGGAATGACGAGAGATAGGGAACCGGGGGTTCGCCGGCAAATCACATCAATCCTTGCCCACTACCTCCAACCCCATCAAGATCATTCCTTCCGAAAGGGCCCCAGGGGCCGCCGCCAACCAGTTGGCGAACTTATTTCGTCGGAGAAACGTGGAGCCCGGACGGCCAAGAAGACTCGTCACCGCCTCCCTGGCCCTCGCCATGTTCCTGGCTGCTCTGGAGGCCACAGCTGTAGGCACGGCCATGCCTACGGTGGTATCCGAGCTAGGAGGAGTGTCGAGGTACAGTTGGGTTTTCAGCGCATACCTGCTGACCTCCACCACCACTGTCCCCATGTATGGGAAGCTGGCGGACTTGTTCGGGCGTCGCCGAATCTTCACCATCTCGGTCCTTCTGTTCATCCTCGGCGCCTCCCTTTGCGGGATCGCCCAGACCTTTCCTCAGCTGATTCTCTTCCGGGCCATCCAGGGTCTGGGTGCGGGCGGGGTAATCCCGGTGGCCATCACGGTCGTCGGGGACATCTACTCCCTGGAGGAAAGGGGCAGGATTCAGGGAATCTTCTCCGGGGTTTGGGCCATTTCATCTCTGGTGGGGCCCGCCGCAGGGGGTCTGATTACAGACCTCCTTTCCTGGCGCTGGGTGTTCTACCTGAACCTTCCTTTCGGTTTCGCCTCCCTCATCCTCCTCCACATGTACCTGAAGGAAGAGGACGAAACGCGGAGCCGCCGGAAGCTGGACATCCTCGGCACTTTGAGCCTCACGGCCTCCATCGCCCTTCTTCTTTTGGCCCTGCAGGAAGGGACGGAGATCTGGGGATGGGGAGATCCTCGAACCTTGGCCATGATGGTGGGGGCTGGAGGAGGTCTCCTGTTTTTCCTTTGGCAGGAGACCCGGGCCCCCGAACCCATGCTCCCCCTTGAACTCTTCTAAAACCGGGTGATCGCCGCCGCGAGCATGGGGGGGTTCATGATGGGAACCGTCCTTTTTTGTGCCGCAGCCTTTGTGCCCATGTTCACGCAGGGTGTAATCGGGGGAACGGCCATCGATGCCGGCATGACACTGGCCCCCATGTCCATCGGCTGGCCCATCGCCAGCACCGTGTCCGGATGGTTCGTGGCCAGGAAGGGTTACCGCCCATTTATCCTCGCCGGATCGGCCCTGGCTTTTCTTGGATGCCTCTTGTTGGCTACGGCGGGCCCGGAATCGGGTAGGGGCCAACTCATGGTGGCCATGTTCTTCCTCGGACTGGGATTGGGATTCCTCTCAACCCCCTATCTCCTTGCGGTCCAGAACGCCGTACCAAGACACCAGCGGGGGGTGGCGACCAGCTCGGTTCAGTTTTTCAGGACCATTGGCGGATCAATCTCCGTGGCGGCTCTGGGTGCTGTTCTGAACGGCCACCTGGCCGACAGACTGGTGGAGGGAGTTGATCCTAACCTGGCGTTGAACCCGGACACCCGCGGGCAGATTCCGGCAGAACTCCTGGCCAACCTGACCGATGCCCTGAGCGGTGGACTGGGGAAGGTTTACATGGTCATGGCGGCCCTGGCGGCCTTGGGGATCGGAGTGGCGTTCCTCTTCCCCGGGGGATCGGCAAGGTCTCACGCATACCCCGAAGAAGCCTCGCCTCAGTCAGGGTGACCTACGACTTCCGGTGTGGGTCCCTGGCCTAACCGCCCTTTGGTCCCCCTGGGTCAGTCCCTGCTTTCGTCCTCCTCCATTTCCTCGATCTCATCCATGATTTCGGCCTCTTCAAGGGTCCGGAACGATGGAAGGCCGGACTCAGCCCCCTTTTCCTTGTAGCCGATCCGATGGAAGGGGTTTACCACAGATGTGGCGACATTCTTGAGGTGGGCCGATACCCTCTTGAGGTACCTGAGGTAGAGAGCGGCCGTCACAGCCTTTCCCGACTGACCCCTGAGGACCTGATCGGAGCGGAGAAGTTGAAGCCCCCTCTCCACCCTTCCCGACACACTCTTGTGACTCCTCAAGATCCCCCGGGCCAACTCCTCATCCGACTCGATCAGAGCCGGCATAAGATCCTCGAACATCTTGTCCACGATCCGCTCGAGATCGAGAAATTCCGCACTCAACTCCCCGCCATCGAAAGCTTCCGGAAGACCGGCAGCAAGCTCGACGATATTTTTCGTATAGTCACCGATCCGCTCGATATCGATGACAATGGCTGTGATGACCAATCCTGAATTCAGATCGGCTTTTGGAGAAACAGAAAGGTGGGTCAGGATTTTCCGCCGTACGCTTCTTTCATACTTGTTGAGCTGACGATCCCTGTCATAGATGTCCGCCACCAGAATCCCCTCGCCTCGAAGAGCCGCCACCGAATCCCGGTGCATGCCATGGGAGGTCCTGAGCATGAGGAGGGCTTCGTCAAAAGCCTCCTGGCAAAGGCTGCAATCAGTAAAAACGGATAAGAGTTGTTTCCACATGGTTCTTCATGCCTCCCGAGGCAGCTAGAACAAGAACACGTAAAGGAGAGGGAGGAAAATCAACGCCACATAGATCCCGATGACCGCCACCGAGCTTTTCCTGGACCGAGAGGCCAGCTCCCCAGCCTTCGTCGCAAGCCAGATAGGGAGGGCCTTCAAAGGATAGTAGATCAGGATTCCCAGGATATTGAAGGAAAGGTGTGCAAAGGCCACGGTTACGGCGGCTGGGTTTCCGGTGGAAAAAGAAGCCAGGATCGCAGTAATGGTCGTGCCGATGTTCGCCCCGAGGGTATAGGGAAAGATCTGTCGAAGGGTCAGAACCCCGGTTCCTGCCAGAGGAACGACCAATGAGGTCGTGGCTGAGCTGCTCTGAACAGAGGCGGTGGTAACCATTCCCAGTGTGAAGCTGGCCGCATCATTCCTGAAGAGAACCCGGTCGAAGAGGGTTTCCAAACGATGGAGGATCGCACCCCGCATCACCTTCATCATCTGCTGGAGTGCGAAGAACAAAAAGGCCAGGGCTATGATGGCCAACGGGATCGTATGGGGGATCTTCCCCGAGAGAAACTCCGCCGGGGGACCCACCAGGGCCTTCAGGGGGCTGGCCAAACTCAACCCCCCGACCTCCGCGAAGCGTTCCTCGAGGAAAACGGCCATCTTCTGGACAGGATGGAAGGCAATCTCAATGGGGAGGATGGTCAGGGCCGCCAGAACGTTGAAGAAGTCGTGGACGGTGGACGCCGCAAAGGCTCGTTTGAACTCGGCAGGCCGGGTGACATGGCCCATGGACACCAGCGTGTTCGTTGTAGTCGTGCCGATATTCGCGCCCATGATGATGGGAATGGCGAGATGGATGGGAAGGGCCGCGGAGGCTACCAACCCTACAACAATGGTTGTCGTGGTGGAGGAGCTCTGTATGATCCCCGTGGCTACAAATCCCAGGATGAGACCTGACACCGGATCCTCTACCGTATTGATGAGCTGTGCCGCGAACCCTGCTCCGGCCATCTTGAAGGCCGTGCTCATCAACTCGATACTGGTGAAGAACAGGTATAGAAGGCCCAGGAAATAGATCAGCCGGATAAGGGCGGGAAGCCAGGACGTTCGACTTCCAGAACTCGTTGACCTCATTTCTTGTTTCAAAGGCTCCAGTCCCATGAGGTACCCGAAGACGACAACTCAAAGGGGAAGTTACAGGTTCGTTTCAGTTTGGAAACTCCCTCGGAACTCATTCCCACCCCGGCGGGTTTCAAGAGCACCATGTTTTCACTCCTGATCCTCCAGTTCGGGCAGATCTCCGAGCTTTCCGGAGCCCTCTCCGAAAGCCCCCTCCTTGCCCTGGCCACCCTGTTCGTGGCGGGGCTGCTTACCAGCCTCACACCCTGCATCTATCCCATGATCCCGATCACGGTTTCCGTGATCTCCGGAACCTCAAAACAGGGGCAGTCCAAAGGCCGAACCCTGGGGCTGACTCTCACCTACGTGGTGGGGATGTCAACTCTCTATGCGTTCCTCGGCCTCCTTGCTGGCATGAGTGGAACCCTCTTTGGGTCGGTGAGCGCGAGCCCGTGGGCGCTCCTGGCGGTCGGGAACCTTTTGCTCCTCTTCTCGCTTTTTATGTTGGACGCCATCCCGGTTCCCATTCCCAGGCAGTTTATGGATTGGGCCGGATCCCAGGGCGGAGGCTCCTATGGCGCAGTGTTCCTATTGGGAGCCAGCTCCGGCGTAGTGGCAGCACCTTGCGGGGCGCCCGCCTTTGCGGTGGTCCTCACCTGGGTGGCCGCCACTCAGGCCGGAATCATGGGGTTTTTCTACCTCTTCACCTTTGCGCTGGGGATGACGGCAATCCTAGCCCTGGTCGGGCTGTTCTCGGGATCCATCGCCCTCCTCCCCCGGTCGGGGAAGTGGATGGTTTGGATTAAGAAGGGGGCCGGAATCATGATGATAGCCGTGGCTCAGTACTACATCCTGAAAGCGGGATACAACTTATGATTGGGAAAGAGAAGATGGATGCACCACGAAGGGATTCAGTCCTGGACTTGATACGACCCTCGGTCCTAGGCTTGGTTTTGCTCACGGGGATTCTCCTTGTTCCCGGCGGCCTCGCCGGCCAGGACATTTCCCTCCCCTTAGGCACCGAAGCACCCGCCGCAGCCCTGGAGGATCTGGATGGGAACCCGGTTCAGATTCTGGATTTTGTTGAGGCGGGCAAGCTGACGCTCATAGAATTCTGGGCCTCCTGGTGCGAGAACTGCGAAGCCCTCCAACCCGAGCTGGATCAGATTCACTCCGAGTTCGGGTCCCAGGTCAATGTGGTGGCAGTGGCCGTGGCCGTTTCCCAGTCTCAACGGAGGGTCAAGCGGCATGTGGAGGAGCATGGCATCGGATACCCCTATCTCTGGGATGAAGAAGGGGAGGCCGTGAAGGCTTACGAGATCCCCGGAACGTCCATTGTTGTCATCCTCGATGGCACCGGGAAGGTCGCCTATACAGGGTCCGGGAGAGATCAGAAACTGGTGGATGCGGTAAGGAAGCTGATCGAGGAGTGAACGCAGTACCCTCTGACCCCCCAAAGGCTCTCGATTCGCAGTTGCTGGCTTGAATCGTGGCCAAAGGCCCCACCGGGGCCACCAATGATGAAGGGCCCGACGGCTGAGAACCGTCGGGCCCTTCGGTATGCCGACCCATACGCCGGAACGGGATTCCAGCGGTCCTTCCCCTTCCCCTACCCTCTAAAGCGATGCCTGCCCTTAAAGGCCACCTGTTTCGGGCGTCACCCGGTCGATGGCCTCTTGTAGCTGCTTGTAGGCCCCCGGGTCCACCTGATTGAATCGTGGAATCACCTCTGCGACCCGACCCTCCGGGTCGACTACGATGACAGCCCGGCTCCCGACCATACCGTTGTCCCTCGGATCCCCTCCGAACGCAGCAAAGGCTGAAGAGCCCGGATCACTCCCAAACAGGAACTGGAAGTCCTCATCCTTGGCCCAGGAAGCCAATTCTTCCGCAGAGTCGCTGGAGATTCCGAGGAGAACGACGTCCTGCCCGTTCCTGAAAAGACTTGCGTACTGATCACGGTACGCTTGCATTTGGACTGTTCAGCCACCCGTCCTGACTTTGAAGAAGAACGCAAGAACAACCGTCTCTCCCCGTAGCTGGCTGAGCGTCATTGCCTCTGCCAATACACCGTGCCTGGTGGCACCGGTAACTTCGATATCCGGGGCCATTTCGCCCACGGCAAGGAAATCCGACGGCTCCTGGGCCAACGTGGAACTCGGGGCAAAAACCCCGACGCCCAGGCCGAGAAGAAGAATGGCAACTAATCTTCGCATGCTCTTTTATTCCCTTTTCCGTAATGGACAGTAGCCGCGATAAGAGCGAGTACCAGGA
>RCNC010002300.1_pt1 | contig 12752 bp, 9 predicted proteins | sample 2041301 | NCBI WGS metagenome assembly RCNC01 (sample SAMN09708231, study PRJNA481090) | Marine sediment metagenome, whole genome shotgun sequencing project. | biome: marine sediment; feature: ocean; material: sediment; isolation source: Sewage treatment plant 13A marine sediment (STP13A) ... | reverse complement strand
TTTCTCTCGCGCTTTTGCTACTGCTTGTTGCGTTGCTCAGTGCCTGTAGCAATCAGCCGCAAGTGGAGCAAGTCTTGCGCGCGGAAAATCACCAGTCAGTTGATTTCAGTGGCTCATGGGAGCTGGACTATAGTCAAAGCGATAACATCCAGGAGGAATTTGATTCCCTGGTGAGGGATTTGCAGCGCCAGGCTGAACGCCGCCAGGGGGCAATGAGCCAGGGTCCTGGAGCAGGCATTGCGGTCGGGGGCGGCGGCGCCAACAGTGGGGCATCAGTGGTGGGCCTGGCCCGTATGGCAGACCTGGTGACGCAGTCGCCGCTGCTGGAAGTGGAGCAGGACGCGGATAAAATTCGGGTCAAGCGGGAGGAAAACTTCTCCCTGGCCTGTGAATTTCATGCCGGTCAGTTGCAGACGGTGGAGACCCCCTTCGGCACTGAAATCTGTGGCTGGAACGGTCATCAACTGGTGTTCAGGATGTTGTTGCCGGAGGGCCTCAGTATTCAGCATGTCATGACGCTCGGCGCTACCGGGCAAAAGCTCAATATTGCGACCACGGTCGTCTCTGACCGGGTGTCCTATCCCTTTACGCTGGACCGGGTGTATAACCGCTTCGTACCGGGAGAGAGCGGCTACCGCTGCACCATCACTTTAACCAAGGGCAAGGTATGCACCACAGAAACCCGCTAGTTCACCTGCTAGCCCTGTTGCTTACCTTGCAGTGCTGGGTTGCCGTTGTTTACGCGGCGCAGCCTGGCGGCGAGCCTGTCATGCTGGATGTGGGCCTGGTGATTTTTGATCCGGGTATTCCCGAGGATAAATCCACCCATAGCAAGTTGGGTATATTCCCTGAAATTCGCAAGTCTGAAGCCAAGTACATGCCGGTTATGTTGCGGCGTGTTGTGATTGAATCCGGCAACTGGGGTGTGGTCAGGGTGTTGCCCGAACCGCTGGAATCTTCCGAGTTGCTGGTGCGCGGCCGTATTGTGCATTCCGACGGACAGCGACTTGAATTACACATACAGGCCACTGACGCCACCGGGCGAGGCTGGCTGGATAAGAACTATGCCGCTGCAACTGTTGCCGAGGACTATCCGGTGAGTCTTGATGGTGACCCCTACCTCGGGCTGTACCAGCAGATTGCCGCTGATCTTTACTCCGCCAGGGGGCAGTTGACGCAAAAGCGGCTGCAGCAGATTCGGGAGGTCGCTTTTATGCGCTACGCCGCCAGTCTGGCACCGGATGCGTTTTCGTCCTACCTGGGCTATAGCGAAGAGGGTGTCTATACGCTATCCCGCTTACCGGCGGAGGGTGACCCCATGATCGCCAGGGTGAACAGCGTCAGGAATCAGGAGTACCTTTTTATCGATACGGTGGATGAACAGTATGCGCGTCTCAGTGAAGAAATGGCCACGACCTATCACCTGTGGCGTCAGTATGACCGGGAGCAGGCGCTGTTCAGGACGGGCTACCAGCAGCGTGTGGAGGGCCGTGACAGCCGCGGTAGGCGCGGTTCCTACGCCGCCATGGAGCAAACCTACAACGCCTACAAGTGGTCCAAGATCCATGTACAGGACCTCGATGAGTTGGCTCAGGGCTTCAATAATGAAGTCGCCCCTACCGTCATGGAAGTGAGTGGCCAGGTGTTTCGTCTCAGCGGCACGCTCGATAACCAATACGCGGAATGGCGCGATATCCTGCAGCGCATTTTTACGCTGGAGATGGGCTTGACGCCGTAGCATGGATTTCTGCTATCCTGTGACGATGGATAGCGAAGATAAAGACCACGATACTCTACTGGATTCCCTGAAGCGCTTAACGGGTCAGGTTGCCGGGGGCACATTCGACCTGGCCCGCAACACGGCCACCATGAGCGCTATGTTCGGCGAGACCTGGCTGCGCAGTACCCTGATGAATAAGCTCGAACCGGAGCGTCTGGAGGCGATGGCCGAAGCCGGGCATTTCCTGCGGGACGCGCGGGAGACGGCGGGTATGTCCATCAAGGACCTGTCTGAGAGTATAGGCCTGACTGACCGCAGCGTGCTGGAAGATATTGAGAGCGGCCAGACCATCATGCCGCTGGAATTGATGCTGCGCAGCGCCTCGCTGCTGGCACGGCACGACCCCATTCCATTCCTCATCAAGTTTATGCGCACCTACAACCCGGCCCTGGAAAAGACGCTGGAGCAGTTAGGCGTGCTGGCCCTGCCCAAGCAGTACGAGCGGGAGCGCCGTTTTGTCAACCTGGTACGCCAGCACGACGTGCTCAGGACTTTGTCGGACGATGAGTACGAACGCTTTATCCATTACATGGAAAGCTCATCCAACCTGGTATTGGATGTCATGCTGAAAGAAAAAGAAGCGAACGCACCGGCGCAGCCCGGCCGCGGCAGGGCCAAGGCGAAAGCCGGGGCTGCAGCAAAACCCAGGGCAAAAGCCAAGGCGGCGAAGAAAAAGGCCACTCCCCGGCCGCGCAAGCGCACTCCAGGCAGCCAACGAAAGATGCCGTAACGGCACGATGTAAAACATTAACCTATCCCTCTAACTGATTGATATATAAAATATTAATCTTTTTCTATATGGAATTTTCAAAGTGGCCGTGACGGTAGCAGATAGTGATTCATGGTTTGCCACCTGCCCCAAGGGGGTGGAGAGTTTATTGGCTGCCGAGTTGAGTTCACTGGGTGCGGACAGCACCCGAGAGACGGTCGCCGGTGTTTATTTTACAGGGCCTCGCGCCATCGCTTACCGCGCCTGCCTGTGGTCGCGCCTGGCCAACCGCATATTGTGGCCCCAGGCACAGGTGGATGCCGCTGATGGTGACGAGCTTTATCATTCCCTGCGAGAGATTGATTGGGGGCGATTGTTCGACTCCGCGAAAAGTATCGCCATCGATTTCTCCGGTGAAAACGGCAACATTCGCAATACCCAGTTCGGCGCCCAGCGCAGCAAGGATGCGATTGTTGACTGGTTTGTTGACGCCGAAGGGCAAAGGCCTTCAGTCGATCGCGCAAATCCCGATGTGAAACTCAACGTTCGCCTGGTGCGTGACCGGGCCCATGTGTCTATCGATTTTTCCGGAGGCAGTTTGCACCAGCGGGGCTATCGCCTGCGAGGCGGCGCTGCACCCCTGAAAGAGAATTTAGCTGCGGCTGTGCTGCTGCGGGCTGATTGGCCAGGAGTCGCCGCCCGCGGTGGCGCACTGATTGATCCGATGTGTGGTTCGGGGACACTGTTGCTGGAAGGCGCCATGATGGCGGCGGATATTGCTCCGGGGCTGGCACGCAAGCGTTTTGGTTTTGAGCGCCTGCGGTTTCACGATGGAGCACAGTGGCAAGCCCTGGTCAGCGATGCGCGGGGCAGGGCGGAACGCGGCAGGGCGGCACAATTGCCGGAGATTCGGGGTTACGATGCTGACCAGGCAGTTATCCGCCGGGCCCAGGAAAATATAGCGCGTCTGGGTCTGGAGAAAACTGTCAGGGTTAGCGCGCGGCCCGTTTCCCAGTTAGCCAAGCCGACCCACCGCCCGCTGCCCTATGGACTGCTGATCTGCAACCCGCCCTATGGTGAGCGCCTGGGGGAGAAGGAGCAGTTACGCGGTCTCTATCGGCAACTCGGGGAACTTATGCTGGCGGAATTCCCCGGTTGGCAGGCGGCTATTTTTACCTCTGAACTGGAATTGGGTAAGGCCACAGGGCTGCGCAGTCACAAGCGCTATGCGTTGTACAACGGAGCTATCGCCACACACTTACTGCTGTTTGACCTGGCCGGTAATGAACTGCGTGATATGGGCCTGGCGCCAGTTGCGGCGAGCGATGCTGAGCCTGGGTCTGAGCCTGGGTCTGAGTCTGAGTCTGAGTCTGAGCCCGCGGCGCTATCCGCTGGCGCGCAGATGTTTGGCAACCGTATACGCAAAAATCGCAAGCGCCTGGCCAATTGGGTAAAACGCGAGCAGGTGAGTTGCTATCGCCTCTACGATGCGGATATGCCCGAGTATGCAGTAGCCGTGGACCTGTATGTCGGCTACGCGCATGTCGCCGAGTACAAGGCGCCCCGCGGTGTAGCCGAGGAGGCGGCGGCGAGGCGGCTGGGCGAAATTCGCGCGGCGCTGCCCGCGGCGCTGGGTATACCCCCAGAGGATATTGTTTACAAACAGCGCAGCAGGCAGCGCGGTAGCGAGCAGTACCAGAAACACGGTAGTAAGGGCGAGTTGCTGAAAGTGCAGGAGGGGCGTGCCAGCTTGCTGGTCAATTTGCGCGATTACCTTGATACCGGTTTATTCCTGGATCATCGCGCGCTGCGTTTGCGGATCGGGCGGGAGGCAGCCGGCAAGGATTTTCTCAACCTCTACTGCTATACCGGTACCGCCAGCGTGCACGCGGCGCTGGGTGGCGCGAAATCGACCACCAGTGTCGATCTATCCAATACCTACCTCGACTGGCTGCGCAAGAACCTGGCGCAGAACAATCTGCAGGCAGACAGTAACGCCCTGGTCAAAGCCGATTGCCAGGCGTGGCTGGAGCAGCAGCAACAGCAGCGCTACGACCTGATACTGCTGGACCCGCCTTCCTTCTCCAATTCGAAATCACTGGAGACGAGCTTTGATGTGCAACGCGATCACCTGCAACTGTTACGCCAGGCCATGGCAGTGCTGCGGCGGGGCGGGCAACTTTATTTTTCCAACAATCGCCGTGGCTTCAAACTGGATGACAGCCTGCGCGAAGAGTTTGTGTGCGAGGACATTACGCACGCGACGCTGGATCCCGACTTTCAGCGCAATAGTAAAATCCATTGCTGCTGGTCGATTCGTCACCCTGGCGATGCGTGATTCAGCTGTTCAAAGTGTGATTTCAAGGGCAGAAAAACACAGTTTCAGATTCAGCGGGTATTCGGTAGTAGCTCAAATAGCGGCGTAGACCGTTAGTAGTCGCCAACTTTTTTTCAAAAAGGATATCCACATCAGGGAGAATAACCCGTGAAAACAGGGCTTATTCCGTGCGGTTATGCGATAAACACTATAAAAATCACCTAAGTCATTGATTTGGATTTATAAAACCAATGGTTGTTATCTTTGATGAAAGAGGAAGGCGCGGCCTTTTTTGAACGATAGCCCGCCCCCTGTCGGGGGCTATCCCCATAGTTATCCACAGCTCAGGCTGTGGATAACTACTCCGGGTCCGCGAGTTTCAGCAGTTGTTTGCCGACGTTGGCGCCGCTGAACAGGCGCTGCAGGGTGGTGGGGATATTTTCAAAGCCTTCCTGTATATCTTCCCGCCAGGTAATGTCACCCGCCATAACCCATTCTGTCATGGCTGCTATCGCCTCGCCGGCCCGGTCGAGGTAATCAAGCACGATAAAACCCTGCATGCGCACGCGCCGGGCGACGAGTACCATCAGGTTGCGGGGGCCGGGTTTTGCTTCAGTATCATTGTAGGCAGAGATGGCACCACACAGGACGATGCGCCCAAAATCGGCCATATGGGTGATGCCGGCCTCCAGCGTAGCGCCGCCGACATTGTCGAAAAAGACATTCACGCCAGCGGGGCAGAGCTCGCCGATCCGCTGTTCGATGTCTTCATTCTTGTAATCAATGACAGCATCCAGTTTGCAGTCTTTAAGCAACCATGCGCATTTCTCGGCGCCACCGGCAATACCCACAACCCGGCAGCCCTTTAGTCTGGCTATCTGCGCCACTATAGAGCCGGTCGCACCCGCTGCGCCCGAGACCAGTACCGTGTCGCCGGCCACTGGTTGTCCCACGTCCAGCAGTCCGAAGTAAGCGGTGAGGCTGGTGCTGCCGAATACGCTAAGTGCCAGGTTAGGGGGCGTGCCTGCGGGCAGTGCGTTGGGGGGAATGAGCCCTGCGGGATCACCGATACCGTATTCCTGCCAGTTCAACAGGCCCTGGACCAGCGTGCCCACCGGTAGTTCATCGTTTTCAGATTGCACCACCTGGCCGACGCCGCTGGCGCGCATGGGTTCCCCGATGGCGACGGGTGGCAGGTAACTGGGTTCGTCTGCCAGCCAGCCACGCATGGCGGGATCGAAACCCAGCATCAGTGTTTTTACCAGCACTTGCCCGGCGTTCAGGTCCGGCTCAGGTAGGGCTGTCTCCACCAATTCAAAATGTTCAGGTCCAACCATGCCCAGTGGGCGCTCCTGCAGCAGCCATTGCCTGTTGTGTGTATCCATGAAGAAGTCCTGTCCGTGAGTGGGTGCCTGCGGGCGACAGCCCAGCATTTAGAGCGCGTTATTAGAGCACCTCAACCACAGCTTGAACAGTGCCGCACAGCACATGACAGCGCAAAGGAGCTGTGTTCCAATCGTGCTCCTGATGTCGTGGACTGGCAATTGAATGAAATCCCTGCTGATTGTTTACCATAGCCAAAGCGGTGCTAGCGCTATGTTGGCCAGGGCGGCCTGGCGGGGGGCGCGCCTGGAACCGGATATCGAAGTTGTGGTTCGACGCGCATGGGATGCGGGTATTGCCGAACTCGCCAAAGCCGACGGTTTACTGCTGGTAGCAGCCGAGAATTCCGCAAGCCTCGCCGGAGCGATGAAGGATTTCCTGGATCGCGCCCTGTACCCGGCCATTGAGCGCCAACTGGTGATGCCTTATGCCTTGATTGTCAGTGCGGGGAATGATGGCAGGAGCGCCGTGCAACAGGCACAGCGTATCCTGTCCGGATACCCCTTTCCTGCGGCGGCAGAGCCGTTGATCCTGCGGGGAGAGGTAATCCCCTCCCACGAGTTGGCCAGTGCCGAATTGGGCCAGGCATTTGCCACAGGCCTGTCCATGGGAATTTATTAACTTGTGAGAAGAGCAGGAACCGGGGGATACACGCAGTCGGGGTCGGAGTCAGGGCCTTAGCCATCGGCCTTGTCTTCAAAGGTATCCAGGGCGTCGATAAATGCCCTGGCCGCCCGGGACAGGCTGCGCCCCTCGTGATACACCACTCCCAGCGTTCTCCCGATCAGCGCGTCGCGCAGGGGTAGAGTCACCAACGATTCGTCGCGCATGCTACGCGGCAATACCGTCCAGCCCAAACCGACCGAGGCCATCATGCGAATCGTTTCCAGGTAGTTGGTGGTGATAGAGACCTGCAGGGGCAGGCGGCGCTGGTCGAACAGGCTTTTGATAATCTGGCCTGTGTAGGTGTTGAGGCCGGGTAGGATAGCCGGGTGCGTGCTCAAGGTTTTCAGGTCCAGCATTTTCTGGCGGGTCAGTTCATGTCCCTTCTGCACCATGAAATCCAGTGGGTCCTGCCAGATGGGCCGGGCAATAATATGCGACTCCGCAGCAGGCGCAAGAGTCACCACCGCCAACTCCGCTTCCCCTCTGAGGGTGAGGTCGTAAGCCTGCTCCGAGTCCATGAAATCGATATCGATATGCACGCCCGGAAATTCCCTACTGAAATAGCTCAGCACCGGGGGCAGGCGATGCAGTCCAATATGGTGACTGGTAGCCAGTCGCAGCTCGCCGGCCACATCGCCAGCGAGATCCCTTACGGACTGCTCCGCAGCCTGCAATTGCAACTGTACGGACCGCGCATGGGGCAGTAAGGCCTTGCCGGCCTCCGTCAGGCTAATGTTCCTGCCGATACGATCGAACAGCGGCGTGTCCAGCTGTGACTCCAGTTGCGCCACCCGCTTACTCACGGCCGGTTGGGTCAGGTGCAGCTTTTGGGCGGCCACTGAAAAGGAGGCCGCTTCGGCCACCAGCAGGAACGCACGAAGATTCTGGGTATCCATTTAATATTCCTATAAGGAATCCATCGAATGAAAATAATAGATTTGAGTTATCTATAATTCAAGCCCATAATTCACGCCACATTTCAGATTACTTTCAATCAAGCGAAGAGGTGCCCCATGAGCGGACAGACGCTTTACGACAAGTTATGGCAGAGCCATTTGGTGGAGCAGCGCGATGACGGCAGTGCGTTGATCTACATCGACCGGCAGTTGATCCACGAAGTGACTTCCCCCCAGGCCTTTGAAGGATTGCGCCTGGCGGGTCGCCAGCCATGGCGGGTCGATTCCAACCTGGCAGTGCCTGACCACAACGTTCCCACGGAGCGCGAAGAGCGCCTGGGTGGTGTAGCCGGCATTCTCGATCCGATATCACGGCTGCAGGTGCAGACGCTGGACGATAACTGCAAGGATTTTGGTATCGTAGAGTTTGAGGTTAACGACATCCGCCAGGGTATTGTTCATGTGGTGGGCCCCGAGCAGGGCGCGACTCTGCCCGGTATGACTATTGTCTGCGGTGACTCCCACACTTCTACCCACGGTGCCCTGGGCGCCCTGGCACACGGCATTGGCACATCCGAGGTTGAGCACGTGATGGCCACGCAGTGCCTGGTGCAGCAGAAGATGAAGAATATGCTGGTGCAAGTCGATGGCCAGTTGCAGCCCGGCGTTACTGCCAAGGATGTGGTGCTTGCCATTATCGGTGAGATCGGAACTGCTGGCGGTACCGGCTACGCCATTGAGTTTGGCGGCGAAGTATTGCGTGATCTCAGCGTTGAAGGCCGTATGACGGTTTGTAATATGGCTATCGAGGCAGGTGCCAGGGCTGGAATGGTGGCAGTGGACGAATCTACCCTGGAGTACGTTAAAGGGCGCCCCTTTGCGCCATCCGGCGAACTTTGGGATAGGGCAGCTGCTGCCTGGCGCGATCTGCACAGCGACGCAGATGCGGTCTTCGACCGCGTGGTTGAGTTGCGCGGCGAGGATATCAAGCCACAGGTTACCTGGGGTACGTCCCCGGAAATGGTATTACCAGTGGACGGCGTCATACCGGATCCCGCGCAGATGGATAACGCCACCCAGCGCGAGGCGACAGAGCGCTCGCTGGAATACATGGGCCTGACCGCGGGGATGCGAATCACTGATATTCAGCTCGATACGGTTTTCATTGGCTCCTGCACCAACTCCCGCATAGAGGACCTGCGCGCCGCAGCGGCCGTGGTGAAAGGCAAGCAGGTGGCCGGTTCACTGCGTCGAGCCCTGGTGGTACCCGGTTCCGGTGAGATCAAGAAACAGGCGGAAGCCGAGGGCCTGGACAAGGTGTTCACCGATGCGGGGATGGAGTGGCGCGAGCCGGGCTGTTCCATGTGCCTGGCGATGAATTCGGACAAGCTCGAGGTGGGAGAACAATGCGCCTCTACATCCAATCGTAATTTCGAAGGGCGTCAGGGCTTTGGTGGCCGTACGCACCTGGTGAGCCCGGCGATGGCTGCGGCTGCGGCGGTAGCGGGCCACTTCGTCGATGTGCGTGACTGGTAGGAGTAATAGACCATGAAAAGTTTTACTGTATTACAGGGCGTTGCCGCCCCTATGGATCGGGCCAATGTGGATACCGACCTGATTATTCCCAAGCAGTTTTTGAAGTCTATCAAGCGCAGCGGCTTCGGGCCAAACCTGTTTGATGAGTTGCGCTACCTGGATCAGGGTGAGCCGGGGCAGGACTGCAGCGGGCGTCCCTTGAACAAGGAATTTACGCTCAACCTGCCACGCTATAAGGACGCTGCGGTATTGCTGGCCAGGGATAATTTTGGCTGCGGTTCCAGTCGCGAGCATGCGCCCTGGGCGCTGGAAGACTATGGCTTTCTCTGCCTGATTGCCCCCAGTTTTGCCGACATCTTTTACAACAACTGTTTCAAGAACGGCATTTTGCCTGTTGAACTGGCTGCGGATGTGGTCGATCGCCTGTTCCAGGAGATGTACGCCACCGAGGGTTACCAGTTAAAGGTCGACCTTGAACGGCAGGTCGTTGAGACGCCAGCGGGAGAAGAGATCGCCTTTGAAGTAGATGCCTTTCGCAAGCACTGCCTGCTCAACGGCCTCGATGACATCGCTTTGACCCTCGAAAGCGCAGCGGCCATACGGACTCATGAGCAGCAATGGCGCGAACAGTCTCCCTGGTTATTCGGCGCGCTGAAGTAGCACCGTTGTGACCTGTGATAAACAATAGAGCTTAAGGAAGTAGGTAGATGACTAGCGAGTACGATGTTGCTGTAGTGGGCGCCACCGGCGCGGTCGGGGAGGCCATGATTGCCATTCTGGAGGAGCGAGACTTCCCGGTGGGTACCCTGTATGCCCTGGCCAGTAGTCGCTCGGCCGGTAAAACCGTGATGTTCAGGGGCAAGTCGGTCAGGGTTACTGACCTGGCAGAGTTTGACTTCAGCCAGGCGCAGATCGGTTTGTTTTCCGCCGGCGGGAGTATTTCAGAGCAATACGCGCCGCTAGCGGCGGCGGCGGGTTGTATTGTGATCGACAATACATCGCATTTTCGCCAGGAGGAGGGGGTTCCCCTGATTGTGCCGGAAGTCAACATCGAGGCCCTGGCGGGTTACAGCGAGCGCAATATCATCGCCAACCCCAATTGCTCAACGATACAGATGGTGGTCGCATTGAAACCGATCTACGATGCGGTCGGGATTGAGCGTATCAATGTCGCCACTTACCAGGCCGTGTCGGGTACTGGCAAGGAGGCGATAGAGGAGTTGGCGGGGCAGACCGCGCGCCTGCTTAATGGCAGCGAGGTGGAATGCAAGGTGTACCCGAAGCAGATCGCCTTCAACGTCATTCCTCACATCGACACTTTCCAGGACAACGGTTATACCCGAGAAGAGATGAAAATGGTCTGGGAGACACAAAAAATCTTCGATGACCCCAGTATCCAGGTCAATCCAACGTGTGTGCGGGTGCCGGTATTTTTTGGCCACTCCGAGGCGGTACATATCGAGACCGTGGACCAGATCAGTGCCGCCGAGGCGACCAGTTTGCTGGAAAACGCCCCGGGGGTGACAGTCATGGATGAGCGGGCGGATGGCGGCTACCCGACCGCTGTGAGTGACTCCGCTGGTAACGATCCCGTCTTCGTCGGTCGTATACGGGAGGATATCTCCCACCCCAAAGGGCTGGATATGTGGATTGTTTCCGACAATGTCAGGAAGGGAGCGGCCCTAAATAGTGTGCAAATTGCCGAGAGCTTGGTGTCGACCTACCTTGATTAATGCCCCTGATTCACTGATACTTGGGACGTTATTCGGGCAGCTGCGGGTGGTGGGAAGCACCTGGAGCGGGGCCGCCGTAAGGTGGTTTCAGGGCGTCTAAAGGGGTTTTACATACCAGGCGCCGCGCCAACAGCGCACCGAATCAGTGGTCGCCCCCAGGGGAGGTCGACTTTAAGATCATAAGGATAAAATAATAAGGGGCGGGTATGGCTCGTAAGTTAGCTGCTGTAGTGTTCTCACTGGGGTACGGTATCCAGGCGAGTTCAGTAATGGCTCTCGGCCTGGGTGAATTGAAGCTTGAGTCCTTTCTCAACGAGCCTCTCAAAGCCAGTGTGGATCTGCTCAATACGGTTGGTTTGCACGAAGACGAAATTAAAATTCGACTGGCAACGCGGGATGACTTCCAGAAATTGGGTCTGGACCGGGCCTACTTCCTGACGAATATCACGTTTGAGGTAGAACTGAATGACAAGGGCCGCGCCCAGATTGTTATATCTTCAGAAGACCCCGTGCTGGAACCCTACCTGGATTTCGTTGTAGAGGCGCGCTGGCCTTCCGGTCGGCTGTTACGTGAATACACCGTACTGATCGATCCACCCGTGTTCGGGGAGACCGTTTCAGCTTCCGTTTCAGCGAGCCAGCGTGTTGAGGAAGTGGAAGGAATTCCCGCTCCTGCAAAAAAAAAGGACGAAGCGGCCGCCACTAGTGGCACCCGGGTCGGAGTAAAAAAGAAGTCTGACCTGCCTCCGGGCACCATGCCGCAGCGTGATTTTAGCGCCACCACCGCACCCACGCCCACAGCCGGTAGCCGCTATATGATTAGCCGCGACCAGACCCTGTGGGAGATCGCATCCCTGGCCCGGCCGGAGGGTGCTTCTGTACACCAGACGATGCTGGACATCCAGCGACTCAACCCCAAGGCATTTATCAACGGCAACATCAACCGGGTAAAGGCGGGGTACATTGTGTATCTCCCCAGCGCTGACGATATCAGTTCCGGAAACCTGGCAGCGGCACTGGCGGAAGTCAATGAACAAAATGCAGCCTGGCGCGAAGGCCGGGACGCGGAGTTGGTAGCCAGCAGCGGACCCTCCCTGAAAATTTCTGCAGAGTCAGACGAGAGTGAAGACTCGACTGGCCAGGACTCATCAATGGGTGAGGCTGGCGGCGCTATGCCAGACTCCAGTGCGGGCGCGGGCGCGGACGCGGACGCGGACGCGGACGCCATGGATGGAGATCTTGCCGACAGTGGTGACACCACAGGACGCATGGCGGCAATGCAACAGCAGCTGGAAACAATGCAGCGAATCGTCAACCTCAAGGATGAACAGATCGCAGCGCTGCAATCCAGGCTGGCTGAATCTGGCAGCCCTGAAGGCGAAGATGCCCTCGCCGCTGAGCTGGCCGGTGAGTTGGCGCAGAGCGAGCTTACTGAAGATGCCGAGGCGCTCGCTGAAGAGGCTGATGAATCCATTGAGGACATCTTTGCCGACCTGGATGAGTCAGACGAAGAGGTGGCCGAAGAAGAAACGGTCGTTGAAGAAACGGTCGTTGAAGAAACAGTTTATGAAGAAACGGTCGTTGAAGAAACAGTCGCTGAAGAATCGGCTACTGCTGCGGTAAAACCGACCTCTGGCACGCCCAAGCCGGCGCAGGCTGAATCCAGCGGCGGTATCATGGATTATATTTACTATATCCTGGGCGCAGTTGTCCTGGCTATTGTAGGGTTTAT
>RCNC010002299.1_pt1 | contig 12753 bp, 12 predicted proteins | sample 2041301 | NCBI WGS metagenome assembly RCNC01 (sample SAMN09708231, study PRJNA481090) | Marine sediment metagenome, whole genome shotgun sequencing project. | biome: marine sediment; feature: ocean; material: sediment; isolation source: Sewage treatment plant 13A marine sediment (STP13A) ... | reverse complement strand
AAGTACACCTCATTCCTCGGGATTTGCAAGCCTTGATCTCGAACTTTTTACGAATCCGTCGGAAATTAGACTTTTTACGAGTTCATCAATCCGAACAGTTGGTATACAAAAAAAGTATAAGTCCGGTCCGGACGACCTGTAAACCCTATAAAACCATCTAGCCATCCCTGATGCGGTATACGGGGAGACGACTGTTTTGAAAATCGTTTGGGATGGTTCAAAATTGGGGCTATGGCGATTCGGTGGTCAGGCGCTGGATGGATCGGCGAAAAATTGAACCCTCCCCACGGCAAGCCGCAGGGAGGGTTCACCGTAAGGATAAAAATCGATTTCCAGTTCGCTCGCTAACCCTGCCGCCCCGATGAGCGGGATCTCCGCTTCGCTTCGACAAGCGGCGAGGAATGTGCTCGCTATCGCGGTTCACATGACCCGATTTCCGGGATGTAAAGGTCTACGTCGGGTCCGTAATTTCATCCAGCGCGATTTCGACCCCCGCCAGGATTTCCGAGCGAAGTTCGGGGATATCCGCCAGTTGTCGCATGATGTCGATCATGGTGTCCCAATCGTAGGCAGGGAAATCAGGATCCGTATTTTGATGGGTGTTGACTTTTTCGTGAAGGCGTCCCTCCAGGTACAGCAGGCGGTAGTAGCCTTTTTCGGCTCTGAGTCCCGCTTTTCCCGGTGGTCGATTTTTCGGTGATCGCGCATCGATGGCTATTTTAAACGTGGTGGCGATCATTCCAAAAAGTCGTGCGTGTTGTTCGGGGGGCAACGCGGCCTGCCGCAGTTTTTCTAAAGTGGGGTGATCGTTCAATGTTTTCCTCAACCGGTTTTGGTGATTGGCGTCCGAATACTTCTACTATTTCGGGTAAACCTTTACGCGCCATTTCTAACATGGTGCCTGGCCATTTAAACGTCAACTGTATTGCCCTGAACCCGGATAAGCGGTATATAGTCGTAAACATAAAGGAGAACATCAGTGCCAAAAGCCAGCAACCTCCAGAAAGGTCACATCATCAATATTGACAACCATCCTTACCAGGTCAAACAGATCGATGTCCACACGCCATCGGCACGGGGGGCCAACACCCTTTACAAGGTCCGATACGCCTCGCTGATCACGGGGCAGAAACTGGACCAGACCTACAAGGGCAATGATACGATGGAAGAGATGGTGGTGGACAAACGCCGGGTGAGCTTTCTCTACCGGGACCAGAACCTGTACACTTTCATGGACAGTGAGAACTACGAGCAGCACACCCTGTCCGAGGAAGCCCTTGAAGGGCAGATCCAATGGCTAATTGACGGACTGGAAGGCATCACGGTGCTGCTCAGGGACGGTCACCCCCTGTGCATCGAATTGCCCCAGACCGTCGATCTTGATATTGTGGAGACCGCTCCGGTGATGAAGGGTGCCACGGCCACCAACCGCAACAAGCCCGCCACGCTGTCCAACGGGGTATCCGTGCTGGTACCCGAATACATGACCGCCGGAGAGGTCGTGCGGGTGAACACGGAGACCGGCCAATACATGACACGGGTTAAAAATTGACCAAGGAGAAACCCATGCCGGACTGCCGACTCACCCACGCAGTAACCGATCGTGATGGCACCCTTTTGCTGGACGCAGGGACCTGCCTTACGCGCCAGGTCATGGACGCATCCGTCCGCGGGCAGGCAGGTGCCATGGCAACCTGCCGTTTGCTGGACTACCGGCAGGTCAGGTCCGACCTGTTGGGCTTTTTCGCCGACTCCCCCTACGACCTGATTTTCCAAGAAGCCCATCGACAGGAAGAACTGCTCAAGATCGCCGGGGATGTCGTCCTGCCTGAACCGGTCCTGGAATCACTTTATCACTTTCGCGAGTGGGATTTTTATACCTATCGCCACACCCTGCTCGTCTTCGCCCTCTCCATTCTCATCGCGCGGGAACTGATCGACGACAGGGACGCCCTGCTTCAGGAGGTCATGGCCGGCCCTACCCACGATATCGGCAAGCTGTGTGTCCCGCTGGAGATTCTGACCAAGGAAACGCCGCTCACCCAGGCCCAGCATGCGCACCTCCGGCACCACGCGCTGGCCGGCTACGTGTTGCTGAGCCATTACTTCCGGGATCCCGGGATCCTTGCCGCCGAGGTGGCCAGGGACCACCATGAACGCAGGGACGGCAGCGGATACCCGCTGGGCATTTCGATCGACAACCTGATGATCGACATCATTATGATCAGCGATGTGTATGACGCCCTGATCTCACCGCGGCCCTACCGCCCGGTCTCATACGATAATCGCACCGCTCTGGAAGAGCTAACCCGTCAGGCTGACGCCGGCACCATCAGCGAAACCGTGGCCCGGGTCCTCGTGGCCCTGAATCGGCGGGCCCAACCCCATTTCAGCCGGTGTGTGGTCTCCACCGAGTGCCGGGGCACCCCACCGTCAAAGAATGTTTATGGGCTCATCGAAACAAAAGATTGAAACCGATGGGCGAAGCGCGGTTGCCAGTGCGGCAACGGGTCATTCGCATCATTGATTTGGCGGTCAGCGTTCCCGGTGCTACACCACCTGGCCGGCACACCATCCCGATGACCAGGCCCATTGCAGGTTGTATCCTCCCAGCCAGCCGGTGACATCCAGCACTTCACCGGTAAAATAGAGGCCCGGTACCCGGCGTGCCTGCATGGTTTTCGAAGAGACGGCATCACAGTCCACGCCGCCCACGGTGACCTCTGCGGTCCGGTATCCTTCGGTTCCGCCGGGTTTGAGTGTCCACCGCTGCAAATGAGCTGAAATTTCTCTGAATTGTTGATGGGAAAGGTGCTGAAGGGGACGTTCTGCCATGGCAGGCGTGATCCGTGCCGCCACCAGCCGTTTGGGCAGGAGCGCCGCCAGGACCGTTTTGATTTGGCGCTGCGGGTGCAGCCGCTGCTGCCCTTTCAGCACCGCCACCAGGTCCATGTCCGGCAGCAGGTCAATGGCAATGGTCTCGCCGGGCTGCCAGTAAGATGAGAGCTGCAGGATGGCCGGGCCGCTGAGTCCCCGGTGGGTGAACAGAATGTTGTCGCGGAACCGATGCTGCCGGCAGCTGACGATGGCATCCACAGCGATACCGGATAAACCGGTAAGCATCTTTTTATCCGCCGGCTGGAGCGTGAAGGGAACCAGGCCGGCACGCGGCGACCGGACCGGTATGTTGAACTGCCGGGCGATCTCATAGCCCAGCGGGCTGGCCCCTGCCCCTGTCATGCATAACCCGCCCGTGGCGATCACCAGGGACTGGCAAGTGTAATTCCCCCGGCTGGTGTGCACCGCGAAAGCGTGATCGGGGCGTCTGTCAATGGTTTCTATTTTTGTGTCCAGGCTGAACGCAACGCCTGCCATTTCGCACTCGGACCACAGCATGTCCAGGACCTGGCGGGCGCTTTCAATACAGAACAGCTGCCCATGGGACCGCTGGCCATAGGCGATGCCGTGTTTGTTGACCAATTCGATAAAATCCCATTGGGTGTAGCGGCTAAGCGCCGATTTGCAGAAGTGGGTATTATTGGAGATGTAGCAGGCGGCTTCAATGTTGAGGTTGGTAAAGTTGCAGCGTCCGCCGCCGGATATTAAAATTTTCCGGCCCGGTGTTTTGCCATGGTCCAGAACCACCACCCGGCGTCCACGTTTGCCGGCTTCCATGGCGCACATCAGTCCCGACGCGCCGGCACCGATGATGACGACATCCGTTTTCGGTTTCAACAGGGCCTTCCTTTCGCCGGCAGCCGAAATCTTTTGCGATCCCTTTTCGTCAGGCCGCACCCACTGTGCACCCAGCTATGGGTTAACGCCATGTGGTCGTCACAACGGGCATTTTCCTTTTCGATAAACGACAGGCAATTGAACCCTCCCCGCCGAAAGCCGCGGGGAGGGTTCACCGTAAGGATGAAAATCAATTTATAGTTCGCTCGCTAACCCTGCCGCACCGGTGCTCGGTATTTCTGCTTCGCTCCGACATGCGACGGGGTTAGCGTTCGCTGTCGCGGTTTATGACAGGGCCGCCTACACAGGCCTGCTGAACAACAGCGAGACAAAGGTCCCTCCGGATGCGCAGGCGTTGACCAATCCGTGGTTCACGGTCATCTCTCGACCGGCTGCCTTCACCACATCCAATTCAGTGATGGGGAATTCCAGACCCAGGGTCGGCGGTACGATGCACTCATGGATGGAGAGCGCCATGGCCGCGGCACGAATACCGCCGGAAGCAAAGTTTTCTCCGATGGCGCCCTTGATGGCCGTTACTGCCGGTGGTTTGGTGTCTTTAAAGACCTGCTCCAGCGCCCGGGCCTCCAACCGGTCGGACTTGACGCCGCCGCTGGCCGCTGCGGAGACGGCATCGATTTTGGCTGGACACACACCGGCCATGGCCATGGCCTTTTGCATGGCCATCACCGGCCCGGTCGGATCATCTGGCCAGTCGTTGGCCGGCGCCGGTGAGCCGCTCATTCCCCAACCGGCGATTTCACAGTAGATGGTTGCCCCACGAGACCGAGCCGATCGCAGAGACTCGAGGCAGAGCAGTCCGGTTCCTTCTCCGGCCACCGGACCGTTGCGACGGCGGTCGAAGGGGCGCGCCCCTTCTGCATGGCGGTTCTGCGGAGACAAGGCCTTGAAGCGTTCCAGCATGGTGAAAAAGAAAGGCGACAGAATATCACCGCCGCCGGCCAGCAGTGCATCGGCGCGTCCCTGCCGGATCTGACCCGCCGCGTAGGCGATGGCCGTTTCCGCCGAGGCCTCACGGTGGTTCAAGGTGGTGTTGATTCCCCGCAGCCCCAGTTCGATGGCCGCGTGGCCGGCCGGTGCGTTCATCACGGTATTGGGCACCAGGATGGGGTTGACCCGCCGGGGCCCCTCGGTAAACAGGGTGCCGGCGAACTGCGTGGCCACATCCGTGGCTCCAAAGGCCGTTCCCATCACAATGCCCAAGCGTTTGCGGTCGGTGTCCGCCAGATCGATGCCCGCATCGTCTATGGTCATGCATGCCGAGGCGGTGACCATCTGGGAGAGACGGTCCATGCGCCGCAGGGTGCGAGGGGCGATGAAGTCAACGGGTGAAAAATCGCCAACTTCGCCCCCCAGGTGGGATTTAAAGGGCGTGGTATCGAACCCTTCGATGGGGCGGATGCCGCAACTCCCATCGAAAAGATGGCTGGTAAAGGCCTTCCGCCCGATGCCCAGGGGCGTCACCAGCCCCATGCCGGTTACCACCACCCGCCGGTTCATCGGGCACCGCCGCTTCGCGACCATCTTCCCAGAACCAGACTGGTGTTGTTGCCGCCGAAGGCAAAAGAGTTGGAAAGGACAATGTTAGGCGCGGCCTCCCGCGAGCGACCGGGCACGACGTCCAGGTCGCAGGCCTCGTCGGGGGTCTCGTGGTGGATTGTCGGCGGGAGGAACCCCTGCTCGATGGCCAGCATGCAAACCACGGCTTCGATGGCGCCGGCAGCGCCCAGGGTATGGCCGATCATGGATTTGGTGGAACTGACTGGAACATGCTGCGCCCGGCTGCCGAACACGGTTTTAATGCCTTGGATTTCCATCAGATCGTTGGCCGGTGTGGCCGTACCGTGGGCGTTGATATAATCCACGTCTTTCGGGGAAATACCGGCATCGGCCAGGGCGGCGGTCATGGCACCCACGGCGCCGGCTGCTTTCGGATCCGGGGCGGTCATGTGGTTGGCATCGCAGCTGATTCCGCAGCCGAGCACTTCGCCGTAGATTCGGGCGCCCCGTTTCAGTGCGTGATCCAGCGACTCCAGGATCAGTATCCCGGCGCCTTCCCCCAGGCTCATTCCCCGGCGATGGCGATCGAAGGGCCTGCAGTAATCGGGATCCACGGCCTGCAGGGCGTTGAAGGCCGAATAGGTGATGCGGCACAAGGGTTCGGTGCCGCCGCAAACCACTGCGTCGGCGGCTTCCTGTCGAATCAGATCGGCAGCATAACCAATGGCCGTGGCCCCTGACGAGCAGGCGGTCATGAATGTGGTTTTAGGACCCATGAGTTTCAAATGGGTGGCAATGTGATCCGCCGACGAGGCGCAGGAAAAGGACGCAAACGCAGAGCCGGGCAGCCGGTCGGCTCCGTTTTCCAGGTAGCGGGCAAACACCGGTTCGCACTCCAGCATGCCACCGGCCCCGCCGCCGATGACCACCCCGGTGTCGGCGGCAAGTTCTTCTGGAAAAGGCTTCAAACCGGCTTCTGACAGGGCTTCCAGTGTCGCCGCCATGGCCATGCAGTCCGACCGTGACATGCGCTTTAAGGTGTATTCTTCTGGAATGTGCCGCCGGGGATCGAAATCCCTGACCTGGGCCCCGGTGTGGGAGCGGTAGCCGGAGGTGTCGAACAGGGTCACCGGGCCGATACCACAGACACCCGCCTTCAGGGCGCTGGCAAAGGCCTTGACATTTTTGGCGATGGCGTTGACAGTTCCCCGTCCGGTAACAACTACACGATCTGATTTCATATGCCTCGGTTGGGAAGGTGCAACGTTTTTTTGAAAAGTGGATGTGGTCTTGATGGGCAGGCAAAACTTTAACCCGATGAATCTGTGAAAGTCAAGGCGGTGGAAAGCCAGGTCCGCCAAACCCGCTGACCGCGGTGCACTTTACCGATATGAACACGACCGTTGAACGGCTGCGGATAAGGTGCGCACCCTTCGTCCATTGGCCCTGCTGCATACCATCCCAAAGGGTTGGCTACAGGAAAAAATTCATGTTCGGCCGCGTCGTTGTCTGCGGATTCCCGAGGAAAAAGGCATCCAATTCACCCTTCACGGCTTCCAGATCCCGGGCATTGCCGATCCGTTTGTAAAAGCTGTGGGCGAATTTGAAATTGGCGCTGAAATAGAGGGCAAATTTCTTGTATCGCCGCAGCGCCCGTCGGTTGTCGAAATGCTTTTCCATCAGATCCAGCATGGCAAGGGCCGTGCACTGGTAGATTCCGGTGTCGGGTGAAAGCAGTCCGGCCATCTGGGCCATCAGCCAGGGGCGGGCAATGGCCATCCTGCCGATGGCCACCCCGTCGCAACCGGTGGTCTCCAGCATCCGCAGGCAATCCGTTTCATCGAACACGTCGCCATTGCCGAACACCGGAATGCTTACCGCGTCTTTGACCCGTTTGATATAATCCCAGCGGGGCGGTCGGGAGCGCCGATCCGGGGCCACCCGGGGGTGAAAGGTCAGGGCGTCGGCGCCGGCCGAGGCGAATCGCCGGGCCAGATCCACCGGAATGGCCGGGTCGTCGATCCAGCCCGTGCGAAACTTGACGAACAGAGGGATGGATATGGCCCGGCGCACCGCCTCAACGATTCGGGCGGCCTGGTCCGGTGTCTTCAGCAGGGCCGCCCCGCACCGTTGTTTACAGATGGTGGCCACCGAGCAGCCGAAGTTCAGATCCACCCCGTAAAGGCCTTTTCCCTCGATGATTCGGGCCGCCGTTGCCATGACCGTCGGGTCGGCACCGAAGATCTGCATGACCAGGTGCTGCCGTTCCGCCTCCCGCCAGCTGAAATAGGCGGAGTCGGCACGGACTTCCTGGGGAATTCGCCTGGCGCTGCACATCTCTCCGAAGAGCAGGCCATACCCGCCGAAACCGGCCAGCAGTTCTCGAAAGGCGATATGCCCCAGCAGGGTCATGGGGGCCAGGACCAGCCGGCGATCGATTGTGGTTTGTCCGATGGTCAGGGGACGATTAAGCTGTGAGGGAAGGTCTGCTTTCATCTTTTATCGAGGTTCAGGCCGGCCAAACCAGATGCTGGGGGTTGCAGTAAACCATCAGGCTGTCGCCCTTGCCCAGTGACGCCAGGGTAATGTTCAGGGCTGTGGCCAGTTCGACGGCCAGTGCGGTGGGCCGGGAAATGGCCAGGATGACGGGAATCCTTGCCCGTGCCGTTTTTTGGACCAGTTCGTAGCTGATGCGTGACGAGAGGGTCAGCAGCCGTGCCCGCGGCAGTCGTCCGTCGACAAATAGACACCCGATGGCCTTGTCCAGCGCATTGTGACGGCCCACGTCTTCGGCAACGGACAGCTGATTGAACGCATGGTCATAAATAGCGGCAGCATGGGCGGCGCGGGTTTTGTCCCGCAGTGGCTGGTAGTCGCCCAGGCTGAGCAGTCGATCCAGGGCGCCCTTCCCGTTCAGCGGTTCCCCGTCAGCCACCGGCGAAAGTGCCTGGACCAGATCGTCGACAATGGATTTTCCGCAGATGCCGCAGGAGGTCTGGCTGATATAGGTCCGTCGATCCAGATGGTCGGCAATTTGTGCTCGCCGCGTGGCGGTAAGGGTGACGGTGACCACATTGGTGTCTTCACCATCGCAGAAGGCAATGTTGGTAATGTCCCCGGGATTGTCCACGATGCCCTCTCCGAGGCAAAAACCCGCCACGTGGGCCTTTTCCTCGCCCGGAGTACGCATGACAACAGCATACGGTGACCCCTGTACCCGTATGGAGAGCGGCTCTTCTCCGATGAAAACCATGGATGCGGATCTCTCCTGCCCGTTTTCCACGATGGTGATGTCTCGATGACGACTGTTCACGACGGTCTTCCCTTTCGGCTCCCTCGAAACGCTGGTACGACTATCCTGTAACTACAAGGAATTGACGGTTCTTGTCCACGACTTTTCCCATTCCCATGGCCGATCAGTTTTTTCTTGACAATGGGGCGGGAAAGTTTGATATTTCTTATTTTTTGAATTCAGGACTAAGCGATTTGTTATCACAGGAGGGCAGGAACATGTATGCAGTGGTTGCCACAGGCGGTAAGCAATATAAGGTTGCGGAGGGCGATGTACTCAGGTTTGAGAAGCTCACCGGTGACGTCGGGTCACCGATCGCTTTCGACAATGTCCTTATATTTTCCGATGGCGAAAATGTCAAGATCGGCCAACCCGGTGTAGACGGGGTAACGGTCCATGGCCAGATTGTGGCCCAGGGCAAGAGCAAGAAAATCCTTGTTTTCAAATACAAACGCAGAAAACGGTACCGCCGCAAACAAGGCCATCGCCAGCCGTTCACGGCCGTTCGTATCGATCGTATCGAGGCGTAAACCTTTTTCCGAAACATCTGCAAGGGTTGCCGGCGCATCTGTATATCCGTTCGGTGCCCTTTTGTTATTGAGGAGGAAACCATGGCACACAAAAAAGCAGCCGGTAGTTCAAAGAACGGTCGAGACAGTAATTCCCAGCGCCGGGGGATCAAGCGCTATGGCGGCCAGGAGGTACTTGCCGGCAATATCCTGGTTCGACAGGTCGGCACCAGAATCCATCCAGGCGTCAATGTCGGAATTGGCAAAGATTATACTCTTTTTGCCCTGATCGACGGTGTCGTCACCTATGAAAGAAAAGGCCGAGACCGTAAACAGGTCAGCGTCTATGCAGCGTGAAATTCATAGACGAGGCACGCATTACCGTCCAGTCGGGCAAGGGCGGAGCCGGATGCGTCAGTTTGCGGCGGGAAAAGTACATCCCCAAAGGCGGGCCTGACGGGGGTGACGGGGGACGCGGCGGAGACGTCATTTTCAAAGCGACCACCAAAAAGCGCACCCTCTACCACCTTCAGTTTCAAAAGCTTTGCAAAGCTAAAAACGGATCCGGCGGCCAGGGTAACAATCGGGCCGGCAGGGGCGGTGAAGACCTGATCATCGAATTGCCTCCCGGCACCCTGGTGGTCGACGTTGACACAGGAGACCTCATTAAAGACCTCGTCGATCCCGACGAGGTCTTTGTCGTTGCAAAAGGAGGCCGGGGGGGCCTGGGAAACGCACGGTTCAAATCATCGACCAACCGGACGCCCCGCTTTGCGCAGCCGGGTGAGCCGGGCCAGACCCTGAACCTGCGGCTGGAGTTGAAGCTGCTGGCCGATGTGGGCGTCGTGGGGCTGCCCAATGCCGGCAAATCGACGCTGGTTTCCGCCATGTCCTCAGCCAGGCCCAAGATCGCCGACTATCCCTTTACCACCCTGACACCGAACCTGGGTGTGGTTCAAACCAACCGCCGGGAGCCTTTCATTATGGCCGATATTCCCGGGTTGATCGAGGGGGCCCACACCGGTACCGGCCTGGGTATCCAGTTCCTGCGGCATGTGGAGCGGACACGCGTGCTGGTGCACCTGGTGGATGCCGCCGCCATCGATTCCGACCATCCGCTCAGGGACCTCGATACGGTCAACCGGGAGCTGCACCAGTATAGCCCAACGCTATCCGAAAAACCCCAGCTCGTGGTGTTGAACAAGATGGATGTGGCCTGGGCCGAGGATGCGGCCACACTTTTCAGGCAAGCCTTCGGCGAGGGCGACCTGCTGAAGATTTCCGCCGCCACCGGCAAGGGGCTCGATCGGCTGACTGCAACCCTGTGCAACCTGTTGGATCAAATGGATGAAGCGCAATCGGAAGAAAAAGAGTAACGCCATCAGGCGGGCCGTCGTTAAGGTGGGCAGCAATGTGCTGACCGCCCAGGCCGGCCTGAACATCGATGCCATTTCCTCCATCAGCAGCCAGATTTGCCGGCTTCTGGACCAAGGCATTCAGATCATTCTTGTCTCTTCGGGTGCCATGGCCTCGGGCATGAAGAAAATGGGTTTTCCCAAGCGGCCCGAAGCCATTCCCAAACGACAGGCCATCTCCGCCATCGGTCAGGCGGGCCTGATCCGTGAGTGGGAAAAGGCCTTTGCCCGGTTTGATCGCAAGGTGGCTCAGATACTGCTCACCAGCGACGATCTTGTCAGCCGCAAACGCTACCTGAATGCCAGGAATACCATGAACACCCTGCTCGAATGGCAGGTGGTGCCGATTATCAATGAAAACGACACCATCATGGTGGAAGAGATCAAACTGGGGGACAACGACAATCTGGCAGCCATGATCTCCCTGCTGTTGGATGCCGACATATTTATCAATCTTACCGATATCGACGGACTGTATGACAAGGATCCCCGGGTCTTTCCGGATGCCCAGCTCATTCCCCGGGTAGCCACCTACAGCAGGAGCATCGAAAAGTACGCCGGCGATATCCCCGGTGCCTTGGGCACCGGGGGGATGTTGAGTAAGATCAAAGCCGCTCGCAAGGTCACCGCATCGGGAATACCCATGGTGATTGCCAAAGGGTACCGGCCGGACATCCTGATTCGCCTGGCAGCAGGAGAGCCTCACGGCACGTATTTTGTGCCCCGGGAGCAAAAACTGAACCGCAAAAAATGCTGGATTGGCTACACGGTCAACCCCCAGGGTACAATCAAGGTCGATGCCGGGGCCGCCAAGGCGCTGATGAACAACGGGAAAAGCCTGCTGCCCAGCGGCATCGTCGAAGTGCAGGGTCAGTTTCCCGTGGGCGCAGCGGTGGCAGTGGTTACGGAAGAACGCCGATTGATCGGCAACGGGCTGGTGAACTACAATGCCGAGGAGATCCGAATCATCATGGGTCTCAAGACCAGCCAGATCAAAGCCCGTCTTGGCCAGAAAACCTACGATGAAGTGATCCACCGGGACAATCTGGTGATCACCGGGGAACCCGAAGCCGCCTGAGCGTCAACTCTCTTTCAGAGGAAATACCATGGATATCGATCGAACCATCCGACAAATGGCTCGCGACGCCAAACAGGCCGCCGGCGTGATGGGCTGCTGTGCAACGGACCAAAAGAACCAGGCCCTGACGAACATGGCCGGCTTGTTGGAGCAGCAGGCGGAAACGATTATTCAGGAAAACCGCAAGGACCTGAAGCGGGCCGGGGAAGCGGGCCTTTCGAGTGCCATGGTGGACCGGCTCACCGTCTCGGCGAAAACCATTGCCGCCATGGCCGGCGGTCTCCGGGAAGTGGCCGCCTATCCCGACCCGGTGGGAACCATGGGCGAAACGCAGGTGCGGCCAAACGGACTGCGGGTATCGAAGATGCGCATTCCCTTGGGCGTAATCGGTATCATCTATGAGTCGCGACCCAATGTCACCATCGATGCCGCCGGGTTATGCCTGAAATCCGGCAACGCCGTCATATTGCGGGGCGGTTCCGAGGCACTGTATTCCAACCGGGCCCTTGCCGGCATTATCGGCCAGGCCCTGGAATCGGCCGGATTGCCGGCGCAGGCCGCCCAGGTGGTTTCCACGGAAGACCGTGCAGCGATCACCGTCCTGCTGGCCCAGGACGCGTTCGTGGACCTGATCATTCCCCGGGGCGGTGAAGGGCTGATCCGATTTGTGGCCGAGAATTCCAGGATCCCCGTACTCAAGCACTACAAAGGGGTCTGCCATGTTTTTGTGGACCAGATGGCCGACCTTCTAATGGCTGAAGATATCTGTTACAATGCCAAGGTTCAGCGTCCCGGCGTGTGCAACGCCATGGAAACGCTGCTGGTCCACGAACAGGTGGCTCAAGATTTCCTGCCGGCCATGGCCCGGCGATATGATACGGCAGATGTACAGCTTCGGGGATGCCCGAAAACCTGCGAAATCCTTCCCGACATCTCCCCCGCCACCGACGCGGATTGGCCTGCAGAGTACCTGGACTTGATTCTGTCGGTCAAGGTGGTAGCGGACATGGAGGATGCCATGGCCCACATCGCCCGCTACGGGTCGAACCACACGGAGGCGATTGTCACCAGCAATTACCGCCGGGCCCACCGGTTTGTTCGGGATGTGGACGCCTCGGTGGTCCTGGTCAACGCCTCCACCCGGTTTAATGACGGCGGGCAGTTGGGGTTGGGTGCTGAAATGGGCATCAGCACCTCCAAACT
>RCNC010002298.1_pt1 | contig 12754 bp, 6 predicted proteins | sample 2041301 | NCBI WGS metagenome assembly RCNC01 (sample SAMN09708231, study PRJNA481090) | Marine sediment metagenome, whole genome shotgun sequencing project. | biome: marine sediment; feature: ocean; material: sediment; isolation source: Sewage treatment plant 13A marine sediment (STP13A) ... | reverse complement strand
ATGACATTCGGAGCCCTGGCCGTACTGGATGAATATCCCGACCTTGCGGATTCAGTGATAAACCGTGCTTTTGAAACCCTTCCCCTGGCCATGTATGATTACCGGCCAGATGGGGCCTACCCAGAGGGATACGGATACTGGGGTTACGGTACTTCGTTTAATGTGATCTTTTTAAGTGCGGTTGAGAAGGCACTGGGATCTGACAGGGGACTTTCTGAGTCTCCCGGGTTTTTAAAAACCGCGGGCTTTTTGGAACATATGCTGGCCCCTTCCAGTATCTGTTACAACTGGGGAGATTGCGGGGCAAGTGGGAGACTAAAACCTGCTATGTTCTGGTTTGCTGATAGGAATAATGATCCCACACTGTTATGGTCAGAAAAAAAATTCCTGGCAGCTGATGATTATTCAATATTTACACGTGATCAGTTCTTACCTGCCCTGATGATCTGGGGCAAAGACATCCCAATGGAAGAGATTGAAGCTCCTGACTCTAAAGTATGGATGGGACAGGGCAAGAACCCTGTTAGCCTCATGCGTACCTCATGGACCGATCCCGATGCCATTTATCTTGGCTTCAAAACCGGTTCTCCATCCGTAAATCATGGCCACATGGATGTTGGATCTTTTCTTATGGAAGCAGACGGTATCCGATGGGTTTCTGATTTTGGATCCCAGAACTATGAGTCCCTTGAGTCGAAAGGGATGTCTATCTTCGGCAGAACACAGGATGCTGTGCGGTGGACCATCTTCAGGTTAAATAACTATGCACACTCCACCCTGACCATCAACGATAGTCTGCAAAAGGTGGAGGGATATGCTAAAATAGACAAGTACTCGGATAATGATGATTTCATGTTTGCTGCATCCGATATCTCTTCGCTTTATACTGATCATTTAATAAAAGCGGTCCGGGGCGTAGCCATCAAAGATGGAAAATATGTTATTATCCGTGATGAGGTTGAGACACCTGGCGAAACCACCAGGGTGCGTTGGAATTTAGTTACAGAAGCCGAAGTAGAATTGGGAAAGAAAGGTGCAATCCTTACCAAAGATGGTAAAACCTTATTTCTCAAGATCCAGGGACCGGAGAACATCAGGATGAAAACATGGAGCACTGCACCTACCAACAATTATGATGCAGAAAACCCGGGCACCATCATGGTTGGATTTGAGTGCATGTTGCCGGCAAACACAAAGGAAAGCTTTGAGGTTCTGCTTGTCCCGGGAAAATCAAAGGATGCTGCTGAGTTCTTAAGTATATCACTGGACGAATGGTAAACTTTCTGTATCTTAAACCAACAAAATAATCAGCAATATCATGAGCAGGATAATTTATTTTTCATTCTTTCTGGTGTTTGTTTGTTTATCAAACAACTCATATTCCCAGGTTTCCAAAGATGACATTAATAAAGTCATAGAAATCTCCTCATTGAAACACCCCTACCTGTATTTCACCGAGGCCGAAAAACCGGAATTATTGGAGCGGATAAAAAATGATCCTGAGAGCGGCGATATTTTCCGCCGGCTAGAAGCTGAGGCTAACATGTTGTTACACATGCCTGTGGATAAGAATATACCCATACAGGGTAAAAATACAAGGGCAGGCTGGTCGGAATATGACCGCGATGGTAAATATTCCAGGTATTACAGCAGCAACCAGCGTAATGCCTTTAACCTGGCCTTCCTTTACCAGATGACAGGTGAACAGAAATATGCAGATAAGGCATTTGAATTCGCAGATGCCTTCTGCGATCTCACAACCTGGACACAGCGGGCCCATGAATTTCCAATCATCTATTCACGGGTCATGCCCTGGAACGTGCCGGACGACCAGGTCAATTTCAACTTTGACCATTACAATGGCGATGCCGCCCGTATGATGGCCGCCGTTTATGACTGGTTGCACCCTGCACTTAACCAGGCACAGCGGGACCGGATCAGGGGGGCCCTGCTGGAAAAAGTAGTTACCAGGGTAAGGGGAGATTACGAATTCCACTGGTGGGCAACGGCATACCGGTGTAACTGGTGTGGAGTTTGTAATTCAGGCATAGGCCTTACGGGACTTGTACTCCTGACAGAGCATCCACAGTTAACGGATATTGTTGCTGAATCATACAACCGGATCAACAATATGCTGGGTGAACTTGGGATTGACGGGGGATGGCAGGAAGGTGGTGGGTACTGGAATTATGGGGTACACACATCCACTTTTTTTGCGGATGCCCTGAAGCGGATCACAGATTCGAAATATAATCTTTTCGAAAATGAGCGGCTCAGAAATAATCCCGCGACTTTTCCATTGCATATATCACTGCCTGGGGGCCACTCCCTGAATTTTGAGGATTCAGGAGGTGGAGGCTATATCGGAAGTCCACATTTGATCAATAAACTGGCTGTTGAAACAAACAACCCCGAAGCCAGCTGGTACAGCAATGAGTTGCTGGGGAATAGAAATGATATTTTTGATATTATCTGGGAACGGCCACAATCAGATGGGAGTCCACCGGCAAACCCATCCATTCATTTCCGCACCATCGACTGGTGGGTCATGAGGAGTGATTTCCAAGACAAAAACAAAGTACTTGTTGCGGGGAAAGCGGGAATGAATGACGATCCCCATCATGGCCATCTTGACATCGGCCATTTTGTCGTATACTGGCAGGAAGAATATTTTATCGGGGAAAGCGGGCGTGGAGGCTATGATGAGAAATATTTTGATGAAGCACGGTTTAATTATCCGCAGGTATCAAGCATAGGGCATAATGTTCTACAGGTCAACGGAGAAAAGCAGATTTCAGGAAAATATTATAAACAGCCATACAATTATGATGTGGGTGGAGAGCTGATAGAGTTCAGGACTACAGAAGAACAGGATTATGTGATCATGGATCCGTCCAATGCCTATCCCAAGAAAGAAATGAAACAATGGCGCCGGCATGTCCTGTTGGATAAACCGGAAATTACCCTGGTACTTGATGAAGTCCAGGCAGATCCAGGGGCTCTTATTGAAGTACGGTTCCATCCCGGTGTAAGTTTTAACGTTGAAGGAGATCTGGTCATGCTGGAGGGAGAAGACGGAAAAATGGCCATCATACCATTAAGTAGTCAGGACTATGAGCTTAACCCAGGGAGACACGCCTCACAGTTTGTAAACGCCACAAATGACTTTTCCTGGATCAAATACATTGACACAGAAGTACTGGCAAAAAATGAAAAAACCATAATTGTCACATTGGTATTGCCGGTTGCTGATTTGGAAGAAGCTCAGAAAATTGATGGTTCCAAAAAATATGCCCTGGATGGATCAGGAAACCTGTCCGTTTCATTTTCCAGCAGAGGAGAAGAATTTGAATTTGAATTTATCAATGCAGAGGAAGGTTTGGCCCTGAAAAAATAGAATACCATGAATAAGATTGGACTCTGTTTTTTACTTTTCGTTTTTGCTTTGTTATGCTCAAACTGCCATCAGAAAAAAACTGATAATCCGGATATAGAATTTCCTGTTGAACAAAAAGAGATCAAAGATAGAAATACAGGGGTTACAATCCGGCAACTCACCAATTACAAAGGGCACAGTCATCACTTTTATTTTACCAATCCAGGCTGGTTTGAGGGCGGACAAAAATTATTGTTCTCGTCGGACAGAAATAACCGCACCAATTTGTTCAGCGTAGACCTGAGGGGATATACCATACAACAACTGACCAACCTTGAACCTGTTCCATTGCCTCGAGAAGTAGAATTTTTCAGGGCCTGCAAAAATCCAGTAAAAGAGGAGGCCTATTTCTGGCATGATCTTGAACTTATTTCACTTAACCTGGAGACCCAGCATCAATCGACAATTTTTAAACTTGATTCGGGATGGAACATATCCATGAGCAATTGTTCCGCAGACGGAAAGAACATATATTTTGGTACCTGGGAGGATCTGTCCCATCTTTTCGAGGTGGATCTATTGCGTGGATATATAGGTTTTGAGGAAACCTGGAAAGCAAAACCTCACAGTAAAATAATCAGGGTGGCAACAGATGGTTCAGAAAATGAAGTGATCTTTGAAGAGGATTACTGGATAGGACATGTGAACACCTCTCCCACCCGCAGTGATTTGATCACATTTTGTCATGAAGGTCCATGGGTAAAAGTGGACAACAGAATTTGGTGCATGAATGTTGAAACGAAAGAAGTCTGGAAAATAAGGCCACGTACAGAGGAAGGGGGAAAAGTTGGACATGAATATTGGTTTGCTGATGGTGAAACCATCGGTTTTCACGGCTCCAGGGCTGATGGCAGTGCATTTCTTGGCCACATTCGCTTTGACAACACTGAACATCTGGAGGTGGAATTTTCAACACATACCGGCCATATCCATTCTAACGATGAGAACCTGATTGTAGGTGACGGCGAGGGAGTAATTAAACTTTGGAAATGGAATGGAGTAACCTATGATGGACCAAGGATCCTATGTGAACATAATTCCTCCATGCAGACCCAGCATTCCCACCCGCATCCCCGATTTAATGAAGCGGGGAACCAGGTGCTGTACACATCAGATATTACAGGTTACTGTAATGTTTATCTGGTAGATATACCGGAATTTGAGTCACTACCCTATTTAAATGAAGAAAAATAATTAGCCATGAAAAAGATCGGCCTTATATTATTTGTATGCCTGGTATTTCTTATCCATGCCTGCTCACCAACAGATCAAAAGCCCATAGTAATTGATGAAACCGCTGATATCGAAACGATTGAGCAGTTTATTGAAATTGACCTGGTCTGGGCAGGCCACCCGACAGGTTTTTGTCTTATGAGCCACGGGGATCGACAGTATATTGCCTTTTACAATGCTGACAGGAACATGATTCTCGGGCAACGGAACCTGGACGAAGATGATTTCTCGCTTCACATTATGGCCCCAACTTATCGTGAAACCTCCGGTGGCACAAGCACAGTCCTGGGCTGGGACAGCCATAATTCTGTTACGATGGGGATTGATATGGAAGGTTTTATTCACCTCTCAGGAAATATGCATGGGAACTCCCTCACCTATTTCAGGAGTAAAAAGCCAAACGATGTTTCCATTATGGGACAGGTTTGGAAAATGGTTGGGAGCGAGGAAACCAGGTGTACCTATCCAAAATTTCTTTATACCCGTGAGGGGGAGATGATCTATACTTACAGGGATGGCGGAAGTGGAAATGGTAACCAGATCTATAATATTTATGATACCGGAACCAAAACCTGGTCAAGGTTGCTGGACACCCCCCTTACTGATGGGATGGGATTGATGAACGCCTATATATCGAGTCCCGAATTAAGAAGCGACAACTGGTACCATACCTACTGGGTATGGCGGGACACACCAGATTGTGCAACCAACCATGACCTGTCCTATATGAAAAGCCCCGATCTGCAACAATGGTACAACGTTTTCGGGGATTCAGTTGAGCTTCCGGCTACGATTGAAAAAAGCCTGGTGGTGGTAGATCCCATCCCGGTGAAAGGCGGGATCATCAACCTGGCGGCAAGATTTGTTCTGGATGCCAAAAACAATCCGGTTTTTGCCTATCATAAATATGACTCAGCTGGTAACCTGCAGTTTTACACCGCACAGATCCTGGATGATAGATGGGTGTATAAACAGGTGACGGATTGGAATTACCGTTGGGAGTTCAAGGGAAATGGGAGCATTAACAGCGAAGTTATCCTGAAGGGATTTAATAAAAGGGAAGATGGTTTTTATGAACTGGATTACTGGCATATAAAATACGGGAATGGGAGCATCCTGATAAATGATGAGTTTGAGAGTTGTGGGACTGTCTTGAAACCGGAACCACTCAAGACCCAATTAAAGCCTGAGGGTGATTTCCCCGGATTGATGGTTCAAACATCCAGGGACATAGGTAAGCCAGGTGAAGAGAGTGCCAGGTATATGCTGAAGTGGGAAACCCTGAACCGGAACCGCGACCGTCCACGTCCAGAACCCTGGCCAGAACCCAGTAAACTGTACCTGTATAAATTGAAATACTGATCAGGAACATTTACCCCTAGATCCGTGGTCCGTTTTCGAGTAAATACTCTTCTGCTTCAGCGTTCCAGAGTCCGTCATGCAGTTTCACTATCTTATGCAGGGCCCTGAAAAGGGGATCCTCTTTGCCTCTCTCCTCGAAGTCCGCGATGGCTGTAAGGGGAAGATTAATATGGGTATAGATCAGTTTTTTGCTCCCAGGGATATTGGGCAGGTTGCAGGTAGCCGTTTTCACTGCATTGAGTCCACCTACATGTGTTACCAGGTAGGCTGGCGTGATCCTGCCGTCAACCATCATTTCAATTGACCTGCGAATATCATCTGTATTACCGGCATTGGTGGCAACGGTGTGGGTGAAATTGTAGTGGACATTATAAAAATTGAGCTCCGCCTTAAACTGCGTATCCGCCGGTCCAGCAAAAAAGTTCAGACAGCCATCTGTGGCCAGCAGGGCATCTGCCTGTTCAACCAATGGCTTAACAGGTGCAAATACAAGCATATCATCATAACCATTGTTTTCCCCTGTGAGAGATCTCAGGTATGCCTCTGCATCCTCATGATTCGAAGTATTGACATAATGCAGGTCAATACCCTGGCTGGCAGCCTCCTCCACGGTGATGAGTCCCGCAATATAATCCAACCTGTTCTGGTCTATATCTGTAACCACAAGCATTGATGGCCTCCGGTCTGTATGTATAATAAAATCTATGGCTGCTGTCCCCATTGGCCCTGCAGCACCAAGCATCGCCATTTTGCCTCCTTCCTTAATACCCATTTCATGTACATAGGTTCCAAAGCGCGTATGATAGTGGGCTTCGAATGTACCTGCCACGCAGGAATAGGGTTCTGCCAGTGAACTCATAAAATAGGAATCTGCCTCAAAGGGGATGATACAATCCTCTTCCAGGTATACTGCCGGAATGATGACATGTGTGGCATCTCCGCCGAAGTGGTGGAAAGAATATCCGGCCGCATCCATGGTCAATGATCCCAGTGCTGGCTGAACCGTAAATTTATCGCCTGACTTGAATTTATGTTTCCATTTATCCCCTACCTCCAGTATCTTCCCGGCAAATTCATGTCCGACAATGGTCGGGTTATCGGCAACATCATTGGGCACCCTTTTATGATCGGCGCCCAGCTTTGCTGCCTTATAGGATGACATGCAAAGGCTGTCTGATATTACCTCGGCAAGTATTTCATCATCCTTCATGGCTGGCAATTCAAACTCCTCTAGCCTGAGGTCTTCCTTACCGTATAAGCGAACTGCTTTTGTCTTCATTTGTGGTCTTCTTTATTAATTCAACATGGTTTGTCCCCCGGTCACCGGTATGGCCTGTCCTGTTTCATACTCCTGATCCATTATATACAGGACAGCCTTCAGTACATCCTTCACCTGGCAGCCCCTACCCATCGGGACCTGCTGTTCATAGTATTTCCTGACATCTTCTATGGATTTTGCACCAGGCACCTTGCCTGCATCCAGGTATTGTATAAATAAGCCGTTTTCGGGATCGGACCAGAGGGGGCCCTCGAAAAAGTTACCAGGACAGATGGAATTCACTTTGATCCTGTACTGGGCCAGCTCCAGGGCAAAAGACTGGGTCAGGCCTATCCCCCCGAACTTACCACCGGCATAGGCGAAGTTCTTTTTACTTCCTACCAGTCCCGATTTGGAATTTATCTGGATGATGTCCATAAAGTGTTCACTGTCATATGCATGCTGCGTTTTCATGACGGCCGAAGCATACTTGCTGCAATAAAAATAGGCATTGTAGTTGATCTTCGTGACCAGGTCAAAGGTCTTTTCATCCATCTCATCGAGTCCACCGGCCCTCAGGATCCCTGCATTGCTGATAAATACATCGAGTCCACCAAAAGCCTGAACTGTCTCCTTAATTAGATCCTGCAGACTATTGCTGTCTGATACATCGGCCTTTACAAAGTACGCCTGGTTTTTCCTTTTTAGTTTGTTAAGTGTTGCCTTGAATTCTTCCCCTGCTTCCTCATTGATGTCGGCGATCACCACGTTTGCCCCTTCTTCGAACAATCCCCCGGCAATACCTGCACCAAATCCCATGGCAGCCCCTGTAACAATAATAATTTTATTCTCTGCTTTACCCCTGCCCGCTTCTCCGGCTGCTGTCTTACGCCTGTAATTTTCAACCTCCCAGGTATCGATAAAGCGGATATCTTCCGGGCTCATGAAATGCGGTCCCCCGAATGATTCGCTCAGCCAGGAAATTTTCATCATGTCCTCAAATACATCCAGGATGATATCCGAACCGGATGCATTGTCCCCTACACCCACCATGCCAAGTCCCTTTATAAGGATCACCTTCGGGGCATATTCAAATTCCTCCTCAAATGTTTCGATACGGGTTCGCAGGTCTTCCAGTATTTCTACTGGTCTGCCTTTCGCTTCGCTGTATATATAATTTGACTTACAATAAACAATGATATCCGGGGTGAAGGGTTTACTGATTTTCTGATAACTGTCGAAGGAAGCCGTGAAATGTTCAACCAGTGCATTGTTGCGTACCCTCAATGTCTTCTCTCCCCCCTTTGACAACATCATACGAAGGGCAGGCAGGATATCCGCACTAAGGTCTCCGACAGGAAGGTTGCCGGTAGGTACCTCACGGGTAACTGTTTCTCCAAGTTTGGCAAATACTTCCTCATATATTTTATTGATCTCTCCGGTTGTATCCGCACTAACAAAGATCCCATGATTTTGTAGCAGGATAATGGCCGGATCTTTTCCTTCTTTCTCACGGAATTTTTGAAGCTGTTTTTCAACTTCCTTGAACAGAATATAGCCGGGATCTGTATACTGGATATACAGGGCATCCTTTCCAAAAAGTTTTGAAACATGGTCCATAGCATCATTACTGCACATCAATCCGTTTACCTGTGTGGGATGAAGGTGGACCACAAATCTATAGTTTATCAAATCATGCAGGGATGTTTCAACAGAAGGCCGGCGGTCTGTGGTAAAATTGGCTTCTGCCAGGTCATCCTTTATCTCACGTTCCCGCTGGAAAGGATCTTCAGCATACTCTCCCTTTAATATTTTTTCCAGTTTACCGCGATCGAGCTTGGCAAAACCATCTTCGGTGATATCGGATAGTGCAGAACCGCTGGCTTTTATCCATATCCTGTCAGTGGTTTTCATAGAGGTATTGCCGCCGCCTGCAATGACGTACCGTTTGTCCTGCCCGTAAAAACGGGAAATATTTACAAGTTCCTGCAGATCTTCTTGCATGGGTCTATATTATGATGTGAATTCCTTAATGATTGCATTACCCAGGTCGATGTAATAATCCTGGTTATCAATATCCATTATTCCCCGGTCATTAACAAAACCTTTCATTCCCCTGCCGGCCAGGTACTGATGGGCGGCAAGTATACAACATCCCTCATAAGATACCATCTTTAGTTCAGGGGTGAGATCCTTATCCGTATTGACTTTCACCGTGATGGGGAAGAGTCCCGGGGAATTATGTTCGGTTCCGAATGATATCACATATTTCTTCCTGCGGAAATAGTCCACAAATTTCTCCAGTTTTTCAAGACTGTTTCGCAAGGGGATCAACTCCAGGCAAGATACGTTGAATGATTGCAGTACCTCATCCATGCGATCCCAGTCCCCTTCGAACCCTGTCAGGTTTCCGTTCTTATCATCCAGCAGAACGGGGTAACAGGGAATACCTCCAGCATCCAGTATAAAGTCGATGATTGTCCGAAGTTCCGGGAATGCATCGCTGTCTTCCGGGACAAAAGCCTTCCCTCCTGTCTTGAGCAGTACGGAACGGATCTCATTTTCCACGGCAGAAGGATCATCCAGGGTAGTGGATAATTTTTTACCATCAAACAAAAACATGAAAAAAGAGTAGCCCTCTTCCAGGCTGGGATAATGATCCATGACAGATTCCCTGATGGCCCTTGCAATATGCCTTTCACGTACCAGTTTATTGGCATATTTTTCCCTGACCTGCTCATAGGAAATATTAAACCTGGCGTTTATGGAGTTGAGATGAGCATCTGCTTTGTCGATCATTTCTTTTACCTGGACCTGGCTGCTTTGCTGCAGATCTTCAAGAAATTTGCGGTTTGCAGTGGAAACGGAAAGGGGATGCTTCAATGCCTTTCCGCTGAAATAGGTCCTGCCTGGATTATTCGGATCGTTGATACGAATATCCTGTGCCTGCATATCCTGCATCAGACCCATGAATTCTATATTGAACAGCGGAAAGATCCTGTTCCTCAGCCCTTCCTTGGCAAATTCATCATACCCGTCTACCGTATAGAAATCGTTTATCCCGAGGACCTTCACCCTTTCTTCCAGGGCCATTTGAAACATCTGTTCAATGCTGTTAAATGCACAGAAGGAGTTCGGGGAGTGAAGGTGTCCGTTCACTTCAGGCACCTGCCGGTTTTTACCATGCTTATGCAGTAATGCTTCCGGAGTGGGGAGGTTTTGTAGATAATCCATTATATTCCCCTCACGGCCCTCCATACTTTTTTCTCGTCTGAATAATCATTGCTGACCTTATGCCCTTTTAGAGGCAGGATTCTTTCATGTATGGCATCAAGTATCCATTCGGCCTGTGGAAAGAAATAATCTTCCAGTTCATGGGCCGGGATGATCCAGTTCCTTGAACCCACTACCACGGGCGGGGCATCCAGGTCATCGAAAGCCATTTCGGTAATGTTCTGTGCCATATCTTTCAGGAAAGAGCCTCTTTCATTGGCATCACTTGTCAGCAGTATCCTGCCGGTTTTTTGGACCGATTGAAGGACCGGTTCATAATTAAAGGGGACCAGGCTACGGGCATCGATCAATTCGACCGATAAACCGTACTTCTCATCCAGGATATCTGCTGCTTCCCTGGCGCGATAAAGGGTGGCTCCAATACTCAGAATGGTGATATCGTTTCCTTCCCTTTTGATATCCGGTTCCCCCAGGGGGATTTCATAATAGCCTTCCGGAACCCCCTCCTTATGGAATTCCTCACCAATACCATATATGCGCTGGCTTTCGAAGAAGATCACCGGGTCTGTGCCTTGCAGGGCAGCATTCATCAGTCCTTTTGCATCATATGGGGTAGCAGGAAAAACCACCTTGATCCCCGGGATATGTGCCACCAGTGAGGACCAGTCCTGCGAGTGCTGTGCTCCGTATTTTGACCCTACGGATACCCTGACCACGACCGGCATCTTAATGATATTCCCGCTCATGGCCTGCCACTTGGGTAACTGGTTAAAAACCTCGTCACCAGAGCGCCCGAGGAAATCACAATACATAATCTCCGGGATCACCCGTCCACCACACATCCCGTATCCGATGGCAGTTCCAATGATGGCTCCCTCGGAAATGGGGGAATTGAACAGGCGATGATAGGGAAGCGCTTCTGTCAATCCGCGGTATACGGCAAATGCACCACCCCAGTCCCGGTTTTCCTCACCATAGGCTACGAGGGTGGGATCCTTATAGAAACGGTCTACAATAGCTTCAAACAACCCGTCACGTAACTGGTATTGTTTTAATCCCGAGTAAGGTTTCCCCTCGGCATCGAATGCATAACGTTCCTTCTTTGCTATCTGTTTCACCCTCGGATTCTCCTCCATTGAAATGGAAACCTCAGGTTGCCTGTCCTCCATCCTGTCCTCAGAACCATTAGAGAACATCATCTCCCCAATCAGTTCCGTCGTTTTAACCAGGTCCATACGTGGTGACAATTCATCATTTATGGCCTGGGTCATGGCCCATTTAACCAGTTCTGCAGTTTCCTCTTTGATCTTATTCAGGGCCGGTCTTGCAGCAACACCGCCATTCATCAGTTCTTCTCCGTAAGTAATGATAGAATCTACTCCCTGCCAGGCTTCCAGTTCCTCTTTGCTGCGATAGGTTGAAGCATCAGAGGGTGAATGTCCGCTGAAACGGTAAGTCAGTACATCCAGGAAGATGGGACCCTGCTTTTGCCGGATCACATCCATTTTCCTGCGATAGGCATCGATCACGGCCAGGGGATTAAAACCGTCGACCCGCTCGGCATGCATATTTTGCTTATTAAGGGCAGCACCAACACGGGCTGCAACCTCGTAACCCATGGTTTCCCCACAGGTCTGTCCCCCCATCCCGTACTGGTTATTCATGATGTTAAAGATCAGGGGCAGCCCACCCTTCTGGTCTCCTTCCCATAGCTGTTGGAACTGATCCATGGTAGCAAAGGCCAGGCCTTCCCACACGGGACCGCAACCCAGGGATGCATCCCCGATATTGGCAACCACAATACCCGGTTTCCGGTTTACTTTCTTATACAATGCCGCACCCACGGAAATGTCTCCCGAGCCTCCCACTATAGCATTGTTTGGATAGATGCCGAAGGGCGTAAAGAAAGCATGCATGGAGCCTCCGAGTCCCTTATTAAATCCCGTCTCCTTCGCAAAGATCTCAGCCAGCGTGCCATAGACCAGGAAACGTATGGCCAGGGATTTGACATCTCCCTTATGACCCTTTTCAACGATTCCCAGGATTTGTCCATCGAAGTAAGTCTTCATGATATCCATGAGGTCATCATCCCCAAGTTTCTGTATGGCCGACAATCCCTTTGCCAGGATCTCCCCATGCGAACGGTGGGATCCGAAAATGTAATCATCCTGGTCCAGCAGGTAGGCCATACCTACAGCTGAAGCCTCCTGTCCGATAGAAAGATGGGCCGG
>RCNC010002294.1_pt1 | contig 12759 bp, 13 predicted proteins | sample 2041301 | NCBI WGS metagenome assembly RCNC01 (sample SAMN09708231, study PRJNA481090) | Marine sediment metagenome, whole genome shotgun sequencing project. | biome: marine sediment; feature: ocean; material: sediment; isolation source: Sewage treatment plant 13A marine sediment (STP13A) ... | reverse complement strand
GGTATGCCTGTGTTTTTTGCGAACCCTTCTCCATCAAGGTTTCGGCACACCTCTTCGGGAAAAATCGCTCAGTTCAGGTTTAAGTATTCATATTTTTTTCGATTGTACCGCTTGTCATAACAATGTTCCGAAAATAGGATCGCGGCATAAGGGTTTGTAGCAGAAAAACGGTCCTCAATCGGAACGTTTTTCTGACAACCCCTATATACCAGGAGTCTCCTATCGCGAATGACCGTAAGGTGTCAAAGTTTTTAAAGCTCCCCGCCGCAAGCAGCGGGGAATGTTCTGCCGTGCGGCAGTGCTTCGCATCGACCGTAAGGAATTCTGTCTAATTTAGATTCGCTCGCTAACCCCGCGGCATGCCACGGGGTTAGCGCTCGCTGTTGCGGTTCAACGCGTGTGAAAAATTGTAAAAGAGGATAGATTTTAAACTTATGAGCGAGTCAACCATGCAGCCCGGCTATACGCAAAGACGCGTGTTGTTGTTTGTCCGTGCACCGGAATTGGGCAGAGTCAAAACACGCCTTGAGAAAGAAATGGATGGGGTAACGGTTCTTGCTCTCTACCGCTGCTTTGTCGAGGACATCATCAAGACTTTGACCACCGGCGGCTGTGATATAACCGTGTACTTCACACCATCCCACAAGGAATCGGCCGTGCGAAAATGGCTGGGCCCCACGATTGATATTCAGGCACAGACCGGCAGGGATCTGGGGGAAAAGATGTGCAATGCTTTTTCAGATGTTTTTGCCACAGACGTGGGACGGGCCGTGCTGATTGGGAGCGATATTCCGGATCTCGACATCGGAATCATCCATGAAGCTTTTACCATTCTGGAAAACAAGGACATGGCCATCGGGCCGGCGGAAGATGGTGGTTACTACCTGATGGGATTCCAGAAAGAGGTCTTTGATGGGGATGTATTTACCGGCATTGACTGGGGAACAGGGGCTGTATTCCAGCAAACCCAGCAGCACATCCATGATGCAGGTCTAAAGGGCCATATCCTGCCCATTTGGCAGGATATCGATACCTTTGAAGATCTTCACGCCTTTTATCATCGCAGCAAGGCCAACGGGCTTATGCGCCTGAAAACCATGCAGTTTTTAAGCCGTCTCAAGCTGAAAGGATTTCAATGAAGCCCAGCGGTTTGAAAATTGCCTGGTCTTGTCTGGCGATCCTGACCATCTTAATGATGCTCCCTATGAGTAAAATCATTGCTGGCGATCTAAAGAAAGATCTTGTTGCCGGTCACTTTTCATCACTGTCAGCAGATATCGATCAACCACCCGGCTGGGAGCCCCTGGTGTTCAGGAAAATTGATCAGCACACCCGATACGACCTGGTGTTGGATGAAGACACTGTGGTGGTCAGAGCGGTCAGTGATGCTGCCGCTTCGGGTCTCCTTCGAAAGATCGAGATCGATCCCATAAAATACCCATGGATGGAATGGCGGTGGAAAGTGACCAATATCCTGAAAAAAGGGGATGTTACAAAAAAAGAGGGCGATGACTACCCAGCCCGGATTTATATCACCTTTGCTTATGATCCATCTAAATTGTCCTATACGAATCGTATCAAGTATAAAGCAGCAAAACTGATATACGGCAACTACCCCCCCACAGGAACCATCAACTATATCTGGGGGAGCCATGCAGTGGCCGACAGGATGGTTGTTAGCCCTTATACAAACCGTTCGATGATGATCGCTGTTACATCGGGAAATGAAAAGATCAACCAGTGGGTCACCCAGAAAAGAAACGTGCTGGAGGATTACCGCAACGCCTTTCATACCGACCCGCCCCCGATATCAGGCGTGGCGATCATGACGGACACCGATAATACCGGGGAGTCGGTTATGGCATATTACGGGGATATTATTTTTAAACAGGTGCCTAAGAATTAACATGATGACATTTAGCCTTTTAGCGTTTTAGACTGTAGGCTGTTAGGTGCTTACTGCTTACTGCTTATTGCTTACAGCTACTCTCCAACCCTTCATTCATACCACCTCCCCAGCCTGGAGGGTGAAACACCCATCAGGTAGAGCATCATCAAAAACCAGTTTCTGAGGGTGCCGAAGACCATACCCTCTTTTTCCCATCGACGGGGGGCTGTTTGCACCCGCTTGCCGATAATCTCGATGGCATCGCCACGCTTTTTTATACGCCGCATGATATCCACGTCTTCCATGATGGGTATCATATTGTATGCGCCGATTCTGTGGAAATAATTCTTACGCAGAAAGATGGCCTGGTCTCCATAGGGCAGATGGGTGATGCGGGAGCGGATCGTGGCGACTTTTTCGATGATACGATATCCCCATTTGCCGGAACGGATACCGAGATCGAAGGCGCCTCCCACAATGGATGAATTTTTCAATACCGAGAAAATCGCCTGGATGGCATCTTTTGGCAGCAGCGTGTCGGCATGTAGAAAGAGCAGGATGGGCCCCGATGCCAGTTCTGCGCCCCGGTTCATCTGAATGCCACGGCCCTTGGTAGAAATAGCGGTCTTTAGTTGCAGGTGTGAAGTGCTCTCAAAATGAATAGCTCTGAGGGTCGTGGCGTCGGGATCCGCATCCACAACTACGATTTCGATTGCCTTGCCTGTCGATTGACATGCCAGGTATTCAAGGGTGCCCTGGATTGTTTGGGTTTCGTTAAAAACAGGTATGATAATGGAGATGTCGGGTTTCACGGTTTTTTTCAACAGGCCTCAGTGATTGGTGGTGCCGGCGCGTCCTGTGCTTTTAGGGATACAGGTATTATAAGTACACGTTTTTCAGGTGAGGGTCAATCTCCTTGCCGTATGTGATTGTATACATTATGAAATATACACCACAATACTTGGGGAATTGTTTGCCTATTTTGGGTGTTCGATAAAAGTCCTGTCGAGCATAACTGATTGAAATCATAATAATAGAAAAAATACTTGATAATTGGGACGGTTTTTGCATTACAAATTACACGAATAACCGGAACTAACTTGATCCGACATGTCAATGCATGTGAAGGGTGTGGATATACCAATGAAAGAAGGCTTTTTAGATAACGGTGGTCGGCGTGCTGGGGTAGATAGACGTGATTTTTCTTATGCTGTCCATATTCCTGAAAGAAGAATGACCATGGATCGGCGGCTTGGTAGCGATAGACGACAGCACCCAAGAGAATCTGAATAAACAAAATTTGGAATGAGGTATTTTGAAGAGGGCAGATAGAGATAATCTATCTGCCCTTTTTTTTGGCTTTTCCCGAAGGGTAAACAACATGGCAAAATCGATATTATCCATAGAATTCACCAGGGGAAATGTCCAAGAAACAACGCTATCGTAACGATATTTAGTATAATAAAGTATCATTATCTATTATTTGCCATGTTGTTTATGTAACTATGGGGTTAAGAGACCCGTTGTCATGGTTCCATATGGATATGTCCTATGTTCCGTGCTACGGTGGCAGAAACATGTCGTCTACCCCCATGTTGTATACCCTAAGGCAGGTGTATGAAAACGCATCCCGTGACATCCCGGTTTTTTTACGGATATGTAATTGTTATCGTGGCCTTCATGCTTCAGGCTGTGGGCTGGGGTGTTTTCAACAGTATGGGTGTTTTTTTTAAACCCTTCATGGATGAATTTGCCTGGTCCAGGGCACTTATTTCATCTGCGTTTTCCCTTGCCATGCTGGTTTGTGGTATGAGCAGCATCCTGCAGGGCAGGCTTAGTGACAGGTTTGGTCCACGGGTCGTTATGGCTGTAGGGGGGGCGATTCTCGGGATTGGTTATCTTCTGATGTCGCGGGTATCACACTTCTGGCATGTCTATCTATACTGTACCATTATCATCGGTTTCGGCATCAGTGGTACCGATGTGGTTATGCTTTCCACCACTTCGCGCTGGTTTGTAAAATTCCGGGGTCTGGTGACGGGGATTGCCAAGGTGGGCACCGGGGTGGGCATGCTCGTCATGCCGCTTCTTCTCAACTGGTTTATACATCATTATGGATGGCGAGCCACCTTTTTCAGCCTGGGAATCCTTTCTCTGGTAATCTATATCTGTTTAGCACAGCTTCTCGTGCGCGATCCCGGGAAAATGGGGCTTTTGCCGGACAATGAAAAAAGAGTTTCTCAAGCGCCGGATTCAGAGCCTGAGAAAGGGATCAACACCGAACAAGCCGTGCGAACAATGTCATTCTGGACCATATGCCTTGCCTACATTCTGGCTCTCTTCTGCCTGGCGACCATGCTCTTGCATGTTGTGCCCCACGTGATTGATATGGGATATTCATCCACCAACGGGGCCAGCATCCTGTCGACGGTGGGTGCCGTGAGCATCATGGGTCGGTTTGTTATGGGGGGCATGGCAGACAGAATCGGGACCAAGCCGGTGCTGGTGATCTGTTTTATATGCCTGTCCATGGGGCTGTTCTGGCTTCAAATTGCAGATCGATTCTGGATGATGGTGGTCTTTGCATGTCTGCACGGATTTGCACACGGTGGTTTTTTTGCTATTGTGGCACCTACTATTGCGGAATATTTCGGGACCCGATCCCATGGTGAACTTTTTGGGATCGTGACGTTTGCTTCCACATTTGGTGCTGCTGCGGGTCCGGTTCTGGCCGGTTTTGTATTTGATGCAAGCGGATCGTACCAGATGGTCTTTCGCCTTCTGACCGGAGTGAGTGTTGCTGGTCTTGGGTGTGCCATCTCCCTCAAACGCAGTTGAGGGATTGCCGATCTTACCGCATCTACTGCGTCAGAGGCAGTCCCACATAGCAGGCTATAGTGGAACTGCCTCTTTCTTGTATCTGTGGCAAGCTCGGCAATCCCTCAAGCATTAAAACAATTATGCGCTTTACAAAATTCTGTATTCTGTCTTCTATATTCTGACGTCTGTCTCCTGTCTCCTGAACCGAAACAGTGAGCGCATTCCCCGTCGGTTCTGACGTTCGGCAGTGCTTCGCGCTGCAGGGATAGAAATTTTAGCCTTTCGCATCGGAGCGACACCGTCGCGTTCTATAAAATCGTGCTACGATTTTATTGGGAGAAAACGCGGTTCTCAGCCTTCTTCCATATATCCTGAATGGCCTGGCTGGTTTCAGATAAGGGGTCATATTCCAGGATGGTCTGGGCCTGTACCATGGCATGTGTTATGGCCGTATCAAAAGGAATCTGCCCCAGGATCGTTGCAAAGATTTTTGTCGATCCGGGCTGTACGGCCGCGCTGGAAATCATGACGTGATTGAATGGTGGGTTCGATGATAAGGTGAAGATCGGCGGCATCCACGTCTGCATCACAAAGAATTTTGTTTTTAGCCAGTGTTGCAAAAGCACCCATGATGCTTGTTTTTCCGGTGCCGCCTTTTCCGCTGGCGATGCTAATGATCATGCGAATATAGTCTCCGGTATCAAACTCTTTTGAATGGCAAAGGGTTCTTTTTATAATGGTTTAATGGTCGCAGACATTGTCTCCGGCCACCAGCGTTTGATTCAGATAACTCTTGACGAGTTCTTCGGGCACATCAACCGGTGCACCTACGAGGACCTGGACACCGGCCTGATTGAACAGTTCAATGGCACGTTGACCCATGCCACCGGCGATAACAACATTGGTGCATCGATAGTCTTACATCCAATGTCCATCCATATTTGCACTCTTGGCTGATTGAAATTCACCCTCTTTGTACTTTTGAACAACGTCCGTGATGGTTCCGTTGGCACCGGTAACAACCTGTATACCGGCTCGCTCCAGAACCATAAATGCCTTGGGGCCACAATTGCCTGTGATGAGGACATCGGCCCTGGCATTTGCGATGGTTTTGCCGGCCTGAATTCCAGCTCCCTGGGGGAGGTCCAGGCTCTGTTTGTTGTCGAGAACATCAAACGCATTGGTGTCGGAATCGATAATGATGAAATGGTCGCATCTCCCAAAACGTGGGTCCACTTGTGCTGAAAGATCTTTTCCGTTCGATGTAACGGCTATTTTCATGACATGCCTCCTGAATTGATTCCTGGTGTTTTTATGAGCATATGCTCATAAAACGCAATTTAAGTGTTATCAGGGTACTTGTCAAGAGGTTCCTTGATTTTTTTATGCGGATATTCGTATTTATAGGGGTTGTCATAAATATGTTCCGAATGCGTCTCAGGCTTCTGAGTAACCGGAATGCTATTTTGACAAGTGCTATAGAATTTTTCACATGGGATGCAAAACCGTTAGCCCTTATGGGGTATATGCAGTGCCGGGCACTCTGGACCCGGGTACCTACGTTGCGATGGATTGCAGGAGTTGTTTGATTTCCATTTTGGTGAGATAACGCCAGGCGCCTTCCGGTAGATTGCCGAGCTCGATATTGGCGACCCGGATCCGTTTCAGGGCAATGACATGATTGCCTGTCTTTTTGACCATGCGGCGGATCTGCCTGTTTTTACCTTCCTTGAGTTGGATGATAAATCGTTTGCTGGAAAGCCTTTTGACAATGGCAGGGCGGGTTTTCTCTCCCAGAATGGAGATGCCCTTTTCCATTTTTGCAAGGGCACTGTCAGGCATGGGTATTGCGACGGTAACAAGGTATTCTTTTTCGTGGTCAAAGGATGGATGCAGGAGATGGTGGTGGAGGTTTCCGTCATTGGTCATGAGCAGGAGTCCGGTGGAATCTTTATCGAGACGCCCTACCGGATAAATTCGCTCTGGAATATCCACCAGATCGACAACGATCTTTTCGTTTTTCTGGTTACAGGTGGTGACATAGGACTTGGGTTTGTTAAGGGCGATATATAACAAGGATTGTTTTACGGTCAGTTCCTGGCCGTCGATGACGATCCTGTCTACGTCAGGATCGACTTTAGTGCCCAGCTCGGTCACGACAATCCCGTTGACACGCACTTTTCCTTGCTGGATATAAACTTCTCCCTGCCTGCGCGAGCAGTAGCCGGCCGAAGAGAGAAACTTTTGAAGTCGAAGGAGGGGCATGTTTTTCTCCGATATCGTGCGGTTAATGAATATAAGCTATGTTCGAATAACGTACTATAGTAATATACATTTACCAAAAAGGGTCCAAGGGGTCGAGGTTTCAAGGGTTCGAGGGGGGCTCAAAGCTCTCGGCTGATTGCAGCATCACTGCCTCCAAGCCTCCAAGCCACCCAGCTTACGGCTATGATCTGTAATCCGCATTGATCTTAATGTAATCGATGGTAAAGTCACAGGTGAGAACAGATGCGGATCCTTCCCCCATGTTGAAATCCATTACAATGGCAAATTCCGGTTCTTTGAGTACACGACTTGCCAGTTTTTCAGCCTCCGGTCCACAACCCAGACTGTTGCGGGTCATCTGCACCTGATTGAAATAGATGTCGATATGGTCCGGATCGAGGGAAACACCCGCTCTTCCGGCGGCAGCGATAATACGGCCCCAGTTGGCGTCTTCCCCGAAAAGGGCTGTTTTGACAAGCGGTGATGTGGCGATGGTATTGGCAACGGTGTGTGCATCATGGTCGGACATGGCTCCTTTGACGGTAATGTCCACACATTTGCTTACGCCTTCTCCATCTTTCACGAGACTTTTGGCGAGGCTGTTGAGAATCTGCCCCAGGAGACCCTGAAATTCGCCGGCCTGATCCATGCTGTTAATGGACACCCCGGATTGCCCATTGGCAAATATCAGTGCTGTATCGTTGGTACTGGTGTCACCGTCGATACAAATTCTGTTGAGTGTTTTATCTACACCGGAAGCAAGCACTTTCTGTAACAGAGCCTGGGGCATTGAAATGTCTGTACAGATAAAGCAGAGCATGGTGGCCATCTTGGGTGCAATCATTCCCGATCCCTTGGCCATACCCACCAGGTTATAAGACCGGCCGTGTATGTTGCCTTGCCGGTGCTTCAGTTTCGGTACCGTGTCGGTTGTCATGATCGCCCTTGCACAGTCTTTGAAACCATCCGGTCTTAAAGACTGTATGAGACTCGGAACAGCGTTTTCTACCTTTTCAATGGGGAATTTTTCACCGATGACGCCTGTAGATGCCACAAGGACTTTATTTTCTGGTAGGCCCAGTCCCCTGGCAGCCGCTTTGGTCATGTCCAGAGCACTCTGGTGTCCTTCTTCACCATTGCAGCAATTGGCATTGCCGCTATTGACGATGATAGCATTTGAAACACCTGATTGAATACGTTTCTGGGAGATGCGTACCGGTGCCGCCTTGATCCTGTTCTGGGTAAAGACACCGGCTACGGATGCTGGCATCTCGGAGTAGATGAGTCCCAGATCACTGTCTGTGTTGCTTTTCAGCCCGGAATGGATACCGGCTGCCTGAAACCCCTTGCATGTGATGGCTGTCATTGATTGCTTCCTTCTGGTATGATCTTGCTGTTATAGCGACAACGTCGCGTTTTATAAAATCGTTACACGATTTTATTTTGACATCATCATTTGTGAAAATCAATAAGCAAGAGTGGTGAGCAGGTTGTCAATCATATGAAACCATGAGTCATCTCATGTTTGACAGAACCCAGGTTATGGCCTATAAACCGAATTTTATAGCGGTAAGCATTAAGCGATAAACTGCTTATGGCTTAATGGGTAATACAAGCGTTACCGCTGACAGTAGAACCTAAAACGTAAAACCTAAAACTTAAAACCGCTCAGTTCATGGTGACACATGCACAAATTAAACACTCTCTGCCCTGATTGTGGCATGCAGCTCGATATCTTCAGAACATGACGTCAAATTCGCTTGCGCTGCAGGTCTTGTGGCAAACTATATCCTCTTGAACAGTATGTTGGAGAGAATGACGATGTTTTGGATGATCTCCTGGCCGATGTACCCTGTGACAGATTTTAGAAACACCAAAAATTCATTCAAGATTTGGGTAAATCTATGACCCTGGTACTTTCAAGCCTATTTCCAGTTTTTTCACTTCTTTTGATCGGCAGTTTGCTGCGGCGGCTGAATCTGACCAATGAGATGTTTTTAAAACTTTCGGACCGACTGGCTTATTTCATCTTTTTTCCTGTCATGCTCTTCTGGAAGATCGGAGGAGCGGATACGGATCGTTTTTTGGATTGGAATATGTGTATCGCGGCCCTCGTGTCTATTGCGGCAACCTATATTGTCAGCGCTCTGGCGCTAAAGGTTTTCAATATATCCGATTTCAAGGCAGGCACATTTTCCCAGGCTTGTTACCGTTTCAATACCTATATCGGCATGGCGATCATCTTCTACGCCTTCGGGGAAGAAGGCATCAAGTACTTTGGTATTCTGATTGGATTTGCCATTCCTTTTATCAATGTTCTGGCGGTGTCGACATTGGTTTGGTACTCCGGGAAGCGTACTTCTTCAGGCAGCAGTCTGGGGATTTTTATTAAGGAAATTCTCACGAATCCGCTGGTTATCGCCTGTGCCGCGGGTTTGATTTATTCCCGGGCCATGGGTTCGTTTCCTGAATTTATCGATAATACCTTTCGTCTCATTTCGTCAGCAGCTCTTCCCCTGGCTCTCATATCCATTGGAGGTGCCCTGACGATGAGAGGGTTGAGGGGCAATATGGGCATTTCAACCCTTGCATCGATCATTAAATTACTGATGCTGCCTCTTATCGGTTTTGTTGTTTTGAAGCAATTTCAAGTTGTCGGGATACCGTTCAAAGTCGCCATGATCTTTTTTACGCTTCCAACGTCTGCATCCATCTATGTCCTTTCATCTCAGCTCAACAGTGATACGGAACTGGCATCATCAGCCATTGTTCTCTCGACGATATTCTCGTTCTTATCTCTTTCTGTAGGATTGATGCTTTGAAACCCAAAGAAAGCAGGATGGAAAATTTCAAATTGCTTGTGCAGTATGACGGGACGGCCTATCATGGCTGGCAGCGTCAGAAGACGGACCGGACCATACAGGGGCAAATCGAAAAAGCGCTGGGAACCATGACAGGAAAATCTATCAGCCTGGCAGGATCCGGGAGAACAGATGCCGGTGTTCATGCTCTCGGTCAGACAGCCAGTTTCCAAAGTGATGCCGGTCTCAGCCCGGACATTTACTACAAAGGCCTCAACAGCCTGCTCCCGGATGACATTTTCATCAAGGCCTGCCAACGTGTCGACCCGGTATTTCACGCCAGATACAATGTCCTGAGCAAGATTTATCAATATCGCATATTGAATCGTGACATGCCTTCCATTCTGGAGAGGTACTATGTCTGGCATATCAGACAGTCGTTAAACATTGAAGCCATGCAGAAAGCCGCATCCTGTTTTGTGGGTGATCACGATTTCAAGGCATTCGAAGGCACCGGCAGCCCTAGAACCAGCACGGTACGGCATGTCTTTAGGGCAGGGATAAAGCAGGGAAATGATGGTCAGACTCTGTTCGACATCGAGGCCGACGGTTTTTTACGATATATGGTTCGGAATATTGTTGGAACCCTGGTGGATGTTGGAAAGGGGCGTATCCTCGTCGAAGACGTAAAAAGAATTCTTCTTTCCCGGGACAGAAGTCTGGCCGGCGCTACGGCACCGGCCAGGGGGCTATTTTTGATGGAGGTTAAATATTAGAAGCTATCTCAAAAATGTCTTTTGGCCCAATCTCTGCGTTGCTCTCTCGTTTCAACTCCTCAAAATACAGTAGTATTCACCCCAAGGGCACTTCCTGCAGGCGCCTGCGGATTGAAACTCTAGACCGCCTTGATCTTGAACCAAAATCCTATTTTTTAGATGGCTTCTCGTTTTAAGTTTTAAGTGTTAGGTTTTAGGTAAGCTCCGGGCTGTCAGCCATGAGCAACAATAAATATCGTCCGCAGGACAAATGACGCCCGCAGGGCATAATGTCGCGCGTAGCGCTAATATCGTCCGCAAGGACAAATGACAGCCGCAGGCGTAATGTCGCCCGCAGGGCATAATATCGCGCGTAGCGCAAATGACGCATGTAGTGCAAATATCGTCCGCAAGGACAAATAGTCATTAAACAGAGTCTTTCAGGTCTTTGACGCCCTGCAATACAATATCGAAAAGTTCCTGGATGTCGTTTTCTTCCAGACAGGAAAAGGCGATTCTCAGGTTCTCATCCCCGATGGAAATCAGGCCTACGCCGTAGTTTTCAAGCAGATGTACCCGCAGTTTTTCCGCATTGACGGACTTTAGCCTGATGCACATGAAATACCCTGAGTTAAAGGGGTAAACATCCCAGGCATCCTGATATTTTGTATCGGCCAGTACGGTTTTGACCGTATGGGCTCTTTTCTCCAGGATATGGAATTTTTCCTGTTTCTCGGCTGCAAAATGTTCATTCTGCATGGATTTCAGAACAATGGACTGTCCCAGGTGAGACGCATTGGAAATATTTCCACGGATGCATCCTGCCGTCTTTTTTTCCAGGGCATCATAGACAGCGGCAGTATCGGTTTTTGCCTCGAGTCCATAGGTAATGAATCCGACCCTGAGACCCCAGACAAAGTTCTCCTTGGTACCCCCATCCAGTTTGACGGCAAGCAATCTCGGATCCTGGCCGGTGAGTTTGGCAAAGAGCGATTCCTTGAGGGTTTCAGGTTCGTAAAACAACCCGAAGTAGGCGTCGTCCGTGACAGCCAGCACATGATTGCCGGACTTGGCAATGTCGGTCAGGATGCTCACGATTTGATCCCCTTCCTGATGTGTGGCAGTATATCCGGTGGGATTGTGGGGAAAATTCAAAAGGACGGTAACTTTTTTATTCTTACTTGCTTCATCCCTGACAGCTTCTTCAAATGCTTTGACGTTAAAGGCACCCGACGATGTAAAAATGGGATAGGAACGGATCCTGGCAGCTTTTCTCAGGCCAAGAGTCATATTGTAATTTCCCCACATCATATCCGGCAGAATAACCACATCACCCGGGTCGATCCACACATCTGCAAAAATACTGATGCCGTGGGTAATGCCGCATGTAACCACTGGAAGGCTGATGGTTTTCCCTGCCAGGGACTCATTTTTCTCAAACAAGGCTGCCTGCCAGGCTTTGCGCAGACCCGGTATGCCAAAAGAAGGGGCATAGGTCAAAGACGCCCTGGGGGGGATATCTGCGATGGAATTCTTGACGGAACCAAAGCACATAATGTCATCGGCTTCTGTCGCGATGCCGATGGTGGCATTCAGCTTGTGAGCTTTTTCTTTGGCTTCGGCGCTTTGGCTCAGAATGCCTTTCGGAAAGAAAAGTTGTTTGCCAATATCGGACAGCATTTCCATCAGGTGAGGGTTTTCGTTCTGGATGATCTGGTTCAGCTCTTTGGCAATGGGATTCATTGGCTATCCTCCGTATTCACAATTCGATTCTTGTGGATGTTCATACAAGTTGAATCGGAATCATGTCAAGAAGGATAATGGTCAATTGACTGGTGTTAGGTTTTAAGTTTTAGGTATTAGGTTGCAGGAAGCTATAAGTTTGCAATTATCCTTAAAACCTAAAACCTAAAACAAAAATAAAAAACCCCGCTGTGAAACAGAGCGGGGTTTGCCACGAAATTGTTGGCGATATTACTTTCTGGCTCTTTTGGAAGCTTTGAGCGGATTGATTTTCTGCTTCTTACCCGTTGCGATGGTGATATGAGATGCCAGATTGCAGTTCCCATTTTTCCATTTAAGTGATGGCTCGGGACATGCTGCGCAATGCCAGCCGGCTGAGAATTCCTGCGCGCGATTACATCCATTGCAGGTCTCAACGGTTTCATGGCAAAGCCCGCCGTTGTAGGAACATCCTTGTGCGGTCATAAATGTGCACTCGGCACCGTTT
>RCNC010002290.1_pt1 | contig 12765 bp, 11 predicted proteins | sample 2041301 | NCBI WGS metagenome assembly RCNC01 (sample SAMN09708231, study PRJNA481090) | Marine sediment metagenome, whole genome shotgun sequencing project. | biome: marine sediment; feature: ocean; material: sediment; isolation source: Sewage treatment plant 13A marine sediment (STP13A) ... | reverse complement strand
TATAATTGATTATTCAATTCCATACAGTTATATCCAATCACCCCTTTTTATCAATATTTTGCCGTCTATAGGTCTAAATCATATTAGGACTGGATTTTTTGATGTAAAAGCTAGCGGAGTTTCCGCTTTGCAGCGAAATTAATTCAACCATCCAATTTGTCTATATCTGCGATGTGCAAATTGGAGTTTCATTAACTAAAAAGAGCCTCACCGGTTACGACAAGACTCTTTTACGAGAACACTATATGAAAATGAAAAAAATTATTTACTTAATTATTACATGATAAATGTAGGTGACTATCACAGCAATTAATAATTATTGTTGTGAGATAAGCGGAAAATGTGGTGAACCTTCTTAAAAAAGATATTTCCACCTTGAATTAGGTAAAAGATCAGTGTTATTTTATTGCTTTGATCACTTCGCTAATAAACTTGTTTACATCAAATTCAGGATCTTCGGCAAGTCCGGTGCGCACAATTACCAGGTCTTTTGAGGGAATTACAAAAACATATTGGCCTTGATAGCCATTGGCAGAATAAAGGTCTTGCGGTACATCAGGGTATTTATCTTCGGCATTGAGCCACCAATGTGCACCATAGGTTCCGTTTGATTGCGCTGTAGGTTTGGTGATATAATCGATCCATGCAGGGCTGAATAATTGTTCCCCGTTCCAGTACCCTTTATTCAAGTGCAGAATTCCGAATTTAGCCCAATCACGAGTATTGGCCCAACCATAGGAAGAACCTACGTAATTGCCATTCATATCGGCCTCAATGAGCATAGAATGCATCCCGATTTTGTCGACTAATGCTGCATACGGGAAATCCAAGTAATCTCGATGGCCTTTGAACTGGTTCCTAAGAATTCCCGACAGTAGGTTAGAGGTACCTGAGGAATAATTCCAAATTTCTGTTGGTTTTGCTATCGCTTCTTTATCTTTTTGAGCTATAGTCATATCAGTATCTAAGAACAACATGCGGGTAACATCGGAAATACCAGTATAATCCTCTTCCCACTCCAAACCACTTTGCATTCTAAATAAATGGTTAAGGGTAATATTTTTACGTTCGTCTTGCTGCCAAGATTCAATTGGGGCAGGTTTGTTCAGATCTATCTTTCCTTCAAATTCCAAAATACCATATAAAGTAGCCAAAATGCTCTTGGTCATTGACCAGCCTAAAATAGGAGTGTCTTTATTAAACCCTTCAGTATATTTTTCAGCAAGGATATGGTTTTTATACACTACAAGTACGGTTCGTGTTTTTTGCACTTCAGCATTTGAGAAAGCACCATTCACGGCCTTTTGAATTTGCTCATAATCGATATTCATAAAAATAGTATCAATTTTGCCTTTATCTCCATATGGGAATGGTAGTCCATTTTCTATTTTAGTCCGATTAGGCTTGTAATTAATTTCATTGATGTCAAACTCATCATTGATAAGAACGCAGCCCAATCCATCAGAACAAACCGATTTACGCTCCATAAGTCCATATACTGTAGCAGCCACATCATTTTTATGAACCTCTACATCGGCAAATTTGATCATTGAAACATTATGGTCGTTTACTGTAACTGACTCCACTGTACGGGTAGCAATGTACCTGTTCGATGCCATATTTTTTGCCGCAAATCCAGAGATAATAGTAAGTTTAGGATAATTGAGGAGAACTAGAGCTGCTATGATCACTAGTAGTGCAAGAAGAATGCGTTTTATAAATTTCACCTGTTCAAGTATTGAATATTATATGTCAGACCTGCCTGCCGGCAGGTGTATTTCGTCAATAAGCATCTCGGTTAGTATCAAGATTATTTATGGCTCATTTCATAGGCTAAATTAAGAAGTCTCAAAGATAAATATTAGATTTATCATAAATCACTTCTTTAAGTATTCAATACCAAAAAAGCAACAATTTAAAACTATGCGAGTAACAAAGGGTTTTTATATCATTCTCCTGTTTTCTATAGTGCTTTTTTTTTGTTCATTGGACCCCGGTTTAGGAAGTAGTTGGTTCGAATTAATTGATTTTGATGATGATATAAAACGGTTCATGGCGATAATGCCGATAAAACCTATATACCTACACCTTATCATGGTATGCGATTGCACATCAATGATGGAAACAACAGTTTCGAGGAAAAATATTTTTACCCCATGATTGGTGCAACAAGGGTGGTTTCAATGGATTTTGACCAGGATGGTGATTTCGATTTTGGTTTACTTTCTACTTTTCCAAATTATGAAAACACCGAGGAATCTTCGTTTATTTATCTTGAGAATAAAAATACAATTGCCTTTATTTTTGAAGATTTTTCTTTTAAAGAATCTAACTTTGCCAGATGGTTGCTCATGTATGTAGGTGATGTTGATGGCGATGAAGATATTATACTAAGTTCATTTTCTTGTGTGTTTACTCCTGTGCCTGTTGAACGAACTAACTTTTGGAATGATAAAAGCACAGACCTAATGATATTGGAAAACAAATAAAAATAATACACATGTTTGTCAAATGTCTTAATTTAATCGCTGTTTTATACTTGTTTTTAAGCTGCAATGAAACTAAAAAGCTGGATCCATATGTTTGGATACCACTCGAAGTTACCGCTACTGCCTATAATTCGGTTAAATCGCAAACTTTGGGAGTGCCTAATATAACTGCTTGGGGCGACACGTTGGTGCCAGGAATGAAATCGATTGCCGTTTCTAGGGATTTAATTGCTAAAGGATTGAAGCCCGGCACGATGGTACGAATAGATACTTTCCCCGATACATTTTATATCAATGATAAAATGCATCGAAGATGGAAAAATAGGATTGATATTTATATGGGTAAGGATGCTAAAATGGCAAAGGAATGGGGAAGAAAAAAAGTAAAGATTAAGTTTGCCGTTTTAAGGGAAAGTGTGGATTCTTTAACGATAAGTGAAATAAAATGAAGTAAAAATGAAACGATTATTTCCGGTTTTAATAGTAGCGCTACTCCTGTCATGTTCGGCATCAAGAAAGATAGTTGATAAACCTATTGTTTTTAATGAGGAACGTAGTCAACTGACAATGCAATACCTGAAAGATAGATATGGTTTGGAGCAAGACAGTCCTAGAATTGTACCTAGGATGATTGTTTTACATTGGACGGCAATACCGACTTTTGAAAGTTCTTTCGATGCTTTTCTAAATACCAAATTACCGAATTGGCGACCTGATATTGAAAGTGTGAGTGGACTTAATGTTTCAACCCATTTTTTAGTAGATCAAGATGGTACTATTTATAGCCTTATGCCAGAAACTACAATGGGAAGGCATGTAATAGGTCTAAATCACTGTGCCATCGGAGTTGAAAATGTAGGGGGTACCAAAGACACCCCACTAACCAAGGCACAATTAAAATCAAATATATGGTTGGTTAAATATCTGGCTAAAAAATATGATATAGAATACATTATTGGCCATCATGAATATACCTTATTTGAAAGTCATAAACTATGGTTAGAGAAGGATGATGGCTATAGAACCAAAAAAACCGATCCTGGAGACGAGTTTATGGCCAAAGTCCGAAAGGCGACAACTAATTTTGAATTTAAACCATTACCCGTAAAAACGAACTAGTATGAAAATGAAAGTATTACTCCTTTTAATATCATTAATGGCATTAAATATGGGATTCTCACAAAATTCCGACATAACGCCAAATTTGTATGAAACCTACGAAAGTTACAAGGAATCAAGCTTAAATAAGAGAAGAATAAAGCATAATGAACTACAGCCGTTATTAATAAAACATGGCGCTAATAATGCTTTTACAGTTAAAAAAGTGGGTGAATCAATCGAAGGTAGGGCTTTGAATCTCATTAGTATAGGTTCTGGCAAAACCCATGTTTTGTTATGGTCTCAAATGCACGGTAATGAACCAACTGCTACACAAGCCATATTTGATATTTTGAACTTTTTGGCCAGTGATGATTTCCAAGAAGAGAAAAAAGAAATCCTCGTAAACTTGACTATACATTTTCTTCCCATGCTGAATCCTGACGGAGCTGAGCGTTTTCAAAGAAGAAACCTTTTAGGTGTGGATATAAATAGGGACGCTGTTAGGCTTCAATCCCCAGAAAGTAAAACATTAAAGTACGTTCGAGATAGTTTGAATGCCGATTTTGGCTTTAATCTACATGACCAAAGTACGTATTACAATGCTGAACGCACCGATAAACCAGCGACGATTTCGTATTTGGCGCCAGCATTTAATTATGAAAAGGACATTAGTGAGAAGCGGGGAAATGCTATGAGGATTATTGTTTTTATGAACAATATCATACAAAAATATGCGCCCGGGCAAGTTGGCCGTTATAATGATGATTTTGAACCAAGGGCCTTTGGAGATAATATTCAAAAATGGGGTACAAGTACCATTCTCATTGAATCAGGTGGTTATACCAATGATGTTGAAAAGCAAGAAATTAGAAAACTGAATTACGTTTCCATTCTTTCGGCAATTTATACCATTGCCAAGGCGAATTATAAAAATATAGCCATAGAGGAATATGAAAAAATCCCTGAAAATGATAGAAAACTCTTTGACCTGAAGATTGTAAACGCCACCTACAGGCTAATGGGACAGGATTATGTCCTTGATGTAGGTGTAAATCGCTTGGAAGTTGATAAAGAAGGGAATAATGATTTTTGGTATAGCAGTCGTATTATTGATCAAGGAGATCTTTCTACGTATTATGGTTATGAATCATTGGATGCGTCAGGACTTACTATAAAACAAGGAAAAGTGTATCCACAAGTCTTAAAAAAAATTGATGAATTCAATACATTGAATACCCTAGAAATGTTGAAACAGGGATATACTTATGTTCGTGTTATTAATATTCCCCGTGAAATGTTGGAATCACCGCTGCCCATGCATATTATTGGCACCTCTTATAAAGTCAAGGATACACGATTAAAAGTTGGTATAAATCCCACTTTTCTTTTGGAAAAGGATGGCAAACCCCAGTATGCGGTAATTAACGGTTTCTTAATTGACTTGACGACAGGGAAAGGAGATTTTAAGAATGCGATGATCTATAGGTAACATTATCTCAATAATTGGCTATTTGTCATTTTGACCAAAGGGAGAAATCACAGCTTGTTTTTTAATGACAACAGGATTCTTAAGATACAAGTGGGATTTCTCAGTCACTACGTTTCTTCGAAATGACTTTGGCTAATACCCGAACTGAATGGTCATATATGGACCATATTTTAACAATACGATTAGCATTGTGAATAATACAGATACTATTGTCGAGAATAACAGTAAAACAAAGCTCTTATAACCTTTGGATAATGGGCCGATGGCACTGTTCTGAATAATTTCATTGATTACATCCATGATTTCTTTTCTTTAAACCTGTCTACTGACGGGCATGATTAAACTTCTTCTTAGTTTTTAGGATGTAGGTATTCAATATCATTGGGTGTTGTTGGTTATATAACAATTTTATGACCAAAAACCCTACCTATTAAAATTGAATTAGCTTTTTTTAGGATATAATAAAATAAAAAAAGCGCCCCTTTCAGGACGCCTTTACTCAATTATTATTTTCTTGGCTTTTATTGGCAACCACCGGTGAAACCATCAGCACTGAATTTAGTCTGTACAGCACCCTGTCGGCTACCATCCACTACTTGTATGGCGAGATTGTTATCACCGCTTCCATCACGTTTTGGACTGCAATATTCAAAAAGGTAAAAACTGTTTGCCCGTTCAGAAATTTTAATGGATATATCGTTGAAGGTATTTTCCAATTCCTCGGCATTTCCGGCAAATACACTGAATGTTTTTCCGATGTCCGTTAAAACCTGCGTATCTATTTCGGCACCTAGTCCTATAGAAAAGAATGAAATGTTCGCACTGGCTTCGTTCACAACCTTGAGTGCTGCCTGCTCAGTATATCGTGATGCCTGATCTGTACCATCAGTAAAAATTACTACGGATGCAGCACCGATTATTTCATCCTTAATACTTTCCTTTAATAAATCTTCGGCAATTTTCGTTGACTTTATGACAGCCCCATATAAATCAGTAGAGGGGTCATTACTAATAGCATCGGTAATCCCATTTATAGCTATCACTAATTCTTGTTTTGAACTAGTCAAAGCGTTCAAGAGGTGAAGTTCATCCTCCCCATCAAACCAATAAATTGCCATCTTAAAGGCATCTTCAGTAGTAACTGGCATCACATTATTCACGAAACTCACAGATGCTGTTTTCAATTCATCCAAACTACTACTAAGTACACTATTACTTAAATCCAAAACCAAAATAGTATTCGAATTAAAAATTTGGGAATTCGATGAGATTCTTGCAAAAGCCTCTGATTTTGATATTGTATTGAAACATTCATCATTACGACCTTGCTCATAAATTGTAAACTTATCGGCATCAAGCCCAGCGACAGGATTGCCATCAATATCAGATACCTTAAATAATATCGATACTTTTCCGGGCAGGGTGGTGAATTGTTCTTGAATGGATAAGACCAAATCACTTTCACCAAGATCAAGACAGTCGTCTACTGGTTCTCCTTTACCGAGGCCGTCCCCAAAGTTTAAATTAAGGTTAACATCATCATCAGCATTACCGCAAGAAAAGGTCAAAAATAGTACGGAGAAAAGACTAAAAAACTTTAAACAGGATTTCATTTTCATTATATTGTGGTTCAACACTCAGAACGCTCAAATGAATTTTAAATTATACCCCAAAAGAAAAAATTTGTTAAATCTTGTTAAAGTAAAAACCAATGCTATTTATTCAATTAAATTAGAAGTGAAATAGCTGGCCAATAATTTCAACAATGAACTTTGCACAATCATTTAATATAATATTTAGCTTACTATTGTTAGAGAAAGACTTTTAAGATAAGAATTTTATAATGACCCATGAACTCAAAAAAATTATAGAGGCCTACCAAGTTGCCAAGGATCTTAAAAAGAAAACGGTCTTGGCTACTGTTGTTGCCTTGGAGGGTTCTTCATATCGGCGTCCAGGGGTACGTATGTTGATTCGGGAAGATGGCGCAGCAATAGGTGCGGTTAGTGGTGGTTGCGTTGAAAAGGAGGTAATACGTCAGGCTCAAATTGTTTTTAGTGATGGTATATCAAAAATGATGACCTATGATGGGCGCTATAGACTGGGGTGCGAAGGTTTATTATATATTTTAATTGAACCTTTTAATCCAAATATGATATTCCTAAGTGCTTTTCAGGATAATTTAATAAAGCGGAGTCCATTTCAAGTTTCTTGCTATTATTCAAAATCTGAGGGTTGCCATGAATCGTTTGGATCTGTTTTTTTCATTGACCAAAATAGATATCCAATTCGAAAATCCTTTGAGCTTGATAAAAACCTAATGGTTTTTAATCAAGAAATGGAGCCTTGTTTTAAATTATTGATTATTGGGGCAGAGCATGATGCCGTACAACTATCTTCCTATGCGGCACTTACTGGTTGGGACGTAACTATTGTGGCAACGCCATCAGAAGAAAAAACCTTGGTTGACTTTCCGGGGGCACAGGAATTACTATGTGTGGACTCAGAAAGTTTATCCGTAGAAAATATTGACAATCAAACTGCAGTGCTGTTAATGACCCATAGCTATGTGAAGGATTTAAAATATCTACTGAGGATTAGGAATACTCGACCTGCCTATTTGGGAATTTTAGGTCCTGCAAAAAGAAGAGAAAAGCTCTTGAATGAACTTATTGAACGCCACCCAGATATCAATGATTCTTTTTTTGATAGCGTTTATGGACCTGCAGGTTTGAACGTTGGAGCCGAAACCGCCCAGGAAATCGGTATCGCCATTTTGGCAGAAATTTTAGCAGTTGTTCGTAATCAAAAGCCCATAATGTTGAAACATAAATCAAGTCCCATTCATAATTAATGCCAGAGACCGAAAATATCGCCGTAGTCATATTAGCCGCTGGGGAGTCTTCGCGCATGCAGCAAACCAAACAATTACTCCCTTGGGGAAAGTCTACACTACTAGGTAACGCTATAAAGGAGGCATTGCAAAGCAATTCTGAAAAGGTATATGTTGTTCTTGGGGCTAAAGCAGAAACCATCCAATTGCAAATCAATTCAACAGATGTGATCTGGATTTTGAACAAGAATTGGAAGAAAGGGATGGGTTCCTCCATCTCGAGCGCCATCAACTACCTAGTACATCTAAAAACGGATTATGAAGGTATTCTTATTATGTTATGCGATCAACCCTTGATTGATGCTGACTATATTAACAAAATGATTTCCACTTTTAAAAGAGCCAACAAGGGAATTATAGCAACATCATATAAACATAGAAAAGGTGTGCCTGTTCTGTTTCATAAAAAGTATTTTGAGGATTTATCTAATTTAGATGGTAACCTAGGTGCAAAAAAAGTTATAGCCGATAATTCGAAAGACGTCTTTGATATTAACCCCAATGGAAAGGAAAAAGATTTAGATACCTTGGAAGAATACCAACAAGCATTAAAAAACATTGAGCATAATTAACGATAAACATATATATAGATGAAAAACAAGTACTTATATCTTTTAATTTCCGCAATTTTTTTGCCATTAACAATGGGATGTGCCCAAGACATGGGTTTTGAGGAGTATAATCCGAAATCTACATTGGTTGTTCCCGTAAATGAGGTTAAAAGGGCGAAATTTCCTTTTATCGATGTGCATAGTCACCAAAGAGATATGTCTGCTAATGCCTTAGAAGCCTTAGTTAACGATATGGATGCACTCAATGAGGGTATAATGGTAAACCTTAGTGGTGGTTCGGGAGAACGTATAAATTCCATGTTACAGAGTATCAAGGAAAATCATCCTAATCGGTTCGCTGTTTTTGCCAATGTTGATTTTGATGGGGTAGGTGCTGATGGCTGGTCTAAGAAGGCCGCCTCGCAATTGGAAACGGATATTAAGAACGGAGCAAAAGGCTTAAAAATATATAAAAGTCTCGGACTTAGATATAAAGACGTTGACGGGAATAGATTGGCGATTGATGATCCTCGGTTAGACCCAATTTGGGCCAAATGCGCAGAAATGGGTGTTCCGGTTCTAATACATGCTGCCGACCCAAAATCGTTTTGGGACCCAATGGATGGTGACAATGAGCGCTGGTTAGAATTAAAGACGCATTCTAGAAGAAAAAGATCGGCAACTGATCCTGCGCCATGGGAGCAGATTATACAGGAACAGCACAATATGTTCAAAAAACATCCGAAAACAAAATTTATAAATGCCCATATGGGATGGTATGCCAACAGTTTGAAAAAATTAGGCGGACTTATGGATGCGATGCCGAATATGTACGTGGGCATTGGAGCTGTTATTGCCGAATTGGGTAGACAACCAAAAAATGCACATGCCTTTTTTCTAAAATACCAAGACCGTATTCTTTTTGGAAAAGATAGTTGGAAACCCAACGAATTCCCTACTTATTTCAGGGTCTTGGAAACAGATGACGAGTACTTTCCTTATTACAAGAAATACCATGCATTCTGGGCCATGTACGGATTGAATCTTCCTGATGAAGTATTGAAAAAGGTATATTATAAGAATGCCTTAAACCTTATTCCTGGTTTGGACAAAAGTTTGTTTCCCAAAGATTGATTAACTTGTTTAGGTTAATGATTTGCCATAAAGTATAAAAGACAAGAACTTTAAGTGTTTATGCTAAAACCGCAGTGATTCTCTACAAAAACGAATACTTATAAAAACATAACTATGCAATCCGAATCAAATTCTTATGATGCTATCGTAATTGGCTCAGGTATTTCCGGTGGATGGGCAGCCAAGGAATTATGTGAAAAAGGGCTAAAAACCCTTGTTCTTGAAAGAGGACGAAATGTGGAACACTTAAAAGACTATCCGACCGCAAATATGCATCCTTGGGAATTTAAGTACCGCGGGCGTATGAGCAAAGATTTTTTGGATAAAAACCCCTTGATAACAAGAGCGGCAGGTTTTGATGATAGTACGGCGCATTTTTTTGTTGAAGACAATGATCATCCTTATGTTCAAGAAAAACCATTTGACTGGATACGTGGATATCAAGTTGGTGGTAAATCACTTACTTGGGGAAGAGCTTGTCAACGATGGAGTGATTATGAATTTAAGGCACCGAACAAGTATGGTTATGGGATTGAATGGCCTATTTCCTATGAAGATGTTGACGCATGGTACACACATGTCGAAAAATTTATTGGGGTGTGTGGCAATAAAGATGGAATTGACGCTATGCCAGATGGTGAATTTTTACCGCCATTCGATTTTAATTGCGTAGAACAACACATGAGTGATAGTATTCATAAACACTATCCAAACCGGCATCTGGTTCAGGGCAGATGGGCGCAATTAAGCGAACCCCAGGAAATTCATTTAGAACAAGGTCGTGGAAAATGCCAATCCCGTAATTTGTGTATGAGGGGCTGCCCATTTGGGGGTTATTTCAGTTCAGTATCCTCAACACTGCCGTGGGCAGATAAGACAGGAAACCTTACCATTCGGCCTTTTTCAGTAGTACATTCCATACAATATGATGAAGAAACCGGGAAAGCATCGGGAGTAAAAGTAATCGATACCAATACGCATGAAGAAATATTCTTTAAGGCCCGAATAATTTTTGTGAATGCCTCAGCATTAAATACCAACCTCATTTTACTTAATTCCAAGTCATCACGTTTTCCAAACGGTTTGGGCAATGACAATGGACTTTTAGGAAAATATATATGTTTTCACATTTACAGAGGAAAAGCTGGAGGTAAAATCAATGGTTTTGAAGATAAATATGTATATGGTAAAAACCCGACAGAACCTATTTTAGCCAATTACCGCAATTTAAAGGAGCAAGACATGGATTATGTTGGGGGATTTACCACATTTTGTGGTGCTTATCGGGTACGTAATGATAAACTTTCAGAAAGCGACATTCAGATTGGTGCCGATTTTAAGCATGCAATCAGTGAAGCGGGTGATTGGTATATCTACATGTATATGCAGGGCGAGACCATACCAAAAAAATCCAATAAAGTATATTTAAGTACAGATAAGAAAGATCAATGGGGGATTCCTCTTTTGGTTACCGATGTGGGCTATGATGAAAATGATGATAAAATGGTTGCCGATTTTTTAGAGCAGAGTAAGAACATGTTGCAGAAAATTGGGTGCACAGAAGTCCATGTTGATGATAATAAGCAACCTCCAGGATTGGATATACATGAGATGGGTGGGGTTAGAATGGGCCGAAACCCTGAAGACTCACTCTTAAATGAATGGAATCAAATGCATTTGTGTAAAAATGTTTTTGTGACAGATGGTGCATGCATGACCAGTACAGGCAACCAGAGTCCGTCTATTCTTTATATGGCACTAACGGCAAGAGCCGCAAATTATGCCGCGGAAGAATTTCATAAAGGGAATCTATAATTTAAACTTTCATAAATGAATAAAAAGGTCGGTGTTGGACTTGTGGGGTCACAATTTATTTCATCTATACATGCAGAATCCTTAAAAACGGTTTCTGATGCGGAAATCATTGCAGTAATGTCCCCAACAAAAGGAAACGCCAAGGAATTTGCTTCCAAACATGGTATTCCACATCATTTCACCAATCTTGATGATATGCTGGCCATGGAAGAAATTGACATGATAGTTATAGGGGCACCAAATTCATTGCATTGTGAAATTGCTTTAAAGGCAGCACAGGCCGGTAAGCACATGGTAGTGGAAAAGCCATTGTGTATGAATTTGGCTGAAGCTGATCTTATGATTGAAACCTGTAAAAAGGCCAATGTAAAATTAATGTATGCAGAAGAGTTGTGCTTTACCCCAAAATATGTACGACTTAAGGCATTGCTGGATGAAGGGGCATTAGGACGCCCTGTTTTATTAAAACAATCCGAAAAACATGATGGTCCCCATGCCGATCATTTTTGGGATGTGGAAAAATCAGGAGGTGGGGTAACAATGGATATGGGTTGCCATGCCATCGAATTTTTTAGATGGTTGAATGGGAGAAAACCTATAAAATCGGTTTATGCACAAATGACCACAAGTGTCCATAAAGATAAGACCATTGGAGATGATAATGCGATTATTATTCTCGAATTTGAAAATGATGTTATTGCGATAGCTGAAGAGAGTTGGACAAAGCTTGGTGGAATGGATGATCGAGCAGAGATTCATGGTTCTGAAGGAGTGGCCTATGCCGATGTGCTTCAGGGTAATTCCATTCAAACCTACAGTAAAAAAGGAGTAGGTTACGCGGTGGAAAAGGCAGGTAATACGAAAGGATGGAGCTTTACCATGTATGAAGAAATATGGAATTATGGTTTTCCCCAGGAATTTGCCCATTTTGTGGATTGTGTAAAGAACGATAAAAAGCCAGAGGTTACGGGAGAAGATGGGAGAGCAGTATTGGAGGTTATTTTCGCGGCTTATGAATCGGCCGGAACACATAAGAAAGTATTTATGCCATTCAAGTCGGATGTTGATAAGCCCTATAAATTATGGAAAAAACGAAGCTAAAGCTATAAGTATGAACCGAAGAAAAGCACTGATACTCACCACCAGTATCATGAGTACCACAATTATTGGCTCGAATTTATTTCTATCTGGCTGTACCCCAAAGGTAAAAGACATAAGGTTGTTTTCTGATTCCGATGTTTTCTTGTTGGATGAAGTTGGCGAGACCATATTGCCGGAAACCAATCGTTCACC
>RCNC010002289.1_pt1 | contig 12768 bp, 11 predicted proteins | sample 2041301 | NCBI WGS metagenome assembly RCNC01 (sample SAMN09708231, study PRJNA481090) | Marine sediment metagenome, whole genome shotgun sequencing project. | biome: marine sediment; feature: ocean; material: sediment; isolation source: Sewage treatment plant 13A marine sediment (STP13A) ... | reverse complement strand
AAGTACGCCTCATTGTGGGACTGGATCCCCGCCTTCGCGGGGACAAGTTTCGCCTGCCTTGCATCTGGAACTTTTTGAACAGCCTCCAACAGGCACTTTTTCAACACGCTGCTAGCCCTCCTTGTCTCCAACGGCAACTTCTGCTATTTATCCACTCTGACAGGTCAACAGAAGTCCCCGGGCTTCCTTCCCGGGGTTGAGGGCGAAATGGCAGGAAATTCCTTTGGCAAGGCCTTCCGGGTAACCACCTGGGGTGAGTCCCACGGACGGGCAATCGGCGTTGTCGTGGACGGATGCCCACCCGGGCTCCCCCTCGACGAACCATCGATCCAGAAGGACCTGGACCGCAGGAAGCCGGGCCAGAGTGAGCTGACCACAGCCCGGGAAGAGGGCGACAAGGTGGAGATCCTCTCCGGGGTCTTCGAGGGCAAGACATTGGGCACGCCTGTTTGCCTCCTGATCCTGAACAAGGGACAGCAATCGCACCGCTACGACCATCTCCGTGATGTGTTTCGTCCGGGCCACGCGGAGGCAACCTACTATCAGAAATACGGGATCTATGATCATCGGGGCGGGGGTCGCGCCTCGGCGAGAGAGACAGCGGCCAGGGTTGCCGCAGGGGCCGTCGCAAAGCAGCTCCTCCTGGAACAGGGAATCGAGGTGATCGGGTATACGCGTAAGGTGGGCCCGATCGAAGCCGAAACATTCGATCTCCAGGAGATCGAGAAGAACGCGGTGAGGTGTCCTGACCCTGTTCAGGCCAAGAAGATGGCGGATCTCATCCGGCAGGTTCGCGACGAAGACGACTCCATCGGCGGTGTTGTCGAGGTCATCGCCACAGGGGTGCCTGCGGGCCTCGGAGAGCCCGTTTACGACAAGATGGACGCCGACCTGGCAAAGGGCCTGATGAGCATCAATGCGATCAAGGGCGTCGAGATCGGCGCAGGCCTCGGCGCGGCCGGAATGAGGGGCTCGGAGAACAACGACCCCTGGATCTTCGAAGACGGGAGACTCCGCACGAAGACGAACCACGCCGGTGGCATTATCGGAGGAATCACGACCGGCGAAGACCTGGTAGTTCGAATAGCCGTCAAGCCTCCCTCCACAATCGGCCTGCCCCAGCAAACCGTCGATCGGACAGGGCAAACCGTGACCGTAACCCCGGGAGACACAGAAGCCCGAAGACGGCACGATCCTTGCATTTGTCCGAGAGTGGTCCCGGTCGCAGAGGCCATGGTCGCCATCGTTCTGGCAGACCATTTTCTGCGGCAGCGGGCCTTGAGGGGAGCCGGACCCGACGCAGAATAGGCCCCCCAAGAGCCCCGAAGCGGGACCGGCGGAAGGAACGGAAGCTTCGATCCAGATCTGCACCACGACCGCCTCTTCGACAAGCCCACTTGCCTTTGCGAAAGCAAGCAGTGAGAATGGATACAGGGACTTTATCAACGGGTCCGAAGGCTCCAGGTCCTTCCTCGGAGGCTTCGAGAGAGAGACGGCATCACAGGAGACAGAGTAACCGCCCATGAAAACATCTTCGCCCAAGGAACGAGCCTCGAAACGCACAAAAAGAAGACTCTCCTCGCTGGCCGCAAGGGGGATGCGGGCAACCCTCGAACGCACGAGCGTGCAGAAGATCTACGAGAGCATGGTCTGGAACCAGATCCAGGGCGGGCCGATTCCCGAACACATCGGCGTGATCCTCGACGGCAACCGGCGCTGGGCACGCAGCCGGGGACTGGCCCCTTGGAAGGGGCACGAGCAGGGGGCCCGGAAGATGGAGGATTTCCTGGACTGGTGCGGCGATATCGACGAGATCCGCTCCATCACCCTCTACGCCTTTTCCATGGAGAACTTCAAGCGATCCGAAAAAGAGGTCACGGAGATATTCAGGCTCCTCAAAGAGTACCTGAACAGCCTTCTCAAGGACGAACGGATCGTTAAGAACGAGATCCGCGTCAAGATGTTGGGCAGGATCGAGATGCTTCCGGAAGAGTTCCAGGAGTTGATCCGACAGGTGGAGGAGAAAACGGCCCACTACCGGAAGCAATACCTCAACTTTGCCATCGCCTACGGGGGAAGGACGGAGATCGTCGACGCGGTAAGATCCCTGGCAGAGAACGTGAAAGAGGAGAAACTCTCCCTCGACGACATCAGCGAAAAAGTGATCGAAAGCTACCTCTACACCGCCCACCTGCCGAAGTGCAGTCCGGACATGATCATCCGCACGTCCGGCGAAGTGCGGCTGAGCAATTTCTTGACCTGGCAAGGCGCATACAGCGAGCTTTGTTTCGTGGATGTCTACTGGCCGGACTTCAGAAAACTCGATTTACTCCGGGCCATCCGCATGTACCAGCACCGCCAACGGCGTTTCGGTGGGTAGATAGAAAGACGGTCAGCCAAGGGGAGCGAACTGTTCCATCCGCGCCCGTATTTCCTCACGCGTGACCACGGCCGTCCCGAGTTTCTCGACCACGAGACCCCCGGCAACGTTGCTTAGCATGGCTGCCTGCCGAAAGGTGGCCCCAGCCACCAGGGCGGAGGTGAAGACGGCAATGACCGTGTCGCCCGCCCCCGAAACGTCGTATACCTCTCTCGCTCGGGCCGGAATCTTGAGAGGGGGTTCCCCGTCCTTGAACAGACACATGCCCTGGTCCCCCATCGTGATCAGCACCGCGTCGCATTGGAGCCTCTCCATCAGCCGGGCGCCCGCTTCGTGGAGCCCTTTTTCGTCGGAGATATGAATGCCGGTTGCCTCTTCCGCTTCGAGCCTGTTCGGGGTGATCGCCGTGACGCCCTTGTAAAAGGGAAAGTGGTCCCTTTTCGGGTCCACGGTCACAATCTTTCCCAGGCGCCTTGCCATGGGAATGATTTCACTCAGGAGCCCCTCCTGGATCACGCCTTTCCCGTAGTCTTCCAGAATCATGGCGTCCACGTTCGGGATCGTCTCCTGCAGGTGCTCTTTCATTCTTGCCAACCCTTCTCCCTCGAGAGACCTCGTGTCTTCCCGGTCCACCCGCACGACCTGCTGCTTGTGAGCGATGATCCGCGTCTTCAGGATCGTGGGCCTGTCCGGGTCCTTCACGACGAGCCGGGTGTCGATCCCCTTCTCCTTCAACATGCCCAGCAGCATCCCTCCGTAGGAATCGTCTCCTACAACCCCACAGATCTCGACCGAGGCCCCGAGTGCCTTGAGGTTGTTGGCCACGTTCGCGGCCCCTCCCAGGGAGAAGTTTTCGCGAACCACCTCCACCACGGGGATGGGCGCCTCAGGGGAAATCCGGCTTACTTTTCCCCAGATGTACTGGTCGATGATGAGATCCCCGAGAATAACGACCCTGGCCCGATCGAACTTATCAAGAATGAGTCCAAAGCCTTCCATCAAACCCCCTCCAGAGACAATCCCTTGACACCGAGTACGGGCTTTGTTGACGCGCGAAGCAGGAAACAGGCAAATCGAGGCGCCTCGCCAGCGAAATGAACGGGTCTGATTATACGGGAGCGGCAACCGCAGGGTCAACGCGCGACCCTGCGCGGAACAACGGCGTCTTTCTCTCCTCCCTGCGAGCCGAAAACCCCTTGTTTTCAAACGGGTTGAATGGCGATGGGCGTCCCCTCTTCGTTTGTCTTTTCCCATGGGGACAAATATAATGCGACCTGTCCTCGGATACGGTCCTCATCGGACCTTGGGAAGACAGAACCAACGCAAAGGAAGACGCGTCTTGATGTTCAAAGCAAAGATACTCGTCGTTGATGACGGAGAGGATATCCTCAACACGATGAGAGGGAGCCTGGAGGATGAGGGCTTCGAGGTCTGGACGGCCGGCGACGGGACCGAGGCCATGCAACTGGTCCGCACGAAACACCCGGACATCATTTTCCTGGACATCTGGCTTCCCGGCATGGACGGTATCCAGACGCTGAAGGCGATCAAAGACTTCGATGCAGACATCGAAGTCGTGATCATGACCGGTCATGGGACGGTGAACACGGCCGTCCAGGCGATCAAGCTCGGCGCGGCGGATTTTCTCGAGAAGCCCCTGTCCCTGGACGTTATCCTGGAGACGATCCGCAAGATCCTCGAACAGCACCTTCTCCAGAAAGAGGGCGGACCCGAAGCAAGGCTCCGCGCCCCGCGAAGAGATGAGCTGATCGGAAACAGTCCCGCCGTACGAAAACTCCGAAAGGAGACCAGCAGACTGGGCAAAGAGGAGGGACCGGTTCTAGTCGTCGGGGAGCCGGGCACGGGCAAGGAGCTGGTCGCAAGGATTCTCCACGGTAAGAACCACGGCAAGAGAAAGCCCCTGATCAAGTTTGCGGCCACCATCTGGCCCCAGGAAGAGCTGGAAGAAGAGATCTTCGGCCCGAGCCCGGACGGCTCGACGAAGCGCAAGGAGACAAGGAAATCGTTGTTCGAACAGGCGTCCGGAAGGATTCTCTACCTGGACGCCATTGACGAATTGCCCATGGCCGCCCAGACGCGACTCGCTCAGTACCTGAAGGAGAGGAAGAAGGCCCGTTCCGCTCCTTCCGGGTTGCCGCGGGGTCCGGTCCGCATCATCGCTTCCACCACCAAGGATGTGGAGGCGCCAGGGCGCGAGGGGGTTTTCGACGAGGAACTCCTGGAGTGCTTTCAGGGACGCATCCTCACGATCTCACCTCTGTCGGAAAGGAAATCCGACATTCCGGACCTGACCCGGTTCTTCCTAAAGACCCTTTGCATGGATTACGGCAGGAAGCCAAAAGAGATCGACGACGAAGCCCTTCAGACGCTCGTTGCCTTCCATTGGCCCGGTAACGTGAAGGAGCTTAAGAATATCGTTGAGCGTATCGTCATCTCCGTGCCCATTTCCAGGATCACGGAAAAAGACATCCCTCCCTCGATCCGAAGCATCACCGGCACGCAGGAAGAGGGCGCAAGAAGCCAGGCGAACGAAATATTGGATTCCCACCAGAAAGCATCCGAATCTTGGGAAAAGGACCATCTGCTCCACCACATCAAGAAGCACGAGGGAGATCTGAAAACAACGGCCAAGGCCCTCCACCTTGACCCAAAAAGACTGACGGGAAAGGCGGACAAGCTCGGGCTTCTGAGCAAGTCGGAGCCTTCGAAACCGATCCTCCGACAGAGGACCCTGAGACGAAGCGTCGTCCTTGCCGGGCAGGGCCTTCACTCCGGGGTGAAGACAGGCCTGATCCTTACGCCCCTGCCACCCAACAGCGGGATTCTCTTCGGCAACATCTCCACAGGAGAGGTCGTCCCCGTCCATGTCGACAACGTGCAGTCGACCGGGTACGCGACCTGCCTCCAAAAGGGCGCGACCTCTGCGAAGACGACGGAACATTTTCTTGCGGTGCTCCACAGCTATCGCATCTCCAATCTGCTCGTGAAGATCGAAGACGAGCTGCCGATCATGGACGGCTCCTCCTTGGACTTCTGTGCCATCGTCGAAGATGCCGGCATCGAGGAGCAGGACGTCGCCCTCGAGGAGATCGTCATCGACAAGAAGTACGTGATAGGCCAGGAGGGGCCCGAGGACAAATTCATTCGCGTGGAGCCCTCGGACACCTTCCAGGTCCACTACGTTCTCGACTATCCGGAGCCTATCGGAAGGCAGGAAGTGGATTTCACGCTGAAGAGCGAGAAAGAATTTAAGGACCTGATCGCTCCGGCCCGCACCTTCGGCTTCGTGAAGGATGTGGAGAAGCTGGAAAGCATGGGGCTCGCGAGCGGAGGCAAGCTCACGAACCTCATCCTCGTGGACGAAGAAAAGATCGTGAACACGACCTTGCGGTTTCCGGACGAGTTCGCACGACACAAGATCCTGGACATCTTGGGGGACTTCTACCTGCTCGGCAGACCGATACGAGGCAAGGTCACTGCCCAGATGACAGGCCATTCAGAGAACGTGGCCATGATGAAGATGCTCCGGGAGCAGATGAAAATTGCCTGACGAGACCACCAAGAAAGCCGACAACACCTCTGCCGTGATCCGACCCTGGCCTCTGCTGGCCTCCAAGATTCTCAACGCCTTTCCGATCTACACGCTCCGTCAAGACACACGTCGATCCCCCCGAACCGGGAAGGATCACGATTTCCTCGTCCTCGACTCGAAAGACTGGATAAACGTGGTGCCCGTAACGCCGGCAGGAAACCTGGTCCTGATTCGGCAGTTTCGCCACGGCACCGCATCCCTGGTCTGGGAGATCCCCGGCGGAATGATGGACGAGGAGGACAAGAGCCCCGAACAGGCCGCTCAGCGTGAACTGCTGGAGGAGACAGGCTACGTGCCGGAAGCAATGGCCTTTCTCGGTGCGGTTCACCCCAACCCGGCCATCCAGAACAACCGGTGTCACACCTTCCTGGCCCGTAACGTCCGCCCTCGCCACACCCAGCGACTGGACGGCTCTGAAGACATCGAGGTCCAGGAAGCCCCATGGTCTGAGGTCTCGAGAATGGTCGACGAGGGGGAGATCTCGCACTCCCTCGTGCTCGCGGCCCTCTTCTGGTATGAAAGACACCTTATGAACCTGCCACCCCCCCCGTTGCACGAGTCCTTGGACAACGGAACAAAAACGTCCTAGAATGGCTGCACGAGGGGGATCATGCGAAGAGCGTGCATCGAAGGGACAGGGTTCTACGTACCTGAGCAGGTCGTCACAAACGATGATCTTGCAGAACGCATGGATACGAGCGACGAGTGGATCCGACAACGATCCGGGATCGAGCGGAGGCGATACGCCCCGGACGATGTGGGATGCGCTGAACTCGCTTATCAAGCTTCGCTTCGAGCCTTGGGTGAGGCAGGGCTGGAGCCGAACGGGATCGACTGCATCATCCTGGCCACGCTGAGTCCTGACTACCATTTCCCGGGCAGCGCCTGTGTGCTCGGCCAGAAGCTCGGGCTTCCCGGGGTGCCGGCCATTGATATTCGCGCCCAGTGCTCAGGGTTCATCTACTCGCTCTCAACGGCGGACAACTTCATACGGGGCGGCCAGTTCAAGTCCGTGCTGGTCGTGGGCTCTGAGAAGCATTCCACGGCCCTCGAATTTACGGATCGGGGCCGGGATGTGACCGTCCTTTTCGGCGACGGCGCCGGAGCGGTGATCATGGGACCCACGGAGGAAAATCGGGGCGTCCTTTCCACCCATCTCCATGCCGACGGTGGGCTGGCGGATGCACTTTGGCTGGAGTGCCCGGGCTCCGCCCATCCCCGCTGGATTACCCGGGAGATGGTCGATGAGGGAAGAACCTACCCCAAGATGAAGGGCCGACTGGTCTTCAAGAACGCCCTGGAGAAGCTCCCATCAGTCATCATGGAGGCCCTGGCCCAGAACCGCATGACCATCGAAGACATCGACCTTTTCATCTTCCATCAGGCCAATCTCCGGATCAACGAGCACGTGGCCGCGCAGATGAACATCCCTCCCGAGAAGGTCTACAACAATATCCAGGAATACGGGAATACCACCGCAGCCTCCATCCCCATTGCCCTCCACGAGGCGTTGAAGAAAGGTCTCCTTCGAGCGGGACAGCACGTTCTGATGGCGAGTTTCGGTTCCGGCTTCACCTGGGCCTCCGCCGTAATCCGCTGGTAGTCTACTCGCCCGCATATTGCACGAAACTTCGTAGCGAGAGCGGTGGAAGGCTTCGTGCAATATGCGGGCTAAACTCGCTTCTTCCCGGTGAAGTAATAGGGGGAAAGCTCTTTAAGGACTCTTCTCGACGGGTTGATCTGCTCGATGGGGAGTTCGAAGACGCGCTCCATGAAGTTCATCAGGATCTTGAACGTGGCGCCCCAGAGGATTTCCTCCCCCGTGGGGTCGTCGATGACCAAACAGGGGTATTCCCACTCAAGGGCCCCTTGTCCCTCCTCCGTGGGCGTTTGGACGAGGAATCTACAGGTCGCGTAGTTCGCAGGGTCGAAGAAGGCACGCAGGGGAAGACGCAGGACACGCTCCACTTCCCAGTTCGGCCGAGCCTTCCAGCCCGGCCGGACCTTTCCCACGACCGGGAAGATGACCCGGGGGAAGCTCTGCATCCAGATCGTGGGCAGGGCTCCCATGTACTCGACCTTCCAGGGAGGCAGACGCATCTCCTCCCAACTCTCGCGCAGCACACTGGAGAGGACGAACAGGAAGACCTCCCTCGCCCGGGGAGAGGCCCGCAGCAGCCTCCGAAGAGGCTCTGAGCGCCCCGTGGGAAGAATTCTCCATGCCAGGAGACGGCTCAGAATTCGATCAAGTCTGCGGTCCGTGCCGCCTCCCGGGAAACAGAGGTCCCCTGCCTGCTGAACGTAGGTGGAGCGCTTGTTCAAGATGACCCCGTATTCCTGACTCGAGGCATCGAACTCCAGGGGCAGCAAAACGGCTGAAGCCGCGTATTTCTCGCCCGTCTCCTGTTTCTCCTCCACGAATTGCATCTGCTCCACGAAGTCGACCGGCCCGGCCTCCAGCCTCTCCACCACGCGCGCTCGGAACGCCTCCGGGTGCCTTACGAGGCCCTCAAAATCCATCGACCTTCGCCTCCACAAAATAGATGTCGTCACTAGCGAGTTCAACGACTGTAAGGTAAAGGAGGTGACGCGGGGCTGTCAACGCAGGAGGGTCTGGTCTGAAGCACCCGGCCGGTTAATGAAATTCTTCGATCGGAAGGGTTCAGGATTTTGGAGGGGATGTTTGCGAGGCTTGACCGATCGGTTCCATATCCCAAGTCTCCGAGGGGGGCCTCTGTACCATTCGCCTGATCCGGGGGGGCAACCGGTTGGATGCCTCTTTGAATTCCCACACGAGGCCCGTTCTTTCGTCGGTCCAGACGTTCTCCCTATAGCGCATACCATGAGGCATGACCCACTCTCTTTCCAGGAGTCCCATCAGTTTCTCCCCATCCTCCACCCATTTTGCCCCCCGAAGATAGTGGTTTGCCGTATTGAGCGTGAGCACATTGTGCAGGGCCCGAATGTAGCCATGGACCTCCGCTTCCTGCGCTTCTCGCTGCCTGTCTTCTCTTGTTTCGATGTACCGTGGGATCGCAACGATCGAGAGAAGACCCAGGACGATCAGGATCGCAATGACCTGGAGCAGGCCGGTTCCCTTGTACTCGCCCACAGCATGTTCACTCATCGTCATCTTGCTTCTCCCCCTCTTGGCCTTGGGTCCCCGAATTCTTGTATATTCAGTTACCATCCCCAGCCTCCGACTTGACCCCAGGATCAGTCCGGCTCACCCCGTAGGGCAGTCCGAATCCCAGCAAGACCGTGCCTCTGCAATGTGGTCCATTCCGTTCGATCGTACGACGTCGGGGGAAGATCAAAGATGCAGGGCCACAGTGACTAGGTACCAACACGGCAGTATGAAATCAACAACATTCGGTCAACACTACATCTTTCTGCCGAAACATGTCAAGCGATGATCTCGAAATCTCCTCATTTTCCTCCTTGACAATACCCTCTCTGTATCGTAAGTAGATCTGTACTTGCAGTGAACACTGCAACAGATAACAATGGCCACTTCGTGGAGGCCTGCGATAGCTGCTAGAGAAGTAATGGAAGGAAGCCCGACCCGGGGTATCGAGAAAGAAGAGGCGTATCTCACATGAGTAATATCGTTGAAAAGACCAAAGAGAAGCTGGTGGAGTACGAGAAGAGACACCAGGCAATCCTGAACGCTGCGATGCGGCTGTTCAACGCCAAGGGCTATGCCGCAACAACGACTGCGAGCATCGCCAAGGAGGCGGGCGTTACGGAAAAGACCATGTACAGACATTTCAAGAACAAAGATGCCCTCTTCGGGGCATGTGTCGCCTCCATCACGGAAGACATGGCCACGCTCTGGCAAAACGCCTTGGAGAGGAACGAGGGGGACGGTCTCGCTTACCTGAAGGCCATTTCGAGTTCCTATGTAGAATTCGTCATCAACAACCCAGACAAGTCCATGTTCCTCGTCCATCTGTACAGCTACCGGGTCATTCCGGAGTTGGACGAGGGCTTTCGGAAGGCCATGGAAGAACAGCTGGACGAGCTGGAGAGGGTCATCGAGTCCCTACAGAAGAAGGGCGTGATCCGGCCCAACATGCACCCCCGATTGCTCGCCGGGACGTTCGTCGGCAATTACTTCACCGCGGTCTTCCTGAGTGAGTTCCTCGGGCCGGAACTCTACAACACCGAGTCTGCCATGGAAATAACCAAACACTTCTTGGGAATCGATTGATGGGTAGGGCTGTGGGCCGATTCAATTGGCGAGGTGTGCACTGGGAAAGCTTTTGCTGAGCAAGGATTCCAGAGACTTGTCCCTGCCGTAGATGTCGTCACGAAAGTGCGTCGTCCCGCTCTCATCGGCCCAGGCTGTCCAGTACGAAATATGCACGGGGATTCTTTTTGACAACCGGACGACTTGCGTCTTCCCACTGCGGACCGTATTGACGATCCTCTTTCGTGTCCATTCCGGTTCGCTCTCGAGAAGAAGGCTTGCCAACTCTATCGGCTTTTCGATTCGGACGCATCCGGAGCTGAAATCCCGTTGCGTCTTCCTGAAGAGACTTTGTACGGGCGTGCCGTGAAGGTATACGGAGAATGGATTGGGAAACGCGAATTTGATATGGCCAAGCGCATTTCTGGGCCCAGGTTCCTGGCGAAGCTTGAAGGCGAAGCTCCTTTCAGTCACCTTGGACCACTCAACGGATTGTGCGTCGATTTTGGGTGAATCATTTTCCCAATTCTCAAAGACAAGAATGTCTTGCCTGAGGAGATAGTGGGGATCTTCTTGAATCTTGGGAAGAATGTCCCGCTTGGCGATGCCGTGGGGAATATTCCAACACGGGTTCAAAACGAGATAGGTCAATTCACTGCTTACCTCAGGCGTGCGACGGGATCTTCTGCCCGCTACGACCCTCATCTTCATCAATCTTTGGTCCTTCTCCACGACCTCCAATTGAAAGCTCGCTGTGTTGACCATTATGAATTTTTCCCCAAGGTGGGATGGCAGTTGCCGCCGGCGCTCTAAATTGAGTTCTATCTGGCGCACACGCTGTTCCACAGAAACGTTCAAGTCTGTCAGGGTATTGGATCCCACAATCCCGTCGACAGTTCGCCCGTGTCTCTCCTGAAATCTTCGGGCCGCCAGATCCATCTCGTCGTCAAAATGATCCGGATGCTGCTCGTTAACCTCTTCGAGATCGCCTGAGATGAGCAGGCGGTCTCTCAGAGCGGCTATACGTGACCCCGAATCACCTTTTCGCATCGGTGGCCCGTCTGGTATGGAAGGCCACCCACCTCTTCTCTGAAGATCTTGATATTGAGCCAGCGCAGATTCTAGTTTCAGGTAGCTTGTTTTTTCGGGATGAGATTCTTCCAGGGATCCCGCGTATTCTTTTGTGTCTACGGAATCTTGGGACATCTCGATTAAGTCTGGTGAATCAACGACGGGGAAACCTTCAATGGGAGAGGAAAGGATCCATCCGAGAAGTGATATTCCGAACAACACCGATCTGTTCATGGCAGACAATTGGAGAATCTCATTACGTCGCATGTGTAGGCAAGAGCTTCTTCTCGCGAAACTCGCAGTGTTGGGTTCCCTGTCGCCGTGTCAGCCGGAGAGAATGTGTTCTGGCTGAGGAGGTCTTCCTCCTCGCGTTATTGGGCAAAATGGGTGCCAAGCTCGTCTATGTTCTGAGCGAAGGGGCAAATTGGCCGGTGATGTCTGCCTAACTGTCTAGAACCCCATAGGTTTTCTTGTATATGAAGCTATGGAAAGGAGAGACGAGTCAGTGGGGAAAGATTTGGGAGCGCGGAAATCGAAGGAGGCCAATGGAGAAGGAATATAGGATCTCGGAAAAACTTTTCTCCCTTCTCTGGGCCACCGAAGGAAAAAGGGGCTACGATCGAATCGTAACCCCTTGATTTATTGGCGGGAGCGACGGGACTTGAACCCGAACAGGCGAGTGATGCGCTCACGACCAGAACATCCCGAATTCACTGTAAAATTCATGTAACTTAACCACTTACAAAAACCCCCTTCCGCTGGGGATAGTCCATTTCAGCACATCTGAGCACACTGAAACCCATCCAATTGGGCATAGTTTGGGCATAGTAAGACCAAGAATCGTGGGCAGCTTGGCTTTGCCTGTTAGGATTACGGGAAGGGGCTAAATTCTGGTTTTCTGAGTCTTGTCGAAGGGGAGATGCTCTTGTTCGACGATAAATGCTCTCTTTTGACAAGCACCCGTCAGTAATCCTCCATCATAGCCCTGCTGATTGTAAGCACGGGGGAACCATCAGGGTCTTTGCTTATGATGAGAATGTTCGTCGCTGAACATTGCTGACATCTTATGAAGTGCTTTGCACCATCGTATTCAAGCCAAGACGGTTTGTCGGTGCCATCAAGCGTTCCATTTCCGTTGTACTCAGACAACGGTTCATCGACAAGAATCCCTCCACAGTTGCGACATGTGTTTGATGTTGTCATCCTCATGAGTCGCCTCCCTTCACCCACAGTACCTAATGCACACTCACGCAGTCCCTGCATTTCGTTTTCCTCTCATCCCATCGCCGTGGCTGTCTGCCTTGCCTTGATATCATTCAAAAACAATGCCAAATCAACGGCACATGGCACGTATCTCGTAACTCTTTGATGTAGGGAACTAAAATTCGATCAGAATGCCGTTATCCGACCCATAAGATGCTGAAAAGACTACATCTTTTCTGGAAAAGGCGATCGAAAAGTGCGGCGGTGGGCGGGCGAAAAGTGCGGCACCTGGGTTAGAGATAATCCATC
>RCNC010002287.1_pt1 | contig 12775 bp, 11 predicted proteins | sample 2041301 | NCBI WGS metagenome assembly RCNC01 (sample SAMN09708231, study PRJNA481090) | Marine sediment metagenome, whole genome shotgun sequencing project. | biome: marine sediment; feature: ocean; material: sediment; isolation source: Sewage treatment plant 13A marine sediment (STP13A) ... | reverse complement strand
CCAAGGCGCCATTGGCGGCAGGAAGTGAATCTACATTGGTTTCTAGCGTAGCACTTGTATCGGCCCCTAGAAGACTTGCTCTAGAAACTGAGCTACAGTCCTGCGTTTCATGATTTTCTATTTCTGTAACTTCCTTGGCTTTTTCTTTACAACTTATAAAGTGTGCAAAGAATACGCAAAGCACTACGGTATGTACTGTTCGTTTTAGGCTCATGGTATACGTACTTATTGTCTTAAGAACACTTGAATAAAATTATTATTTAGTCCGGTGTGTTATTAATTAATGGCTACTAATCTCCTAACAAAAACACCAAACCGGCGCTAAAACCACCCATTATGGTGGTCGTCCCTGCACTTACTCCGGTTGAGATTCCTCCTGGTCCTCCTCCAACATAAACACCACCCCATTCTATTGGCAAAAACAAGTTCCCTTGAAGATTAAGTCCAACGCGTTCACTGAACATGATATTGACACCTCCTTTAAAACTAAAGGCGAAGCGGGTTGTTGAATCTAGTCCCCTAGGTGCAATTAATCTATTTACATCTTGTGGGCTTATAACCACAAATCCGAGGCCACCACCTCCAAAGGGTCTTACTTTACCTGTCTGAAAGTACCGTGTCGCACCCAATTGAAACCAGTCGAAATTCAAATCAGAAAGTCGGCTTTCAGCCGGACTTACAATTCTATCCCTAATTCTCAATTCAGTTCCCATACGGGTATAGGACAATCCAATTTTCATGTTATCATCCAAGCCGTAAGCGACGGAAAGACCAAATTGGTCACTGTCCGTGGCCTTTAAATAATTAGGTCCGTAATTTAGTTTTGTTCCGAATTGGTACCCATAACTAGGAATAATTTCAAGGCTTTGTGATTGCCCGTTAACATAGGCAAATAGTAGCGAAAGTACTAGTGCTACTCTAAGTGTTGATTTCATAAGTTTATTTTTAATATTAATATTTAGGTGCTACGTTTAATTTAGTATTGTTTAAAATCTTCTCATGCCTCCACCAGCTCTTCCTGCGGGTCTTGCCATAGGCCTACTACTGGGGCGAGCTGCTGGCCTACTTCTGGGCGTGCTGGGCCTAGTTTGAGGCCTAGTGTTAGGTGTGTATGTTGGTCTTGTGCTAGGGCGAGTTGAGGGTTGTGTTGTGGGTCTGCTTGCAGGTCTTGTACTAGGTCTAGAAGACGGTAGTGTTGTAGGCCTGTTTGCCGGTCTTGTTGTTGGTCGTGTAGTAGGTCTTGTTGTCGGTCTGTTTGCCGGTCTTGTAGCAGGTCGGTTTACGGGTCTATTTGTGCCCAATCCGGGTCGCGTGTTTGGTCTTGTTACCGGTCTATTGTAATGGCTAATTCCTCTTCGTCCATTATAAATAGGATGTGCCGGCCTGCGATATCTATTGCCATAATAGTAAGGGGGTCTGTAATAGGGAGGGCCCCAATGGTGATATCCTGGACCCCAATAGGCGTGACCGTACCAGCCGTAAGGCGAGCCAAAACCAAAGCCTACGCTCCATCCGTACCATGGATTGTAGCGTACAGAAAATCCGTAGGTGTAGTGATGATGGTAATAGTGCCCGCCGTACCATGGATTATAATAGTAGCCTGTACCGTAAATTACGGTAGGCCCATACACGTAAGAACCATAGTAACCTGGCGTATACCCTACATAGACCACGGTGGGCGATGTCTCGTAGATATATACATATTTAGTATTGTATTGTGGGTTTTCTGCAGGTATTTTCTCTATCTGATCGGGTCGCTCATCTGCTACCTGCCATGGCCCATTGGGCGTAGTTGCCCTAAACCAAACGGCGTTATCACATAGGAAAAAGGTGTTTTTGTCTTTGAATACCGAACTTTCGGTGTTTACGGCATATTGTAATTTTAAGCCTTCCACACTTTTAAATTCCGGTTTGCCATTATATTCCACGGTGGATGCTTTGGTGTCCCTACTAACCGCTGCAGTCTGGGGAATCTGCGCATCATAAACGGCACTTTTTGCTTCTGTTGTCCCTGCTACATTGCTTAAAACCCCTGCTTTTTTGCTATCTGAAGGAATTTTTTTGAAATCCTCGGGTAACGCTTCAGAAGCGATATATTCCCAATTTGACTTTAGGTCTTTTGTAGTAAACCAACGACCAGAAACCAATACAAAATAGGTTTGGCTGGATACATTCATAAAAATGTCACTTTTGGTATTCTCTACAAAAAGGAGGTTGGTGTTCTGTATGGGACTATACTTTGGCTCACCATCAAAAACAATAAGCTCCGTAGGTTCGGTGGCCAATTCAATTTTTGGAGCTTTACCATCATAATCTTCAGCCGCAGCTTCTTCGCTTTCTTCTTTTTTTTCTGGTTCAGCTTTCTTGGCAATGGCTCTCACTTTTGAAGGTACTTTTTCCGCAGTTTCCCACGGACCGGTAGCGGATTTGGACTGGTACCAGAATTGGCCACCTTTTAAATAGTAGGTGTCATTGTTAGATTTTTTAATGATTAAAGCGCCTGTATTTTCTACCAAGGCATAGCCTTTTTCAGCCTCTTTAAGCACTGGCTCACCGTCAATCATTATAAGGGCCGTAGGTTCATTAGCGAAACGTATGTTTGGTGGGTCGTTTTTTAAATTAGCTGGAATGACACTGACCTCTTCGATGCTCGCCAAAAGCTCATCCAATGAAAATTCTATATTCCAATTGGGGATTTCTTTATTGATTAACCCTTGGAGTTTTTGTTTTTGTGAATCTGTTACTTCTTCTGAAAGCCTCACTTCATCAACCTGCACGGAAGTCAGCATGGCCGCCCTACTTTCCCGGTCCACATCTATTAGTGAAGTTGTCCAAAGCATACCAAAAACAGGATCTTTACCTTCTTGTTTAACGGCGAATGCCATATTGGATTTCAACTGGTTATCAATATAACTGGAGTTTTCCGGTTGGTATATTGCTATCGTATAATCGCCTGATTCAATATTCTTGGGCCAGTCGTTGCGACTAGTTTCTTGAGCACATAGGCCTTTCGTGAAAAGTAATAACAGCACGGTTAATATCACGGCTGGTATTCGTGCAAGTTTTATTTTTAAAATTTTCATTTATAATATAATTTAAATAGGTGACTTCATGATGCTTAAATTAAAACTTTACCCCTATTTGTTTTCTGGTTTTGCAACGAACGGTAAGCTAAAGGCCAAACCAATATAATTACTTCGGTTAGATCCAGCCACAAAACTTTCATCATAAATATCATTGAACCCCTGGAAATATCGTAATTGAATGTGTATTTCTTTATCAAACTTTTTATTGTAATACACGTACCCTGCTTGAATAATCATTCCAATATCGGTTGCATTGGTAACATCTTCCACCGAAACGTCTAAATCGCCTTGGTCATTGCTGAAAATTGCCTGACTCCCCGTTCTGAATGAAATCTGCGGTGCAACCCCAACTTTAAAAGGGCTATCAGTGAACTGATAATTCAGGAATACAGGGACGTCTATATAGCTAACGTTCAATTCTGTAGGAACATTCTCAAATAGGGAATTCAATTCCAAATCGTCTGAAATCAAAGAAAGCTGATCAAATTTGCCACCTCTTCTGCTTAAAAAATAGGCAGTGGGATGCAAAGACCAATTGTCATTGAACTTGATATTTGCCCCAATCCCAAAGGTAATTCCAGCTTTATAGCTGGTATTTTCCGCATTTGAGATGGTCGCGTAGGGTATACCAAATTCCAAACCTACATTAAAATTTTCGGTAGCAACTTTATCCCCAAAAATTAAGGCAAAAAGGGCAGCTTGGGCGTTGGTATATTGTGTAAAAAGAATAAAGGCGATAAGGATTAATTTTTTCATTTTCTAAATTATACGTGTTGTTGTTTTATTCCCGATACGGTTTACTTGGTATGCTGTATTACTAAAATACCTCAATTGATTCCGTAAAACGAAATCACCAGTTAGATTACGTCTCAATTCTAAGTTGCTACCACTACTTTACTAAAGCTGAATTTACGAGTATCTCTACCACGTTTTCTGCATATAGGGCTGCAGCTGCTTCAAAAGTACCTGGGTCTGTAAGTTTAGACTCTCCAGACCAAACTAACGCTTTTTCAGCTGATTCTTCATTAGCGTCAAATAGGCGTGTTTCTAACACATAGCTCTTTTGTTCTCTATAGTAATCAGGAGTATACATAGTATTGTAACCTGCGTATATGTATCCGCCAAACCCGTAATTCATCTTGCCCATAGAGGTGGATTGTAAAATATCTTCAGAGTTTACAATTAAAAGAGTACTTACGATTACACCATCATAGTTTCCGTCTCTTACGGCTGCTACTATCCTTTCTTTAGACATTTGTGTAATATCTTTAACTGGCGGAATAGCTTCTAAACTATTGTGAGCGGTAATACCTTTATTCCCTAACAATTTAACCACCGTATTTTCAAAAACGGTACGACTATCAACATTTCTGGAAATACCAATTACTAGTATTTTTTCAAAGTTCTTACCGGAATACCCTTCCTTGGTCCAGGTGTTTTTCATCGTGGATCCACATGATGAAATACTAAGTAAAAGAACAGTTGCAGCAATTAGCTTAAGAATTTTCATAAACAGTTTTAATATAATATCCGATAAAGATAATACTTTTTAAAAAAAATAATGGTGTACGTATTTCTTATCCTTCTTTTTACAAGGAATTTATTTAGGGCACATTTCTGAGCCTGTGTCCTTTCCAAAAGGTAAAATATACTATCTTTTCTTTGTTGGATTTTAGCCTAGCATGAGATAAAACTTCGATACCGCTTTCACTGCACATATTTTGTACGTTTTGATGAAAATGGAAATAAATTAACGCTTACCCAGAAACCACCTAGGTGTACAGCGTAAATATGCTAAGAAATTACGTGTGTAGTTGGGTTCGTTGCAATAGGATTTTTACTTTTAATTTTCTCTGGTTATTGCAAACTAATTTATACTATTTTTGAAGTAATGGAATCATTTTAGTTTTTTTCAGAGCCAACTAAGAACCAATATAATGAGTGAAGTCGTGTTAAAAAAAGCCCTAAGTCCATTAATGCTTTGGGGCTTGGGTGTAGGCTACGTTATTTCTGGAATGTATTTCGGGTGGAACCTTGGCCTTGCCGAAGGTGGTACTTATGGCCTTGCAATCGCGACGGTTTTCATCATTATTATGTATGTGACCTTTACGTTTAGTTATACGGAGATGGCTTGTGCCATTCCAAAGGCAGGTGGTGCATTTGAATATGCAAACAGGGGCCTGGGTAAACATTTAGGTTTTGTAGCTGGTATTGCCCAAAATATAGAATTTATATTTGCTCCGCCGGCTATTGCGGCGGCTATTGGAGCTTATTTGAATCTGATATATCCTTCGGTTGATTTAATGGTGTTCGCCATTAGCGCCTACTTGATATTTACGCTAATCAATATTCTCGGTGTAAAACTCGCAGCTTCTTTTGAATTGGTCATTACTGTCTTGGCTGTTATTGAGTTACTGATTTTTGCAGGGGTTACTTTGCCAGAATTTGAACTGAGTAATTTACAGATAAACCCATTGCCAAATGGTTATGAGGGCATATTTGCAGCTATTCCTTTTGCTATTTGGTTTTTTCTGGCCATTGAAGGGGTGGCTAATGTTGCAGAGGAGGCCATAAATCCGCAACGCAGTATTTTAATTGGTTTTGGGTCTGCTATTTTGACTTTGGTGATCTTGTGTGTCTTAACGTTTACATCTGCAGTAGGGGTTGCGGGCTGGGAAGCTGTTGTTTATCCTGAGGGCAGTGCCATTGCATCCGACTCTCCTTTGCCACTAGCCTTATCACAAATTATGGATAGCGGCCATGTACTCTACAAATTACTAATTGGAATCGGACTTCTAGGTTTGATTGCTTCCTTTCATGGTATTATTTTGGCTGGTGGACGAGCAACTTTTGAATTCGGCAGAAAGGGTTACGCCCCCAAATATTTGGGTAAGGTTCATGCTAAGTTTAGAACTCCTGCCAATGCACTCATTGCGAACACTCTCGTTGGAATTGTAGCATTGTTTACTGGTGCTACCGGCGAAATTATAACAATTGCATGTTTTGGTGCATTAGGATTATATATTGTCTCGATGTTTTCCTTTTTTGCGTTGCGTAAAAAGGAACCTGATATGGAAAGACCTTTCAGGGTGCCTATGTTTCCGCTATTTCCGGCGGTAGCATTAATCATTGCCTCGGTCGCTATGATTGCAATGGCATATTACAATCCGATGTTGGCCGCCGTATTTTTCGGTATTGTAGCGGTTTCCTATTTGTATTTTATAGTATTCCTTAATAAAAAAATGAAGTAACTTTCGGTATGAATAAGAATGAAATCATAAAAAAGATAAGGGAGAGCAAGCATTCCAAAATAAAGGTCGCCATTGTTGATATTGATGGGGTTTTACGTGGCAAGTTCATGCACAGGGATAAATTTTTATCCGCTCTTGAAGGTGGATTTGGATTTTGCTCAGTGGTCTTCGGATGGGATATGGGCGATGTTTCCTATGCTAACGATATCAAGGTTACGGGCTGGCACACCGGCTTTGGCGATTTTGAGGCACAGGTTGATTTGGATACATTTCGTACCATCCCTTGGGAAGATGATGTTCCTTTTTTTCTAGTGGATTTTGCGAAAGAAAAAACGGAAGATTTAGCGGTTTGCCCCAGAAGTCTTCTTCGAAAAATAATAGCAGAGGCGCAAGATATGGACTATACCCCCATGTTCTCCCAAGAGTTCGAATGGTTCAATTATCGGGAGACGCCCGATTCCCTAAAGGAAAAAAACCACCAAAACCCACAACCCTTGACACCCGGAATGTTCGGGTATTCTATTTTACGAATGTCTGAGAACTCGGATTATTTCGATGAACTTTTCGGTCTCTTGGATTCCTTCGGAGTGCCTTTGGAAGGATTGCATACCGAAACCGGGCCTGGAGTAACGGAGGCAGCCATTCAATACAGCGGTATTTTGGAAGCTGCGGATCGAGCCGTGCTTTTTAAAACAGCCGTTAAAGAAATTGCCTATCGCCACGGAATCATTGCGAGTTTTATGGCGAAGCAAACCAGTGCGCTTCCCGGTTGTGGCGGACACATTCATCAAAGTCTTTGGGATTCAAAAAAGAAGGAAAATCTTTTCTACGATGGAAAATCGGAAGACAATATGAGTGAAATCATGAAGAGTTTTTTGGCAGGTCAACTAATATGTCTTCCGGAGATATTGCCCATGTTTGCGCCGACAATAAATAGTTATAAAAGATTGGTCGTTGGGGCCTGGGCACCCATCAATCAAACTTGGGGGCATGATAATCGCACCTGTTCGTTGCGCGTATTGGCGTCAGGTAAAAAATCGACCCGAATCGAACACCGCGTGGTTGGGTCTGATGTAAATCCGTATTTGGCAATGGCGGCTTGTTTGGCAAGTGGACTTTATGGAATCAAGAATAAATTGAAACTGAATACTCCTGAGACAAAGGGTAATGGCTATGAAGTCAAAAAAGGAATACTACCCTCCAATTTATGGGATGCCTCTCAAAAAATGAAAAATTCTACAATCGCTAAGAAACTTTTTGGAAACGAATTTGTAGACCATTTTACCAAGACACGAGATTGGGAATGGAAGCAATTTTCCGCGGAAGTAACCGATTGGGAGACCAAAAGATATTTTGAAATTATTTAGCGAATGGACATAACTAAAATTCAAGGCTTCAATTTCCCATGCCCAATTAGATTTGGGGCAGGCGCGAGTAAAGAATTAGCCAATTATTTAAAAAGCAACAATCTTTCAAAACCGCTATTGGTTACGGATGCCACGGTGGCCGAACTCACTTTTTTCAAGGAAATCAAAAATAGTCTTGAACAAAAAGGAATAAGTACTAAGGTTTTTAGCGAAATGCATAAGAATCCGGTGAAGTCGGATGTATTGAAAGGCGGCGCTATTTTTCATGAGACCGACCGCGATTGTATTATTGGAATTGGTGGTGGAGTTGCCCTTGACGTGGCGCGCGCAATCACACTTCGAATTAATCATAAACGAGATTTGTTCGACTACGATGATTTAATCGGTGGTGATAAATATGTGACTGAAGAAGTACCGCATTTTATAGCGATTCCTACTACGGCGGGTACCGGAAGTGAGGTAGGTCGTAGTGCTATTATTTCGGAGGATGAATCAAAGAAAAAACGAATTCTTTTTAGCCCAAAATTAATGGCTAAAATTGTTTTTGCCGATCCATTGCTGACCATGGAATTACCTCCTTTTATAACAGCTGCGACGGGTATGGACGCTTTGACGCACAATATGGAAGCCTATTTGGCAAAAAACTACCACCCCATGTGCGATGGAATTGCACTTGAAGGAATAGCCTTGATTGCTGATTCATTGGAAACCGCAACGCATAAACCGGATGTAGAATCACGGTCAAAAATGTTGCTCGCCTCATTAATGGGCGCAGTGGCTTTTCAAAAAGGTTTGGGTGTGGTGCATAGTTTAGCGCATCCATTATCAAGTTTGCTAGATACACATCACGGGTTGGCAAATGCCGTAAATCTTCCGTATGGAATGCAATTCAATTATGAAGGTTTTGAAAATCGATTCAATAACATGGGCAATGCCTTTGGCATGGGAAGTGCAGCAGGAAATAGGGTAGTGGACCATATTTTTGAAATGAATGATAAACTCGGAATGCCAACCAGGCTTTCTGAAATTGATGTTAAGGAGGAACATATCGAGGAGCTTTCCAAATTAGCGGAGGCTGATTTCTGTCATCCAAACAACCCAAAACCAGTTTCGAGGGAAGATTTTAAAAACTTATATCAAATGGCCCTATGATCAAAATTGGTGTCTCCTCCTGTTTTATGTACCCCGACAAAGAACGGGTCGTCTTTGGACACAAATCTTTGAGTTATCTCGAAAATGATATGGCGCGATATATCACTCGAAAAGGAGTGCTTCCTGTTTTGATTCCCGATGTTTCGGAGGAATATCTTGAGGACATTCTGTCAGAAATGGATGGATTCATTTTTCAAGGTGGTGTCGATTTGGCTCCCGAAACATATGGCGAAAAGCCTATTGGTAGATGGATGGGCGATGCGTATCGGGATCAGTATGAACTAAAAATCATGGATTACGCTATCAAAAACTCCAAACCAGTATATGGCATCTGTAGGGGAATGCAATTGATGAACGCATATTTTGGTGGTACACTTTATCAGGATACGGTCACACAAAATTCGAATGCTGAAGATCATCGTTCGGCAGCCTTATACGATACCATAAAGCATCCCATCGCATTTGTACAAGGTACTTTTTTGGCAAACCTGTATTCCGAGGAAAAAAATCCTCATGTTAATACGGTGCATCATCAAGCGGTAAAAGATTTGGGTGATAATCTAGAAGTCTATGCAAACGCACCGGATGGGATTATCGAGGCCTTTGGATATTCAAAAGAACCCGATGGCAAAGTAATGGGTGTACAGTGGCATCCTGAATTTTCCCCAACATTAGGGGCAGCAGTAATCGATGCGGATTTACTTTATGAAGCTTTTTTAGAACATACGAAATAAACAAAATGCAGATAATTAATCCGGCAACAGAGGGAATCATTTCAGAATTACAAGAAACATCGAAAGATGAATTGCGGAGTATCTTGGCTTCCTTACGAGGAGGTCAAAAAGCATGGTCCCAGAAATCCATAGGAGCGCGACTTGAATGTATTATTCGCTTTGGTGAATTGATTCAAGTAAATGTCAACCAGCTGGCAGAAATTCTTACAATGGAAACGGGCAAGCCATTACAGCAATCCTTGAATGAAATCAAAGGCGCTCAGAATCGTGTTGAACATTTACGTCAAAATGCAAAAAAGTGGCTATCGCCCGAGACTTTAATTGATTCTGGAAGTACTCATGAGAAAATTGCTTATGAGCCTTTGGGGGTAATAGCGAATATTTCTGCTTGGAACTTTCCTTATAACGTTGGGTACAATGTTTTTTTATATGGATTAGTTGCAGGTAACTCTGTACTCTACAAACCCTCGGAGTTTGCGTCTTTGACTGGAAAGCAATTTGAAAAATATTTGTGGCAGGCTGGCATTCCAGAAAATGTATTTCAATGTGTTATCGGTAATGGAAACTTGGGACAACAAATTCTGGAGGCTGATTTGGACGGTTACTTTTTTACAGGGTCACATAAGACAGGTTTATATATTGCAAAGACAGTTGCACATAAGTTGGTGCCAGTTCAATTAGAATTGGGAGGGAAAGACCCACTTTACATTATGGATGATGTTTTGGATATTAAACAAGCGGCAATCAATGCTGCAGAAGGGGCTTTTTATAATAATGGTCAGAGCTGTTGTGCGGTAGAACGTATTTATGTTTCAGAAAAGATACATGATGAATTTGTTGATGCCTTCGTTGCCGAGGTGAAATCTTATAAAATAGGTGACCCTACAAGTTTAGCAACTTTTATTGGCCCATTGACACGAAAACAGCAAATAAAAGTCCTAGAAAATCAAGTAGCCGATGCGTTGAATAAAGGTGCCACGTTGCTATTCGGTGGCAAAGAAATAGTGGGCAAAGGGTATTATTTCGAACCAACGGTTTTAATAGATTGCAATCATGAAATGGACGTGATGCAAGAAGAATCCTTTGGGCCTATCATCGGAATTCAAAAAGTCAGCTCAGATAAGAAAGCTTTAGAATTGATGGCAGATACGAACTATGGTTTGACAGCTGCTGTATTTTCCAATGATGAGCAACGTGCATTACATCTTTTAAATCAACTTAATGTAGGTACAGCTTATTGGAATTGTTGTGATCGCGTGAGTCCGAATATGCCCTGGTCCGGTAGAAATAATTCAGGCGTGGGGTCTACACTTTCAACCCAAGGCATACGCGCTTTTGTACAACCGAAGTCGTATCATTTAAGGTCCTTACCTCCAGAAAATTAAAAATGTAAAGCACTGAAATGGTATGAATACCGTCGAATTTTTTTACAATCAAAGAGTATTACGTTACTGACGTAGCTTTGGTAACAGGAGCAAGTCGAATACGATTGACCATTTCTATTCCAACAATGTAGAATTTCCATTCCTTACTTTTGGCCGTTGCCATGCTATTATTTGGTTTTGAGATTTATTTTCATAACAGGAGTGAAAATCAGATGAAATCAATATACTATGCAGCATATTAAGAGGAAGAGAGAATAAAAACACTTTTAAACAATGTATTGATTTACAGGTAAACGAAGCCAAATAGAACCATATTGAATACTTATTTACTTTCCGATACAAAAATTTGAAAAGATATTCCCCAAAAGATCATCTGTCGAAACAGAACCCGTAATCTCGCCCAAATGATAAAGCGCTTCGCGAATATCTATGGCCATAAGGTCACTGGACAATTCTATATCCATCCCTTCTTTTACACGTTGGATGGACTCCAAGGCTTTTAACAAGGCATCATAATGGCGGTTATTGGTTATAATGGTATCATTTTTACCCAAGGCTCCCGCACTGGAAAGTGTTAATAAGGTTTTTTTGAGCTCTTCGATACCTTGTCCTGTTTTTGCGGATATCAATAGTAATCTGGAATACCTATCCTCGAGCGACGCTATACGTTGCTCATTGACTTCGTCTATCTTATTCGCAATTAATAAAATATTTTTATCGTGATACTTTTCCTGTAAGGTTTTGATTTCTGTTTCTTTGTTCTTTGCGGCCTCGAACAGATAAATCACCAGTTGTGCCTGTTCAATTTTTTCAAAGGCCCTAGCAATTCCTATTTGCTCTACTTTATCACTGGTTTCTCGCAGACCTGCCGTATCTATAAACCTGAAATTAACGCCACCAATCGCTATTTGGTCTTCCACTGTATCTCTTGTTGTACCGGGAATATCGCTTACAATGGCCCGCTCTTCATTAAGAATAGCGTTTAAAAGTGTCGATTTACCTACATTGGGTTCGCCCACAATAGCAATAGGAATACCATTTTTGATAACATTACCAAGAGCAAAGGAATCTATAAGATCCTTAAGAACTTTGGTGATTTTTTGTAATAGTTGGTTGAATTGTGTCCTATCTGCAAATTCTACATCTTCCCCAGAAAAGTCTAGCTCTAATTCTATCAAAGAAGCAAAATTTAGTAACTCTTGTCTAAGGTCATTAATTGTGGAGCTAAACCCACCGCGCATCTGCTGCATGGCTATTTGATGGGCGGCCTCACTATCACTTGCAATAAGATCCGCTACGGCTTCAGCCTGACTTAAATCCATCTTACCGTTTAAAAAAGCACGCATTGTAAATTCACCTGCCGCTGCCATGCGACATCCTTTTCTTAAAAACAATTGAATAATTTGCTGCTGAATATAAGAAGAACCATGACAAGAGATTTCAATAACATCCTCACCGGTGTAGGATCGTGGATTTTTAAAGATGGAGACCAAGACTTCGTCCAATAGGGTTTCACCATCAACAATATGTCCTAAATGTATGGTGTGACTTTTTTGCTCTTTTAGTTTCTTATGAGTGACAGGTTTAAAATGTGCGGAGGCCAAGGCAATAGCTTTAGCTCCTGAAATTCTTATAACGGCAATGGCACCAGCACCTGAAGCTGTGGCTAAAGCAATAATAGTATCGTTTTGAATCATGCGACAAAAGTAAATAATATTACTTTAAAAATGTTCATATTCCGTAGACGGTATCTTGTCAATCGCGTAGCCAAATTGAGTACATTCGTGCAGTTAAATCAAA
>RCNC010002283.1_pt1 | contig 12786 bp, 7 predicted proteins | sample 2041301 | NCBI WGS metagenome assembly RCNC01 (sample SAMN09708231, study PRJNA481090) | Marine sediment metagenome, whole genome shotgun sequencing project. | biome: marine sediment; feature: ocean; material: sediment; isolation source: Sewage treatment plant 13A marine sediment (STP13A) ... | reverse complement strand
TCAAATTTTAAGAATGGTTAGACTATATTTATTTTTAATGGATAGGATCTGATCGCTCAATTTAGGTTTCAATAATCATTCTTTATGTATCCTGCCGATTCGGTGGCGTACAGGAGGCAGTCCATGCAAAACAGAAACTCAGGACATCCATTCCGTTCCGCTTTCAGCCTTGAACCACTCCTCAAATTCTGGAAAGAAAGCGTTACACCAATGTGCTCTAATATGGCTGAAATGTATGCGGATTTTGAACAACGGGTCAAAGAGACGCCCGAGCTTCAGGGAACCGTGGAAGACATTTCCAACATCGATCGGCATCGGGATATTATTGCGCCGTTAATGAGTGTCGTTTTTCCTGCGGCTGCCTGGGATAGCGACGTCATGGGAGCGCTTACACCATATGATTCCAAACCAGTATATATATCACCGGAGTTTGAGCGGCGCTTTGTAGAGCCCAACGGCGAACTCAAGGGACGCTTCAAGGAGGACTATGGTGATTCTGACGGTGGGCGCCTGCTCAGGGCATATCACCAGATTGCCGAAAAAATGTACGGCATCAAACATGAGATTGAAACACCCGTCATTCGCATCGTCCCGGACGAAAAAACCGGGTTGGACCGCTATTTCCGCCTGATTCCCGATATGCGTTTCGTGGAGGTGTTGGGCATTGGTAAAATTCCCGATCTGGATAAAAACAGCCGTGACGCCATCATGGAAAACATCACCGATACAGAGGTGTTGAGACAATATCTTCCGCCCGAAAAATTCCTGCTACGTGGCTTTGTGGTCATCCGGGTTGTGGATGTTACCGAATCAGAAATCCTGTCGCTGCTGGAACGTGATCTCATCGATCAGGACTCCATTTTCTCCCAGGAAGGGTTTCAACGGGTAAAAGAGCATCTTAAAACCCTGTTTGGAAGACCGAATCTCATGGCAGGCATGGGGGCAATTCAAGGTGATCAGGTAATGGTCATCAGCGACAACTCAAAAACCCACGCCCACTGCATCTTTACCAGTTCCAGCCATCTGCCCATTTCCGATCTTGAAGGCTCGGTGTGGCTACAGGCCGTGGATAAAGGGGATTTGCTGCACATTCCCGATATCCTGGAGAAGGATCAACCCGTACCGGCGGAACAGCATGTGGCTGAAACTGGCGTCCGTTCGATGCTGATTTCGCCACTGCATTATCAGGGCGACATTTTGGGAACCCTTGAAATCATGAGCCCTGAACAAAATGATTTGGGACCCATGGATCAGATGCTTACCAAACAGATTACGCCTCTATTTGCCTTGGCCATGAAGCGGGGCCTGGATGAGATGAATAACGCAGTGCAGGCCATTATCAAGGAAAAATGTACGGCGGTTCACCCCTCTGTCGAGTGGCGGTTTAGTGAAGCCGCTATCCGCCACATGGATCGTACCCGCATGGGACAGGTGTCTGAACTCGAACCGATCATATTCAAGGATGTGGTTCCCCTGTTTGCCCAAACAGATGTTCGGGGCTCTTCGGAAGCCCGCAACCGCTGCATCCAATCTGATCTGATCCACCAATTGAAACTGGCAGGCCGCATTATGAATCAGGCTGTCAACGTAAAACAATGGCCTCTTCTGCAGGAATATCAATACAGGATTGACAGCCGAATCGAGGAGATTCGCAAGGGGCTTGCGTCAGATGATGAAACCATTGTCGGCGAGTTCCTGATCCGTGAAGTCGAGCCGATTTTTCCCGATCTTTTGGGGATGGGGCCGCAGGTTGCCAATGCCGTGAAGATCTACCAAGATGCCTTGGATCCGGAGCTCAAAGTCGTGTACCGAAAACGAAAAGCCTTTGAGGAGAGCGTATCCAAGCTCAACGACCACCTTTCCGCATATCTGGAAAAAAAGGAAGCTGAAGCACAAGCTGTTTATCCGCACTATTTTGAGAAACACCAGTCAGACGGGTTGGATTATCTGATTTATGTGGGCGCTTCCCTTCGCAAGGACGGAGTGTTGGACAGGTTTCATGTCAAGAATCTGCGGTTGTGGCAGTTCATGATGGCTTGTGGCCTGGCCAGGGAAGCCGAAAAGGTCAAAACAGAACTTGCCGTTCCCCTGGACACTTGCAACCTGATTCTGGTTAACCAGGTGCCGATTGCCATCCGCTTCCGGTATGATGAAAAACGGTTCGACGTGGACGGGGCTTATGACATCCGTCATGAAATCGTGAAGTCCAGAATCGACAAGGCTGCAGTGCAGGATACCAGGGAGCGATTGACCCAGCCTGGTCGGTTGGCAATCGTGTATTCACACCAAAATGAAGCTGATGAAATCAGGCAGCATATAGACTTCATGCAGCATCAGGGCTGCTTTGACAATAATATCGAATATCTGGACCTGGAAGACCTTCCGGGTGTCAGGGGGCTAAAGGCCATCCGCGTGGGGATTGTGCTGGAGGCCAGGCAACAAGCCAGTCTGGATCGAAAAATGACTGGCTGAAGCCTGTTCTAAAGAGCTTGACGTTGTTAGCGGATTTAAAATTTAAGCGGAACAAAATGATGACATCCGGTTTATCCCGGCTATTGGAGCTGTGCCGCCACTTTGTCCTTGAGAACCTCACTTTGTTGATCCGCTGCAATGATCTGGATATGGGATAGAGCGCTGACACCGACTCCCAGTTCTGCTGCCCGGGCAATCTGTTCATGATCGAAAATGCCAGTGTTCATGAGGGTATCATTGGCCCCCATGGTTTTCAACGCAGCTATTCCCACCGCATCGATAGCGATTCAGTTCGCGGAAGCCAGCAATACATTTCCTTTGACCCGTTTGCCGGTGGCCGGCCCACCGTCCACAAAAGCATCGACACCATCCATAAAGACCAGATCCGTTTTAAAGGGCGCATTTATTTCCGCGATCAGCTTTCTCTGGTGGGGGGGGAAACTGCGTTCACCTAGGCTGATGGTCTTTGCCCCCATGTCATTAGAAACTGTCAGTCCAATTAGAGAACAATATATAATATTGCCTAAACTGAAGGTTTCAATTTTTAAGAATAGTTCGAACATAATCTGTTGCATTAGGTTTGTTTTGCAGTTATTCAACCGACGTTTAATAATGGACGCTCGATGTTCATTGCTATAGCTGTTTTGGTTTGGGCTTCATGGAACCACAATCGCGAGCCCAATAACCGCCATCGCATCCGTTGCGAAATGGAAAACAATGGAAACGCACACGAAAATGACCGATAATACAAAAACCAATATCAAGGTCATTTTTGCCTTGACCCTGGTACATTTTATCGGGGATTTTTATTCTTCCTTTTCCACACCGCTGATTCCCAGCTTCGTGGATAAGTTTTCCCTTTCCATGGCCCAGGTGGGGTTGTTCACCGGCATTATCCGTTTTCTGGCCTTTATTGTCCAGCCAACGGTGGGTTATTTTGCGGACCGCTATCAGACCCGCATTTTTGCCTTGGGCGGCCTTGTCATGGCTATTGTATTCATCCCTTTGGCCGGGGCAGCCCCCACTTTTTACCTGCTGGTTCTACTGTTTGCCCTGGGGTCCATGGGTTCTTCCATGTTTCACCCGGCAGTTACGGGCATGGTGCCGTTGTACGGTGGCCGTAACGCGGGCTTTTCCATGTCCATTTTCAATACCGGTGGAACGCTGGCGTTCGGAATCGGCCCGATATTCATTGCCTGGTTTGTGGTCAAATTCGGCTTGACGTCTATGCCAGTGACCATGCTCATCGGCATCGTGCCTTTGATCTACCTGTATCGGGTCCTGCCTGTTCCTGTGAGCGAAGGCATGCGGTATTCAGGGTTTATGGGTTCCATGCGGGAAACCCTGGGCGCTGTGTGGAAACCGCTTACCCTCATATGGATGGTCATGGTGATGCGGGCTGCCATTGTCCAGTCATTTATCACCTTTATGACGGTTCTATTAGCTGACAAAGGATATTCACTGATACCCATAGGCGGCATTACGTCCATCTTCATTGTTGCCGGGACGGCCAGCGGACTTATAACAGGCTTTCTGTCGGACAGAATTGACTTCAAGAAGATATTCATGGTTGCCCACGCCATGATGGTGCCGGCATTTCTGATATTTCTACATGCCCAAGGCAGCTGGGTTTACCCTGCAGCAGCTCTGGGTGGTTTTTTTGCGCTTGCCACGCTTCCTATCGGCGTAGTAATGGCACAAGAGCTGGCACCTAAAGGGCGTTCCATGGTGGCGAGCTTGATGATGGGGTTTGCCTATGGTCTCGGCGGCGCTTTCTCGCCCCTTGTGGGGAAAATTGCCGACCTAACCTCCATCCATGTAACCCTTTTCTGGCTGTCGTTCATGCCCTTGGCGACAGTGGTCGTGATTTGGTTTTTTCCTCGGGTCCGAGGGCTGACGACCGGTAAGCGGTAGTCGGTAGTCTGTGGTCGGTTCGACAGATGCCAGAGGTCGGAGGAAGGAACCCCAGAAGGTGTGAAGGTGAGAGGGTACGCGGTAGGTTGTGGTCGGTGGCCGGGTGATACGAGAAAAGTAAAAGGTTAAAGGTAGAAGACTGAAGGGGCAAGGATAGAGGCCTTGCAGGGCTGAAGCCCTGGCCTACATGCCCATTCTTCGAACCAACCATGTAGTGCTGGGATTTATCCCTGCCGGCAGCTGGATGCAAGACTAAAGACAGTTGGTTCTTCTCTTAAAGAGTTGGAGATACGGGTTCAAGGGGCCGAGTGACAGGGTGTCAGAACCACAGAGGTCGGAGCCACAGAAGCCAGAAGATCAGAAGGAACATTGAACATTGAACGTCGAACCATTTGCTCTTGGCCGAATGTCCAGAAAAACTGAATACAATAAGCTGACAAACCACATTCGACGTTGGATGTTGGACGTTGGGTGTTCGATGTTCATAATCGGATCAACATAGTTAAAATAGGGAGCCAGAAATAGCATATGTCCTCCATCGTACAACATTCACCGAGTTTCAGCCCTCAGGATGCGCGAAAAATTGCTGCCGACCTTTTCAACGTCATTGGAAAATGTGAAAAACTACCCAGTGAACGGGATCAGAACTTCCGACTGAAAACGGTTTCGGAGGGTGATTTTGTTCTGAAGATAGCCAATGCGGTTGAGCCCTTTGATGTACTGGACTTTCAGAACCAGGTAATGGAGAGACTGGGGCAGGGCAGGAGCAAGCAGATCGACGGTGTTGTCAGTTCTCCAAAGGTTTGCAGAAACAACGACAATGAAGCCATCGCCACTGTTGACGGCAATAATGGGCAGACCCATTTTGTTCGTCTGCTGACCTATCTGCCCGGAAAACCGTTGGCTTTGGTGAAGCCGCATGATCCCGAACTGCTCACCAGTCTCGGACGATTTTTCGGCCATGTCGACCAAACGCTCGAAGATTTTGACCACCCTTCTGCGCATAGGGATTTTCACTGGGATCTGCAGCATGCCTCACGTGTTGTGGGCGTGTTGACAGAACACATTGCAACACCTGAAAAGCGCAATGTCGTGACCGGCTTTCTGACGCATTATCAAACCCAAACAGCACCTTTGCTGGATGAACTGCGCATGAGCGTCATCCACAATGACGGAAACGACTACAATATTCTGGTGGCCCCCAAAGGGATGTGGGGGAACCAGGTGAGCGGCGTCATTGATTTTGGCGACATGGTTTACACCCACACGGTGAATGAACTGGCAATCACATGTGCCTATGCCATGCTGGATAAGAATGACCCGCTGGCGTGTGCCGGGTATATCGTGAAAGGCTATCATGCCATATTTCCGTTGACGGAAAACGACCTGGCCGTGCTTTTTGATTTGATATGCATGCGCTTGTGCATGAGCGTCTGCCACTGTGCTCACCAATTCAGCCTAGAACCGGACAATGAATACCTGCGCATATCGGAAAAGCCGGCCTGGAAACTGCTCCAACAGCTCGCCGGCATTCATCCGCGCATGGCCGAATACCTGTTCAGAGATGCCTGCGGATTCACGCCCGTGGCTCGCAGCACCCAGGTGGTGCAATGGCTGGAAAGGCAAAACAACACCTTTGCTCCCATTGTCGAAGCAGACCTTCAGGGAGATAACCCACTGGTTTTCGATTTCAGTGTGGGCAGCACTTTTCTGGGCCTGGGCCAGGCAACACCGGAGACGAATCTTGCGGACCTTTCAAGCCTTTCATCCCGTATTGCTGCAGAGGTTTGTGATAATGACGCCGCTGTAGGCATCGGGCGCTATGACGAAGCTCGGGCTCTGTACCGCTCACCGGCATTTGAATCCATGACGGATTTGATGCCAGAGCGGCGGACGATTCACATGGGAGTGGATCTGTACATGGCCGCTGGTTCGTCAATTAAAACATTTATGGACGGAAAAATTCACAGTTTTCAGAATAATGCTGCCCACCTCGACTATGGTCCCACGATCATTCTCGAACACACCACGGGCGATGTTCCTTTTTATACGCTTTATGGACACTTGAGCCTTGATTCCTTGAAAGGGCTTGAACCCGGGAAAACCATCCGCAAGGGTGACGTATTTGCAAAAATCGGTGATATGGATGTCAACGGGGGATGGCCGCCCCATGTGCACTTCCAGATTGTTATTGACCTGCTGGAGGAGTGTGGAAATTTTCCCGGTGTGGCTCGGCCGAGCCAACACGAGGTGTGGAAAAGTCTTTGCCCTGATCCGAACGTCATCCTGGGCATTCCCAAGACCTGCTTCGATACCATGGGGAGAACCAAACAGGACATTCTGGAGATCAGAAAAACGCACATCGGGCGCAACCTGTCCATTTCCTATGACAATCCATTGAAGATTGTAAAGGGAGAGGCTCAATACCTGTTCAGTGATGACGGGCAGGTGTATGTGGATGGCGTCAACAATGTAAGCCATGTGGGCCACTGTCATCCTGACGTGGTGGCTGCCGGGCAGCGTCAAATGGCGGTGCTCAACACCAACACGCGTTACTTGCACGACAACATTGTCGAATACGCCCAGCGGTTGCTGAGCACTTTTCCAGACCCTTTGAGCGTCTGTTTTTTTGTCTGCACCGGCAGTGAGGCCAACGAACTGGCCTTCCGCCTGGCCCGAACCTATACCAACAGGCGAGATATTATCTCGCTGGATGGTTCTTACCACGGCAATACCAACCTGTTGATCGATGTCAGTCCGTACAAGCATGAAGGGCCGGGCGGGAAGGGGGCGCCAATGGGTGTTAAAACGGTGGTCATGCCCGACGGGTATCGCGGCCCTCACAAGGGAACAATCAACGAGACTGCCGTTGCATATGCTGCCTATGTCAAAGAAGCTATTGATCAGATGGCGGCAGAGGGCAGGGGAGTGTCTGCCTTTATATGCGAGAGTATATTGGGGTGTGGAGGGCAGGTGGTGCTGCCGGACAATTACATGCAGGCGGCTTTTGAACATGTCCGCGCTGCCGGCGGGGTCTGCATTGCGGACGAGGTCCAGGTAGGCTTCGGGCGCCCGGGTTCTCATTTCTGGGCTTTTGAAACCCAGGGCTGCATACCCGACATCGTCACCCTTGGCAAACCTATGGGCAACGGTCATCCCATAGCCGCTGTGGTGACCACCCCGGAAATTGCCGATACATTTGCCAACGGGATGGAGTATTTCAACACCTTTGGCGGCAACCCTGTGTCGTGCGCCATCGGTATGGCGGTGCTGGATGTGGTCGAAAAGCAAGGCCTGCAGGAAAATTCGAAAAAAACAGGCTCGCGACTGTTGAACGGTTTCAACCTGCTTATGGAAAAATATCCCCTGATAGGATCTGTGCGGGGCCTGGGGCTTTTCCTTGGTGTGGAGTTGGTGAAAAACAGGAATACCATCGAGCCTGCGCCTGAACATGCCAGTTACATAGTAAACCGCATGCGTGATTACGGCTTCCTTATGAGTACTGATGGGCCGCTGCACAATGTGCTCAAGCTGAAACCCCCTCTTGTGTTTTCAGAAAAAAATGCGGATGATCTGTTGGCGGCACTGGAAATGGTACTCCAGGAAGATCGTTTGCAGGTGGATGACTGATGGATACGAATATAAAATACTGCTCCATGTGCGGATCTATTGTCGTACATGAGATACCAGATGGCGATGACCGTCTGCGGCACATATGTCACAGTTGCGGCAACATCCAGTATCAGAACCCAAAACTGGTGGTGGGCTGCATTCCGGAATGGGAGGGAGGCATTCTTTTCTGCCGCCGCGATATTGAGCCTCAAAAAGGAAAATGGACATTGCCGGCCGGTTTTATGGAGAACAATGAGACGGCGGCTGAAGGCGCCATGCGGGAAACATGGGAGGAAACCCGGGCTAAGGTGCGCATCGTGGCGCCCTACCGCGTGTACGACCTTCCCTTTGTAAGCCAGGTGTACATACTGTTTCGCGCGCAAATGAAGGACCCTCGCTTCCAGACAACCCTTGAGAGTTCAGAAGTGAGGCTGATAAACGAAGAAGATGTGCCCTGGGATGCAATTGCCTTTCCGGTGATTCGTGAAACCCTTAAAAGTTATTTTGAAGATTGCAAAAGGGGGAAATTCGAGTTCCTAAATCTGGAACTCAAACCTGAACGTATTTAAAAAACATCACGAAATCACGAAAGTTATAAAGCACGAAATACTGAAATTTTCGTGCTTTTGTTTTTTCGTGCTTTTGTGATAGAATTTATTCTCTCCAATTAATAAAGCGCAATATAGGTGGTGAAAATGAATAAAGATACCCAAAAGGTAAAAGACTTGCTCACTACCATCTACGGCCATGAAAAGGGCGGTGAAGCCTTTAATCGCATCTTGCCCCTGATCGAGGCGTTTCCCCGGCGTCCCGAAGCCAACAGCGGTTATTTTTCAGAGAGGGACGCGATCCTGATCACCTACGGCGATACCCTGAACAAACCAGATGAAGCGCCTTTGCGGACCTTGCACGCATTTGCCAGTACCTACCTGAAGGAAGTGGTTTCGGGTATTCATTTCCTTCCTTTTTTTCCGTATTCATCGGATGACGGCTTTTCAGTGATGGATTTTTTATCCATCGACCCGATGTTGGGGGACTGGGATGACGTGGGCGCCATCGGCAACGACTTTCAACTGGCGTTCGACTATGTGGTGAACCACTTCTCTTCTAAAGGTAAGTGGTTTGAAAAATATCTCGCAGGTTGTTCGGGATTCAAAGACTTTGCCATCGAAGTGGACCCGTCAACGGACATTTCCATGGTCACGCGGCCCCGATCACTGCCGCTGCTGTCGGAGTACCGGAAAAAGAGCGGGGATGTTGTAAACCTGTGGACCACGTTCAGCGCGGACCAGATCGATTTCAACTTTAAGAGCGTGGACGTGCTTGAAAAAATGATTTACGTCCTCCTTTTCTATGTGAGTAAGGGTGCGTCCATTTTACGGCTGGATGCCATTGCCTATCTGTGGAAAGAGATCGGGACTTCCTGTGTTCATCTGCCGCAAACCCATGACATGGTCAAGCTTCTGCGCAGTATACTGGACCTTACGGCACCCGATGTCATCATTCTTTCCGAGACCAATGTGCCCCATAACGAAAACATCAGCTATTTGGGTGATAATGGAGATGAAGCCCAGATGGTGTACAATTTCACCCTGCCGCCTTTGTTACTGCACGCCTTCACTACCCAGGATGCATCTTTTTTGTCCGATTGGGCCAAGACTTTATATTTAGACGCACCAGATACCACCTTTTTCAATTTTACAGCCTCCCATGACGGCATTGGCGTTCGCCCTCTGGAAGGAATCTTGGAACAACAGGAAATTGACCGACTGGTCAGCCTTGTAAAAGCCCACAACGGACAGGTATCGTACAAAAACAATCCAGACGGCTCAGAGAGCCCCTATGAACTGAACATTACCTATGTGGATGCCATCCTGGCAGGTGAAAAGACCTTTCAGATGGAAAAATTTATGGCCTCCCAGGCCGTGCAGTATGTCCTCCCCGGTGTGCCGGCCACCTATATACACAGCTTGCTGGGGTCGCGGAATTGGTTGGCGGGTGTGCGCCGGACCGATAGAGCGAGGAGCATCAACCGGGAAAAACTGGACCTGCAACAGGTTGAAGCGGAGCTGGGTGATTCTGCATCTCTGCGGGCCAACATTTTTCAAGCCTATTGCCGTCTCATCCAAACCCGCTGCCAACAGCCCGCGTTTCATCCCAAGGCAGGCTTCGAAATCAAGGACGCCGGGCCTCGAGTGTTTGCCATTCAGCGATCCTGCCCCGAACAAACGATCCTGGCGCTCACCAACATTTCACGACAAAAGCAGAGGGTCGAACTGAGGGGAATCAGTCCGGGTGTTTCAGGCATTGACCTTTTAACCGGCAAAACCGTTGTCGCGGGTCTTGTTGACCTGGGACCCTATGAATACCAGTGGTTGGGTTAAAAGAGGGGAGATTTCTTATTGTCCGCGCCAAAGGGCACACCAACACGGTAAGGAGAACCAATGAAGAAGATCGTACTGATGTTGACCTTGTTGCTAGCCCACACCCCATTCATCCCGGAGGTCGGAGCAATTAAAAGCGTTCCAGGGACCAAAACCATTGCTGTTGTCGAATTGGCCCAGGAGACAAACAGCTTTTCACCTGTGCCTACTACCCGGGAGGATTTTGCGGCCCGCAGCTTGTATTACGGTGAGGAAATCATCGCTGTAAGTAAAAAGGAGGACAAACAGCTGGCCGGGTTTCTCGATGCAGTGGGAGAATTCGGCAAAGGCCGAATAGAAGTGGTTCCCATCCTCAAGGCCTGGTCTATGTCCGGCGGGCCTCTCCAGCGGAGTCTTTATGACGAATTCAAACAAACCATTATCGAGGGTTTATCACAATGCGAGCGATTGGACGGTATTTACCTATCTCTGCACGGGGCCATGGGGGTGGTTGGCATGCATGATCCCGAAGGCGACTTGCTGGCAGCCATTCGGAATCAATTCGGCCCTGAAATTCCTATTGGCGTGACCTTTGATCTCCACGCCAATGTCACCCGCCGCCGGGCTGAGTTGGCCACATTTATCATCGGCTATAAAACAAATCCGCACCGGGACCATTTTAAGGTGGGATACCGGGCCGGCAAAATTCTGACGCGCACCCTCCACGGTGAGATCAAGCCGGTCATGGCTTTTAATAAAATGCGGTTGCTCAAAGGCGGGGGCATGACCATCGATTTTTTTTCCCCTATGCGAAAGATCTTCAAACGTATGAAAAAGATGGTCAAATCCTCGGACAAGGTCCTGGATGTATCCAACTTCATGGTTCACATCTGGCTCGATGATCCGGAACTGGGGTGGAGCACTGTGGCGATTACTGACAATGATATAAACCTGGCCCGTTCGTTGGCTGACGAGATAGCCGACATGAACTGGTCGGTTCGTGCGGAGGCACCGCCTAAAGGCAACACCGTGGCCGAGGCTGTCACCATCGCAAAAAGCAAAACCTTCCTCCGGAAATTCGGCACGGTGGTATTCTGTGACGTCTCTGATGCTGTGGGGGCCGGGGCTCCTGGGGAAAGTACCTGGATTCTCAAATCGTTGCTGGAAGAGGGACCGGATCTGACGTCCTATCTCTTCATCCGCGATGCTGAAGCAGCCCGTGAGGCCTTTTCACATAACATAAACGACGACCTGAGACTGGTCGTCGGGGGCAAGCTCGACACAGTGTACAACCGCCCGGTTGCCTTTTCAGGCTGTTTGATAAAAAGAACAAACGGTCCCCTGGGAAAAACGGTCATTCTGCTTCATCAAGGCATCCATCTGATCGTTAGCGAGCTGCCCTCATCCGCGTGGTCCCCGTCGGCGTTCACCGACCTTGGGCTGAGCCTGTGGAAAGCCGATATCGTTGTGGTAAAAAACCTCTTCCCATTCCGATACCGCTATTTGCTCTACAATAGAAAGACGGTGAACGTCATGACTTCAGGAACCACTGATATCGATGTCTTCTCATTAAAATATACAGCTATACCGCGTCCTATCTACCCTCTGGATAAGATCGAGAGCTGGCGATAACACCGCCTTGCGCGTTGTTATATAACAGCTTGGTACAAGCTGTTATGATTAGTCGTCGTGTCCTACCCGGTGAATTTTGATCACGTTGGTGGATCCCTTTTTTAGGCCGAAACCGATGACGATGATGATGAGGTCGTCCGTCTTGGCGATCTGTTTGTCCACCAGGATGTGTTCACTGGCCTGGATGAGGCGTTTGGTGTTGTTGATGTCGGCGATGAAAAGCGGGGTCAACCCCCATATCAGGGAAAGCCGGTGGTAAATTTGCAGGCTGGGTGTAAAGGCATACACGGGTTTTGACGGGCGCTTTTTGGAGATTAATTTGGCGGTGCTGCCGGAAGCGGAAAAGACCACGATCCCTTTGGCACTTAACTCGTGAAGAATGTTGACAGCAGATTGAGCGACCGCGTGGGGCACCAGATCGGTAGGGTCTTTTTCATGGTGCAGGTTGAACTTCATGAATTCCGAGTTTTCAGCCTGGGCCGCGATCTTCGCCATCATCTCTACCGCCCGCACCGGATATTTGCCAGATGCGGTTTCGCCGGAAAGCATGACAGCATCCGTACCGTCAAAAATGGCGTTGGCCACGTCCGAAGCTTCAGCACGCGTCGGGATCGGGTTGGACGACATGCTTTCAAGCATCTGGGTGGCTGTGATAACCGGTTTATTGGCCCGGATAGCGGCGGCAATGATTTTTTTCTGGGCGCAGGGGACCTGTTCCGGATTGAGCTCAACACCGAGATCCCCCCTGGCAACCATGATGGCATCGGTCGCTTCCAGAATGTCGTCTAGATTG
>RCNC010002282.1_pt1 | contig 12789 bp, 12 predicted proteins | sample 2041301 | NCBI WGS metagenome assembly RCNC01 (sample SAMN09708231, study PRJNA481090) | Marine sediment metagenome, whole genome shotgun sequencing project. | biome: marine sediment; feature: ocean; material: sediment; isolation source: Sewage treatment plant 13A marine sediment (STP13A) ... | reverse complement strand
TAATTGTGTTGATATGTTAAAATATCTATTACCAGACGCTCTTGATTTAAATTTAAGCAAAGTATTCAAAGACACAGTAATTTATGAGATGGTAGTTGTTAACGATTCACTACTACAACGAAACAAGTCTTATTCAATTGGTTCTGGTACTACTTTTCGTTATGATAATTGGGAAGTTAAAGGGGCAACTTTGAAAATAATTAGTGATTACTTTGAAAATCAGTATGGATTGTTGGTGGTAAATAAAGGACAGAATACAGCAAAATATAATTTAATATTGCCTTCAAATGATCTGGAAGAAGCTGTAATAACTCTAGAAAAAAAGTACGGTATTCGTTTATTAAGAACTACTGGTAAAATTGAATTTTGGAAAATCCAAAAAAACTGAACTAAGGTATATACCTATAACAGGCTTTATAAGCAACGTCGAATTCCCATTAGAAATTCATTATAATGGTGCCTGAATCATTTTGCCTTCCAGTCGTGATTTTTCTGCGGCAAAAACAATACTATGATTTTCAAGTGCCTCTGTTGTATCCACAAGAATACTTTGTGGGTCATTACGGGCAATAGCGTACAACCAGTTTCCAACTATTTCTTTGTCTTCCGGATGATATCCTTCTGTTACAGGAAATTCGATTATTTCAGAGCTATCATCACCAAAAGCCCCAAGCTTGATATTATGATTTGCTTCATCAAAAAACAGATCTCCCTTTGTTCCATGAATTCTTGTTTGCCTACCAATGAATGACGTAAATCCACTCATTGTGAAGGTAGCAGTGGCACCTCCTTCAAACTCCAAAGCTACAACCTGGTGATCCACCACATTATTATCACTCCTCCAAACGCATTTGCCATAAGGCCCCTTTTGGATTTCCAATAGGTGTGCCTCCCTGTTATGATCAGCAGGGATGTCTCTAGCTGGCCATTTAGTTAAATCAGTGTTTACATACAATTTTAATGCTGAATAAGTACATGATTCTTCTACCAGACAACTATCATTACACCGACTGGTAGAATCATATGGAGCATTCTCTGAATTAAAATATTTTAGGCCACCAAAAGAACTAACACTTTTGCATTTTTCTCCAATTATCCAGGATAAAAAATCAATATCATGACTGCTTTTATGCAATAACAAAAAGGTATTGCCCTGCTCATTGCCCCATCTTCCTCTTACATAATTGTGGGTAAACCGAATATTTCCGATGGCTTCCAGATGTTCAACTGTAACTATTTCTCCAATTTTTCCGGAATCAACTATGTCTTTTATTCTTTGATATTCAGGCCTGTATCTAAGTGTATGGCAAACAGATACCATTTTCCCACTTTCTTTTTGGGCATTATCAATCTGTATACAATCTTCCAGAGTATGAGCCATTGGCTTTTCCAACAGTAAATGCCATCCTTTCTTTAAAACAGCAATGGCAGGATCAGTATGCTGATTATCCATTGTAGCAATTATTGCTGCATCAAACTCCTGATTACTTGAAACTAATTCTTTCCAACTGATAAATGCTTTATCTGGTTCAAGGGAATGATCTTTACAAAAAACTGCCCTTTTTCCTTCATTTGGTTCTGCCACAGCAGCAATTGAGGCGAAGGGAAAATGATTCTTGACCTGAACAGCAAGATTAGTGCCTCTGTTTCCGGCTCCTATTACACAAATACGAATGATAGTATCGCTTTGGTTAAACAACATCTTTAGTTATCCATTTTCCTACATTTGGCGCTTGGTAAGAGACCATCTTACCTAATAGATCGTCAATATTTTCAGATATCAGAAGCATATCCTGATTTATTGCTTTAAGAAATTTTTTGTCAACCATATTTTGAATAAAATTTACCAAATCATTATAAAATCCAACAATATTCAAAATAGCAACAGGCTTTTTATGTAGTCCGAGTTGAGCCCAGGTTAACATCTCAAAAAACTCTTCCAGCGTTCCGAATCCTCCTGGCAATGCAATAACCCCATCCGAAAGTTCATTCATTTTTTTCTTTCTCTCGTGCATTGATTCTACTAAAATCAATTCGGTCAGATTCTGGTGGGCAATTTCTTTTTCTTTCAAGAATTCTGGAATTACTCCAACTATTTTCCCATTTTTACTCAATACACCCTCAGCTAAGGCTCCCATAAGTCCCAAATTTGCCCCTCCATAAACCACGCCTATATTTCGGATTGCCAATGTTTGTCCAAGCAAATAAGCCTGCTCCTCAAAAATCACATCAGATCCAAAACTGGAACCACAAAATACTGCAACCTTTTTCACACTTATTGCTTTTGATTATTGGGCTTTATGCACTACTTCTTTTATCTTCAATATATGATCAGGTGTAGTTCCGCAACATCCTCCCACAATGCTGGCACCTGCCTGTAAAAGCCTTGGAACAAATCCTGCCATTTCATCCGGCGATTCAGGAAATACAGTCCTCCCCTCTTTCAACTGGGGAATTCCAGCATTTGCATTTACCAGAATTGGAATATCCGGATAGCTATCATGAATCTCTCGAACAATTGGAATCATATTTTCAAGACCATTCCCACAATTGGTACCAACTACACTTGCCCCAGCTTTTATAGCTTCACCTACTAATTCAACTGGAGAAGTTCCCATCATCGTTCTAAAATCTCCAGTTGCTGTCTTTTCAAATGTAAATGTGCTGATTATCTCCAGTTCGGTATTTTCTTTTACAGCCCGGATTGCTGCCAGAGACTCATCCAATGCACTCATGGTTTCAATAATTACAACATCGGCTCCACCATCTCTTAAGCCAATAGCCTGTTCCGTAAAAGCCTGATACAGTTCTTCTTCAGTTACATCCCCCATCATAAGAATTTTACCGGTAGGTCCAATCGACCCACCTACCAATTGGCCTGGTTTTACAGCATTTTTCGATATCTCTGCTGCTGCCTTATTTAGTTCATAAGCCCTGTCCTGGAGTCCAAAACTACCAAGCTTAAAACGGTTGCCACCAAAGCTGTTGGTTCCCAGAAGATCAACACCCAGATCTGCATAGGCCCTGGCTATTCTTAAAACTGCCTCTTTGTGATCCAGGTTCCAAAGTTCCGGACATTCACCTGGCTTCAATCCTGCATCCTGCAACATAGTTCCCCATGCCCCATCGGCAAGAAGGTATCTTTTCCCTTTAAGAACTTCAATTATACTGGTCATATTGCAATTTATATATCATATATCGTATCTTTGAAACTTCAGATTTTTAGGAATTAAAAGTAACCATTTTAATAAGAATAGTCTTCACTACATTTTGACAAACAGGAAGCTTTTCCCTTCATCAAATATGAATAACGAAAAACCAATAATACCAAATAATATTGAGGCAATTATTTTTGACCTGGATGGAACCCTGGCAGATTCCATGCCCATGCATCGTAAAGCATGGATGAATGCAATTGACAAATTTGATCTTAATTGCCCGGTTCACGAAATGGATCAATTTGCGGGATTGTCGACATATAAAATTGCTGGTGAGGTTCTAAAAAGATTTAATCCGAATCGTTCTCAACCTGAATCAATGGAACTTGCCATTACCAAAATAGAAGAATTTGAAAAGCTTCATTCCCAGGTCCAACCTATTGACTTGATAGTTAATGTAGCCGTAGAAAATTTCGGAATATTACCTATGGCTGTAGGAACTGGAGGAACACGAGCTACTGCCTCCAGAACTCTTGACTTGCTGGAACTTAAGAAATATTTTGAAGTATTAGTGGCAGCAGAGGATGTGGAGAATCATAAACCAGAACCTGATACTTTCCTTAAATGTGCCAGGCTTTTAAATGTAAGCCCTGAAAATTGTCTGGTTTTTGAAGATGGAGATCGAGGAGTTGAGGCTGCAAAACGCGCTGGGATGGAAGTTATTGATGTCAGAAACTATTTATCCTAAATAAAAACTCAGTTTATTTATGAAACCTTTTCTAGACGAAAACTTTTTATTACAAACCAAAACAGCCGAGGACCTTTTCCATAATTTCTCTGAGAAGTTACCTATTATCGATTATCATTGCCACTTGCCTGTTGAGGATATTGCCAGGAACAGAACATTTACAAACATTACTGAGGCATGGCTGAAAGGTGATCATTACAAATGGAGAGCCATGCGTGCAAATGGTATTCCAGAAGAGTATTGCACCGGAAAAACTTCAACTGATCTCGAGAAATTTAAGAAGTGGGCTGAAACTGTTCCATATACATTAAGGAATCCATTGTACCACTGGACTCACCTCGAATTAAAGAGATATTTTGGAATTGAAGAACTTTTGAATTCTGATTCAGCAGAAAAAGTTTTTAATGAAACCAATGAAAAATTACAGGAAGCTAATTATTCCTGTAGAGGTCTACTAAAAAAAATGAATGTTGAGGTAGTTTGTACTACCGATGATCCTGTTGATTCTTTAGAATTCCATAAACAATTAAAAGATGATAACTTTGAGATAAAAGTTCTTCCAGCGTTTAGACCTGACAAAGCAATGGCAGTGGAAAACACTAAGAGCTATAATGAATATCTTAATAGATTATCAGAAGCCTCTGATATTGATATTTCATCTTTTAGCGATCTGCTTCAAGCTCTTCGAAACAGGCATGACTATTTTGCAAACCAAGGTTGTTGTGTTTCCGATCACGGCATTGAAAGTTTCTATGCTGCTAATTATAGTGAGGATGAAATTAGGAATATCTTTGGCAAAATACGCAACAATAATGACCTAACTAAGGAGGAAGTGCTTAAGTTTAAATCAGCCATGTTGTTTGAATTTGGCATCATGGATAATGAAAAGAACTGGGTCCAACAGTATCATTACGGTGCATTACGGAACAACAATTCACGAATGTACCATTTGCTTGGTCCTGATACCGGATTTGATTCCATTGCTGATGGCTCTTCAGCTTTGGCCATGAGTAGCCATCTCAACAAACTTGCAAGCGAGCGAAAGTTAACAAAAACCATCATTTACAACTTGAATCCAGCAGACAACGAGGTTGTTGCCACCATGATTGGTAATTTCCAGGATGGTTTTATTCCAGGGAAACTTCAATACGGCTCAGGATGGTGGTTTCTAGATCAGAAAGATGGAATGGAGAAGCAAATAAATACACTTTCAAACCTTGGTTTATTAAGCCGGTTTGTGGGTATGTTGACTGACTCCAGGAGCTTTCTTTCATTTCCCAGGCATGAATATTTCAGGCGCATACTTTGTAACCTCATTGGGTATGATGTTGAAAATGGGATGTTACCCCATGATATAAACTTATTAGGAGAATTAGTTAGCAACATTAGTTATTATAATGCTAAGAATTATTTTGATTTTTAATTCATGTTCAAATATTCAAAATATAAAATTAAGCCGAAAACAAGTTTCTTCCCACTTAAATTAATTCTAATTGCTATAATTCTTGTAGGCTTAACCAATTCATGTCGGACAGAATCAAAACAGAAGGTACTGAAATTAGCCCATGGGCTGGATCAAACCCACCCTGTTCACAGGGGGATGGTACTTATGGCTGAAAAGGTGGCGCAAAAGTCTGGCGGCAGGTTACAGCTTAAAATTTATCCGGGTGGGCAACTTGGAGCAGAGAGAGAATGTGTAGAACTTCTCCAAATTGGAAGTCTGGCCATCACAAAAGTCTCTGCAGCAATTATGGAAGGCTTTGTTCCTGAGTTTAGAGTCTTGGGTCTCCCCTACATTTTCAGAGATCAGGATCATGCATGGCAGGTTTTAAATGGTGATATTGGAAAAGAACTATTGGCTAAGGGAGATGAATTTAACCTTAGGGGTTTATGCTTTTATGATGCTGGTAGCAGGAGCTTCTATACCAAAGAGAAGCCTGTCAACAAGCCAGATGACCTGAGGGGGCTGAAGATCAGGGTTATGAAAAGTAATACCGCCGTTGAAATGGTGAAAGCACTGGGCGGTTCTCCTACACCCATATCATGGGGTGAATTGTATACAGCTCTGCAGGGAGGTGTGGTTGATGGTGCTGAAAATAATCCACCCAGTTTTTATCTTTCACACCATTATGAAGTTTGCAAATATTATTCGCTTGATGAGCACACTTCTGTACCAGATGTATTGCTTGTTAGTTCGATAGTTTGGGGAAAACTCTCTCCTGATGAAAAAAGATGGCTTCAGGAAGCTGCGGATGAATCTGTACCGTATCAAAGAGAATTCTGGGCAGAATCAGTGCAGGAAGCACTAAGTGAAGTAGCTAATGCCGGGGTAGAAATTCTTCATCCCGACAAAGCCCCTTTTGTTGAGAAAGTGAATGATATGATTGAAGGGTATAGTTCAGACAAAGAATTATACTCTCTAATAAGCAGAATTAGGGAAGTAAAGTAGTATTTATATCTTGATAGATAAGATTGAAAAGTCAACTATAAATAAAAATATACAATTGCAATAAGATGAGAACTCGGAAAATAATAGATCGTGTCCTGGGCATTATCCTATCCGTAATCATGGGAATTCTCGTATTGGATGTCTTGTGGCAGGTTGCCAGCAGGTACCTCTTATCAACACCCAGTCCTTTTACCGATGAGTTAGCGGGATTCTTACTTATCTGGGTTGGCTTATTGGGTGCAGCTTATATAACCGGCACCCATGGGCACCTTGCTATTGATTTACTACCTTCTAAATTAAACTCAGAAAATAAAAGAAAACTTAATCTGCTTATAAACATCCTCATATCTGCATTTGCAATAACTGTATTAATTATAGGAGGATCATGGCTGGTCTACACTAGGTTTAAATTCGGTCAAATTTCAGCTTCATTGAGTTTGCCGCTCGGATATGTATATTTAGTTCTTCCAATAAGTGGAATTTTCATTGTTTATTATAGCCTTAGTAATAGTTATTTTGAATTTAAAAGCAATATTGAATAGTTATGGATTATCTGGGTATACTGGTTCTTATTGTAAGTTTTATCATTCTTCTGGCTATAGGTGTCCCAATAGCCTATTCTATAGGAATTTCGGGTATTCTAACTATGCTCGTAAACATTGCACCTCTTCCCTCATTCACTACACTGGCTCAAAGAATGGCTACCGGTTTGGACAGTTTTGCACTCTTGGCGATACCATTCTTCATTTTAGCCGGTCAGCTTATGAATCGAGGTGGTATAGCCATACGACTTATTGATTTTGCAAAAGTGCTTGTAGGGAGTCTACCAGGAGGCCTGGCTTTTGTAAATATTATGGCTAATATGATGTTTGGAGCCATATCAGGATCAGCTGCAGCATCTGCATCAGCTATTGGAGGGTTTATGCATCCCCGCATGGTTAAAGAAGGATACTCTAAATCATTTAGTGCTGCCGTGAATATTACTTCTGCTACTACCGGGCTTGTAATTCCACCAAGTAATATCCTAATTGTATATTCCCTTGCGAGTGGGGGAGTCTCTATTGCTGCCTTATTTATTGCCGGTTATATCCCAGGAATACTAACAGGTTTAGCACTCATGGGAGTTGCAGGAGCTTATGCTTACCGTAAGAATTATCCTGTGGGAGAAAAATCAGGTCTCAAAAAATCGCTAATAAAGTTTGTCCAGGCTATTCCAAGTTTACTGCTACTGATAATTGTAATTGGTGGCATTATTGCCGGAATCTTTACTGCAACTGAGGCTTCTGCAGTAGCAGTTTTATATACCCTTGTGCTGGCAATGATATACGGAGAAATTAAAATAGCTGATATTCCTTCTATCCTGCTTAAAACAGTGGAAGTTACTGCCATGGTCTTATTTCTGGTTGGAACCTCAATAGGTTTATCATGGATTATGTCATATGAAAACATACCACAGGAAGTAAGTAAGGGACTCCTGAACCTGAGTGATAATCCATTTGTTATTTTACTCGTCATTAACTTTATACTTCTTGCAGTGGGTATCTTTATGGACATGACCCCGGCTGTTTTAATTTTCACGCCTATTTTCTTACCAGTTGTCACTTCTCAATTGGGTATGGATCCAATCCATTTTGGAATAATCATGGTGATGAATTTGAGTATAGGCCTGGGCACACCACCTGTTGGGTCACTGTTATTTATTGGTTGTAGTGTGGCACAGGTGAGTATTCGAGATGTAATAAAACCCTTGCTTCCTCTTTTCGTGGCAATGCTTATTGTTTTATTACTAGTAACTTATATCCCCATGCTTAGTTTGTGGTTGCCAAGCTTTTTCGGATTTTAATTATTCAGGCCAGAAATAGTCACTTGGCTTTTATTGATGAAGCTTGAATTTATTAAGTATAAGTTTTACTTTTTCTTCATCAGGCAGAGCCCAATCAATCCAAAATATTTCGAATCCACGTCGTTCCATCCCGCGGAACCAGGTCATTTGGCGTTTGGCAAATTGATGAATTGCAGCCTCCAGTTTTTTAAACATCTCATCATATGATAACTCCTTCTGTAAATACAAAGTAATATACTTATACTCAAGGCCATAATAAATTAGAGTATCTGGATCCACTCCTGACTCCAATAAGTCTCTGACTTCATCCACCATCCCTTCATTCAATCGTATCTGTAATCGAGTAGTTATCCTTTTCCGCCTGGAATCCCTGTCAATTCCTACACCTACGATAGCAGGTTTAATATGTGGGTATTTCGTTACTAGCTCCTGATTATTAGCATAATATTCCTCAATCTCAACAGCTCTTATTAATCGTTTTCTCTGGCGTATATCAGTGGTATTATGAGGTTGTTTATAGCTTTTAAGTCGGTCAATAAGCTGAGCTGTATTAATATTCTTTAGTTCATCTCGCAATTTCATATTGTCAGGCACCGCTATCAATCTATAGCCTTTCAAAACAGCTTCAAGGTACATACCGGTACCTCCACAAAGTATTGGTACTTTCCCTTGATCCCTAATATTGCAAAACATTCGTACAAAGTCTTTTTGATACTCATAGACATTGTATTTATATCCAGCATCTACTATATCTAAAAGGTGAGTGGGGACCTTTTGTCCTAAAATAATATAATCGTCGTAATCCTTGCCCGTACCGAGATCCATACCTCTATAGACCTGTCTGGAGTCAGCACTGATAATCTCAGTTTTAAGATTATGAGCCAACTTTGCAGCTAAAGAAGTCTTACCTGAGGCAGTTGGTCCAAGAACCGTAATCATATTATAATCTCTCTCCATAGGTTTGTCTATTCTTATGCAAATTCCTTAATTGCTGATAAAATTAGCTAAATTTGTGCTCCAAAATCAGTGGAATTGTAATAAAATATTTTTGATTTCAAGCGAATGTCTGGTTCGATAAACATAAAAAATAAGAAAGCCTGGTTTAATTATGAATTCCTGGAGCGGTTTACCGCGGGAATTAGGCTAACTGGAACTGAAATCAAATCAATTCGGGCTGGAAAAGTAAGCATGTCAGAATCGTATTGCTCATTTACCAACCATGAGCTTTACGTTCACAACATGACCATATCAGAATACTCGCATCGCGGATACTCCAGTCACATTCCAAACCAGGAACGCAAACTACTCTTGAATCGGAAGGAACTTAAAAAATTAGAAAAAAAGGTGAATGAGAAAGGTCTGACAATTGTTACACTTCGAATTTTTTTGAATGACAGAGGACTTGCAAAGTTGGAAATTGCTCTGGCCAAAGGGAAAAGAGAGTACGATAAGCGGGAAACGATTAAAAGAAATGATGCGAAAAGAGATTTAGACAGATTGCATAAACAATAAGAAAACCCCTTACCTTATTCCTGGATAAAATAGAATTCCATCATTTCATAAATATCCTGTAGCGAAAGTAAGGTTCTGAAATCGAAATACCTTGTAATTCCACTAAGAAGTTCATCAAAGCTTAAGTAATCGTCCTGATCCAGATCAAACTCCTGGAATTTTAATGGCACACCCTTGGGTCTGGATTTAATTTTCTCATCTGATTCGCGCGCCATCAGTAGGTAATACTCCAGATCAATACGAGGAATAGCCTCCCCTGGCATTTGCATTTCAATAAGAATTGAATCTGGGATTTGCTGACCCAGATTATCAACATAAGCAGGGAACGGAGTATTGGCCTCTTTATCCAGATAGTCAGGCACTCCATCATTATCCCCATCCAATGGACAACCCAGTGAGTCTACCTCAACACCAAAAGGTGTAGAAAGACATTGATCTGTAAAATCCAGCACCCAGTCTCCATCCTCATCTCCTGTAAGGATATCATCCATTTCAAAATCAGCATACATTTTCTCTACCTCAATAACCTCTGGTTGCGAGAATAAATCAAAATGCAGGGAAACAAAAGAAAAGCTAAAGAAATCAGGTCGTTTGTTTGAACTTACACCAGTGCTTTTCGAACTTACATTGTCAATCAGATCAGTAGTTGAAAAATTAAAGGTAGTTCCAACGCGCATGCTCACCCTTTTTGACAAGGCAGCATTAAACCCAATTCCAACTGGAAAGATGGCTCCAAACTGTGTATAATCACCTTGCCCATATAAATTTAATCCTCTCAGGTCACTTTCAAACACAAAATCACGCGATACAATATCATCAGAAGCATTTCGAATGGTTCCATCGGCTGCGTATATGTATGGATTTCCATTGCTATCTTTCAAATCACCTTTAGCCCCAAACTGCAGCGAACCAATTCCTGCTTCAAGATATGGGGATACAGATAGTTTTTCAAGATCAATAATATTGGCAAAATCATAATGTATGATTCCACCTATACTCGTAATCTTACTATGGAAATTCAAATTTCGGTCAATGGTTCTCTCGTTGCCAGTTACATTTCCATATAAAAAAAAGAAATCAGCTTTCCAAAAACGTTTCTTGTCTATAAATGTTGAAACTGTAAACCGGAAACCAGTTTGTCCAGCTGAAAAGTTCCTAAAATTATCATTTACGTCTCCAAAAAAATTAAAAACCCCTATTCCAATTCCAATAACTGGCTTATATACAGGATTCTCAACTTTGACCTGCTCAATCAGCAGGCTATCATAGTATTCCTCTTCCTCCTGTGCCAGGGCATAAATGCCCGGGAAGGCAAAAAGGAATAGTAAAATGATATATTTTCGAATAAACTGCATTTTGCAGAACCTGATTTTTAACTAATTTATTTAATCCACTTCTGTTTGGTTTGCCTTAAGGCCTTCTTCACTGGTATACGTTCACCATCTTCATAAGCCGTAACAAAGGCTTCATTCAGATTTAACCTGTACAATTTATCTATATAAGCTCTGGTATCTTTATATAAAACAAATGTACCAGTTGTATATTTATAGAGGCCCTCATGTTGCTCCTTAAATATCTCTCCTAATTTAAGCCGCGAGAAATATCTTTCAGCATTAACAGGCTTACTGGTTGCTAATATTTGCACCCTGAAATAAATTCCTTGTTTCACAGGAAGTGGTTCGGTGAGAATCTTTGTAGCTCCAGCCGGACGCTGAACAGATTGACCAGTAATTTCAGCAGTAAATGCATCCAGGAATACCCTCAAATCACGTTCATTCATTTTGTGGAGAGCTTCACTTTTTTCCACCACGGAGACTGTGTTAAGCTCCTCATTATTCATGTAGGTAAGTCCACCTTTAATATCTGGCTTATATCCAGTATTACCATTTAATGGAATTAGCTTATATGAAACTGTGAAAAATTCTTCTTGTGGTATATTCATCCATAGATATTTGACTACTCCATCCTTAAAAGAGAAAATAGCATTGTGGCTTTCCAGGTTTTCAGCAATATAATTCGCTGGTACTATCTCTTCCAATCGTGCCAGCTTTTTAAGAGCACCTTTATTAACCAACAAATTTACAATCCAGCCATCACCGGAATCACTTAAATATGGTTTTTCCCTAACAACCGCAGCAGTCGTATTTCCACTTTCAACATTTGTGCCTGGTCTATCGCCGCTAAACTCATTTATATCCACTACAAGATCCGGTGAAACGAGAGGTGAAGGTGTAACTCTAATATTCTTTGCACCAATTTCAATTTCATCACGATCTGAATCAATAATAAAGGAAAATTTCCCCCCTAGCCTTAGCATTCCCTGTACTGTTTCATGGGTAGAAAGTGTATAACTTAAATCCAGTTCAGTTTGAGGTGGGAGGTTCAGCCAGATTATATTAAGCTGTCCATCTGTAAAACTAAAATCTCCTCCACCAGAATTATTCGACTCCACACTTGCTGCAAGCGGAAAACTTTGTTGAAGCCTGGCAAAACCAGTCAGGTCTCCTTTTGAAATATGAATATTGATTACTGCATATTCACCTGCGATGATATTATCAGACACCTGCATGTCAAGAGTTACCTTTTGTGCAAAAAGGCTTGAACAAGTATAGAGGAGGATGCTTGTTAAAAAAGTAGTTTTTTTAATCATATCTCAGGAAAATTATAAAGTTCCGCGACGATATATTTACAATATTAACAATTATTGAAAAATATTGCTACCATCATCGATTTTACCAGGGTAACAAAGCTTGGCGTTACACCTTGCACTGCAAGCAACAATTTCCAGCGTGCTGCAATAATGCAAAGCCCGACAAAATAGAGCAGAAATGCCGCGCCAATTAACCATTTGTCCGCCCTGGCAAATGCCAGCCAGACATCATCAAGATCGACTTTGCTTACCATCACCCCAATCAGGCTGATGGCAATGAGTACTTTGACAAAAATGAGTATCTGGTATTTTTTCTTAGGCATAAATGGAATTCTGTGCAACGAATATTTTGCAGCCCTGATAGTACGGTACTTTTGCAGATAAGGGATTGTTGGTTAATCTGTTTCGGCTTAGATAACAGATATTAGC
>RCNC010002281.1_pt1 | contig 12793 bp, 7 predicted proteins | sample 2041301 | NCBI WGS metagenome assembly RCNC01 (sample SAMN09708231, study PRJNA481090) | Marine sediment metagenome, whole genome shotgun sequencing project. | biome: marine sediment; feature: ocean; material: sediment; isolation source: Sewage treatment plant 13A marine sediment (STP13A) ... | reverse complement strand
CGGAAGCCGCGGTCAACCCACCTCTTTGCGCTTGGCCGCGCGCCGACGGATGAAGGGTACCGAGAACGAAAGCATCGCCAGGACCAGCATGATGGCGCTGACCGGCCGGGTGAAGAAGATGGAGGGATCACCCATGATCAGAGCGCGCCGGAAATTGGACTCGGCCATGTAGCCCAGGATGAGGGCCAGTACCAGCGGGGCCGTCGGGAAGCCGTAGCGGCGAAGGATCCAGCCGAGGATGCCGAAGACCAGGCAGATGAACACGTCGAACAGGGAATTGGCAACTCCGAAACTTCCCACGAACGCGATGACCAGGATCACCGGATAGAGCAGGGCCTTGGGTGCGGAAATGATCTTCACCCACAGCCGGTTGCCCAGGATCCCCAGGACCAGCAACACGAAGTTTCCCAGCACCAGGCTGGCGAAGAGTCCGTAGACGAGATAGGAGTTCTTGCCGGCGAAGAGTTCGGGACCGGGGGTGACCCCGTGCAGCATGAGGGCGCCGATCAGCACGGCAGTGGCCGCGCTGCCGGGGATGCCGAGGGTCAGCAGGGGGACCAGAGCACCGCCGACGGATCCGCCGGCAGCCGCCGCGGGGGCCGCGATCCCCTCCAGGCTGCCCTTGCCGAATTCCTCGGGTTTCTTGCTGACGCGCCGTGCCTCGTTGTAGGCGATGAAGGCCGCAATGGTCGCGCCGGCGCCGGGCACCACGCCGATCACGGTACCCAGAATCGACGATTGCAGGATGCTAACCTTGAGCCCCAGCACTTCCTTGCGGCTGGGCATCTTGCTGGAAAACGTCTGCAGGGCGGCCTGCACCGGCTCGAAGCGTTCGATGTTCAGCAGAACTTCACCCACGGCGAAGAGGCCGATCAGGGCCGGGATGAAGGCGACCCCGTCGATCAACTCGGGGCGATTGAAGGTATAGCGCATGAAGCCGGTGATGGGATCCAGGCCGATGGTCATCAGCAACAGACCCAGCACCGTACTCACGGCGCCCTTGAGCATGTTCTTGGACTCCATGGACACCACGATGGTCAACCCGAAGATGGCCAGGGCGAAATACTCCGGCGGACCGAAGGCCAGCGCGGCCTTGGCCAGAGGCACCGAAAAGGCGATTAGGATGAAGGTGCCCAGGATACCACCGGTGCAGTTGGCGATCACGGCCGTTCCGAGGGCCCGTCCCGGTTCGCCGCGCTTGGTCAGGGTGTAGCCGTCGAAGGCCAGGGCCACGGCGGCGGGAGTGCCGGGCGTGTTGATCGCGATAGCTGTGATGCAGCCTCCGTAGGCGGACGCGGTGTAGACCGCCGCCAGCAGGATCAAGGCGAGCAGGGGATCCATACCGTACGTGAAGGGCACCATCAGGGCCACGCCTGTGGAGGCTGATAAGCCAGGCATGACACCAACGAAGATGCCGATGATGATGCCCCCCACGATGACCAGGGTTGGCTCCCACCAGGCGATGCCCGTCAGGCCGGAGCCCACGAGGGTGGCGAAACCGTCCATCAGGTTGCTGAAGATCTCCATCGAGCCACTCCGTCTATTGGAACCAGCCGCCCTGGGGCAAGGGCAGCCCGAGGGTGCGGATGAACACGACGTAACAGAACACGAGCATGGATACCGCCACCGCGGCAATGACGCCGTGTCGTCGGTAGCCCATGGCGTAGATGCCCCCGAGCAGCAAGACCAGGGCCGCGGGGAAGAAGCCAGCCCGGGGCAAAAGGGCGACAAAAACCGACATCAGCACAATGATGCCCAGCACCAGCTGGATTCGGCCGTGCTTGACACCCTGGTGGTCATTCAGATCTGCGCGGATCTGCAGGAAGGCAAAGACCGCCAGTACGGCCGACCAGATCAGCGGGATGGTCGCCGGGCCCACGGTCTGACCCTTGGTCGGGGGCGGGAAACTCCAGGCGAACACGAAGAAGAGGGCGGCCAGAGCCAGGCACAGCCCGGCGATCATGGTCACCCCGGTGGGACGCCATCGGCGCAGCCGCAACACGGTGGCCAGGGCCAGAGCGACCACCGGCAGCATCGACCAGCCCAACATCCGGATCCGGCGGGCGCCCGGGTCCTCGTTGGAGGCCAGGATGTTCGCCATGCGCAGGTACTTGACCGACTCGCGGCTGTCGCGGTCGGCCAGGGCCGTGAATTCCTCGTGCTCATAGAAGACAGCCTTGGCCGAGTTCATCTTCACGAAGGCGAGCCATTCCTCGTCACGGGAAATCTTTTCCAGCAGGTTTTCCAGGTAGGCGACGATCTCCGGCGGCGTGCCTTTCTTGACGGCGAAGCCGCGCCACATGATCTCGCCGGGAAGATCGCAGCCGACCTCGGTAAGGGTCGGGGTGTCCGGGAAAATTTCGAGACGCTGGCGAGCCGAAACCGCGGCGATGTTCAGGTCGGGCCGGCCCTTGACGTCCTCGGGGTTGCCCACGTAGACGACACCGTGTTCCCCGAGCAGGGCCGCGATGGCCTCGCCACCCCCGTCGTAGGGAACCCAGGTGGCCGAGATCCCGAGCTTTTCCCAGGTCTTGATGGCCATCAGGTGATCCAGGCTGCCCACACCGGGGCCGACCCAGATCTGGCGCCCGTCCTTGGCGCGGGCGTCGGCGACGATGTCCTCGAAGGTTACCACGTCGCTGTTGCGGTTGGTGATCAGGGCTTCGGGCGCCTCGGTAAGGCAGGCCAGGAAGTGGAAATCTTCCATGCCGAAATCGCTCTGGGTGATTTGCACGGTGGAGATGAAGGTGGCCGGCGTCGCCAGCAGGGTGTAACCGTCGGCCTCGCGGCCCAGGACCGATCGCATGGCCACGGCGCCCGATCCGCCGAAGCGGTTCTCGATCACCAGGGGAACATCGGTGTAGTTGCGGGCGACCTTGGAAACCACGCGGGCGGTCAGGTCGATGGCGCCGCCGGGTTTGGCGTGCACGATGATGACGATGGGCTTGTCGGGGTAGGCCGCCTGCGACAGCGGGGGATGGGCGATCATTCCCCCCGTCATCAACAACGCGACCGAAACCAGAAGAAGAAGACGTGTTCTGAACATGATCACCGGATAACCTCAAATCCGTTGAGTCCGTACCCGGCCTGGGGCCGGACGGCGGTCAGTTGGCCAGGTCTTTTTCGATCCAGCCGATCACCCGCTTGATGGCCTGCAGGTAGTTGATGTTCTCCACCCCGACCAGCCCCACATCTTCCATGGTCTTCTTAATGTCCTCGATTTCCGTCGATTCCGAATTGATCGACACGACCTGGGCGCCGTTGATCAGGACGTTGGCCACTTCGCAGATGGTGTCGTTGACCATGAAACCGAAACGCTGTTTGTGGACCTTGACGGCCTGCAACTCGGGATGAGCGCGTACCAGGTCCAGGAATTCCTCGAGTGTGTAGGTGTCCTGTTCGAAGTCCGTCGCCTCCACCTGGAAGGCGGGGAACACGTCGTCCATCAGCACCTTGGTGGCGATGGGAAATTCGCCCTTCATCAATGGGTTCCACTGCTCCAGGCCGTCGACCTCGGTCACGAAGGTCTTGATGTCCATTTTGCCGTCGCGGATCTTCATGTTGTTCACGTCGTTGGCACGGGACACGATGTAGATCTCGGCGGATTCGCGCTCCCAGACTTTTTCGGGAACCGGCACCGACAGACGGGCCATCAGGAATGCAGCATCCTCGAAATCCTGCCCAAACGTTCGGAATTCAAAACGGGGCTTGGAAATTTCCCCGATCTTCAGATCTGCCATGGGTCAACCCTCTCCGGAGCCCGGCTCCTAGGTCGTGGGGCCGACCAGATTCGGTCGGCCCCCTTGTCATGAAAATTTCCAGGCTAGAAGGCCGTCTGGAACCGCATCTGCAGGTAGCTGAAATCGTAGTCACCGAAGAACTGGTCGTCCTTGCCGGTGGCGAAGATGTCGTTGTTCACGACGCCATAGTTCAGCATCATCTTGACGTTGGCGTTGGGGTAGTAGTTCACGCCGAGGGTGAACGAGTTGGACTTGCCGTTCATCTGGTCGGCCTCGTGATCGTTCAGATCCACGCCTGAGTAGCGGACGGCGACTTCCCAGGCGCCGCTGCTGCTGCTGGGCACGACCCGGTCGAACTCGCCCCAGCGGTGGTCGTACTTGCGTTGGTCGTCGGTCAGGAAGAAGCTGGCGAAGGCGTAGCCGCCGTAGTAGGAGATGCTTTCCCGGTTGTCGTCGGGATCCTCACTGGCGAAACGATTGACGCTGGCCCCCATGTACTCACTCTGCACCATGAAGCGCTTGTTCACGTAGGCCAGTTCAAGGCCGTAATTGCTGAAATCCTTGACGTCCTTGATCCCGGCGTACACGAACTTGGTGTCCGAGACATTGGATTCGGGACGGGTGTTAAGCTTGACCTTGGAGGGATCCTTTTCGCCTTCGAACTCACCAATGAAGGTGGGCTTGCGCAAGGCGCCGGAAGCACCGATCACCAGGGTGCTCTCGTCCGTCTGGATCGGAGCCCAGTTGACGCGGGCGGCGAAGTTGATCTGCTCGTTGGCCTCCTTGACGAATTCGTCGACATCGGCGCCGAACACGGAGGCCGACCCGCGGAGCTTGCTGCCCCAACCGGCCAGTTCCAGACCCATGCGACGGCCCACGACGAAGGGTTCGGTGCCCTGGCTGCGTTCCATAAACATCAGGTTGCGGCTGGTCGTGACTTCTTCCAGGCCGTTGGGCTGGCGGAAGTTACCGACACGGACCGTACCATTGCCACCGAAGATGCCATTGTAGCTGATGTAGGCATCCTTGACGGCCGCGCCTTCCTCGGCGAAATCGAGATCGACTTCCCCGTACCAGTTGTGCCACAGCTGGGACTTCAGGGCAATGCGGGCCCGCCGGAGAATGACCCCACCAGGCAGGCTGTTCTGCATCTCGGCGAAATCCTCGTAGTCGGAATAATCGCCGCTGTCGGGATCATACAGGGGAGCATCGTCGAAGTAGGTCGCGACATCGATATAGGCTCGCGCGTCGAACCACCATTTAAAGGCGCTGTCCTCGGACTCGAACACCAGAATGCCATCAACAGCGTCGGCGTTGAGAGCGGTCGTGTCTGCGACGGCCGTGGCGGCGAAAGCCATCAGCACGAGCATGACGAGACCCAACTTGGTGAAACAATTACGCATTTCCCTTACTCCTTGCTAGGGGTTTGGAACGGCTGGCGGGTCATCCGCATCGCCGTCCCGTTCGTGCTTCCTGAACACTCGATCCAAGAATGACAATTTCTTCTTCAATTCCTTGTTCCAGATCTTGTTGACCGTCGCAGGGGGACGCGCCGTCCAGTCTTGCGACCTTTCGGCCAACGCCCGGTGGAACTGCCAGGCATACTCGTATCGTTGACCGGACAGGGCCCGCAGAGCGAACATCTGCCCGGAGGTCAACCATTGGGAATCCACCTCTCCGGCAATCACGCCGGGATCGATGTACCAGCGGCCCACACGGGCCAAATCCATCACCTTCTGCACCTGATTGTCGTCCAGACCGGTTCGGGATACCAGGTCCCTTTTCAGGCTCACGGCATTGGACACCTCGCGACCCTTGAATTCAGCCAGGCCCGGATCGTCGAACCCCTGCCGCGCCAGTTCTTCGGTCACCACAGGGTCGAATCGGTACGTGACCGACCGGCTGACCTCCTGGTCGAAGACATTGTCCATGAAAAAGAGCAGGAAGAACGCCACGACCCCGGCCAAAAGGGGGGTCGCGATCCAGCCCAGGGAGATGTTCCCGAGCACCCGGTACTTGATGTCGGCGCCGCGAAACAGGCTCAGACCGACGATCGCCCCGATAACGGCCTGGCTGCTGCTGACGGGCACCAGGGGGAAAGTCGGCAATCCGTTGCTGGCCAATAAGTTTTCTAGTCCTTCGGACGCGAACAGGAACAGGGTGATGGACTGGGAAAGAACGACCACAAAGGCGGAAACGGGGGACAGCTTGACCAGCCCGCTGCCAACCGTGCCCATGACCCGTTCGGAGTAGGTGAACACGCCCACGGCGATTGCGACGGCGCCCAGGAAAAACAGCTGCTGGGTACCGGTCACCGTCACCAGGCCGAAAAAGGAAAAATCGCTTAAGGGGTTGTCCGGGACAAAGACGCCCATCACGTTGGCGATGTTGTTGGCGCCCAAACTATAGGAGCCGAAGGCGCCGACGGCCAACAGACCGATGCGCGTCAGGGAATCCAGGCGCAGCAGGTGGGGTTTGCTGACGTTGATCAGCCACCTGACCAGGATGTACAACCCCACGGCCATGATGCCCGTGATGATCGGACAGGCGACCCAGGTGATCACGATTCGGGTCAGGGATGCGGCGTCGGTCACCGAGGACGAGTAGATGTTCCAGCCGATGATGGCCCCGACGATGGACTGCGAGGTGGATACGGGGATCTTGAGGCGTGTCATCCAGAAGGTGGCCAGGGCGGCGGCGAGGGCCACGGTGAAGGAACCGGCCAGGGCGTTGACCGCACCGAGGCGGCCCAGGGTATGGGCGGCGCCCGCGCCGCTGATGGTAGCGCCGAGGATCAGGAAGACGGAACAGACGATCGCCGCGGCCTTGAAGCGGATCATGCGCGTGCCGACGGCGGTGCCGAACACGTTGGCCGCATCGTTTGCACCCAGGGACCATCCCAGGAACAAGCCGCTCGATAAAAAGAGAAGAATCTCCACGGTGCTGGCCTCAGATCGTCCGTTTGATGGCGTAGATAGCCAGGCGGTCCGCAACTTCCTCGGCCCGGTCGGATAACCTCTCGACATTCAGCGCGAAATACCGCAGGTGGATCTTGTGGGCCAGCTCGAGATCGCTGGCGAAAATGCTGCGTTTCAGACGATCGCTGATCCCGTCGGCCTCCTTCTCGAAGTGGTGGACCTTGTATAGGTTGTCCTTGACGGTCTTGACATCGTTGAAGAAAGCCCGGGCCGAGACCATGACGGCCTCGACCGCCTCGAAACCGGCCTCGGAGAGCTTGCGGAAGCTGTCGTGGAACTGTTCGGGCACCGTGGGCTGCTCGACCGAGAACTGGTACAGGCTGGTTTTGGCCGTGTCGATGAGGGTATACCCTAAACCGGCGCCGAGGGAGGCGCGCGAGTCGATGTTGGCGAAGGTGTCTCGAAAATAATCTACCATTATCGGCCGCCAGAAAAATCGCCGGGTGCTGAAAATATCATAGTAGCTGCTCGCCCGCTGGCTGTTGGCGGTCACTGTTCCAAAGGTTGTGGCGTAGATTCCACGGTAGTCGATATAGAAACGGGACAGGGCTGTACGTCGTTTTGCCTCTGCATAGCTGCTGTAATTGAGCTGTTCCGAGTTGCCCTGCGAGACATCCAGGCTGAGGGTTATTTTGGCAGACCAATAGTCCAGTTCCCGCTCTGTTCCGGGTGCGATGGAAACCAGGTTGTTGCGGTCGAACTCCTTGGTCCCTTCGTCAGTGTGAACAATTACCCTGTCGCCTTCGATGTGCAGGATGCCCTTTACCGTGTCTGTCAGTCCGTCCACGTCCCATACCCTATAGTTTTTAGCTTCGGGATCCTCTATGCGGATGCTTTGGGGTTCGTGGGTAATAACCTGATGAACGTCCTCCCAGTCGAATTTCAGGAGATCCAGCTCGTCGCTGTCGAACTCCAAGGAGTCGTTGTAAAGCACCTTAAGGTCTCCCTTGAGCCACTCGCCGGAAGTCAGCTGAATCCAGTCAAATCCTTCTGGAAAGGCACCTGCCGGGGCCCAGACGGGTTTTCCGGCCTCGGCCTTTACATTTATCGGGGCAGCCATCAGCAAACAGCCAATGACGCATAAGCCCATCGTAAATATCAAAAAGGGTTGTCGTGTCATTAAAGAGGATCTATATTTATCTTCTTCAACCATTCCGGATTTTCCCTTTCTCTCTTGTTTCGTTTGTCGATTTGCCCAGGAGGCACCTAAATGTGTTGTAGGGATTATCATATGCATATCCCAAAAATTAGGTGAAGCATGGATATTGATACACAGTGCAGTCATTATTACTTTTTTTACGGGAAGGGTTCAAGAAGATTTTAAGTGATTAATGTCGGCCCTGAGCATTTCTTTGTGTAATCGCTGGGCCCTGAGGCAGAAGGCCTCGAATTTGGCTTCGATGACTTGGGGAAAGGGGGACCCATCGCTTTCAATGGCCAGGAAGGGCAAGTCATCCACGTGTGCCAACACGTCCTTAAGATTTTTATCAGCGGATGTGCTTGCAAGTTTTTTATCGCGGCGCATGGTCTCATGCATGATGGCTTCGGAAAGCCGATTGGGCATGCAACCAAAGGGCCCGATGGCGATTACACCACAGGCATGGGTGGCGATGTCGGACAGGGAGCCGCCGATGGTCAACACAGCCTCTCCGGTCAGGTTTTTGGAGATGTAGGGCCGGGCATTTTCGATGATTTCAGATACGTCGATGGGCGGGCTGTTGACCAACCCCGAGTCAGAAAGAAGGGAGCGCAGGCGCCCCTCGTCGGCAGCCATAACCTTTTTTCTGATTTTGAAGCGGACTTTTTCCAAGAAGGGCAAATTTTGGTCGACCAAGCCCTGGTCAACCAGGTAGTCGGAATAGAACACCCATTCGGCAATGGGCGTGCAGACGGTGGCAAAACCTTTTTGAGCAAGCCTTTCGGTAAGGTGCTGCCGGGAGAGCCCGTCCCTACGGACAAAAATTTCACCGGTCAGAGAGATGATGGGCACGGCCGGCACGGGCATCTTTAACTGGATTTTCAGAAGGTTGGCGGCAGTTGTTTTGAGTTGATTTTCAAGGCGTTTGAACGGTCCATCCGCCAGGGATTCAAGGATGGCCATCCATTCGTTTTCAAATTTTTCAAGCGCCTTGTCCGTGTCAGCAGCGTTGGCCAGCAGCATGGCGCGGATGTCCTCCATGATGTCGGAGACCACCAACCCCCACCAGGTTTTTCGCTCGATGGATTTGTCGAGCCCCAGATAGGCATTTTCCGAGGTGAGGGTGAAGATGGCCACATCCGGGATTTTAAGGCGTCGAATAAGGTCTTCAATGAAAATATAGTATTGGCCGAATCGGCACGGGCCCGTTCCGGTTGCCAAAAGGTAGACAACTACCTCATTGGATTCCCGTTGGCGTTGGATGTAATTCAGGAGGGTGCCCGTGGTCAGGATAAGGGGCAGACACTCTTTGCAGGAGGTGTTCCCCCGGCCTGTTTTGAGGACGCTCTTATCTGCGGGTGGATGGGCTTTGGCGTTGACACCCGTTCCCCTGAACACGGCGGCAATGGCCTCGGACCCCAATTTTCCCATGGAGGGGACCAGCAGGGTGACCCGCGGGTCGGTGAAAGGAATCTTTTCACCTGAAGAGGTAACCACTGTGGGGACCCCCTTTTCCAGGGTTGTCGAAGCCAGGGCAAAACCATTCCCCTTGATCCATGGTTTTTCACGGGTATCCAGTTGTCGAAATGCAGAAACGATGTCCAGGAAGGCGTCAATGCGTGTGTCTATGCCGGCATCGGCTGTGTGGCTGTCCAGTTCCAGGGTCAGGGACGGCTTTTGCCCCATGATGGAACGGAAGTACCCGATGATGAAGGAGTCCGGGCCGCATGAAAAATTGGTGATGAAGGTGCCGAACAGCTGGGGGTGGCGCTTGACCAGCCGGGCTGCTTTTAGGATCATCTCGCCCATGCCCCAGTACATGTGGCGTTTGGCAGTTTCTTTTTCAAAGGGCAGGGCATCAAAGGGGATTACCACGACGCCCCGGGAGGCAAATTTTGCGGGAATACCCATGTGGGCTTCGTCCACAAGGCCGTTATAGGGCCTGGAAAAGATGACGACACCGATTTTGCCCGGGTCTGTCTCCAAGGCGGCCAGCGCCTGGTTGCCGATTGCTTTCATCTCAGTCTGGCAGCGGTTCTGTTGGTCCACAGCTATATCAAAAGCCCTATCAGCCTCTTCTCGGCCAACACCCATGCGTTCGGCTGCTTTTGTTAAGGGTTTTCTGGCTTTTTCAAGTCCCTGGTTCAGATCAAGAAGAGGGGCTAGTATCCTGGTTCCCTTTTGTTCAAGTATTTTCAACCTGTCCCTGAAGGTGGACTGGAGATAAAAGGTTTCCCCCTGGACCAGGGGGCATACCTGTGACGAACGGTTGCCATTGCCTAGGGGAATGGATTTAAAATGGGGCAGAAAAATATAGTCAAGGGGTGTTTCCGCAGTGATGAGGCTGTGGAAAAAGCCGTGGGCGAGCTCTACCGGGTAACAAAAGGCGGCATTGCGTTGCTCTATACCAACGCGCGATGGCTTGTCTGCTATTACCGGTGCATATCCGATCTGTGAAAAAAAGTGGGTGTAAAGGGGGTAATAGGTGTTTACCAGGAAACTGCGATTGAACCCGATGCGGCCTCTTTGGGGAGGATCTAATTGTTCATCCCCGGGTGCGGCATACCTACCAAAGAAGAGTTCCTGGCGGACCCTAACCAGATCAAGTTCTCCAATGTCATATTTTTTGTGATGGCGCAGGTTGTAATACCGGTTGCAGGCCCCACCAAAAGGAATTTGCCGACCTTCCAGTTCGATCATGGTGATGGTGCACTTGCGATCACATTTTTCTTTGCCGCCTTTGCAGGTGAATTCCCTGCCGTAGCTCACTTCCCGGGCAGCCAGTTGCGCGAGGTTGAAAGACTTTTTTTGCATGAGGCCGAGATCCAGCCGTTTGTTCACTTCCAGGGCAACACCGAAGGCGCCCATGAGACCGGGTTCGGGCGGGACGACAATCGGTTTGTCAACGATGGATGCCATGGCCAGGGGTACGGCCCTGTTGTAGCAGACCCCCCCTTGCATAAAGACTTTCCGGCCCACTGTCCGGTTCCCCTTCACCCGGTTTGCGTAGTTCATACAGATGGAGTAAACCAAACCAGCTACGATGTCGGCATGCAGGGCACCTTCATGGATGGCATTTTTAATATCCGACGCGATAAAGGCCGCGCACTGGTCATTGAAGTTGGGCGGTTTCGTGCCTTTCAGTGCAATGGCGGCGATATCCTCCATGGCAACGCCCAGCGATTCCAGGGCTGATTCCTCGAGAAATGAACCCGTTCCGGCCGAACAGGCTTCATTCATGGCATAGTCGGAGGGGACGCCATTGGTGATGAAGGTGTATTTGGCATCCTGTCCCCCGATTTCGAAAATGGTGTCCACCTCTGGATCAAAATAGACGGCTGCGGCAGCGTGGGCCACAATTTCATTGATGATGCCGTCGGTCAGGGCATGTAGACCGGCGATCTGTCTCCCGGAGCCACAGACCCCAAGGCCCACGATGGAAAAGTCAGATGGGTCGATGTCCATGCGTACCTGATCCAGGATGGCTGTATAGCAGTGACGTGACGCGCCCACTGGGTCGCCGTTGGTGCGCAGATAGATTGAGGCCAGCAGGGCGTGGTCGTTTTTTCCGAGCAGGACCGCCTTGGTGGTGGTCGACCCCACGTCCAGGCCCAGTATGCATTCCCGCCCTGGAGTGACCCGGCCTTTTTCCATGGTTTTGAAGGTCACCTGTTCTGCATAGTTAGGCAACGGGGGTAAAGAGGCGAAAGCGGTGGCGCCGTCGATAAACAGTTGGTCGGAATTCTCTGCCAGGGGAATCGTCTTGTTTTCCAGGGCCCACAGTCCAGCTCCCAAGGCCTCGAAAAAGGAGGCCTCCTTTGGTATGACCAGTCCCGGGATTTCCCGTTTCAGGTATTCCACCATCATCCGGTTCCTGGTTGTGCCACCGGTGAGCATGATGTCGCGGTGCTCCACCCGTTTTAGCAGTTCAATGACTTTATCGGCCATCATCCGACAGAGCCCGGCGGTCACCTTTGATTTAGGGATGCCTTTGTTCGTGGCATGGGTGCAATCTGATTTGCAGAAGACAGAGCAGCGACCGGAGACAAGATAGGGTGTTTCTTCCACGGCCCACCGGGCGGCCTCTTCCAGGGTAACGTCCATGCGACGAATCTGCTGCAGAAAGAATTCCCCGGTTCCGGAGGCACACTTGTTTCCGGTGAGGACATTCGATATCCGTCCGGAAGTGTCAAGAACATAGGCCATGAACGATTCACCGCCGGCGGAAACTACAGCCGGGCAAGATGTGGCGGGCGGCCGGGTGAATTGGTAGGCAAGTTCGACGGCCTGGGGCTCGGGGATGGAGGAGAGCCGGACAACGTGGCGGAATTTTCTTCCTGTTGCGGCCACACGGTCAAAGGCGGTCAGCTCGAGGTTGTCCAGAACTTGGGTCAGTGTCTTCTTCGGGTTTCCGTCGTGGGGGTACACGGCGTGTCCGACCAGGCGGGGATTGTGCTCCCACACGGATCTGCCGGTATCGTGATCACCGCCGTCTGTCTCGACCTGGGCAATGGACACCGAAGAAGCACCAAGACATATGCCGAGCGATTTCATTTCGTTACCGTCACTTCCAGAATCTGCACCGCTGTGCGCGGAGTGTGTTGAGGTTGAACGGGTACACTTGAATGTTGTTTCGAAAGATACAATGATGCCGGTCATGCTGTCAAGATTTACTGGTTGCCATATATCTTTAGGAATAAAATTATGGCTTCTGGAATCACTGTCTGTTAAAGAAGTTGATAAGCATTTTTCATCCGCATTAGAACTATTTATAGCGTTTGGCAAAATACCGTTCCGAAACTATATTTGCCGTAGGCTATCTTTTACATCTGGTGACTACAACGTAATTCTAATCCAAACGCTATTCGAATTGGTTTTAGACTCCAGCTTGTTGGTTATGATGAGAACATGTGGATCAACTGCACATTATTTTTTTA
>RCNC010003735.1_pt1 | contig 12794 bp, 10 predicted proteins | sample 2041301 | NCBI WGS metagenome assembly RCNC01 (sample SAMN09708231, study PRJNA481090) | Marine sediment metagenome, whole genome shotgun sequencing project. | biome: marine sediment; feature: ocean; material: sediment; isolation source: Sewage treatment plant 13A marine sediment (STP13A) ... | reverse complement strand
CCGGTATAGTCCATGGTTTCATAAGGCCCCATGGGTGAGCCCATATTCCTGAAGATGGCGTCCACAGCTTCCGGTTCTGCAATTTTTTTATCCAGGATACAGCCCAGGAGCACACCGCTGGGGGCCTGGACCCGATTCACGATAAATCCGGGAACGTCCTTGTGGACCTTGACAGGCACTTTTTTGTTTTTGAGGACAAAATCAACCCCGATCTGTATGGTCTCATCATCGGTTTTTTTCCCTTTGATCACCTCAACCAGTTTCATGATGACGGCCGGGTTGAAATAGTGAAGCCCCAGCACTTTTTCAGGTCTGTTGGTCACGGAGGCAATATCCGTGATCTTCATGGTGGAGGTGTTGGATGCGAAGATGGCGTGAGCCGGTGCTGCCGCATCCATGGCCTTAAACGTTTCTTTTTTCAGATCCATGAGTTCGGGAATGGCCTCGATCACCAGGTCAGCCTCTTTGACTGCTTCTGCCAGATCCGTACACGGAACCAGCAGCTCGGTTTTTATTTTCTCGAAATGATCGGCCGGAACCTTGCCTTTGGAAACCAGTTTTTCCAGGCTGGCATTGATGCGTCCCACACCCCGGTCCACAAATTCCTGGTTGATGTCTCGTAAAAAAACCTTGTAACCGGCAATTAAAGCTACTTCCGCGATGCCGTGCCCCATGTCGCCGGCGCCGATAACCGCAATTGTTTTGATGTCGTCGATGTTCATGCCTTAGTCCTCCTTGCTATTTTAATAAGTTGTAGACAGTATCAAGCCATAAGCGATAAGCAGTATGCTCTAAGCGGCTTATGGCTTAACGCTTACTGCTTACCGCTATCTTTGCGATGCATACACGTGTGCATGGCATTTACACACCACCGAATCCGTCATCTTCAATGTCTATGGCCGCCGGACACCCGGCTTCAATGGCATTCATCTTGCCCAGGACTTCCGGAAGGATGGTTTTGATATAGAACTCCGCCGTTTTGATCTGCCCGTTATAGAAGGTCATGTCCTTTTTCTTGGCCCCCTTGGCAAGCTTGGTAGCTGCCACAGTTGCCCGCCATAGAAGCATCCAGGCCATGATGGTATCCAGAAGGGGAGTGAGTGTGCAAACGCCACCTTGAATTCGAGTGACATGGCTCTTTTACCCATGGCCATGGAGACCTCCCCCAACCGGTTTACCGCGGCTTCCACGTCGGCAGCAAGTGCTGCCGGTCCTTCAATTTCCCTGGCCTGTGCGATGGTTTTATTTATTTCCTGGAGGAGGTTCATGAACACCCGCCCTTCTTTTTTACCCATTTTTCGGGCCAGCATGTCCATGGCCTGGATACCGCTGGTACCTTCATAAATGGAGGTTATTTTGCAGTCCCGGGCATATTGCTCCGTCAGGTAGTCCTGGCAGTACCCGGCACCGCCGTACACCTGTATGGCCTGAATACAGACCTCATGACCGCGTACGGCCAGATAATCCTTGATTGAAGGCGTGAGCATATCAAATAGATCGGCAAAGTACTCCCGTTTCTCTTCGGTTTCTTCGAGGGCTCCTTTGGTGGCACAGGAGATCAGGTAATGAAAAAAGCTGCGCATACCGTCGACATAGGATTTCATCCACAACAGATTGCGCCGGACATCCGGGTGTTTGATGATGGGTACCGAAGGTGCTGACTGGTTTTTAAAATCTTCCAGGTTGCGACCCTGGGTTCTTTCCCGGGCATAATTAACCGCCAGCATGTAAGCAGCGGATGCATAGGACATGCCCTGCAGACCGGTGCTCATACGGGCGCCGTTGATCATGTTGAACATGACCTTCATGCCTTCGCGGGCTGTACCCAGGAGGTATCCCGTGCATTTGCCCTTGCTGCCAAGAGCCATGCTGCATGTGGCGCTGCCGTGGATGCCGTGCTTTTCCTCAACACCCGTACACACGATGTCATTCCGGTCGCCCAGACTGCCATCATCCTTGACCAGGTATTTTGGTACGATAAAAATGGAGATGCCCTTGGTGCCGGGCGGGTCTCCTTCGATGCGAGCCAGGACCGGATGAATGATGTTTTCACACAGATCATGTTCCCCATTGGTGATGAAAATCTTGTTGCCGGACAAGGTGTAAGTGCCGTCATCCTTTTTTGTGGCAACAGTTTCAAGAGCGCCCACATCACTTCCGGCCTGAGATTCGGTGAGCAGCATGGTGCCGCCCCATTTTCCGGAAACAATATTGGGAATATAGGTTTTTTTCTGCTCGGGTGTGCCGTAGAGCTCGATCATTTTTGCCGCACCATTGCCCATGCTGGCGTAAGCAAACAGGGCGTAGTTGGCGGCAAGGAAGTATTCAGCACAGGCAACACTGACAAAACCGGGAGCGCCCTGACCGCCCATTTCCGGGGAGACTCCCAGGCTCTGCCATTCACCCTCCAGAATCAGACGGTGGGCATCGTGAAAGCAGTCGGGAACCTTGACATCTCCCTTGTCAAACCGTATGCCCTGCTTGTCGCCCTCAGCCAGGGTAGGAAGCATCTCCTTGATGGCAAGTGCCCGGGCTTCGGTGATAATTTTTTGTTGAACTCTTTGTACACGCCGTTTTTGATGAATGATTCTGAATCCATCTGTTCCCAGATCACAAAATCGAGATCGCGTCGGTCCACCAAGTGTTGTGCCATATTTTCTTATCTCCTATTCAGGCCAAGGAGGCCCTGTAAATTAAAATGTCTTTCGGAATAGAAATGAGATATTTTTTTCAAGATCAAGGATGCTCTGGAAATGTGCGGAGGCATACTGTCGTATGTCGCACAAACAATTTCCAGAGCAGACGTAGAGATTGAGAAAAATAGCCATTTATAACCGAAAGAAGCTACAACTGTAGATTTTCGATGACTGTCGCCACCCCCAGCCCACCGCCGCAGCAGGAGCCGAATATGCCATAACGGCCCTTGTTACGGATCAGGTGCCGCATGGCAAACATGCCGATTCTAGCACCGGACGCGCCATTGGGATGGCCAAACGCTATGGCGCCCCCCATGGGGTTCCATTTGTCCATATCCACCTTTTCGCCGGTCTGCTTTTCAATTTCTTTGATAACGGCCAGATTCTGCACGGCAAAAGCTTCGTTACATTCCATGACATCCATGTCGGAAAGTTTCAGGCCTGCCCGCTGGATGGCCATGGGCATGGCATAGGCCGGTCCGATGCCCATGATTTTTGGGTCGCAGCCCACATCCGCCCCAGCCAGCCATTTTGCCATGGGCTCGTATCCCAGTTCTTTGGCTTTGTCCGCACCCATCATGAGCACGAATGCTGCGCCATCATTCTGGCCCGATGAATTTCCGGCGGTGACGGTGCCGCCCATCTTGAAGACCGGCTGCAGTTTTGCCATGCCTTCCAGGGTGGAATTGCCACGCGGGTGTTCATCCACGTTGAAGATGTATTCGGGTGTCTTGCGGGTGGCCGGGATGGTGACCGGAACAATTTCGTCTTCAAAGTATCCGGCTTCCATGGCGGCCTTGGCGCGCATCTGGCTGTTGTAAGCAAACGCGTCCGATGCTTCCCGGGGGATGTCGTACATCTCCTGGAGATTTTCGGCGGTGATACCCATGCCGATGCACTCTTCGGGAACCGGGGACAACTGTGGCGGGATAGGCATGGGGGGGATCAGTTTGTAAGGCGGTGTGGCCATGGAAAACTTGATGGCCATCTGGCTGTAGGATTCCATACCGCCGGCAATGATGATGTCTGCCTGATTGGCCAGGATCTTCCAGGCAGCATGGTTGATGGAGTCGATGGCGCTGCCGCACTGCATTTCCACGTAAGAAGCAGACGTTTTGTATCCGAGATCGGAGCCCAGCATGGCATGACGCGCCGGGTTCCCGGATTGAGAACAACCGGTAGCGGATCCCAGGAATACACTGTCCACATGTGCTTTTTCCTTGATTTTTGTTTTCTGCAAGAGACCATCGATCCCAATACTTCCAAGTTTTGACGCGAAAATATCCTTGAGTGTACCACCCATACGACCAAATGCCGTACGGACACCGTCAACGATTACCACTTCTCTTTGTTCCATGGGTTTATTCTCCTTTTATCTGACTTGTTGATACTTAATATTCCAGGAAGCTTTTACCAACGGTAGAAGCTAAAAATGTAAGCAGGACGATATCTATATGATGGAATAAAAGCATATGTCAAGAAAATAAAAAACATACAACATAGCAATGCTATGTTTATAATAATCTAAAATTAAAGAATATAATAAATATTGACAAATATTAAAAAACCACTATACTGGTCGCCGAATCAATATGAATCGACTGTGCATATAAATGATATTCCCGTTCATCAATGAGACTGGGAGGCTGTATGAAGTTAAGGGAACTCGTCGACAGAACAAGTGTTTCAACAGAGACGATCCAGTTTTATCTCAGGGAGGGAGTTCTTCCCAAACCGCGCAAACGCGGCAGGGCCCAAGCAGACTATGGGGAGCACTATGTCGAACTCATCAGTCTCATAAAGAATCTCCAGGAAAAGCACTTTCTGCCCCTCTCTATTATAAAAAAAACCATCAAGAAGCTGAAAAAACTGTCTCCCAGTGAAGAACACTATTTTCACATGCAGAGCGAATTTTTCAGTCCTGTGGGACACCTTCTTTTCCAGCAGGAGGTGATGGGTGATGAGCAGTTCAGGGAAATTACCGGACTGGGGAAAAAATGGCTGACAAAAGCAGAGGAGTGGGGAATTATAACACCTGTAGGCCATGGTGCGGAGAAAATATTTTCATCGGATGATGTGGCCATCGGAAAGGTGATGGTGGAAATGGGCCGTGCCGGCATGGGCCCTAAGGACGGTTTTGACCCTGAAGTTCTTCGTCATTACAAGGATCTTCTGCAAAAAACAGTCTCACGTCTTGCCCGTGAGTTTACAGAACAATTGCACGGGAAAGCCTCAGGGGATGAATTGGCTGAAATAGGTTTCAGCGCTTTGAATCTGATGGGTTTTTATTTCTTTTTCTTGTTTCGCAAACTGGCCCAGGAAGGTGCGAAGGCCCAGATCAAGCAACTGGAAGAAAAAAAGCAGACATTATAACGTTTATGTATGCATGAGCACACATGCATGTCGCATCATTATGAAAAGGAGAGTAGAAATGAAAAGATTACCAGAATGTTTAGTGTCTATCGGAATCGTTTTGTTGAGTATGGTCATATTGTTAGCCTGTGCTTCGACGCCACAACCCCAAAGTTTGCCGGAACAAAGACCGGGTCTATATGTAAACGGTGAATATCGCTTCACTGTAGAATATCCGGATTACTACCTTCCGGAACCACTGCAGGGAGATGATGTATTCCGGGCTGTAAACACGAATCCTTATAAAATTCCGGTAGTTAACGTGACCATAGCTGATGCCCAGGCTGGTGAAGTACTCGACGCCAATGCCTTTATCAAATCTGCTCAAAAGAGCCTCCCCGGATCGAAACGATTCAAGGTTTTATCGGAAAAAATGGTGACCCTTAACAACGGTGCACCTGGGCTGACGCTTGTATATAAATGGACCTGGACAGACGGTATGACCAAGTTGCAGACGGCGACGATGTGGGTCTTGAAAGACGGCAAGTCGATATCAGCGAATGCCACCACCATTCTGGGTGGTGATACCACTCCGGAAATGCTCCTGGGTATGGTGTCCTCCATCAAGCTTTATTAACGAATTAACCGGTCCTGAGTGACATGCAAACAAAGATTTCTAGTTTTTGAAATATTGTCAGGGTTTGTAAAATTAACCAAGAAAGGAGAAAACAATGAAAAGATTATTGAAAACGCCATGGATCATTTGTGTTGTTCTGTTCAGTTTCACTATGTTGTCTGCCTGCGCGTCAACACCTTCGGTGCAAACCAAGGAAGGGGAAACGTCTGTGCCGGGACAATACAAAAACGAGACATACCGATTTACAGCAGAATATCCTGAAAATTACAAGCCGAAGCCCCTGAAGGGAGCGGATGTCTTCAGGGTGGCACACCCGAATATGTGGGGACTACCAGTTTTTCATATAGCTGTTAAGGATGCTGTTGAGAACCTCGATGGTGCCAAGTATATAGAATTTGTCAAAAAGGATAACCCCGGGTCTAAGAACTTCGATCTGTTGTCGGAAAAGATGGTGACACTCAACGATGGTACACCGGCATTATTGATATCATGGAAATGGACTTACTCAGATGGCGCTACCAAACTTCAGAGCGCATCTTTGGCTGCCCAGAAAGACGGTAAGCGTATATCGGTCAGCTCCACGACAGTCCAGGGGACAGACACCACACCGGAAATGCTCTTGGGGGTGGTATCCACACTTAATTTTTATTAGGACGCTTCAGCCCGCATCACCGGTTCCCGAACGACAGGGAGCCGGTGACGTTTTCATAGATGAAATCCTTTGAGGAGAATCAAATCATGAGCAAACCTGCATTCCGCTCGGCAGTCACTGGCCTTGCCATATGTACTCTCTTGTCATTGCTGTCCATGACCGCCCTGGCGGGACCGGGTGACACGGTCAAAGTTGGATTGCGCTACGATCTTTCCACGGTTAATACCTTTGAGTTGAGAAACGGCAACGACATCGCTGTGGTATCATTGATGCACCAGCCTTTGCTTGCCCCGCATCCGGTGACCGGTGATCGCATCGGTATTCTGGCAAAATCCTTTGAAATCCTGGAAAACGGAAAAAAAATTCGGGTGATTTTGTACCAGGGAGCCAGATTTCATACCGGTGATCCGGTGACTGCCCATGATGTGAAATTTACCTACGAGGCCTGTGCAAATCCTGCCAACGCCCATATGCTGGCTGGCCCCCTGGACGAGATCGAAGAGATCGAAGTTGTGGATGACCACACCTTGATATTTCATTTCTATGAATCCTATGCTCCCTGGGAAGAGCTCATGTGGCTGGGGATTGCTTCAAAAAAGTATTATGAAAAAGTGGGACCTGAGAAATTTCGTTCTCATCCGGTGGGCAGCGGCGCCCTCCGTTTTAAGGAGCGAAAAATCGGTGAGTATGTCAGCCTGGAGGCAGTGGAAGGCTACCCTCTTTACGAAGTGGAAGGGTATCCTTTTGAAAAAATCAATTTTCAAACCATCAAGTTTATCACGGTCCCGGATGACGTGACACGTCTGGCCATGCTGGAAACCGGGGAACTCGACCTGGTGAGCGAGGTTCTACCCCATCAGCTGAAGCGGCTCAAAAAAAATAAACGGATTCATATCAAGAAGTCTGACCAGGTTCCCAGTCTGTTTGGGTTGGCCTGCCTGCCAAAAACAGATCCTGTCATGGGGGACCGGTATCTGGGTCTGGCGATACGACACGGCATTAACAGTCAGGAAATCGTGGATAAAATTTTTCTGGGTGAAGGCTACCCTCTTTATCGATTTGCCAGCAAGGCGGAATTAGGGTACGACCCGGACATCGTATTTGATTTCAATCCGGAAAAGGCGCGTGCATTCTTAAAGAAATCAAGTTATAAACCCGGCACACCCCTGACTTTGACCTACACTAGCCTGGTCCCCAACGCACCCTTGATTGCGGCACTCACACAAAAATATCTCAAGGAGATCGGTATCACTATAAAGTTGCAGCAGCTCGAAGAGGGTACGGCTATTACCTACACGAGGAACAGGGACAAGCGTCTGGGGCATATACGACTTTATGGTTGGCCGGGAAGCCGAGACCCCAATAACCGTATGCTCTTAACACTACTCAGCACCGCTCCCTATGCCTCGAACACCGATCGACCCAGGAAGAACGAGGTTGACCAACTGATCCTGGCCCAGGCCAGGGAAATGGACAAAACCAAAAGAGAAGCCATGATAAAGGAGATCTACGCCATTACGGAGTATGATTCCATTGGTACTATCTTGTTCGGTTTGAACATGATATACGCCATGAACGAGCGTATCGATTATACATGGACCCCCAAAGAAGCCTATTTCCCGAATCTGCACACAATTAAACTGGTCAAATAATAACATCGCTGCGCGATGTTATTTGGCGCGGCTTCGCCGCTTTTATTAATTTACGTTTCAAGTTTGCTGATTCCCCCCTGCGACTCGACTTGTCTTCGACCTTGAGCTCAGACCGAAAGGAGCTCGCCGACAAGTCTTGACAAAGATCCCGGTTTATCGGGACAGCGCAGGTCTTCATCAAATTAGATTAAAATTCTTGTCAGGGCGAAAGTGTGTTAGCCTTACGCCCCGGAGCGACACCGTCGCGTTTTATAAAATCGTTCCTACGATTTTATTCTGATTGCACCACAGGACATTCGATAAGAGGCAGATATCATGCAGGGATACATTCTGAAAAGGATTCTGATTGCCGTGTTCACCATATTTGCGGTGCTGACGGTGGTGTTCTTTGTTTTTCGTCTGGGTCCTGCTGACCCTGTGGCGGTGATGCTGCCCCCTGATGCAACCCCCCAGGATGCTGAAAATCTGACCAGGAAGTTTGGTCTGGATCAGCCCCTGATGGTCCAGTACAAGAACTATCTCAAAAATGCGGTCAAGGGTGATTTTGGGGCCTCCTTCAGATTTAACGAGCCGGCCCTGAAGGTGCTGTTCCAACGGTTCCCGGCCACCCTCCAGCTGGGTCTGGTGGCCTTTGTCATATCCGTCCTGGTGGGCTTGTCCGTAGGCATTATTTCTGCGGTCAGACCGGATTCATTTATCGATCGGATCGGTCGTTTGCTTGCCCTGGCCGGGATGTCGCTGCCGTCGTTCTGGGTGGGGGTTATGCTGATTCTTTTTTTTGGGGTAACCCTGCGGTGGCTCCCCATTGCCGGGAAAGGAACCCTGGCGCACTATATCATGCCCGCTTTCTGTATGAGTCTTTACCCCATTGCGCTGATTACGCGTCTGAGCCGCTCTTCCATGCTGGATGCCCTCAAGAGTGACTATGTGGTCATGGCACGCATAAAGGGTGTTCCCGAGTTTTACGTGATTCTTATGCACGCCTTTAAAAATGCCTCCATACCTGTTCTGACAGTAATTTTTGGTATATTCAGCGGTTTTATCGTGGGCAGTGCGGTGGTGGTGGAATACATCTTCTCATGGCCGGGTATCGGGAGGCTGGTGATGGAATCTTATTTTGCGAGAGATTATCCCGTGGTGCAGGTGTTTGTCATCTTTGTCACCTTTGTGGTGGTTACAATCAACCTGATCGTCGATATACTCTATGCATACATCGATCCCAGGATTCGTTATCAGTAGTAAGGAGCGGTTTGTGCCGGTCTGATAAGCAGGGGTTGGCTTTTGATCCATTTATTTAAAAATAAGAAGAAAGCAAGTGCCAGACAAAAAGGAGGGATCCGACCCCCCTATGTCGGTTTTTTCTGTCTGGGAATCTTCTTTCTGGCGGTGATATTTGCGGATGTTATCGCACCCTATGATCCCCAGGAGGGAGATCTTTTCAGCACAACGATCCCGCCGGTGTGGCAGGAAGAGGGCAGTATGGCCCATATCCTGGGCACCGATATGCTGGGAAGGGACGTCCTGAGTCGTATTATCCATGGCTCGCGAATGTCGCTTCTCATCAGTGTCGGGTGCATCCTTTTTTATGGAAGTATCGGGGTGACCCTGGGGCTTGTTTCGGGGTTTCGGGGGGGGCGCACGGACATGCTCATCATGCGTCTGGCCGATCTCTGGCTTTCGTTGCCTGCCATTATCGTTCTGTTCATGCTGGCCAGCGTGCATGGTCCCAGCGCCAAAACCATCATTCTCACCTTCGGGATCATGGGCTGGCCCAACTATGCCAGGATCGTGAGAGGGGAGTGTCTGAGTCTTAAAGAAAGGGATTTTGTCAGGCTGGCAAGAGTGGCAGGTTGCAGCAAACTGCGTATCATGTTTTCGCACATTCTTCCCAATATTATGAACACCATTATCATCATGGCAACCATTGAGATCGGGGGTATTATCGTGTTGACGGCCTCCATGAGTTTTCTGGGTCTGGGTACCCAACCGCCCTCGTGTGACTGGGGTTTGATGCTGGCAGAGGGTCGCCAGTACATTACCTATGCCTCGTGGCTGGTGACGTTTCCCGGTCTTGCAATTGTGATTACCGTTCTCGGGTTCAACCTCACCGGGGATTGGCTGCGGGAGATTTTAGACCCCAAACAGAAACTTCGCTGATGGATTATTCAGGCATGCAGACAAGCAGTGACAACCTTCTCGAGCTCCAGGATCTTAAAACAACCTTTTTTACCAAACAGGGTGAAGTTAAGGCTGTGGACGGCGTGAGCTTCCGTGTGGGCAAAGAAGAGATTGTCGGTCTGGTGGGGGAATCCGGATGTGGTAAGAGCGTCACATCCCTCTCCATCATGCGGCTGGTGCCCCAACCGGCAGGCAAGATCGTGTCCGGCCGGATTCTGTTCAAAAACGAAGATCTCATGACAAAATCTGAAGACCAGATGCGTCAACTGAGAGGGGACCGAATCTCCATGATTCTGCAGGACCCCATGGTGGCCATGAATCAGTTGCTCACCGTGGGAAAGCAGCTGGGTGAGCCTTTCAGGTTTCATGACAAAGTCAAGGGATCGCTGAAAGAGATGTGTATCGATCTCCTCAGGAAAGTCAAGGTCCCGGCCCCGGAAAGCCGTGTGGACAATTACCCGTTCCAGTTCAGCGGCGGGATGTCCCAGCGGGCACTCATCGCCATGGGTATTGCCAACAACCCGGACCTATTGATCGCAGATGAACCCACCACTGCTCTGGACGTTACCATTGCGGCCCAGGTTCTCAAGCTGATGAAGGAGATCCAGAAAGAAACCGGATCTTCCATCATCCTTATCACCCACGACCTGGCTACCGTGGCCCAGATCTGTACCCGCGTTCTGGTGATGTATGCAGGCCGGATTGTGGAAAGTGCCGGGATAAAAACCTTTTATAAAAAACCGGCCCACCCTTATTCCAAAGGATTGATCCAGTCTGTTCCCGTGCTCGGCCGACCCGTGGAGCGTCTTTTTTCCATCGACGGCCAGCCACCCAGTCTGTTTGATATGCCGGAAGGATGCCGGTTTTCTCCCCGTTGCAACCAGGCCCAAAAAAGGTGTTTTCGAGACTATCCGCCGGAAATCATGCTGGAAGAAAACCACAGCGTGGCTTGCTGGCTCTATGCAGGGAATTAACCCATGTCGACCCGTGAAATCATATCGGTCAAAAACCTGAAGAAATATTTCCCCGTCACAAAGGGAACATTTGTCAGCAGGGTGACCGGACAGGTCAAAGCGGTGAGCGATATCAGCTTTTCCCTGGGGCAGGGGGAAACCCTCGGCCTGGTGGGTGAATCAGGGTGCGGAAAATCGACGACAGCCAACATGCTCCTGGGGTTAGAGACACCCACTGCTGGCCAGATACTGTTCCAGGGACATGATATTACCGGCTTCAATAAAAAGGAGCGTTTTGCCTTTCGCAGAAATATCCAGGCGGTTTTTCAAGATCCCTTTCGATCCTTGAATCCCAGAAAGAAAGTCCGACAGATTATTTCCGAACCCCTTATCGTGCACAGGGTCGGAACCAAAAAACAGATTGAAACAAGGGTTCAAGAACTTCTGGATCTGGTGGGATTCGATTCACACCACGCATCCCTTTATCCGCATGAATTCAGTGGTGGGCAGCGGCAGAGAATTGCCATTGCCAGGGCTCTGGCGCTTGAACCGAAAGTGATTGTTCTGGATGAGCCGGTGTCGGCACTGGATGTGTCCATACAGGCCCAGATTCTGAATCTGCTCATCGATCTCCAGGAGAGGCTTAACCTGACCTATGTCATTATTTCACATGATCTGGCGGTGGTGGAACACGTCAGCAGCATGATCGGTGTGATGTATCTGGGCTACTTGATGGAGCTGGCTCCCAGCCGGGAGCTATACCGGAACGCAAAACATCCCTACACCCGGGCGCTCCTGGAATCTGTGCCGGTTGCCGACCCTGAACAAATCAAGGCCGTCAGCCTGGAAGGAGAGGTACCCAGCCCCCTGAACCCACCCCCGGGATGCACGTTCCACCCACGCTGCAATGAATCCAAATCCATGTGCTGTGAAATTGAACCAAAGATGCGGGAGGTTTCGCCCGGGCATTACTATCGGTGCCACTATTCTGCTTAGTTCACAAAAATTAACGAGACATTTATTGGAAAAAGAGTAACAATAGGCAATCTTCTCGCTAATTTTCAGTCTGGGGGTTTTCCTGATCGGCTCGGGACTTTTTTTATTCAGCACTCGTAGTCACCAACTACAGCTTCAGGCTGAAATGTCTTGCTCCAAAGCCGATCAAATTCGTGAGCAAGCCAGACTACCCGGTGTGTTAAAAAAAAATAGCGGATAGGCCGCGTATGGTATTAAGGAGAAAAGATGGGACAATGCAGGGGATGGTGTAAAAATCGTACGTACCACTTCGACTTTTGATTGTGGGGGACGATGTCCCATCAAACTGCATGTCAAAGACAACAAGATACTGCGTATCGAAGGTGATGACATCGCGGACACAGGCCAACAGCTCAGAACTTGTCTGAGGTGTCGTGCTTACCGGCAATACGTTCATCACCCGGAACGACTCATGCATCCGCTCAAACGTGTGGGGGTAAAGGGTCAAGGAAAATTTGAACGCATCACCTGGGACGAAGCCCTGGACACCCTGGCAGACAAACTCAAAAGTGTAAAAGAGAAACACGGCAATGCCGGTATACTGTTGGCAACAGGCGGTGGCTACCTTGCCGGTCTTCACAACGGCGGGTTTGCCGCGGCCAGGTTGCTGGCCCAGTTTGGAGGCTATACCACCCATTA
>RCNC010002280.1_pt1 | contig 12794 bp, 9 predicted proteins | sample 2041301 | NCBI WGS metagenome assembly RCNC01 (sample SAMN09708231, study PRJNA481090) | Marine sediment metagenome, whole genome shotgun sequencing project. | biome: marine sediment; feature: ocean; material: sediment; isolation source: Sewage treatment plant 13A marine sediment (STP13A) ... | reverse complement strand
TCCATCCCGTCTGGCTGCGTTGCGAAAGCTCGGAATATACATGATATTCCTGCACTTTCGCGCCTTGCCAGTCGGGCGCCTCAACGCCTAAAATAGTGAATTTATTTTTGCGTAAACCCTAAGAAAAGCATAACATCTATATGGCCTTCGGTTGTCAAGGAAAAACTTCGCCTATAGATCGGAAACCTGAAAAAGTGAATATACCTTCCGTCTTCGCAGAAGCTACGCCGGACAGGTCCGTCATCGAAAGATTTCTTGACAAACGACTCGTTAGTTCCAGCTTTCGGTTGAAGAGTTCCATGATAAAGTTCATGAAATCTTCCCGGTAATGTAATAAAAACGTCTCTGAAACGTCTTAATCGACCGGTTTTTCCATGAAAATTGATCGATTAAGACCGAAATACTGGTGATTGTAGATACCTTTTCTATATTTTACAATATGTTACTGTGGCCCGACCCCAAGCCGGCAAGCGACCCCAAGCCGGCAAGCCGGTGGCTTAGAGTGCTGTACTGAGGTAAATCTGTTGAATTATACAATCTTTGACACGCCGGTAGTGAGAACCGTTATTCGATGGATATCCATCTTTTTGCTCAAAATTTCCGGATGGCATATAGAGGGGACACTCCCTGATATCCCCAAGTTCGTGATGGTAGCCGCCCCCCATACGTCCAACTGGGATTTACCCATTATGATGTTCATCGCCTTTAAACTGAGGGGAAGACTTAACTGGATGGGCAAGGACACCATTTTCAAAAAACCCTTCAAAGGATTATTCAAATGGCTGGGAGGAATACCGATAGAGCGCAGCCGTTCCAATAATGTGGTCGAACAGATGGTCGACAAATTTCATGAGACTGATAGGCTTATCCTGACGATACCGCCTTCAGGGACACGAAAAAGGGTCAAGGAATGGAAGTCCGGCTTTTACCACATTGCCTACGGAGCCAATGTCCCTGTGGTGCTTGGATTTCTCGATTTCAAAAGAAAATCAGGGGGAATCGGACCGGTGGTGACACTCACCGGTGACATGGAACAGGATATGAAGGGTATCAGGGCGTTTTATTCCAACATTGAAGGAAAACATAAGGCACCGGTATTGAGATTAAAATCGATAACTGTAAAATCCAAGATGTGATGTTCTAAAATTGGCTTAAAAGGGAAGGGACAAACAACTAAAACAGCATATTTAAATTAATTCGCGCCAGGAAGGGCGTCAATGGTAACAATCCTGTTTCTGCCTTGCGCTTTTGCCTTGTATAGCGCGTAGTCTGCAGCCTCCAACAGTTCTGTGGAAGACTGTTTTAATTCAGGGGTGAACGCAGCGATGCCAACACTCACAGTACAATGAAACTTGGATGAATTGTATTTAAACAATCGATGTGCCACCATCTTCCTGAATCTTTCACTTACCTTCGCTGCTCCTTTGATATCGGTATTTATCATGATCACGGTAAACTCTTCACCACCGTAACGACAGCACAAATCACTCTGGCGCACACTTTTTTTGAGCATTCCTGCAATCTCAGAAAGGGTCATGTCGCCGGCAAGATGGCCATGGGTATCGTTTATCTTCTTGAAATAATCGAGGTCTATCATACAGAGTACCAGGTCGGTCTCATACCTTGTCGCCCTGGACACCTCCTTTTCAATTACCTCATTGAAGTAACGGCGATTATAGAGCTTGGTTAATTCATCCCGGATTGACATCATGGCTATCTTTTCCTGGGCATTTTTTATCTCTCTTTTAAGACGCGCCTTTTCCAGGGTGTTAATAAGGACCCGTAAGAGGGATTCCTCACCAATCCTATCCTTGGGCAAATAATCATAGGCACCTGCCTGGATCACCTGTTTTGCTATCATTTCATCACCCTGGCCAGTAATGACTACTGCCGGTATTTCCAAACACTCTTTTTCCATTCTTCTTAAAAAATCAAGGCCGTTTCCATCAGAAAGCAGATAGTCTAAAAGGATCAGATCAAAATGATTTTGTTTTAATGCCTCTATGGCATCTTCAATACTGCTTGAACGGGAGAGGTTGATCTGTTTGTGGCCGGATAAAACAGTATTAAGCATTTGAAAATCATCATCCGAGTCTTCCAGTGAAAGTATAGTTATTTTTTTATTAATATTGACAATAGAGGTTTCGTTAATATTTTGCCTGGTCTCGTCATGGTGTATGGTCTGGATCTTCTTAACTACCTCGGCAATTCTATCACCGGCTTCTTTTATCAATGGTATATGACGAGCCAACTTATCCGGGCTCTCCCTGTCCATCTCAATCAACTCAATGCTGCATAGAAGAGCCATCAAAGGCTGGTTTAACTCATGTGCCTTAGCACCTGCCATCTGTAGCAAAACCTTTATCCGTTCTTCTTCAATAAGAGTTTTTTGCTGTTTTATAATTTTCAGATTAGCCTTTTCCAGCTCCTCAACCGTCTGTTTGAGCTTGGAGTTAGAAGTTTCTAGGGTTTTTCTCTTTTTGTACTTTACAAGAAAAATTTCGACTTTACTCTTTAGGATATCAAGGATCAATCGGCTTGAAGATATAATATTCAGCACTCGCCTCATAGCCCTTGAATACATACTTTTTTGGTCTTTGTTTATAACATTTATAAAATTATTAGGGATGTTCATTATATTTCCATCATAGAGTGGTTCACTTTAATACTTAAATAATATCTTGAGACTTATTGACTGTTATTAAAATTATTGATAATTCCACTATTTAGATAGAATATGCAAATAATATGCCAAATGGAATGGCTATCCTGCCAAACAAGCAACTTATTGTTTTGTCAATGAATTATAGCAAAATCATGTTTTTTGTTATTTAACGGGAATGGATAATTGCTAAACTTTATACTAAAAATTGTAACTTTAATGTCAAACTTATGACACCTGCAGACGATTCCAGGCTACTTGCAAAGGCCTCTTGTAGTCTATCTCAGCCGGAGTTTTGTCAACCATGGTCAATCTATGTTTTTTAACCAATAGCGGAATTTTTCTACGGCTGCGAAAGACCAAAGGTTACTTTTTCATATCGCCCTACAAACACTTTCTGCAGAAAGTGCTAATTTACCTTGATTTGCCGAGGTTTATGGATTAAGACAAAAAAAGGGATTACGGCATAAATAGCCGTAATCCCTTTTAAATGTATGGAGCCGACGGGCGGAGTCGAACCGCCTGCCTGCTGATTACGAATCAGCTGCTCTACCAACTGAGCTACGTCGGCTAAAATCGTAAGCGTTCACATCTGCAGTACCTGTAAACGCTTACAAGACGGAGATTGAGAAGCCTTTTTATTCCGAATAGGCGTGAACGGTTAAAATAATTTTAGTGTCTTCGTGACTTTTTGGCTGAACCACTAAACAACTACTTTGTTTATGAATCCAAATCAAGAAAAAATTTCAATTGAAACCCTGATTGATAAAATTTCTCAAAGAAAGCAGGCAATTGAATGCACAGGGCTGGAAGAATCAGCAAAAGCCTATTTAATTTCACGGGTATACCAAACACACAAGGGACCCATTTTTCTGCTGGCCCCTTCTCAAAAATATGCGGAAAGGCTTTTGGAAGATTTGAGGTTTTTTGCAGGAAATGATGAATCCGGACTGCTTTATTTTCCTCCTTATAATATTTTGCCGTTTAAGTTTCTTTCTTATCATAGCGAAACAGCAGCCAGACGAATACGGACACTTTATCAATTGATTGAAGGAGAGTTGCCGTCCATAGTTGTTACAACTGTTGAAGCGCTGTTACAGAAAATTATTCCCCGAAAAGAAATCACCGACTTTGCTGAGCTGGTAATGGTGGATGAAGAGATCGAGCGGGATGATTTGATCGAAAAGATGATTTTCGGCGGATATGAGCAAACCGCCATTGTTGAGGAACCGGGCGACTTTTCAATAAGAGGCGGGATTATGGATATTTTTTCTCCTATGCATCCTGATCCGCTAAGAATTGAATTTTTTGGAGACACGGTTGATTCCATAAGATCTTTTTCCGCTGCAAGCCAGCGAAAAATAAAAAATCTTAGAGAAGCAGTTATACTTCCTGCAAGGGAAGCTGTTTTAATTAAAGAGCGTATTCCTCTGATAATAAGCCGGATAAGGCAGCGGGCATCCCAGCTCGATATCCCTGTATCCAGTGTCAGAAAGATTATCAGTCGTATTAAGAATGAGGGTTTATTTCCTGGAGTTGAGAGCCTGATTCCGATGATTTATTCTTCGCTTGATTCTGTGTTTGATTATCTGCCTGATAATACCCTTTTTATTCAGACAGAACCTGAAGAGTTGGAGAAAGCTGCAGTTGAACTGCAAACACAGATATTTAAAAATTTTACTCTGGCGCGCAGTGAAGACCGTCTGTGTGTAGAGCCTGAAAGCTTATATTTAAAGTGGGAGGATCTAACCGGTACGCTTTTAAAGAAAAAACTTGTAACCCTCAGAATGCTCCCCATTTTACGGGAACAAAAAGATAAAAAGCAAAGGCCACTGCAATATAAGCTTTCAACGCATGATAATTCAGATCTAAGTCTGGCGCTAAAAACTCATGTGGTAAAAGAAAGACTTCTTTTGCCCCTTGCCCAATGGATCAATGATAATAAACAATCCGGATTAAACACGCTTATTGTTTGTCATTCCGCCCCGCAGGCCGACAGACTGATATCGCTTCTCGCGCCTTATAATATTAAGCCGGAAAAAATTGACCGGTTTTCCGATATTACACAGGGTAAGGGTTTTGAATTCATCTGCCTGGGCCGGATTTCATCAGGATTTGTCTGGCCTGATGAATCACTTGCTGTGATAACGGAAAATGAAATATTTGGCGTAAAACGTCACAAAAGATTGAAACAAAAGAAAAGTGTTCATGCAAAACTCATTGCATTCGAAGATTTGAAGAAAAAAGATCTTGTTGTACATGTTGAGCATGGAATAGGCCGGTATGAAGGTCTTATTAAATTAAAAATAAACGGATCGACCAACGATTTTCTCCTTATTATATATAAAGATTCAGATAAACTTTATCTTCCCGTTGATCGTATGAATATGGTTCAAAAGTACATGGGAGTGGATGGTATTGAGCCGGTTCTTGACAAAATGGGCGGGAAATCATGGGCGCGGGTAAAAGATAGTGTAAAACGGACAGCAGAAAAGATAGCAGGAGAGCTTCTTAAACTTTACGCTGGGCGCAAAATTGAAAAAGGATTTGCTTTTGAGGCCATTGACAGTTCTCTTAGTGATTTTGAGGCGGGTTTTTCTTATGAAGAAACCCAGGACCAGCTTAATGCCATAGATGACGTGCTTTCCGATATGGAAAAGACAACTCCGATGGACCGTCTCATATGCGGCGATGTAGGATATGGCAAGACAGAAGTAGCCCTTCGAGCATCATTTATGGCGGTATTTAACGGAAAGCAGGTTGCCGTGCTGGTTCCGACTACGGTGCTTGCACAGCAGCATTTTGAAACATTTTCTTTACGGTTTGAAAGATACCCTGTTAATGTTGCGTGTTTGAGCAGATTTCGTTCCTTAAAAGAGCAGCGTTCAATCATCAGCGACTTAAAGGCCGGAAAGATAGATATTGTTATAGGTACTCACAGACTCTTTTCTAAAGATGTCATGTTTAAGGATCTTGGCCTTTTAGTGTTTGATGAAGAGCAGCGTTTCGGCGTTAAGCACAAGGAGAAACTTAAAAAGATAAGACATAATGTAGATGTTCTGGCCCTGACCGCGACCCCGATACCCAGAACACTTCACCTGTCTCTTATGGGAATACGCGACATAAGCTTAATTTCAACACCGCCTGAGTACCGCAGGGCAATCATCACATATATTTCTGAAATCGATGATGCAATCGTTTCCGAAGCTGTAAGAAAAGAACTGGGAAGGGGCGGACAGATTTATTTTGTTCATAACAACATTCACAGTATCTGGAAAATGGCAGGCAAATTAAAAAAACTGATACCGGAAGTTCGGCTGGATGTTGCACATGGTCGCATGGATGAAAATGAACTAGAGCGCGTTATGCTTATGTTTATGAATAAAGAAATTGACATGCTCGTTTGCACAACAATTATAGAGTCGGGCCTTGATATCCCTTCAGCCAATACGATTATAGTTAACCGGGCGGACAGGTTTGGGCTGGCCCAGATATACCAGTTGCGCGGTCGTGTGGGACGAGCCGATGAACAGGCTTATGCATACCTTTTTATTCCTGATGAAACCACATTGGGAAAGGATGCCATAAAACGTCTTAAGGTGCTGATGGAACACAGCGACCTGGGTGCCGGTTTTCAAATAGCCATGAGTGATTTGAAGATCAGGGGAGGAGGGACTATTCTGGGGGCTTCCCAGTCCGGCCACATTGCCGCAGTAGGATATGAAATGTATTTAAAGCTCATGGAAAACGCAGTATCCGAATTGAAGGGCAAACCTGTCATAGAATCCCTGGAACCGGAGATTAATATTATAATATCTGCTTATATACCTGAGTCTTATATAGCTGATATTGATCAGAGACTTTCAGCTTACCGCCGTCTGACCAAAATGACTGAGTTAAGTGAAATTGCGGATTTCAAGACTGAGGTTATTGACCGTTTTGGCGCTTTGCCGCGGGAAGCGGCCAATCTTCTTTTAAAAATCATGCTGAAAGTATTATCAGTAAAAGCCGGAGTAAAGCGGCTTGACCTGACAGGGGGAAAGCTGGTTCTCCACTTTTCAGCAGTGCATCAAGAAAATCCACCGGGTATCGTTGATGTTGTTGTTTCAAATAAAAAGCTTTATGAACTTTCGCCGGACTATATTTTTAAAGCCAGGCTTTCTAACAGCAGCTTTAACGGTCTTGTGGCTCAAGTCAGAAAAATCTTGAAAGAAATTGCACAGCGTGTTAACAATTAAAAGTTTTGTAGTAAGAAGGAGATTATCAATTAAGAATGAAATACATACAGAAAATAATTGCGCCGGCAGCTTTGTTATTAACTGTTTGTTTTTTAACATCATGTACGAAACCGGAATCTAAAGATCAGGATGAATACTTGATTCGGATTGGAGAAAGAGTTGTAACAGTGCTTGATTTCAATAAGGCTTTTGAAATCGCCGAAGCAGCTTTTCCGCATAACGCCTTGCAGGACTCATCTGCATTAAAAGAAGCTAAAAAAAGGCTTTTAAACCAGATGACTGAAGAGATGGTTCTACTTGAACGAGCAAAAGAATTGGGTGTTTCTATTTTGGAATCAGAAGTTGATAAAAATATAGCAGCAATAAAAAGCGATTACCCTGAGGACGTATTTGAAGAGATACTACTTGAATATGCTGTTTCCTATGAATCCTGGGAAAAAGGGTTAAAAACGCGAATGCTGATAGAAAAACTGATACAAAAAGAACTATCAGCCCAGATAGTTATTACCGCTGATGATATTTCAAGGTATTATGAAGAGAATTATAAAGCGCCAAATTTTAAGCCGGATTTGGAAAGCAGGTCGAAGGATTTGAACGAAAAAATAGTAAAACATTTACGCAGAAAAAAGATAGAAGAAATCTATAAATCGTGGATAGAAAAAATACATAAAAGATTCTATATTGAAATTAATGAAAAGCAGTGGGAAAAAATTCTTTCTTCTTAAAATTCAGAAGCATATCGTGATTGGCTCAAAAGCACTCAAGCATCTGGTGTTTTTTGCAGGATGTATGTTTTTAATCATTTGCTGTTGTATTTCAGATATTAAAAAGGCCTGGGGGGCTGAAGTCGTTGATCGGATTGTAGCGACAGTAAATGATGAAATTGTCCTGCTTTACGATTTAAATCAGACGATTAAACCCTATGTCGATCGCATTAAGGCATCCAAATACTCATATGAAAAGGAGCGGCAAATGCTTTTTAAATTACGTGAGGATGCTTTGAACATGCTTATTGAGAAGAAACTCTCAGAGCAGGAAATAAAACGGGACAAAATATCTGTGAGTCGGCAGGAAATAGACAATGCAATTGAGAGGATGAAAAAAGCAAAGTCTATCACAGACGAAGAGTTAAGGGAAGAACTAAGCAGACAGGGACTAACTATAGAAGAGTATCGTAAACAAATTAAAGAAGAGATTCTCAGGGAAAAGCTGATAAGCCGTGAAGTAAAATCGAAGATTGTAATTACATCGGAAGATATAAAGACGTATTACGAAAATCACAAAGATGTATATTCCGGGAAAAAGAAATATCACCTGAGAAATATTATTATGAAAGTTGCCGCAGATGCAGATGAAGCAGAAAAACTTATGATCTTCAAAAAAATAGAAGCCGTTTTAAGTCAACTGAAACAGGGAGAACCTTTTGGTAAATTGGCAAGAATTTACTCTGAGTCACCACTATCTGCTGAAGGAGGGGATTTAGGCATGTTTGACCTTAAAGATCTTTCGCCCCAGTTGCAAGAGGCAGTAAAAGTGCTTAAGGAAGGTGAATATACTCCTGTGCTTGATACGGACCAGGGATATCAAATTCTTTATGTTCAGGGAATACAAAAATCTCCCGGAAAAACCCTTGAGGAAGCAACCCCTGAGATTTCGCAGATACTGTACAAAGAAGCTGTTAACAGGGAGTATGACTCATGGTTTAAGGAGCTAAAAAGCCGGTCTCATATTAAAGTTATAAGATAAATTAGCGATATGGCAACAGACAAGAAATCACTTTCATTTGGGCGCTACCTTCAGGATATACGGCTTTCGAAGGGCATCAGCCTTGAAACCGTAGCAGAGGAGACCCGGATCAGGATAGATAATCTTCTTCTTGTTGAGGGGGAAAATCATGAGAAACTGCCTGATGAGGTTTTTGTAAAAGGGTTTTTACGTGCTTTTGCAAAAGCAATCGGCGCGGATGGGGACGAAGCAGTCCGACGTTACCAGTTACGACTTAAGGTCGTTAAGAAGCTTGCGAAGTCGGAAACTGATTTAAAGATGCCTGCTGGAAAGTTCTGGCGACGTTTATTATTTTGTATCGGAGCATTATTATGTCTTATTTTTCTTTCTATTTTTGCTGTATCTGTTTTAAAAACAAGATCTTCATCAACCGAACTGTTGAAAACTAATATAGAGCAACTGACAGATAATGAAAAAGAGGGGAAAGCTACTTTTGAGCCCCAATACGATACGGAACCCGGAATCGTTCAGCTTAATAATAAGTCAGAAAAGTTAATTCTAAAAATAACAGCAATTGAAGAAACCTGGATGAAGATTATAATTGATGGCCAAAAACCCAATGAATATTATCTAAAACCGGGCGATCAGGTAGAGCTGGAAGCAACTTTGAGTTATAACCTTTTTATAGGAAATGCAGCTGGAATTCGATTGCTGCTAAATAGCGAACCTATAGAGGTACCAGGAAAGAGCGGACAGGTTGTTAATTTAAAGATTCCCTAACAGGAAAACTATGCAAGGTGATCGAAATAAAATACTTGTTGACAGCATAAAGCGGCTGCTTAGACGTGGGGCTACCTCCCATCTTCTCAATATTGTGAGCAAAACACATGCAGCCGACTTGTCGGCAGTGTTCCCTTCTTTATCCCTTTCAGACCAGCACAGGCTTTTTGAAATGATAAAGGACACAGAACAAAAGGGTGTCCTTTTCAGCGAACTCGAAGAAGATATCTTTTTGAATTTTGTTGAAGGGATGGAGCTGGACGAGATCGTCGAAATCCTGGAAAGCATGCCTACTGACGATGTAGCGGACTTAATTGGGCGTTTGCCCGATGAAATGTCTGATACCATCCTTGAAAAAATGAAAAAGGAGGGATCAGAAGAGGTTGAAGGCCTCCTCCGGTATGATGATGATACCGCAGGCGGTATTATGATCCCCGATTTTATAGCTTTAAAAGAGGATACAACAGCAAAGGAGGCAATCGAGTCGCTGCAAAAAGAGCATCATGATGTTGAAATGCCCTTTTATCTTTATGTAGTGGATGAATACGGAAAGCTTACAGGCGTCAGTTCATTAAGGCAACTCGTTGTTGTTCCCCCCGAAAGACCGCTTAAAGATTTCATGGCAACGGACGTTTTTTCTGTTCAGACAGACATGGATCAGGAAGAAGTGGCAAAAATCGTCGCCCGTTATGATATCCTGGCTGTACCTGTGGTTAACGAAATAAACAGGCTGGTAGGTATCGTCACTGTAGATGATGTTATTGACATTTTCAGGCAGGAAGCGACGGAAGATATACTGAAAATGGCAGGTGTCGGAGACGAGTTTGTTGAAACCAAATCAGTTTTAAAAAGTACCAGAATACGCCTGCCATGGCTTTTTGCAAGCTGCATCGGAGGAATGATTGCTTTTTTTGTTATCAGCCATTTTGAGGAGAGCTTAAGCAGGTATGCTTACCTTGCGGCTTTTATTCCCGTTATCATGGGAATGGGTGGAAATATCGGTACCCAGTCTTCCACCATTGTTGTTCGTGGACTTGCCACCGGTCGTATTAACATAAGAGATATCTGGTTTGTTGTATCAAAAGAATTGGCTGTGGGTTGTATCCTGGGACTGGTCTATGGTTTTCTGATTGCTGCTGTTGCCCAGATTCGATACTCTACGGCGGCTTTTGCTATATCAGTAGGCCTTGCAGTTATTTCTTCCATGGCTGTTGCCGCGCTGGTGGGGTCGCTTGTTCCAATGGCCTTTGCAAAGATAAATGTTGATCCGGCAGTAGCTACAGGCCCTTTTGTTACAACAGCAATAGACGTAATCAGTGTTTCTTTTTATTTTATTATAGCCACAGCCCTTCTCGGTATATAGACACATGCCGGCTTTTTCTACCCCTGCCATTATGCTTCGACGAATCGAGTTTGGAGACTATGATTTTATCATTGCTTTTTTTACTTTAAATCAGGGTAAAGTTTCTGTTATTGCAAAATCCGCAAAAAAAAGTACCAAACGGTTTTCAGGCATTCTTGAACTTTTTTCTGTTTTAGATATAGTATATGGCTCAGCCCGTGGCAAAGGACTTCCGGTACTACAGGAAGCAGTGTTGAAGCAGCCTTTTTCAAAAATCAGGACGGATATAAAAAAAACTGCATATGCGAGCTACTGGGCTGAGCTTATCAATGAATGGATGGAGAAAAGCGAAAAACAACCTAAGCTTTACTATCTGTTGAAGTATGTACTTGATGAACTCGATTTCGGTAACACGCCTGAAGCAGTATTGAGCATCCTATTCCAGATGAGGTTTATGGCTATTTCCGGTCACAGTCCGAATTTAAGGCAGTGCAGTATATGCAAGACGCAATTGGAAGAAATGAAAAAGGGAAGCATAATCTTTGATCTTGCAAGGGGCGGGCTTGTTTGCCATAATTGTTCTCATAATTTTTCAAAAAGGATAATTCTTTCAAAAGGAACAATTAAACAGCTTCTCTGGATTGAAAAAGGAGATTTAACAAAGGCAAAAAGGATCAGATTTGCTCCTCAAGCCTCAAATGAAGGGTTGGAGTTTCTGGAAGCTTTTGTTCCTTATCACTTGGGTAAAGAACCAAAGAGCCTGAAATTTCTCCGCCAGATAAGGGCTTAAGAGACTATCATGCTTTCTAATTTGAAAAAATTCCTTGAAAAAAAACCGGTGGAAGTTTCCGTTCCTTGCAGGATCGATATGGGCGGCTCACTTGATATCGATACTTTTAGCTACCCGCTTAGCTATCTTCATCCGTGTACTTTTAATATAGCGCTTGATCTCAGAACGCTTGTAAGCCTTTATCCTTATAAAGAAGGCCGGGTAAAAGTTACATCAAGAGGCTTTAAAAGTGCGGATTATTCACTTGACAGGACGCCGTTTAACCATCCGCTTGGATTGATGTTTGCAATTGCAGCCTATTTCAGGGCTGGAGGTGTTCATATTATAATAGATTCATCATCACCGCCAAGAAGTGCTCTGGGGGGATCATCTGCAGCTGCAGTAGCCCTTGTTGCATCATTTTTAACGGCTTTAGAAAAAAAGGCGATTACATGGAAATTTAAGAAAAAAGTCGCTTTACTGGCACATGCAATAGAGGAAAGTGTAGCCGGTGTAACATGCGGTCGGCAGGACCAGCTTGCAGCTGCTTTCGGCGGCGTTAATGCATGGTACTGGCAAACAACAAGTGCCGAGTCTGTTTTTAGAAAAGAGACAGTTGTAAATAAATTGGATTTTAAAAAATTTGAAAAGCATCTGCTGCTGGCTTACTGCGGTAAGCCCCATGAGTCAAAAAATATTAACGGAATGTGGATCAGCCAGTTTCTTTCAGGAAAGTATCGCAGGTTTTGGGTAGAAATTATTGCAAATACGAAAAAGTTTATTGACGCTCTTGGCGGAAAAAATTATAAAAAAGCAGCAGCAGCAATGAATAAAGAAATGGTTATCAGAAAGAAAATGACTCCTGAAGTGCTTGATGACATGGGGGAGAAGCTCGCTGCTTCAGCAGTTAAGAATAATTGTGGCGCCAGATTCACAGGAGCCGGAGGTGGCGGTTGTATATGGGCACTGGGTGAAATAAATGACATTGACAGATTAAAGGTAATATGGAAAGAATTGGTTGCAACCAAAAAAGGAGCCTGTCTGCTTGATGTAAAAATTGATTCTAAGGGGCTTTTACAGGTTTAAGACATAAAGCACCCTTCGTCGCCTTCGGATACGCCGAGGCAGGCAGAAGGCGCAAAGACATAGCGAAAATCGAAAGAATGGTAAAAGCGCTGATAAAGTCTTCAGAAAACAAACCCCTGGCCCAGACCGATCACCCTTACTATATTGTCAATAAATGATTATTTTTATGAAGCTTAGCCTATACTTTAAGTA
>RCNC010007442.1_pt1 | contig 12797 bp, 13 predicted proteins | sample 2041301 | NCBI WGS metagenome assembly RCNC01 (sample SAMN09708231, study PRJNA481090) | Marine sediment metagenome, whole genome shotgun sequencing project. | biome: marine sediment; feature: ocean; material: sediment; isolation source: Sewage treatment plant 13A marine sediment (STP13A) ... | reverse complement strand
AAAACCCGTATTGACATGCTTGCCACCGGAATCAAAACACCGGTTGGTATCAAGGTTGGTGGAGCTGACCTCAGCGTCATACAGTCTATTGGCAAAGACATTGAGAAGGTATTGCTGACCGTGCCTGGTACAACTTCGGCCTATGCAGAGCGGGTTGCCGGGGGACGTTATATCACCGTGGATATTAACCGTGAAGAAGCGTCCCGGTATGGTCTGAATATCGATGATGTTCAAGACGTAGTGAGAACCGCGATTGGTGGCATGAATGTGACCGAAACCGTTGAAGGCCTTGAACGTTACCCGGTTAATCTGCGCTACCCGCGTCACATGCGTGACTCGCTCGGACAGTTAAAACTCCTGCCGATTGTTACCCCTTCCGGCCAGCACATAACGCTGCAGGCCGTTGCCGACCTGCGTGTCGAAGACGGGCCACCGATGATCAAGAGTGAGAACGCGCGCCTTAATGGCTGGATTTATGTTGATATCGCCGGTGTAGACTTGGGTAGCTATGTAGACGCAGCCCGCAAGGCAGTCTCGGAACAGGTAGATTTGCCTGCAGGCTACTCAATCACCTGGTCTGGACAATATGAGTACATGGAACGCGCCAAGGAGCATTTGGCGCTGGTGATTCCAATCACGATCATCACCATCATGCTGCTGCTTTTCCTGAATTTCAGAAACCTGGTCGAGGTTTTGATCATCCTCGGTACATTGCCGATGGCACTGACCGGTGGTCTTTGGTTGCTCTACCTGCTGGATTACAACCTTTCGGTTGCTGTAGGTGTCGGCTTTATAGCCCTGGCAGGCGTAGCAGTGGAAATCGGCGTGGTCATGCTGGTTTATCTTAAACAGGCCATGAGAAGCCATCAGCTAACGGCAAAACAAGCTGGCAGGGACATGCGACGGGAGGACATTGAGAATGCCGTCCACGATGGAGCCCTGATGAGAGTTCGCCCGATCATGATGACCGTTGCCGCCATTATTGCCGGCCTGCTTCCCATTATGCTGGGAAGCGGTACCGGCTCCGAGGTCATGCGCCGTATTGCGGCCCCCATGGTAGGCGGCATGGTCAGTGCAACCATTCTGACATTAGCGGTAATTCCTGCAATTTTCCTGTTATGGCAACGACATCGTCTTGGAAGAATCCCTGGTGATGTCCAGATCATTAACGAAAACGAGTGAAGGAGAACGATGATGATTGCAAGTGAAGTTGCAAAACTGGCTGGAGTGAGCGCCGACGTTGTGCGCTACTACTCACGAACCGGTTTATTAAACCCAACGCGTAATCCTGACAATGGGTATCGAATCTACACCCCCCGAGATGTCAACCGTGTGCGATTTATCAGGAAGGCTAAATGGCTGGGATTCACTTTGAAAGACGTCAAAACCATATTGGAAGAAGCTGATTCCGGTCATTCACCGTGTTGTGAAGTCCGACGAATCATTTCCGAGAGGGTTCAGGAGAATCAACAGCGTTTGGAACACCTCCACGAAATTCAAGAGCGAATGGAAAAAGCTTTGACCACCTGGGCTTCACAGTCCGATAGCGCGCCAGGTAACGAAAATATCTGTGGATTGATAGACGATTTGGCTTGTGATGCAGATGTGCTTGACTTGTGTGCAGGACATAAGTTCTAAACTAAGTTACCAGTATAGGAATCAATGTGAAATATAGCCCCAAAACAGCGTGCGTTTATGACGTCTGCTAAGGGCTTGATATTACAAAATTATATAAACTGACATAGGTCATATTAAACAAGGATAATGTTTGTTTTTAACTGTTAATCCGGTCTTAATGAACAGAGTAAATTGTTAGTAGTTTAGATTAAATATTAAAGGTGAACTGGATGAGGGCTATAAGATTGATACCGACCATGATACTTGCCATTGGCTTGCTCGGATCAGGCACAAACTTGTTTGCTCATGGCCCGGGTTCGGGCAATGACATGGGAAGCTTTATGGTAACCAGGCATTTTACTGGTAACTGGGCACAGACAGATCAGGAGAGCCAAGGATTGTCTTTGGATGTTATTGATCAGATAGATGACTCCCGAAGGTCAGTTGTCTACTGGTATACATATGCTCAGGATAGAAAAACAGCCTGGTATCTCGGCATTGGAGATCTGATTGAAGATCGTATCGAATTTGTTCTCTATGACTCCACGGATGTTGGATTTATGCAGGATGCTCAGCCAGGTGATGATTCAGTTGAAAACATCGGAACAATGACCATTGTGTTTGATGGTTGTGACAGTGGCTTGGTTACATTTGAGACTGATCACGAAGAGGTTGGCAGTGGTTCATTCAACATTTCACGAGTATCAGAAATAATGAATACCCATTGCAGTGGTGGAATCTCCGATGACATGCACGCAGATGGAATGTTTGGCCAGCAACGAATTGAATTTACGACTGCCAGAGAGGGCATTACCGGCAGTGGCCATGCCAGGTATGAAGACTTTTCGGGCCACATGGAATTTGAGATCGAAGTTGAAGGTTTGCCCGATGGTGATTATCACCTCTTTGTTGGAATGCAGGATCGAGGTGATTTCAACGTGCATGAAGGTCATGGAGAAATGGAATTCTCAAGCCCGGGAGAAACAGGAAAAACGATGATGACTTTTGATCCTCGCGGAATGCAGATTGAAATTCATGACAATGACGGTGTCGTACTCTCTTCTTTCGACAGCATGTTTGATGAGGACGAGCATGGCCATCACGGTGAGGGCGGTGGTCACCAGGGTGATGATGATCACAATTATGACTGTGAATTTGGCCCTGGTTCTGGACACGGCATGGGCAACCACATGGGTGACGGAATGAACGACTGTGTGGATGATGGTGACTATATTGAAATTGAAGCGGACCTGACCAACACGGGATTTCTTCCTGAAGCCAAGGGCGAAGCTGAGTGGGAAATGAATTCAGATCGCGTGATGTTTTCGGTTGAAGTTGAAGACGTGCCTGTAGGCTCTTACTCACTGGTAGTTGGTGGTGTTGAAGTGGGAGTCATCGAGGCGTACGAGATGCACAACGGAGAGGTCTATGGCCACATCGCCTTCAGAGACCCCGAGACTCATGGAAGGGAGCATCTGGATTTCGAGCCCCGTGGGCAGAAGATTGAAGTTCTTCAGGATGACAACAGCATACTCGAAGTTGAGTTTCCTTCAGAGTAAGCATCAGATGCTAAAAGATTAATAGGAAATAGTTTGAAACGTTCACTCATAAAGTTACTGCTCGCTCTGTCACTGGTAGTCAATCCAGTGGCAGTGCTTGCTAGTGACTTTCAGGACGTGGAAATTCAATCAAACCAATCAATAGAAGAAGTACTTTGCGACGCTGCTGATTTGCAAGATCTACATAGCCAAACGGAGCAGCATGACGACACGAATTGCGAGATGCCCTGCTGTGAAGATTCTGAATGCACCATGCAGCATATTTGCATTGTTCAACACTACTCAGATTTCACACTTCATAAAACACTGAGATTTAATCATCCCAACCAACATCTTGATTGGGATGGTTTTGTTGCCGTAGTGCCCAACCGTAAACTCCCCCCAGAGAATCCCCCTCCGATCGATCTTTAATCCTCCAATGGCTGCTGCCAGGACATACCAACCTGCAGTGGTCACTTAAGTAGCTAATCCCTGGGCAAAAATGCCCGAAAAATACTTTTAATACCTTGGAGGTATTGATCATGAACACAAAAAATATTTTTGATAGACGACTTGTACTACCAATCAGCATCCTTTTGACGATGTTATGGCTGCCTTTAACCACATATGCGCAGGACTTTATAGCGCCTGCTCACTTACAGAATCTTCAGGATTGTGAAAAAACCACTGAAGAACTGCCAGCTTCACCAGTCCTCAATTCTCGAACTTTTAACGAAGGATTTGGGTTCTCTGAAACAGACCCGGCAGACCAGCCATTGCGATATATTGCGGTTGCTTCCCGTTCACCTCTTAAACCACAGAAACATGCAATTAGTGGGTTTTCGGAGACAGACCCAGCAAACGAGCCGCTCAAGAATATTGGGGCCGTTACGCAGTCTGTCACAAATCCAGAGTTTGTAAATGTAGGATTCTCTGAAACAGACCCGGTTGCCAACATGTACAAGTCTGTCGGTGAAATTGATCACCAGAACTTGGCAGATTGCCCTGAAAAAAATGCAACGGGCATAGTTCTCGAAACGCCAAAGTTTTCCAGTTTGACCATAAAGGGAAATCATCATGACTTCGGCTAAATGGAATGCCTGGCGACAGTTGCTTGCCCTGAAATTGGCGATAGCTTCACCCTAAGTGAGCAAAAGGGATTGAGTCCCGGGTTCTTCCGGGATTCAGTCCAATGCTGCCAACTATTTGACCTGCCACATTGACATAAGATTATTATTTGAGGAATACATTAATGAGAAATCTGATACCCAATGCCGCGACTTTTGCTGTTATTAGCTTGCTGCTAATATTTTTTGCGCCAGTCCCAGGTAACGCTGCCAAACAAATGCCCCCTGTCTTTTCGTTTGAAAATGATCCCAGTGAAGTACTTGCTGAATATCCACTGGGCACCATTACAGAACAAGATGCTTTTGCACATCATGGCGGGCCAGTTCTTAAAGAAGTACTACCCAACGGAAATCAAGGTTGGGTATACAAGTCAGGTGAAGATGCGGGCGTGCCCAGTTTCTATGTTTTGCAATTCTCGCAAGATGGAATTGTTATAGATGTTTTGCACAAAGATTATCGTTACAAGATTGGCCATTCAGCCCTTCAATATCAGTATTTGGTTGATAAGGATCCAATGTCGCGTACATTAGGACCAAAGTCTGGTCAGTAGAGTTGCGTAAGCTTCCCCTAAAAAGTGGACAGGTAATAACTGGAGCTTTCTGGCAACATAAGCAACGGCCTTCATTTACGATCCCATTAGAGAAATTAGTCACAGGACTTCGGTAAATCGCCTTGATGGAGACGCAAAAGGTATAACATTCAAAACTCTCAGGTTTTTTACCCTGGCTAAATAAGCAACCTGGTGGAATTGGGCTACAGCTGTCTGAACTTCATAGAAGAGCTTGCAGGCTATTGACTTAATTCAGATGACAAAAATGGGAGTTTACCGGGTCAAATTTAAGTGCCAGAGTAAATGTCCATCATGTTTCAATTTTCTCTGGCACTTTACGCTGACCAACTATTTATTGTTTGTTATCATAGCCAACAGTTACCCATGATGTTGGGTCCGGATGTTGACAGGAATGAACACTTAATAGGAGATCTTCCGTAGCATGTAATGAAGGACTTTAGCTATTTACAGCATTCTCGCATGCGCCAGGTGAAATTTTGAACCAATCCGATGCCAACAGATTTCCCGACTTCTTCCTGGTAGGTGCGCCGCGTTGCGGCACAACTGCGCTTAGCCGTTACTTGAGCCGTAATCCGCAAATTTGTTTTTCGAGGCCTAAAGAACCCCACTATTTCTCAAAAACTGACTATACCCCGACGCCGGATGAGCTCAAGCGTGATTACCTCGATCGCTGCTTTTCCCATTGCACACAATCACACCGGGTGCTGGGAGAAGGTTCGGTGTCTTATCTCTATTTGCCCGGAGTCATTAAGCGCATTCTTCATTTCAACCCGAAAGCACGGTTCATCGTACAATTGCGAAACCCACTAAAAATGCTGCCGTCTTATCATCTGCGCATGCGATTTTTGTTGCAGGAGGATGAAGTTGATTTCACGACAGCCTGGGGGCTCCAAGCCGCACGTGAACGCGGGGAAAATATTCCAAAGCGCTGCCTGGCCCCGCGATTACTGTATTACAGCGCAGTTGTAAAATTTGGAGAACAGATCGAAAGGCTTATTGAATTGGCCGGTCGTGAACAGGTACACATCATCGTGTTTGATGATTTCGCAAGCGATACGCTCGGAGTGTACAAGCGTTTACTGGATTTTCTCGGGGTCGACTACGACGGCCAAACGGATTTTGAGCGCAGATTTGAGAGCCAGATGTATCGTTATCGCTGGCTGCAGCAATTGCTATTTATGCCGGCAACAAGCGATGGAAAAATTGTCGGTACGCTGCAACAAAGGGCCCGTAAATACAATCCGGACGGTTCCAAGAAAATGAGCTTCATCAAACGCATCACCAACTTTAACAAAAGCCCCATGTCGCCGGAGCCACTGACGCCGGAAATGACTGATATCCTGCGCGAAACGCTACGACCCGACATCCAGCATTTATCCCGTTTACTCGACCGCGACCTGAACCATTGGATCGACGGTTGACACAAGCAAGTAGACACTCAACGCTGCTGAAAATTGACGGGATGCATTGTGCGTCCTGCCAGAGGCCTATCGAAAAGGCCCTGCGCGAAATCCCTGGCGTGACTGATGTGAGTGTTAACCTCGCCAATCGTGAGGTCAGTGTTGACAGCACTATCAGCAGTGACACGCTGGTTGCCGCCGTGGCTGGTGCCGGTTTTGATGCAGTGGTTGACCCGATTCAATCGCTGGAGGAAAACGACCGGGCCAACAAGGAAAACTTTCGCCGGCTGATATACAAAACCGTGCTGGCGCTCGGAAGTGGTGCCTTGTTGATGATTTTCGGTATGAATGCGCCCGCGAGCAGCCTGGTTATTGATCGCCCTGATAACCGGCGGTGTCATGTATTACACGGGCCGGCACTTCTTCAGCGGTGCTTTAAAGTCTTTGAAAACACGTTCAGCGACAATGGATACGCTGATAGCACTGGGCACCGGTACCGCCTGGTTATATTCCACCATCATAGTACTGTTTCCGGCGCTCGTACCTGAAATCGCAAGGCACGTTTATTTTGAGGCTGCCGTGATCATCATCGGTATGGTCAATCTCGGCCAGGCACTTGAGCAAAAAGCTCGCGGCAGAACCTCCCAGGCCATCCGCCGCCTTCTGGACTTACAGCAAAAAACAGCACGCATCGTCCGTGATGGCGAAGAAATTGATGTTCTGATCGGAACCGTTGTAAAAGGTGACCTGGTGCGTGTGCGTCCCGGCGAGCAAATTGCAGTTGATGGCGTTGTTGAACAAGGCCAGACCAATATTGACGAATCCATGCTCACGGGTGAACCGGTTCCGGTATCTAAAATCAATGGTGATGAAGTGTCGGCCGGTACATTGAACAAGACCGGCAGCGTCCTTTACCGCGCTACCCGGGTTGGCTCTGACACGGCGCTGGCACGTATTATCAAGATGGTACGCCAGGCCCAGAACACCAAGCCACCCATCGGCAAGCTGGCTGATGACATCGCCGCAGTGTTTGTACCCGTGGTGATGTTGATTGCCCTTCTTGCGGCACTGGTCTGGTTCAGCATCGGCCCTGAACCCCGCGCGGTCTATGCCATCGTTACCGCGGTGACGGTCCTGATCATTGCCTGCCCTTGCGCGCTCGGTCTGGCTACACCTATGTCGGTGATGGTCGGTATCGGCAAGGCCGCTGAAGCCGGGGTGCTGATCCGCAACGGTGAGGCTCTGCAAACCGCCAGCCAGTTGACTACCATGGTGCTGGATAAAACAGGCACGATCACAGCCGGCCAACCGGGGGTGATTGAGATTGATGCCTTTTGTGATCAAACCCAAAACGCTCTATTACTGTTGGCAGCAAGCCTGGAGGCAAATTCCGAACATCCATTGGCCCAGGCATTTCTCGATGCTGCAAAACAGCAGGAACTGGAACTGTTAACTGTCGAGGCTTTCGAGGCTATCGCTGGCCAGGGGATCAAGGGACAGATCGATACCCGCCCCCTGTTACTCGGGAACAGACGTCTCATGGACGCTGCAGGTGTGCTTCTCGACAGGGAAGCTTTGGCAAGTAGCGAGCGTATGGCAGAAAACGCGTGGACACCCATGTTTTTGGCCTCAGACGGACAACTCAGGGCCATAATCGCTGTGGCAGACCCGGTCAAACCGGAATCCGCCGGGGCCATCAAACGCCTGCAGACCGATGGCCTCAATGTGGTTATGTTGACCGGTGATAACAGACGTACGTCCGAAGCCGTTGCACGCCAGGTTGGCATCACGCAAATCCACGCCGAAGTAATGCCACAAGACAAAAAAGACCATGTCGCTGAACTGCAAAGACAGGGTGAACGGGTCGGTATGGTTGGTGACGGCATCAATGATGCCCCGGCGCTGGCCCTGTCTCACGTGGGTTTCGCCATCGGCACCGGCACGGATGTCGCCATTGAAAGTGCCGATATCACCTTGATGCGCGGATCTTTGCATGGTGTCGCTGATGCGATTGATATATCCAAAGCGACGATGCGCAATATCCGGCAAAACCTGTTTGGTGCGTTCATCTATAACTCGGTGGGTATACCCATCGCAGCCGGTTTGCTCTACCCACTGACCGGTATGTTACTGAACCCGATTATCGCTGGCACTGCGATGGCTTTTTCATCGGTGACGGTGGTGAGCAATGCCAATCGCTTGCGTCTGTTCCGCTTCGTGAATAATCCATAAAGATCTCGTAGTAGTGCTCAAACCTGCTGTCATCGCCCGCATCCTGCATAAGTGGCTCGGACTTGTTGTCGGACTTCAAATACTGATCTGGCTGGCCACCGGCCTTTACATGGTGGTGGTTGATATCGATTTTATCCACGGCGATCCGTTGGTGAAAAACATGCAGGATATGGTCGCAGTTCCTGGTACAGGCCTGCTCAGCATTGCCAGTTTGAGGAATCAGTATCCGGACGCAATCCAAATCGGCCTCAGACCGGTGATGGGCAGGACTTTCTACACCGTCATCACAGCAGATAAGCGTTATCTGCTTGATACCGAAACCGGTGCAATCAAATCGCCATTGAATGAAAAGACCGCCAGGGAAATAGCCAAGTATCATTTTGCCGGGGAAGCACCGGTGATCAATGTCTCGTTGATCACTTCGAACCCGCCAATGGAAATCCAAACACGGCGTCTGCCCTTGTGGCGAGTTGACTTCGATGACCGCTTTTCGACCAGCTTTTATATCGACCCCTATAACGGGTCATTGGCGACCCGGCGGCATCAATACTGGCGAATTTTCGATTTTCTGTGGATGTTGCACATCATGGATTATGACGAACGTTCAGACGCCCACAACCTGCTTCTCATCACCGCTCAATTTACCGGCCTGACTTTTGCCATCACTGGTTTGTGGTTGTTGTTTTATAGCTTTAGCGGTCGCCGAAGAAAAAACAAGAAGCTTGTCAGATGATGCGCCTGCTTAGAAAACTGCATAAATGGATCGGTCTGCTGATTGGTGTGCAGGTTCTTCTCTGGCTACTCAGCGGTCTGATGATCAGCTTGCTCGACCCGGAAAAGGTCAGCGGGAAACAGTGGACGTCCACAAGCGTGGCTGAATCTCAAACCCTTGGGCCGGTGATTTTACTGGAGCTGGCTGAGCTGCCCGCCGGTCTGTTAGAGGATGCACTTGGTATCGATTTGACATACCGGCATGGCAAGCCGGTTTACCTGGTCAAACGTGCCGATGGTGAAACCCTGGTTGACGCCACAGATGGTTCCATCGTCGTGTTCGATAAGACCGGGGCTGAGCATGTGGCGCGAAAAGATTTCAGCGGCGATGGCAAAATTGTCTCCATCGAACGCGGCATGGCACCGGAAAGGGAAACCCGTGACAGTCAAGGGGCCTATTGGAGAGTCAACTTTTCAGACCGGTTAAACACGGCTATTTATATCTCTGCATCAACCGGAGAAATACTTGAAAGACGAAACAGTTTTTGGCGTGTTCGGGATTTTTTCTGGATGCTTCACATCATGGATTACCCCGGTCGGGAGAACTTTAATAACCCCTTGGTTATTACCGTTGCATTTATTGCGATCTGGCTTGGAATCAGTGGTTTTATATTATTGTTTGGCAGTTTCAGCCGGTCTGACTTCTTCTTTCTGAATATACTTGGAAATAAAACTGATATCGTCATCACCCTGATCGACCCCGGGCTCAGTACCCCCCACCAGGTCAGGCTCAGAAAGGGCAGCAATCTTTTCCTCTCGCTTGCAACTCACGACGTCAGCCTGGCCTCCGTTTGCGGTGGGGGAGGCGAATGCGGCAAATGCAGGGTACGGTTTGAAACTGTCGATTTGTCGGAGCCCAATGATATTGAGCTCGGCCTGATACCCAAACGCTTGCGTGAACAGGGCTACAGGCTGGCCTGCCAACAGAAAGCGGAAAAGGACATGACTCTGCATTTACCCGAAGGCACGCTGCTACCCGGTCAGTAATTCACGCTACAAAGATGGAGAACACCGGTTCATTGACCTAAATCATTCCTCTTTCCCGCCCAATGTGTTGAACTGATTATGACGCTCCAGATGATTTGCGTCGCAAACCAGTTGACCCTAAACAGGGTGCAACAGAGCGTCTGTAGATGGAGTAACGGAAATGAACAGAAAAGCCCTCCAATTCATAGTCGCAATCGCATTACTGGCAGGTACGGGTATTGCGGTTGCATGCACATACAAACAGGGTGAGACTGAGTTTTTGGACTATGCAATTTGCCGCTATGGTGAGGAAAATATTGAAGTTGTTGCCTTACCTGAAGATGCCGTTTGGGAACAATGCATCTATTTTATCGAGATGTTTCGGCCACCAAAACTGCTGGCAGTAACCAAGGATAAAGAAGGTAAAGAGGTGTGCAGTATCAATAACCGTAAACAAATCGGAAACCCCTGCTACCTCACAAAACAACGCTGCGATGACGCATATGAGTTCAAAGACAGCTAGCAATACAAACCCGGCACAAAACCCATAAAAAAACCGGCCCTGGAACACTCTCCAGGGCCGGCTACTTTCTAGTCAGAATTACAACGGTATGATCGATCCGCTATTTTTTCAGCGCATCCCGTATTTCTGTCAATAATACTTCTTCAGCCGAAGGCTTCGGTGGCGCGGCAGGTGCTTCTTCTTCCTTTTTCTTCATATTGTTCATCGCCTTGATGACCATGAATATGGCGAATGCGATGATCAGGAAGTCCACGACGGTCTGAATGAACGAACCGTAGTTGAGTGTTACTGCTGCAACGTCCCCGGACGCTTCTTGCAGTACCACTGCCAGATCACCGAAACTGACACCACCCATCATCATACCGATTGGAGGCATCAGGACATCGCTCACAAACGATGAAACAATCTTGCCGAAGGCACCACCGATAACGATACCAACAGCCATATCAATAACATTGCCACGCATTGCAAAGTCTTTAAACTCAGACATCATGCTCATATTTTTCTCTCCCATTAGATATTAAACTGACTTATCCGGCACAAAAAAGGCCGCGACTTCATTATCGTAGCGCACAATATATCTGATTGGCACAAAACTAACTGTTGCAGAGTGTTAAAACAACTTAAGTACCAACCAGCGAATTCAGTTATTGACGGGAACTGTTCCGGTCTCATGGCAACGCCTCTGCTATAGTGCACCCCGTCCTGGTGCTGGACTCGTGGTTCATACTTGATTTTTTTGATACGGTTGTTGGTAATCTCATGCTGGAAATCTTACAGACCTGGTTACAGGGTAATGGCCTTGGTGAAGACCTCACGTTCTATTTAGCACGCGGTATAATCGCATTAGCGGTGGTGATTTTGAGCATTACCGCAGACTTCGTTGCCAAACGCTATATTCTGTCTGCACTCAGCTACATCATCGCCAAATCCAGGTCCAAATGGGATGACGCCATATTGCAACAGGGAGCGCTGAACCAGCTAGCTCACCTGGTTCCGGCGATAGTTATCTATATGCTTGCCCCGTTCGCGCTGGAAGGCATGGATACGACGATAGCTTTCATCAGGAGTGCCACTCAGATCTATATGGTCATCATCCTGATGCTGGTGTTGGATTCGATACTCAACACCGTGGAAGTAATCTACAGCAGTTTCCGCGTGTCCAAAGAGATTCCAATCAAGGGTTTTATCCAGATCACCAAAATCGCAGTATATTTCCTGTCTGGCATTTTTGTTGTTTCCATTCTTCTAAGTAAAACACCTGTTTATCTTCTAAGTGGTCTCGGCGCCCTTGCCGCCGTATTAATGTTGATCTTCCGTGATGCGATTTTGGGTTTCGTGGCGGGTATCCAGTTGGCTGCGAACAGAATGGTCGCAAATGGCGATTGGATCGAAATGCCGAATTACGGCGCAGATGGAGATGTTCTGGAAGTGGCGTTGACCACGGTTAAAGTTCAAAACTGGGACAAAACGATTACGACGATCCCGACTTACGCACTGATCAGTGAATCATTCAAAAACTGGCGCGGTATGCAGGAATCCGGCGGCCGGCGTATCAAGCGCTCGGTGAATATCGACATGAACAGTATCAGCTTCTGTAACGAGGAAATGCTGGAGCGCTTTGGAAAGGTTCAGTACATCTCTGAATACATCGATAAGACGAAAGCTGAACTTGAAGAATTTAACAAAGCGACAAAGGTCGACAATGCGAGCCTTGCCAACGGCAGACGTATGACCAACGTAGGTACTTTCAGGGCCTATGTGAAGGCTTATTTGCACAACCACCCGATGATCAATGAGCAAATGACTTTTTTGGTCCGCCAATTACAGCCATCAGAAAACGGTCTGCCAATTGAGATTTACGTCTTCAGTAAAGACCAGGTCTGGGCCAATTATGAGGCCATCCAGGCAGATATTTTTGATCACATACTGGCGGTGGTTCCGGAGTTTGACCTGCGGGTTTATCAGAATCCGAGTGGCAGCGATTTCCGTGTTCTCGTCTCAGGAAACCAGTAATTCAGAAGACAGGCTAGCAGTCTGTCGGGTTTGAC
>RCNC010002278.1_pt1 | contig 12806 bp, 12 predicted proteins | sample 2041301 | NCBI WGS metagenome assembly RCNC01 (sample SAMN09708231, study PRJNA481090) | Marine sediment metagenome, whole genome shotgun sequencing project. | biome: marine sediment; feature: ocean; material: sediment; isolation source: Sewage treatment plant 13A marine sediment (STP13A) ... | reverse complement strand
GAACCGGCTCTCTGTGTGATGCTGTCTCAAGATTACCCGGACGTGTTTGGCACAGAATTATATGAAGCACAGGTAGCACTTATAGATACAAATATCTTTGGAAACCTTATCGCTCTTTTCAGGGAGCAGTTAGCTAAAGCAGAAGCGAGAGAAAGAGCGGGTACCGATCACGGAAAGTTAGTTGACAGGGCACTTTCGCAGTTGCTGGAAACGGAAAAAGGCAAACATTTCCTTGGCATTGAGAAAGCCAGGATGGTTCTTCTCAAAGGAGAGGAGTTGAGGAAAAAACTCCGTATTGAGGCCGGTATTAGAGGAATAGCACAGGGAGATTTTACTTCTTTACAGAGTGGAGAACTTCTGGAGTATCTTCCAACTGCAGTCAGGGGGATGGTGGGTGCCACTGATGGCCTCAATATTGAGGCTTTCCTTCAAAAATTGATTAACCAGATTCATACCAGCGAGACTGACTCTCAATCTCAACTCTTGAAAATGCTAGCCTCTGTTACCGAAAATTTCATTCTAGATCGTCACTGGTATTACGTGGATAACCAGTATGTCAGCACTTATGTGCCGATTTATGCTGGGGTTCGGGATATCTCACCCTATTACAAAACCTATGATCTAAATCAGAATATTGGAACAAAAACAAATGCTATACTTTACTCACTAACAGGACAAATTCTTGGCAATGCCTTATTAAAAAATGGGTGGTGATTATTAAATTCCAAGAAAATATACAATAATGAATATCATTGATAGCCTTGAATGGCGATATGCCTGTAAAAAATTCGATAAAAATAGAAAGCTAAATGAGGAACAAGTTGGCGCTTTAAAAAAAGCATTTAATTTATCCGCTACTTCTTACGGTCTGCAACCCTTAAAAATGCTCATTGTAAAGCATGATGAGATTAAAGAAAAACTTTCCCCCCTCACCTACTTTCAACAGCAAGTTATTAGTTGCTCACATGTTTTGATCCTCTGTATTGATACGGCTTTTGGAGAGAAAGATGTTGAGGCCTATTTTAATCTGGAAAAAAGTATAAGAGGCGTCTCAGAAGATATTGTCGGTAAATTCAGACAACAATTAAAATTAATTTATAATAAAAAAAATAGAAAAGAAATTGATACTTCTAGCATATATCAGGCTTATATTGCCCTTGGAACCCTGATGACGGTTTGTGCTGACCAGCAAATTGATTCCTGCCCTATGGAAGGTTTTGATTCTCAAAAAGTCGATGAAGTTTTAGATTTAAAAAATAAAAATTTAAAATCGATTTTACTTCTACCCGTAGGATACAGGGCCGAAGATGATATCATGCGCAATATGAAAAAAGTTCGCAAGCCTTTGAAACAGGTAATCATTGAACTGGATTAAAATAAATTACATTATACTAAAAACTTGCAAATACCTAATATACAATGAAAAATTCTGTTGTCAGAAATCTTGAACCAAAAATTCTTTGGAATCATTTCGCCGAAATTAATGCTATTCCCAGAGCTTCTAAAAAAGAGGAAGCAATTGTTGCCTATATGGTTGCCTTTGGAAAGGGATTGGGCCTGGAAACCATTGTTGATCCTGTGGGTAACGTGATTATCAGAAAACCGGCTACTCCAGGTATGAAGAATAGAAAATCAGTTGTCCTTCAATCGCATTTGGACATGGTTCACCAAAAAAATGCCGATACAAATTTCAATTTTGAAACCGAAGGAATTAGAATGATGGTAGATGGGGATTGGGTAAAAGCCGATGGAACTACCTTGGGTGCCGATAATGGCTTAGGTGTTGCCGCCATCATGAGTGTGCTGTCCAGTGACCAAATTGTGCACCCGGAACTTGAAGCCCTGTTTACCATTGATGAAGAAACCGGAATGACTGGAGCACAGGGCCTGCAAGCCGGGTACCTTCACGGAGAAATATTGCTCAATCTGGATACAGAGGAAGATGATGAAATTGACATAGGATGTGCCGGAGGTGTTGACGTTACAGCAATAAAAACCTATACTCCTCAAGCCTTGGATAAAGGAGTTAAGGCTTATGAAATTTCAGTAAAAGGCTTGCAGGGAGGACATTCGGGTATGGATATCCACAAGGGTTTTGCCAATGCCAATAAGCTCATGAATCAAATCCTTCAAAGCCTTCAAACGAATGTTAAAATTTCATCGGTTGATGGTGGTAGTCTTAGAAATGCTATTCCAAGGGAAAGCAGATCCGTCATAGTTTGTGAGGAAGCCAAGGTGGAAAATGTATTCAATATAGCTGATACGATTTTTAAAAAAATAAAAGAGGAATTTAAAACCCTAGAACCAAATCTCCATTGCTCCATCGAACCCACAGAAAATCCAGCAAACACCATGTCTGTGGATAATCAGAAAAGCCTGATTAATGCGCTTGAAGGATCCATTAACGGAGTGTTTAAAATGAGTGATGAAATGGAGGATCTTGTGGAAGCTTCCAATAATATTGCCAGAGTCATAGTTGAAAATGGATCAATCTCAGTAGCCTGTTTAACAAGGTCTTCGGTTGAAGAAAGTAAAAATCAGGTAGCAAATTCCTTAAAAAATGTATTTGAAAACGAAGGCTTTAAGGTTGAGTTTTCTGGAGCCTACCCTGGATGGAGCCCTAACCGGAATTCAGCAATCTTAAAAACTTTGGAACGGCTTTATACAAACTTATTCCAAAATAAACCTGCTGTTGTTGCCTGCCATGCAGGATTGGAATGCGGTATTCTTGGAACACATTACCCTGAAATGGACATGATCTCATTTGGCCCAACCATTAGAGGTGCTCATTCGCCCGATGAAAGAGCAAGTATTTCTTCAACAAAAAGATTTTGGTTTTTTTTACAAGAAATATTAAAAAATATACCTTTGAAAAACTAAGCTCAATTAATCTACCACTGAATCTCGGGTTTACCCAAACTTCTTAGGTATTCATTGGTTTGACTAAAATGCTTATTACCGAACCAATAGCCTCTGTTTGCGCTTAAAGGAGAAGGATGTCCACTTGTGAGTACCAGGTGTTTCTTATGGTCTATACTATTCCCCTTCTTTTTGGCAAATCCACCCCAAAGCAGAAAAACGAGATGCTCGTTTCTATCTGATAGTATTTTGATCACAGCATCCGTAAATGTTTCCCACCCTTGCTTTTGATGTGATCCTGCCTCTGATGAACGTACTGTGAGCGTTGCGTTTATAAGTAAAACCCCTTGATCTGCCCAGGAAGTTAAATCACCACTCTGGGGATAAGCTTTTCCTGTATCTTTTTCCAGCTCTTTAAAAATATTCATCAAAGAAGGTGGATGTGCGATTCCGTCATGAACTGAAAAACAAAGTCCGTTAGCCTGATCTTTACCATGATAGGGGTCTTGTCCGAGGATAACAACTTTTATCTTATCAAGCTCACAATGATTAAAAGCAGCAAAAATCTCATCACCTTTTGGATAGCAGGTGTGTGACGTATATTCATCTTTCACAAAATCTACCAACTTCTGAAAATAAACCTTTTCAAACTCTTCTTGTAATTCAGTTCTCCAGCTATTTGAAATTTGTACATTCATAGGATAAATTTGCATATTTTTGTCATGACAAATTTAAGGCTTTGACAAACAAAATCACAGAAAAAACACTTAACGATCTTGAGTTTTCTACAATTCTGGAAACCATTGAAGCATATTGCATTTCGGATTTGGGCAGGCAGGAAGTTAAAAAAATAAGACCATTTCACAGGTCACTTGAACTAAAATCGGAATTGAACCAGGTGAATGAATACCTTTCATCCTACGTGAATGAAAACAGGATTCCAAACCATTATTTTGATGAAATTACCAAGGAGATCTATTTACTTGGCGTTGAAGACAGTTTTTTAGACGGAGAAGCTTTTATCAAGATCGCTTCAATATCAGAGAATGTCAATGTTTTGTTGTCGTTTTTTAAAAAATTTGAAAGTTATTATCCTACCCTTTTTGCTCAGTCTGAACATATAGAAATTAACAAGCAAATTAATGCCAATATCAACGCCATCATTTCGCCATTTGGCGAAATCATTGACAAAGCATCGCCTGTTTTGTTTGCTATTCGCAAGGATCTTAATAAAATTAGAGGGCAACTCGGAAGTAGCTTTAACAAGGCCCTGGCTCATTATGCAGGTCTGGGCTATTTAGATGAAATTAGAGAATCAGTAGCTGATAATCAACGTGTTTTGGCAGTTCAAGCCATGCATAGAAAAAAAGTGAACGGGGCCATACTTGGCAACTCTAAAACCGGCAGCATTGTTTATATCGCTCCTGAAACTACGCTGCAACTATCACGGGACCTTCAGAATATTAAATACGAAGAACAGGAAGAAATTGTCAAGATCCTGAAAAAATTAACAAATATCATTCGCCCCTATGCCCTGCTATTCAAGACTTACCAGGCCTATTTAAGTCATCTCGACGGCGTTGGAGCAAAGGCCAAATACGCGCAAAACATCAATGCTTGCCTGCCAAAGATCGTCAACGAAAAAAAAATATTTTTAAAAAATGCTTACCACCCCATTCTATGGATGGAAAACAATAGTAAAGGGCTACGCATCATTCCTCAAACGCTTGAACTCAATAAGGAACAACAGATTGTTGTTATTTCAGGGCCAAATGCCGGTGGAAAAAGTATCACTCTTAAAACCATTGGCCTGCTCCAGGTAATGGTGCAAAGTGGAATTCTTATTCCTGTTCATGAAAAGAGCGAAGTCAGTATTTTTGATAATATACTGACTGACATAGGAGACAATCAATCAATTGAAAATCATTTAAGCACTTATAGTTATCGTCTTAAGAATATGAGAAATTTCTTAAACCGATGCAATGCAAGCACCTTATTCCTGATCGATGAATTTGGTACAGGTAGCGATCCCGAACTTGGCGGGGCACTTGCCGAAGTATTTCTAGAGGAGTTTTATGAAAAAGGTGCTTTTGGAATTATTACCACGCATTATTCTAACTTAAAGGTATTGGCCAGTGAACTTGAGAACGTGACAAATGCCAATATGCAATTTGATCAGCGTTCGCTTGAACCTTTATTTCAATTGCATACCGGTCAGGCGGGAAGCTCCTTTACTTTTGAAGTTGCACAGAAAAATGGTATCCCATTTCGTTTGATTAACCGAGCAAAGAAAAAAGTTGAAAGAGAGAAGATCAGGCTGGACAAGACCATAGCCAAACTACAAAAAGAAAGAAATGTGTTGCAAGGAAAAGCGGATGGGCTTGCCAAGGAACAATTGGTCGCTAAAGAAGGATCAGCAAAATTAGTAGAGCAACAAAAAAAGATACAAGACAAAATTCAAAGTTTCCAGGACCTTTATGATAATAACCAGAAAATGTTGTCATTTGGAAGAAAGGCTAACGAACTTATGAATAAATTCTTTCAGAAAAAAAACAAAAAAGAACTTAAGGATGAATTCCTGAAATGGGCCATGGTTCAGGAGGCTAAATACGAAAAGTTGAAAAAAGATAAACTGGATACTGAACTCAAAAAGAAGAATGATCAGAAAGAAGCACCTTTATCCAAAAGAGAAAGAACAAAAATTAATAAAGAACTGAGAACTCAGGAAAGATTAAAAGCCGAATTACTTAAAAAAATAGAAAAAGAAGTAATTCCTGAAGTTGTAAAAATCAGAATCAAAAAGCAAAAGATCGATCGAGAAAAAGCCATTGTGATTGAAGGATATCAATTCCAGATCCACGACACGGTTCGACTAAAAGATGGCAATGCCAAAGGTACCATTGATAAATTAGAGAAAAACATGGCAACCATCAATTACGGGTTGTTCACCGCTAAAACCGATGTAGACCAATTAGAATTGGTCAGAAAAGCAAAAAAGTAAATAGTTTTATTCTTCAGTATATCTTTCCATTTCGCGATCATAAAAAATACTTGCTTCTTCAATAAGACCAGCAATTTCAACTGCGATTTCTGATTCATCTCCCCTTAATTCATCAAACCATTCAACATCATCATTTAACAAATTAATGATAAAGTGTGGGTACTCAGTATGAACAATAAAGATATCTTCGGGATGATCGGTATTGTCTCCTAATAAAAACTTTGGTACTGTCATTGCGCTATTTTTCTGTTGCCTCTCCCCCATGGGATCCGTAAAAAAAGACCCAGGTAGAGAAATCGCTGGTAAAATTAATAAAACGATGTTCAATTCCGGCAGGAACGAATAAAAAATCTCCTGCCTTAAAATCGACGGTGCTCTTTCCATTTAAAAACTTCCCGGAACCCGAGATCACCACATAGATTTCGTCTCTGTCATGAGGTGTTTGCTGATCAGTCAATTCAGGCTTGTATACCTCAACTGACAAACTACCATGCTGGAATAATTCTATAAACTCTTTTGGTGAATTTTCAAGATTTACCAAAGCTTCTGATGGTTGAATATGCATCTTTACACTAAATAAACGGATCATTCAAAGTTAATCATTTTACAGGGATATCCAATTTGACAAAAAAAGGTATTTTAGCAACTTAATCTATTCAAACGATGAGTCAAAGAACAGTTTTTTCAATGCTTAATAAGGCCGTCACCAAGTATGCTAATGATCCTTATTTGAGTTCAAAAGATGACAAGGGATGGGTCAGGACTTCCTTTCGTGAAGCTAGGTTGAAATCGAGACAACTTGCTGCTGCTTTTTTGGAACTGGGTCTTATTAAAGATAGTAAAGTAGCCATACTGTCTGAAGCGAAAAGCGACTGGATCATAGCAGAATTCGCAGTCTTATACGGAGGTGGAATTTCAGTACCACTGTCGATCAAATTACTTCCGGAAGAAGCACCATTCAGGGTTAATCATTCAGATGCCAGCTTTTTTGTTATCTCCGAAAACACCTTGGAAAAAGTGATCAGTCAATGGGATAAATATGAAAATGGTTCCTTGCGTTTGATTATACTTGACAGGCCTTCCGAAAAGATCAGTAAGCAATGTACTCAATACGGTTTTAATGAAAACGACCTACTTTTTGTAGATGATTTATATGCTCTGGGAAAGAAAAATTTACAAGATCATGAGGAAAGACTTGTAGAGATAGAAAATACTACCAAGGAAGATCAGGTGGTGACCATCTCCTACACCTCGGGAACCACGGGCAACCCAAAAGGTATTATGTTGACGCATTCAAATTATTATTCCAACAGTCATGCTGCCGTTGCTACCTTTCAGATCAAAGAAAAAATATCAACGCTCCTTATTCTGCCAACCGATCATTCCTTTGCACATACAGTAGGTATCTATACGGCTTTGGTAAAGGGACTTTCGCTCTATTTTGTGGATGCTCGGGGAGGAAGTGTAAATGCCTTAAAAAACATACCTAAGAACCTGGTTGAAGCCAAATCCAATTTCCTTTTGACCGTACCCGCTTTAACCAGTAATTTTATTCAAAAGTTTAAAGATGGAATAAAAGCGAAAGGGGGACTTGTTGAAGGCATTTTCAACAGAGGAATTGAGGCCGCTATAAAAAGAAACGGTGATGGGTTTTCAAGACCAGGATGGGCTATACAGGCCGGTACTTATTTGAATATGCTGCTAGCCGAAAAACTAATCTTTCGTAAACTTAGATTGATCTTCGGACCAAAAATTGAATTTTTTGTAGGCGGGGGCGCTTTGCTGGATATCAAGCAACAACAATTCTATAAAGCAATAGGGATTCCTATCTATCAGGGATATGGTTTGACAGAAGCCACTCCTATTATCTCCACCAATACCCCTTTTGCTCATAAAATGGGTACTTCAGGCAAAGTCCTTAAGGGCATCACTTGTAAGATTTGCGATGAAAACGGAAAGGAACTGGCACAGGGAGAAAAGGGCGAAATAGTCATTCAGGGAGACAATGTGATGAAGGGCTATTATAAAAACGAAACTGCAACCTCAGAAACCATAAAAGATGGCTGGCTGTTTACAGGGGATCTGGGTTATATGGATAAGGATGATTTTTTGGTTGTAGTGGGTAGAGAAAAAGCCTTACTCATCTCTGAAGATGGAGAAAAATACTCTCCTGAAGAAATAGAAGAAGCCATTGTAAACTCTTCTGCCTGCATCCATCAGATCATGATCTACAATGACCACCAAAAATATACGACAGCCCTCATTACTTTAACTAAAAAGGACGTGGAAGAAATGGTTAAAAAAGAAGGTATTAAGACTTATGAAGGGCTAAACAAGCATCTTAAAAACGAAGTGCTGTTATTTTCAAAACAAAAAGAATTCAAAGACAAGTTTCCTGGCAAATGGATCCCTACGAATTTCCAGATTGTGACCGAAGAGTTTTCTGAAGATAATCAAATGATCAATTCAACTTTAAAAATGGTTCGTCATAAAATAACGAAAACCTATCAAAACAGGCTTGATCTAATGTACGGTTCTGGAGCACAGGAAAAAGCCTTAGAAGAAAATACAAAAGTTCTTGAAAGCATGTTTTCATTGTTGTAAAAAACATCATATGCCAGAAATAATAAGAATCAACCTGGAAGATCCACTCTATCAAAAGGAGCGTGAACTTAGAAATAAAATTCTTTTAAGGCCAATCGGAATCCCGGATTTTGGGTGGGAAATGAATGATGCAAAATCATGGCATTTTGTGGCTATGGAACAATCGGAACTCATTGGCTGTGTGCTGCTAGTTCCATTAGATAAGTCGTTTTTTAAAGCTCAATTGATTCAAATGGCTGTTGCTATCTCCTGGCAAGGAAAAGGAGCGGGCAGGCTACTTGTCAAATCTTTAATTGCCTTTGCAGGATCAAAAGGAATCAAGCAGATTGAGATCCATTCCAGAACCGAAGTGACCTCGTTTTATGAACAACTAGGATTTCAAGTATATGGAGAGGAATTTGAAGAGGTCGGCATAAAACACCGGTTATTGTACCTAAAGATATGATGGTTTAAAACCAATCATTTTATTTTTCTTCCCCTTTAGATGCATTGACTGAACTAAACTTAAAAAAGAGCCATAAATTGAGCAAAATCAATGAAAAGGCATATCCGCTATCTTCTATAGGAATCGTACCTATTCTTATCCCTAAATTCTCTGCATCATTATACCATACCACATTCCCTTCTATTCCTGTTCCTGTAAGTATGCCATTCACTATAAAAAAGGGAATAAGCATAAACAAGAAGGTGAGGTAAAAGCTCTTCAGCAAATCAGGGTTAAACTTTTTCACCAAAACAAGAGTTATGATCGCAAAGATCATATCAACTGCTGTATAAGCTTTGTCAAAATTAAAAACCAATACCAAAACAAAGATCACAAATAATCCAATAGTAATCCAATTGCTTATTTTTTCAGACAAGGACAATTTAGGGTTAATCTCTAAGATTGATAAGTGAGTAAAAACACAGGCATAGGGAATGCAAATAAAAAACAGCCATTCCTCAATGGGCAAATGCAGCAGATATAAACCTGAAAGATAGGTGTCATTAAAACCCCAATAACCTTGTACGGTAAAATACACATCCCAAATAATAAAAGGGACCAATGTGATCAAGAGCGCAAGAAACAAAGACTTCCAACGCTTGTACAGTCTTATTCTAGGATGAAATGAAACCAGCAATGGTACTGAAATAGAAAGAAGATTTAGCCAAAGGTAAAGCGACATCATTTAATATTTTCCTTGGTAATACTTCATCGGGACCCATAACATACCAAAACATTCTCCATCCTGTTTACCAAGATGTTTGTGATGTATTTTATGAGCTCTTCTTAAAGCTAAAAGATATGGATTCTTGGTTCTTCTCCAGATCTTGATGCGTTGATGAATAAATAGATCGTGGATGACAAAATATATAGCTCCATAAATAAATACACCTATCCCTACACCCAGGCTGATTTGCCAACCAAAAATAGACCACAAAGAAAAGGCTGTGATGGATATAATTGCAAAAAAGACGAAAAAAGAATCATTACGTTCTAAAAATGAATCATGGTTATCCCGAACATGATGGTCTTCATGTAGATTCCAAAAAAGCCCATGCATCACATATTTATGCATTCCCCAGGCAACTCCTTCCATTAAAACGGTAGTAATCAAAATAGTAATAAACAACATCATTTTCTCAATTTTTTATCAGCTCTGTTCCACTACGTCAATCAGCAGTAAAACATCTTTTAATTCTTTTTTCTTGGCCACACTTACCAAATTTTTGATCATCGCATTCTTATAGGTTAAGTCAATTGGTGACTTCGCCAAAGTTGCATCCAGATAGGCCACATCTTCCTCAATATTTTCATCATAATTAAGAATTGTAGGCACGTTCAATTGCAACAACAACCGCAAATAAACATTTTCAACATCCTTTTTTGAAAGAATCAATTCCTCTAAGTTTTTTTTGCCTTCGTTGAAATATTTCAATTTCGACATTGGAGAGAACACATAATTAGCCATCATACAAGTAGCTGCAGCCTGATATGCTTTGATCATTAGTAACTCATTCTTAGAAGCACCTTCATTTTGAAAGGTCAGTATTTTTTCAATATCTTCTTCGCTATTGATTTCTTGAAATTCTGATCTAATCATTTCTAAAGCCTTATTTTCTTGCGCCGCCTGAGGTATCAAAGTTACAAACATTAGACCTAATATGACCCATTCTCTTATCAAAGTAAATTCAACTTATAATTTACAAACGATTTGGTCAACAGGAACATTTTCATTGGATTACTGATTCGAATCCTTTTCTCCCTTATTTCACTTGCTTCAGTAACTGTTAATTTTCTCAATAATTTTCTGTAGTATATAAATGCAGTATACACTCCAAACTTAGCCTCAATAGGTAATTGAACAATACCAGCATAGGCTTCCTCAAAATCTTGGTTGATCTCTGCTATAATTTGTTCTTTAGCTACACCATCGATAATGCCACCTTGAATATGAGGAAAATAAGAGCGATGCAGGTGTTCAGTATCGTCTTTCAGATCTCTCAGAAAATTCACTTTTTGGAAGGCGCTTCCCAATTTCATCGCCGGTGACTTCAATTCATCATACCGTTTTTGATCGCCTTGAACGAAAACCTTTAGACACATTAATCCTACCACATCAGCTGATCCGTATATATAGTCTTCATACTCCTTTATACTTTGGTATTCATTTTTATACAAATCTGCTCGCATGCTCTTCATAAAATGGTCAATCAATGCCGCATCTATATCATGCTTATTCACCACTTCCTGGAATGAATTTAAAATAGGATTCAGACTAATCCCTCTATCAATCGACTTATAAAGGTCCTTTTCAAACTCATCGAGTAAAACTTTCTTATCAAAATCATGAAAAGTATCTACAATTTCATCAGCAAACCTCACAAAACCATAAATAGCATAAATATCATTTTGAATTTTAGGAGATAACATTTTAACCGCAAGGGAAAAGGAAGTACTATACATGCTGGTCACTTTGTGCGAGCATTGATAAGATAGCTTGTCGAATAATTCTTTCATGTTAATTGTCTTTAGTTAATAGATCTGAAACCAGTTTACCTGAGATCAGAGCGGGTGGAACACCGGGTCCAGGAACCGTTAGTTGCCCCGTAAAATATAAGTTTTTAATTTTTTTACTTTTTAGTTTAGGCCTTAAAAAGGCAGTTTGCATCAAGGTATTTGCCATTCCATAAGCATTTCCCTTAAAAGAATTGTAATCATCCTTAAAATCTTGAACACAATAGGACTCTTTGAATAAAATGGATGACCTGATGTCTTGGCTTGTCAATTTTTCTAGCCGATTGATGATGATATCAAAATATTTCTCTCTCAATGCCGCTGTATCTTCAAGATCTGGGGCTAAAGGTATTAAAAAAATAGCTGCCTCTTTACCCTCAGGTGCAACACTGCTGTCTGTGATACTTGGAAAACTCGCATAGAACAGTGGTTTTTCAGGCCAACTTGGATCATCGTAAATAGCTTTAGCATGATCGTCGAAGGAAACGTCAAAAAACAAAGTGTGGTGCAATAATTGTTCCACTTTTTTATCCAACCCTACATAGAACAAGAGTGAGGATGGTGCCATCACTTTTTTGTTCCAATAAGCTTCACTATAGACCCGATCTTGTTTGATCAACAAAGTTTCAGTGTGGGCATAGTCAGCTCCAGAAACAAGCAACTCAACAGGTTGCTCCACTTCGTTGATAACAATACTGCGAACCTTTTTATCTTTAGTTGTTGTAATTTTTGAAACTACAGAATTTGTATGAAACACAACTCCCATTTCTTCTGCTAAACGAATCATTCCATCCACTACTGACTTCATACCACCGGAAGGATACCATGTACCCAAACTGAGATCTGCATAATTCATAAAACTATAAAAAGCGGGTGTCATAGAAGGTTTAGCACCTAAAAATAATACCGGAAACTCAATGATCTGTCTTAATCTAGGGCTTTTGAACTTCCTTTTAGCCACATCATGAATCGTACTTATAAACTGCGGCACTTCAAGCACAGTGTCTTTTGACACCAACTCAAATGGGCTCAAACCAGGTTTGTATACCAGGTCCTTAATAGCTACGTCATAATTCTTTTCAGCTTTTTTCAAAAAGCTGGTCAAAGCATTTGCGGCATTTGGTTCAACTTTCTCGAAGGTTTCTTTAATTTCATCCAAGTCTGATGAAATATCCATAAAATCCTGCTCTCCAAAATACACCCGGTAGGCAGGTCCTAACCGCTCTAACTGATAATAATTAGCAGGTTTTTTATTAAAATCAGCAAAAAACCGTTCAAAAACATCAGGCATCCAATACCAGGTTGGCCCCATATCAAATTTAAATCCATCTCGAACAAATTGCC
>RCNC010002277.1_pt1 | contig 12807 bp, 8 predicted proteins | sample 2041301 | NCBI WGS metagenome assembly RCNC01 (sample SAMN09708231, study PRJNA481090) | Marine sediment metagenome, whole genome shotgun sequencing project. | biome: marine sediment; feature: ocean; material: sediment; isolation source: Sewage treatment plant 13A marine sediment (STP13A) ... | reverse complement strand
ACGGGCTGGCCATGGAGCGCCTCCTCTCTGCATCCGGTCCCACAGCCGGCAAGGTACAACGTCCATCCGATGGCCGAGAACACGGCTTGGGCGGCCTCGTTCAGGCTCACGAAATCCGGGGTTCCGACATTGACCGCAGAGCCGTCCCGCACGTGCTTGCCGGCTAGGAGCAGGCCCCGGACCACGTCGTCCACATAGGTGAAGTTTCGGCACTGCTCTCCGTCACCCCAGATCTCGAAAGGGGACTGTTGGACGAAGGCCCGGGCGACGAGGGCGATCAGCGCGTGGCTCTCGTTCTCCCGCGGTCCGTATGCGGTAAAGATGCGGGCTGATGCGGCCTGGATCCCGAACTGCCTGTGGAAGGCATTCAGGGAAAGCTCGCCCATCAGTTTGGCCCAGCCATACTCCTCGTCAGCGAACGCTCCGCCTCGCTCCGCGAACGACACCATGTCTTCCCGGAGAGGCGTCTTGGTCTGCTGAACGTGAGTGGGGTAGACGCAGGCCGAACTGGCGTACACGATCTGCTCAGCCCCCGTCCGAACTGCCGCCTCGAACACCAGGTTATCCAGCGCCATGTTCGTGGCACAGCTCGCCGGGTGCGAAGCGATGTACCCGCGCCCCCCGTGACGAGCACGTGTTGGTCCGTATACCGGCTCATAGTCTCCCCTGGTGGGGCTCAGATGGTTGGTTGGAATCCTGGGGGATGAGATCCAGCGCCCCCTCCTGAAATGTGTGGGACGGAAGTGGGACTGGGCAAGGAAAGAACATGGGATGGGCGTGTTTCTTGCGGATTACCTGGCACTGACCTGTCGTCCCATTACTCGCCAGCCAACAACTCCAACAACGCCGAACACCCACCGCTGCGGATAAACTCGGCGTGGTCGTGTACGTTCGCAAAGGTCCTGCCCACGATCTCCGAGCACTCGAACTTGAAGTCGGTGTGCTGCATGAACCGGTCGATGAGTTCCTGGGACCGGGGGTCCTTGAATTCGAACCCGCCCCCTTCCTCCTTGCCGACCCTCATTCCCAAAATCCAGATGGCGGCACCCAGGGCCCCACAGGCCCCACCGCACAGTCCGATGCCGCCGGCAAACCCTGACGCCATCACCGCGTGCATGTCCGATTCGCCCATCTTCCGTGCCAATAGGGAGGCGCAGCTCACGGGCTGAGAGGGTGCGTCCTTGGGTTCCTCGGAGAGGGCCGTGTTGATCTCATCGTAGGCCAACGGTGCATACCATGCGGCCATGCGGAAGCAGCCGATGGTTCCGCCCTTGATGAGGAAGTAGTTGATCTGCTCCCAGGCGGATGAGGACTTGTCGAGTTCGGTGATTTCGAGGCAGTTGATCTCATCGTGGCGGGTTCGAAAGGCCTCCACAACTCTTTGGGCGGCACCGGAAGGTGCGTCCTTCATGCAGTCCCCATGGTTCGAGTGGATGCCTGTTCCCGCCCTACTCCTTTAGCAGCAGGGGAATCCGAGCCGCCAGCCCCTCCATCTGCTCAGCTCGCTGCAGGGCCCACCGAGGGAGGGAGGCCCGGGTGAAGGCGAGGGTACCCACGCCCACAGCTCCGAACATCACGGCCGGGAAAAGAGCCCTGAAACTGGCCCCTCCCCCAAAAGCATCCATTGCCATCATCACCGACATGAACATAAAAGCTCCGCTCATTGCCATCCGGGGCACGACGTTCCCCTTGTGCGTGCGCATACGGACCCGATAACGGTCCCCGTCGGGTTCGACGTGAATCTGGAGATTGCCGTTGTGCCAGGAACGGAGGTTCCCCTGGGTGGTGACCTTTCCCACGGCGTCGAAGGTATCCCGGAGATCCACCACCAGGCGGGTCCACTCATCGTCGGTGAGAGGCCGATCAATGGACACGATGCGCGACACGGAGCGGGGGGTACCGAGGAAGGTCTTGGTCGTAGAAACCAGACTCCGGCTGGCCATGGCCTGTGCGGCATCGGAGATACGAACCGGGGCAATGCCTACCTCGGAGCCGATCTCCTGAATCTCTTCAAGGGTCAGCCCCTGCCCAGACCCCGTCGTGGCTGGTTGAATCGCACCCTCATTCGTGGTGGCTCGTTCAAGGATCTCCGCAATTTCGTCTTCGTCGTAGCGCCTAGTGTCGCTCATTGGCCAATCGTGTGGTTTTGATGGACGCATGGGTGATGGCGAGGGAACGCCCGATGCGCTCCCCCATCCCTCAGGCCGAAGATAGTACCTCGCTGTTGGCGGCAGGGTCCGCCCTCTGGGCCATAGCCCCCATCATTCCCGAGTCCTGGAGGATGACAGCGAGGTCTCTGGGGGCCCCTAGCCTTGGAGCAAAAGGACCAGCGCGACGGAGTTTGCGGCGACTAAACTCCACCCCACCCTCTTCAGGTGCTTCGGATGGACCCTGAAAAGGGAGAGGACGAAGGTCGCCAGCGCCGGGAGAAGAAGGGCCGCCGCTGGACCCGCCAGTTCTGGGCGCCCTCCCTGACCTGAAGCCAGGAACCCCGCCCCCCCCACCACCCCACAACTGGCGAGTTGGGGAATCCATCGGGTCCACCCGATTGACCCCCCGGCCTTGTGCCTAGCCTTGACGGCCCGGACCTCCAGGGTCGCCAGGCCGAAAGACAGCCACCAGACGGCGGCGGCCAAGGCTGCCCGGATCGGGTCCACTCCGGATGCCGCGGCCATTGGCAGAAGGAGGGTGGCAAACGCTGTGATGACCAGGAACTCTCCGAGGAGGGTCTTCTGGCGATTCATCAACACCAGGGGGAGAAGGAGGAGGGTGGCGACAGATGGGAGCAGCACCGAAGGCCAGATCTCCGGCCATCCCGTTGCCAGGCCGAGCGCCCCCAGGAGGCCGCCGACCACCAAAAGCCAGCTTCCTCTTACTCTGGCCCGGGCACCTTCATGGTTCTTCAGCCGCACCCCCCGGGCCCCCAGAAGAACGGCCGCAGCCTCGTTGGCCAGGAATAAAGCCACCCCCGCCGCCCCAAGGGTGACGGTGGAGAGGGAGGGCACAGCCATGGCCAGCCCCGTCGCCAGTGGGAAGGCCAACTGGGCGTAGGCGCCGTGTTCTTTGGGGAGGAGAGAGGGTGTTGATTGCATTTCCAAGGCTACATCAAAGGGATTTCAATTCAAGGACTCCCTACCGTCCCGAAACGCCATTCCGTGGCCCACCGACCTAGCTGAAACTCCCAGTACCCGTGAGCCATCTTCTTGAATGTATGTACGTATGTGCATATCTTATGATCGAATTCCGATGGGACCCCCAAAAGGCCAGGCCACGCGCTTCGAACGGAAGCAATACCAGGACTCCCTATGATGAGACAGTACAACTTCAGTGGAGGCAAAAGGGGGGCTGTCGTGAAGGCGGCTCCGGGAAAGACCCGTATCACCATCCGCTTGGATAACGACATCCTGGAATGGTTTCGGAGTCGGGCTCATTCCGAAGGTGGCGGGAACTACCAGACCATGATCAATGATGCCCTCCGGGAATATCTGGCCCAGGGACTGGAAGACCTGGAGGACACCTTGCGGCGTGTGGTGCGGGAGGAACTGGGTCACAAGGCGGGCAAACAGAATCCGATTAGTTGATCGAGCCCCACTCTACCCCGGCTGAACGTCGTGGAACTGCAGCCTCTTTTCCTCTCCCGCCGTCCTGTTCAAAACCCACTCTGTGTCGAACAGAATCATGGGGAGCCCATCGGCATCTACAACCTGTTTCCGGCCGTACCCTCCCGAGACCCTGCGAATGTCTTCCTCGGGGCCGATCACCCAACGGGCCGCCTGGAAGAGGAGCGGTTCCAGCCGCACCGAAACCCCGTATTCGGCCTTCAACCGAGCCTTCAGGACATCGAACTGGAGTCGGCCCACGGCGCCTACGATGGGCACGGGCCCGCTGATGGAATCGGAGAAGAGAAGAAGGATGGTGCCTTCTTCGGCAAGGTGATGTAGGCCCCGGTCCAGGTGCTTCCTCCGAAGGTGGTCTTCGAGGCGCACCTGAGCGAAATGCTCGGGGGAGAAGCGGGGTACTCCGGCGTACTCGAGGCCCGGAGTCAGAGTCACGGTATCCCCAACTCTGAGATTTCCCCGGTCGTGGAGTCCCACCACATCACCAGCCACCACCTCCTCGGCGTGGCTCCGCTCGTGAGCCAGGAGCTCCTGGGGCTGAGACAGCCGGAGGGGCCTACCCGTGCGAGGGACGGTAGCCTCGGCCCCCGCTTCGAAACGCCCTGAGCACACCTTCAGAAAGGCGACCCGGTCCCGATGCCGGAGGTTCATGTTCGCCTGGACCTTGAAGATGAACCCGGAGAAGGGGTCTTTCTCGGGCACTACCAGTCCCTGATTGCTATTCACCGGGGCGGGCGGGGGAGCCATCTCCAGGAATCGCCGAAAGAAGACGTCCAGGCCGAAGTTGGTAAGAGCGCTCCCGAAAAAGGCCGGCGTGGCTTCTCCCCGACTCACAGCTTCCTGGTCCATCTCTTCCCCAGCTGCATCCAGGAGTTCCAACTCCTCCCGAAGGGGATCCAGAACGACGGGCTCCAGGGCCTCGTCCAGGGCGGGATCGTCCAGGGGAATCACCGTGACCGGCGGGAGGGTTTGGCCGTGATCTCGGGTCGGATCGTAGAGGAGGATTTCCCTGGACTGCCGGTCACACACCCCGATCAGGCGATCGTCTCGGCGAACGGGCCAGGTGAGAGGAAAACATGAAATCCCCAGATGTGTCTGGACGTCGTCCAGAAGGCCGAAGGGGTCTGCCCCCACCCGGTCGCACTTGTTCACCAGGGTGACGATGGGAAGGCGCCGCTTCCGGCATACGCTGAACAGTTTCCGGGTCTGCTCCTCCACGCCCTTCCTGTTGTCCAGAAGCATGACGGCGCTGTCCGCTGCCGTCAGGGCCCTGTAGGTGTCCTCGGAAAAGTCCTGGTGGCCAGGGGTGTCCAGAAGGTTGATCCGAAAGCCCTGGTAGTCGAAGCTCATCACGCTGGCCGTGATGGAGATGCCCCGCTCCTTCTCCATGTCCATCCAGTCGGAGGTGGCGTGGCGGTCGGCCCGGCGTGCCTTCACGGACCCGGCAAGGTGGATGGCCCCACCGAACAGGAGAAGCTTCTCGGTAAGGGTGGTTTTTCCAGCATCGGGGTGGCTGATGATGGCGAAAGTGCGCCGGCGGCCGATCTCCCGACTTAGGCGAACGGCCTCCTTGGACCTTGGGTTACCCGAGGGATCCCCGGAGGAATCGGCAGCGGCGTCGGCGGTGGGCTTGGGCTCATTCATAGCCTGCCAATCTCACGACACGGGGCCTCGAGACCAAGGGGTGGAGTCGGAAATCCGTCGGGAACCCTACCCCTTCGGCCGCATCAGCGCCTTATAGTCGGCCCGGTCCCGGAGCGACTCGAAATCAATCTCCCTGAACACGGCGAGTCCGTAGCGCATCCCCTCCGAGAAGGCATCCTGGAGTTGCTTCACGGCCAGAGCCGGTTCGCCCAGGAGAGCCGATATCCGGGCCTGCTGATAGAGGTGCTCCCCGACTCTCTGAGGCCTGCCTACGGTCTTGAGATGGTCGCGGATCTCGTTAGCCAAAGCTGTATCGCCCAGCCGGGCTGCCGTCGATCCGACGATGCCCAGGGCCCCCAGGTCCAGGGGCGGTTCATGGATCAGAGGGAGAGCCACTTCCTGGGCCTCTTCCCATCTCCCGGCGCCGTAGAGGAATTCCGCCAGATACATCCTGTTCGAAGGCATCTCGGCCTCTTCGGGTGGCCTGGACCTCGACCAATCGATGGCCATCTCGAACACCTCTTTCGACTCCTGGAGGTGACCGTGAACCCGATATTCTTCTCCAGTGTCAATAAACAAACGCCGGGGACTGTCGGGCATCCCCAAAGCCTGGTAGAAGAGGTCAGTCACCTCCTCGAAACGTCCCAGAGCAGCCAGACTCCTCACTTCCGTGCGAAGGAGATAAAACTGGCTCGGGTACTGCTCTCGGCCACGTCGAGCTGCGGCCAACTCCCCATCGTAATCCCCCAGGTAGTGGTAAGCTCTGGTAAGCTCCCACCAATAAAGGTGGGCTTCCTCTCGGCGCCAAGCCAACGAAGGGTCGTAGCAGAGAATGGCCTCCAATGCTTCTCTCGGAAGATTGAGGTTGAGCGCGAACATCCCATGGATCAGGGAGGGAAACCCATTGGGCCTGAGGGCTGCCAATTCCCGTTCGGAGTTTAGTTGACCCAAACGATCGTTGGCCAGATATGCCACCAGGTTGACCAGACCCAGCTTTGCCGTTCGCGACAAAAGGTCCTGGCGGCGAAGGGCGAGTTCAGCCAGAGAGTCCGTTGTTGCTCTGTCTGGAGCCATGAAGGCGGCCGCAATGACGGCCCGAACGAGCGTACTGTCCAGCGCGTAGGCAGCCATGTTGTGTTCGAAGGAGGCGGGTTTATCATGGTGGTTGTACGCTGAGTAACCTAGCCGGTACTCCCGGTAGGCTTCATAGGTGGGGACAGCCAGCAACGGTTGAGAGCCCGCTTCCTCTTCCTCCATGAATGGATCGAACTCGTAGGCCAGGGCTCCGGCCACCCGCTCGACGAAAACCCGGTAGGTTTCGTGGGGAGCGCTTTTCGGGGCGACTTCTACGACGGATTGCTCCTCCCTGCCGAGGCCCATGTTGAGGACGTTCGCACGGAGCTCCAGGGAGTCGCCCAGGTCGGAGATACCCCCCCCAATCACCCAACCCGCCTGGGTGCGTTCGGCCACCGCTTGCAGGACGCCTTTCGATCCGCCAGCCTCAGCTTCCGAAGCGTACTGTCTCGCGTAGGTGACCGGGACAAGATCCACCCCACTCACCTGCGTGGCGGCGTCCCCGATCCACTCGGCCAGCATGATCGCCGTTTCGTCGAACTCGGGATCCCCTGTCCGGTTTTCCAAAGGGGGCACCACGACCCGATTGTTAACCGGCTCTGGGGGGTTGTCTCCCAGGGTGGTGGCATAGGCGAAGATGGCGATGGCCGTGATGGCCATAACCGCCATTAGCATCAGTGGGATCCTTCTTTTCCTGCCCGTCTCCGGAGGCCCGGATGGAGGAGGGGCGGAGCCATGGAGGGAAGGCTGGGAGGTTTCCTCAATGGCGGGTGCGGGTGCGGCTGCCGAGGCCTCGGCCGAAACCGCATCCCTCAGGTCCCCGTTCCGGATGGCCACCGCTACCGCCTCGGTCTGGGCCGATGGCTCCAGCTCCAACTCTTTTCTCAACCGACTACAGAACTTTTCGTACAAATTCAGGGCTGCGGCCCCGTCACCGGCTTTGGCCAATTCCTCGATGAACTTTCGGAGGGGGGTCTCGTCGGTCCAAATCAAACCGAGTGCCTTCTGAGCGGTTCGCTCCCCCTCCACCGGGTCCCCGCGACTTACCTGCTCGTGAGCCAGAGACCAGGCCGCCCCGGCTGCCATCTCTCGGAGACGCACCCGTTCGGTCTCTACCCAGTCCTCGAACCCCCATGCCTCCCCCACGTGGAACCCTGCCAGGAAATCTCCCTGGTAGAGATCGAGGGCCTCCCTCCAACGGTCGGCTTCGATGGCGGCTTCGAACGCCTCGACATCGGAGCTAATGGATCCCGGCTCCAGACCAACCTCATCCGCACCTAGCGTGGAAATGGCCGGTTCAGGCAGATGTCGACGTAGGAAGGAGAGGCTCTGAGAGAGGGCATTCCGGGCCTGTGTGTCGGGCCGCTCAGGCCAGAACAGGGTCAGAAGAGTATCTCTTCGGTGGTTGCCAAAAGGCCGGGCGAGGGAAAGGTAGATAAAAAGCGCGAACCGCTTCGGTTGGGAAAGGACGGCCGAAGCCTCGTTCCCATCCGCGTCCCGAAGGGAAAGTGATCCCAATGTCTGAAGGGTCAGCATGGGAGAATGCGCATTTTCTTCTACGTCGGAGTAGGGTACCGGTGCGACCGCTTGGCCCCGGGCATCTCGGCTCCGGGCCAGCCAGACCGGCCATTCGATGAAGAATGGAGTGGATTCCGGCCCCGGAGCAAGGAATAATCACGGGTGAGGAGGCCGATCAGCCCTTCGGTCGCACCAGCGCCTGGTAGTCCATCCGGTCCCGAAGCGACTCGAAATCCATCTCCCGATGGATCGAATCCCCATGGCGGAGGCCACTGGCGACGGCTTCACGAAGGTGCCTCATCGCCTCTTCGGGTTCTCCGAGGACCGCGGCAATACGGGCCCTCAGGTAGAGAGATTCCCATGGCCGGCCCGGACGGGAGATGGCGGCCAGGCGGCCATCGGTCTCGTTGGCCAGCTCGCGATCCCCCAACCGGGCCGCCGCAGCCCCCACCAAACCCAACGCAAACAAGCCCTCCGTCGACTCTCCGACCAGAGGGAGGGCCACGCCCTGGGCCTCATCGAACCTCTCGGCACCATACAGAGCTTTCGCCAGGTCGAGCCTGTGGGAGAGCGGGGGCACTTTATCCCCCGGTGAGTACGAGCGTAGGTTCGCCTCTCCCCCCACCTGACCCACCAGGACTTCGACGGCCACCTCGAAGACCTCGATGGACGCCTGGCGAAAACCGTGGGCCCACAACTCTTCGCCAGCGGTTTGCATTACCAGGGGCGGACTCTGGGGAAGGGCCGAAGCCCCATGCACGAGCTCCAACACCTCTTCGACCCGGCCCAAGGCGACCAGGCTCCTGACCTCGGCAGCCATGAGATCGGGGCGCATAGGATACATCCCCCGGCCGGCTCGAGCCGCTTCCAGTTCGGCATCGTAGTCCTCGAGCATGTGGAAGGCCTGCGTGAGATAATCCCAATACGGATGGGAACCTACCTGCCGCCACTCTGGGTAAGGATCGTAGTGGCTCAACGCTTCGACGGCCTCGCCGGGTAGGTTCACAGCGAGCGCCGCCCAGGCATGGGTAACAGCACTGTACCCGGTCCTGTTCATACCGGCGTTCTGGCGCATCACCCGGAGAACACCCTGCAGGTCATGCTTGACCAACGCCAGGAGGATGTCCAGGTCGTGTAGGCCCCTCAGGGAGAGCATATGGCGCCGCTGATTCGCGAAAGTCGCCAGAGAGTCCTTCACCCCGTGGTCCGGCGTCACATAGGCCGCCGCAACCACGGCTCGGACCAGCATGGTGTCCAGATCGTAGGCAGCAAGGTGGTGGCGGTGAGAAGCCTCCCAGTCCTCCCTGTCGAAGGCCTCATAGCCCAAACGATGCTCCCGAAACGCTTCGATCGTCGGGGGCATCGGTAGGACCTGTCCCCCCCGCTCAATGTCCTCCATGGTTGGATCGAACTGATACGCCAAGGCACCACTGACCCGCCTCGCCAGCTCACGGATGGCCTCCCGGGGATCCTCTTTTGGGCCGGCGAAATTAACCGCTTGGTTTCTGGCCCATCGAGCTGCGTCGATGATCTCCACCCGGAACTCCAGGGAATCCCCTGGATCAACCAAGATTCCGGAAACCACCCAACCAGCCCCCGTTCGTTCCGCCAACCCCCTCAAATGACCGACCGATCCCTCCTCATCCAGAGCCGCGACGATCTGCCTGGTGTCACCGAGTGGTAGGAGATCAACCCCCTCCACCTGTTGGACGGCCTCGGCCACCCATTCGGCGGACACGACGGCCCACTCCTCGAGTTCTGGTTCCCCTGTCCGGTTTTCGAAGGGGGCCACCACCACGAGATGACTGTCCAACTCCGGAGCGGCGCCCCTTTTCCAGGCTGAGTAGCCCCAAACCACCAAGGCCACGGCGGCGGCAGCCACCCAGGGGAGAAGGGAGCTTCGTTTCCCGACCGTCTCCAGGGCCCTGGTCGACGGAGGGCCTCCCTCTTCAGGTGGGGGGCCCGCCGAAGCTGCCTCCCCCGCGGATCCGTTCCGAATGGCGTCAGCTGTTGCCTCGGTTTGGGCCGACGGCTCCAGGTCCAACTCGTCCCTCAAACGACAACAGAATTTCTCGTACAGCTTGAGGGCAGCGGACCGATCACCTTCCCTGGCCAAGGCCTCGATGAATTTCCGGAGAGGGGTTTCATCGGACCAGACCAAACCCAGGGCTTTCTGGGCCGTTCTCTCCCCTTCGACGAGGGCTCCGCGGCTGACCTGTTCGTGGGCCAGGGACCATGCCGCCCCAGCCGCCATTTCCCGCAGGCGCTCCCGCTCGGTCTCCACCCAGTCCTCGAATCCCCAAGCGTCTCCTATATGAAACCCTCGCAGGAAGTCCCCTCGGTAGAGGTCCAGGGCATCCACCCAACGCCCGGCCTCGATGGCGGCCTCGAAGGAATCCACGTCGGCGTCGACTGATTCGGCCTCCAGCCCAACCGCCTCCCCTCCGCCGGAGGGTATGACCGGTTCAGGCAGCTGTTGCCGAAGGAAGGAGAGGCTCTGGGAGAGTGAGTTTCGGGCCTGGGAGTCCCTGCGCTCGGGCCAGAAGAGGGTCAGGAGATGATCTCTCCGGTGGGTACCCCGGGGCCGGGCAAGCGCGAGATAGATGAACAGCGCGAGCCGCTTCGGCTGGGATAGGACCGAGGAAACCTCGTTCCCTTCTCCGTCCTGAAGAGACAGTGATCCCAATGTCTGAAGTTTCAGCATAGGGAAGCGCGCTTCCATCCCGGAGTTCGCGAAACGTTCGGGGCCCTATTTCATACCAGGTATCCTAGGCCAAGGGTCCACCAGAACGGCTTTCGTGGAAGAATGAGGGAGGGTCATACCCCGGGCAAGCTTTGGTTTCCCGGGGGGTTATCCATGGGGCGGTGGAGGGGCCCGAGGGAAATGCTGATAAACGATGGCTCTCTTCCACCCCCCTGGCCGTAGCCCCCGCCCCCTCCCACTCCGTAGAATGAGCCATCGCCACCATTACCCCCAGCGGCCGGGAGGCCCCATGAAGACGAAGGTGACTCGTGCTGCAGCTCTGGTTTTCGCCCTCACGATCACGATGGTCGCATCGGGATGCGAGCCCCCGTCTTCGGGGAACCGGGCCGGGGCGTCCTCCCGGAACCTGGCCATGGCTACCCCCGAGGCCACGGGCATGTCGTCGGAGCGCCTCGCCCGGCTGCACGATGCCATGCAGGGGTTGGTGGATGAGGGCCAGTTGGCAGGAATCACAACGATGATCGCCCGCCACGGGCGCATCGCCGACTTCCAGACCTACGGGTACCGGGACATGGAAGCCGATGACCCCATGAACGAGGACGCCATCTTCCGCATCTACTCCATGTCGAAACCCATCGCCGGCGTTGCCCTCATGATGCTGTACGAGGAGGGGAAGTTCCGGCTCAACGACCCGGTTCGACGGTACATCCCGGAGTTCGCTGACCTCCAGGTGGCGGCCAGTTGGGGGACGGACGGCCCGGTTTTGGAGGATGCGAACCACGCCATGACCATTCGTGAGCTCATGACGCACACGGCCGGGCTGGCCTACGGCATCGGCGATCCCCACCCTGCGGATCGGCTCTACCAGCGGGAGGGGGTCCTGGATTCCAGGGGAACGCTGAAGGACATGATCGACAAGCTGGCTGAGCTCCCCCTTCGCCAGCAGCCCGGGTCCCGATGGAGCTACAGCATCGCCGTGGACGTTCAGGGATACCTGGTGGAGGTTCTCTCGGGCCAACCCTTCGACCAGTTTCTCCAGGAACGGATCTTCGATCCCCTGGGGATGGTGGATACGGGCTTCCACGTCCCCTCAGAGAACCACATTAGATTCGCCCAGGTCTACGGCTATGACGAAGGTGGGGCTCTGGTGGCCCCGCCGCCCCCCGATGCCTCCGATGGGCCCAGACCGTTCCTGGATCCGGCCACCTTATTCTCCGGTGGAGGAGGCCTCGTTTCCACCACCATGGACTACATGCGCTTCTGTCAGATGCTGCTGAACGGGGGTGAACTCGATGGTGTCCGGCTGCTCTCGCCAACGACGGTGGACATGATGAGGACCAATCATCTCCCTCGGGAGATGGGGGAGTATCGTCCCGGGGTCGGGTTCGGCCTCGACTTCAGCGTGGTGTTGGACCAGATGGCAGCGGGGGGCGGCTCCGTCGGGGAGTACTCCTGGGGTGGGGCAGCCGGCACCTGGTTCTGGATCGATCCCGTCCAGGACCTGGTCTTCGTCGGCATGATCCAGCAGTTCGGGGGCGGGCGGCCCGACGTGAGATCGTTGTCCCGGCAGTTGACCTATGCAGCCATCACGGACTCGGAAGTAAGGTGACGGATGCTTAAGGCCGACTGACGAAAGAAAGCTAGCTGGCGGGCGCCTTCTCCGACCTGCTTCTCCGTAGGAGGAACGGGAGAACGGCGAAGACGACCACGCACACGGCCGCCGCCGTGAAAAACACCCCGGTCATTCCCCGGACGGCAAAAACGACCGCCATGACAAGGGGCCCCATGGCCTGTCCGATCCGGATCACCATTCCGTTCACCCCCATGAAGACGGCTCGGTGTTCCTCCGGGGCCTCGCCGGCCAGCAGAGTGAGAACCACCGCGTAGTTCCACGCCTGGCCCACCCCGAAAACCCCCACGGCCAGGACCACCCACCAGTAGCTCGGCGCCAAAGGGATCATGAGAAACGAAAGGGCGAAGAGCAGGAAGGCCACCGGGAGAAGCCGGTCCGGCGACACGAACTTGCTGAGGAATCCGAGGCGGGAGGCCGTGACCGCCGTGGCCAACGATCCCAACGTCATGACCAGGCCGATGGCCGGGGGTGAGGACCCGAATCGGCCCGAGAGGTGAAGGGGGATGAAGGTCATGTAGGCCCCATAGAGGACCACGAAGGAGAGAAGGGTCGCCAGGTAGAGACCCATGACCCTGGGGGTTTTCATTCCGGCCCAGGCATCCCCCAGATACGCGGTG
>RCNC010002276.1_pt1 | contig 12808 bp, 7 predicted proteins | sample 2041301 | NCBI WGS metagenome assembly RCNC01 (sample SAMN09708231, study PRJNA481090) | Marine sediment metagenome, whole genome shotgun sequencing project. | biome: marine sediment; feature: ocean; material: sediment; isolation source: Sewage treatment plant 13A marine sediment (STP13A) ... | reverse complement strand
TTAGATACCGGAAACTCTTTATTAACAGGCTTTAATTCTTCTTCCCAGAAGACGATTTTAAGGTCATTGTCTTTCGCAAGATTCAGTATTTCTTCAAAGGAGACGGTTGCCCCTATTTCCGGTGAACAGCATCTTTTACACTGCTTTACAGCTGCTTGTGCAATTTTATTCCATCTTTCGGTTCGGGTAACAAGACGTTTCTTATCCGGTCTTGGCACTGATCTCTTTGCGATAAAAGGTATCCATCTTGTTATTCCAAGCTCTGTAAGCTGCCTGACCAGCAAGTCCATTTTTCTATCTTTTAACAGGGCCTGGGCAACAGTGATGTTTACGCTTGATTCGGCAGTTGAAGAAAACCTGCGAATAACCGAGACTTCTACGCTTTTTGGCAGTAAAGTTACGATCCTTGTCTCATAATTGAGGCCCGTACCATCAAAAAGGCCTATCTTATCGCCAGGCTTGAGGCGCAGTACGTTTTTTATATGATGCGCATCAGAACCTTTTACTACAGCTTTTGAATCTGTAAAATCCGATTGTTTAATAAAGAAATATCTCATAATGTTTAACTGCGAAGTTGCCTCGCTGTATACAGGGCTGAATTATAGTTTTTGGTTCTTCTCTAGATTATTTGATGCAAAGGGTTTGCAGTTGCCGGTTCACGGTTCACAGTTTTCCCAATAAACTATTCAACGCCTTGACAAGAGGTGAAGCCTGAACCCCTTGACCCCTTGAATCTTTAAAATCCATCAAAGGCAATTATGTTGACACATATCATACCCTGTGGTAAAATTACATGATAATTATAAATGATTGAGTTCCCATTGTAAGGGCTTGCTGCGTTGCTCGACACTTGGAATTGCGAACTTATTTTTACGAACCCAAAGGACTTTTAAAAAGGCGAGGGTTGACATGGAAGAAAAAGACAAAATCATTCAATTAGATGATCCCTTGGACGAAGAGATTGTTGAACTTAACGATGAAGTGCCAGACATACCTGATGATGAGGAAATAGTTGAGATTTCGGATTTTGCTGATACATCTCAAACAGAAAACGAAGATATTTTAGATCTTACCGAAATAGTCGATACTCCTTCAGATGAAGATGATGATATTATTGATATTACTGATACCGTCGAAGATTACGCAGAAAAAGATGAAGAAGTTATAGAGCTTAATGATGTTGACGGGGGAGCTTTTATAAAGGAAGAAGAGATTCTGGAGATTGATAGTATTGCGGGCGAATCTCCTGCGGAAGATGAAGAGATTTCAGATAATGGGTATGTTACTGAAGAGCCGGCTGTGGATGAGGAAAAAATTGCTGAGCTTGATAAGACCGTTGAAGAACCCGCTGAGCCCGAAATAAAGGCTTTTGAACCGGAAGGCCTTGCGGTTGAGACATCTTTCGAAGAAGAAATTGAGGATATTGTCGATGATGCTCCCACAGAAGATGAAGATATTATCCAATCTGCCGAGCTCGGAAGTGAAACGGACAGTTCTGGATTTTCCGATTCAAGCGACGATGATCTAAGTGCAGACCTCGACTCGGAATTAGATGAAGAAACAATTGAATTGGAGGAATTAGACAGCGACGATTTGGACGGAGAAATCAATGTTGAATTTGATGATCAATCGTTGGCAGAAACTGCTGAATTTTCACCTGTAGAAGCATTGTCTATGAATGAAGAGCCAACCGTGTTATTAGATGAAGAGCCTGTTAAAGAAGAAGAACCCGTTGAGCCCGAAATAAAGGCTTTTGAACCGGAAGGCCTTGCGGTTGAGACAGCTTTCGAAGAAGAAATTGAGGATATTGTCGATGATGTTCCCACAGAAGATGAAGATATTATCAAATCTGCCGATCTCGGAAGTGAAACGGACAGTTCCGGATTTTCCGATTCAAACTACGATGATCTAAATGCAGACCTCGACTCGGAATCAGATGAAGAAACAATTGAATTGGAGGAATTAGACAGCGACGATTTGGACGGAGAAATCAATATTGAATTTGATGATCCATTGTCGGCAGAAACCGCTGAATTTTCATCTTCAGAAGCGTTGTCTCTGAATGAAGAGCCTCTTAAAGAAGAACCCGCAGAGGGTGAAAACATTTCTCCGGACATGGAAACTGCTTTAGAGTTCGACCAGGAAGATGATTCCACGGATTTACAACAAGAGGATTTAGAACCGGAAGTTGAAACTCTGCCAGCTGAAGAATATGATCCTGAAGAATATGATCAGGAATCAGATGCTTCCTTGCAGGAAGATTTGAGAACAAAGGATTATGTTGTTGACCCTGAATCAATATCTTCTGAGATGATTGAAGAGGCTGTTGAAAAAGTTGTCAGGAAGATGTATTCTGAAAAGATTGAGAGCGTACTTGTTGATGTTATTGAAAAAAGAGTTTCCAGTGAAATCGAAAGGCTTAAAATCCTACTGCTTGAAGATACAACTGGTGATGAGTAATCTATTTTTATCTATGGGATTTTCCGCAGGAATATTTCGTTAATTTAAAATCAGGATAAAAAACGGGGATTATTTGCTAATCCCCGTTTTCAATTTATCGACGAATTTGCCCAATGTAATTTGTTTGACTTTTATTGCATCGGGGTAGAATTCCGGCGGTATTTCCTCTGGTGGTGAAAAATAAAAAGGAGTTTTTATTAATGAGTTCCAATCTGCTTGACAAGGGTTATGAACCACATGAAGTGGAAAAGCGCTGGTATTCCTTCTGGGAAGAAGAAGGGTTGTTTGCTGCAAGTGAAAATGGTAGCCAAAATAGCTATTCTATTGTAATTCCTCCTCCCAATGTCACGGGAGTTCTTCACATGGGTCACGCACTTAATAATACAATGCAGGATATTCTCTGCCGTTATAAAAGACTGCGTGGAGATAATGTCCTGTGGATGCCGGGAACAGACCATGCCGGCATTGCTACCCAGAATGTTGTAGAAAAACATCTCGCTGGGCAGGGAACTGATCGACACCAGCTGGGACGGGAAAAGTTTATCGAAGCTGTATGGGAGTGGCGCAAGGAATACGGCAGTGCTATTATTAATCAGCTCAAACACCTCGGAGCTTCATGCGACTGGGATCGTGAACGCTTTACAATGGATGAAGGGTTGTCTACGGCTGTACGCAAGGTTTTTGTGCAGCTTTACGAAGAAGGCCTTATCTACCGGGGTAACTACATTATTAACTGGTGCCATCGCTGTCACACTGCCCTTGCTGACCTCGAGGTTGAGCATGAAGAAATTGACGGAAATCTTTATTATATAAGATATCCGTATGCAGACGGGAAAGATGGTGTCATTGTTGCAACAACCAGGCCGGAAACAATGCTTGGAGATACAGCAGTTGCAGTCAACCCGGATGATGAGCGGTACCGGCAAACCGGCAAAGAAAGCGTTATTCTTCCTTTGATGAACAGGCAGCTTCCTGTGATTAAAGATAAATATGTGGACATGTCATTTGGAACCGGGGCATTGAAAATTACACCGGCGCACGACCCCAATGACTTTGAAATAGGCGCTCGCCATGACCTGCCCAGCATCAAAGTTATTGGAGATGATGGCATGATGACTGATGAAGCCGGAAAATTCAAAGGTCTTGATCGTTTTAAGTGCAGAGAAAATGTGGTTAAGGAGCTCGAAAAGGAGGGTTTTCTTGAGAAGATAGAGCCTTATAAACACAGTGTCGGGCACTGTTACAGATGCAGGACTGTGGTTGAACCGAATCTATCAAAACAGTGGTTTGTAAGCGCCAAACCCCTTGCAGCAAAGGCGATAGCAGCAGTAAAGGATGGAAGAACAAGAATTATTCCCGCAATCTGGGAAAATACCTATTTTGAATGGATGAATAATATTAGAGACTGGTGTATTTCGAGACAGATTTGGTGGGGGCACCAGATACCGGCATGGACCTGCGAAGAGTGTGGAGAAATTGTTGTTGCTCTGAATACACCGGAAAAATGCTCTGCGTGTGGAGGAAAAAAACTTATACAGGAAACAGATGTGCTAGACACCTGGTTCAGTTCTGCCCTGTGGCCCTTTTCTACGATGGGCTGGCCGGATAAAACACCCCTTTTAAAAAAGTTTTATCCAACAGATGTGCTCGTTACCGGTTTTGATATTCTTTTTTTCTGGGTGGCGCGCATGATGATGATGGGAATCCATTTTATGGGGGATGTTCCTTTTAAGGATGTTTATGTACACGCTCTGGTGCGTGATGAAAAGGGCAAAAAAATGAGCAAGTCAAAGGGAAACGTAATCGATCCTTTGACGATAATTGAAAAGTACGGAACCGATGCCTTCCGGTTTACGCTGGCCGCTTTTGCAGCCCAGGGCAGGGACATCAAGATGTCTGAAAAGCGGGTTGAAGGATACCGACATTTTGTCAACAAGCTATGGAATGCGGCACGTTTTGCCCTGATGCATCTTGATAATAGCTACGATAGCATAGAAGACGATAATTTATCCCTTCCGGACAAATGGATTTTGTCCAGACTCAACAAGGCTGCTATCAATGCTTCCGAGGCTATCGAAAGTTACAGATTCAATGATGCAGCAGGGGCGCTGTACAAGTTCGTATGGCATGAGTTTTGTGACTGGTATCTTGAGGCTATTAAACCTGTATTATACGGCAAAGAAGGGGAGGATAAAAGGAAGAGAACATTGAGTGTGCTTTGGCGCGTTTTGCACGATACACTTATTTTGCTACATCCGTTTATACCTTTTGTAACAGAGGAAATATGGAATAAACTACCGGGAACTGAAGGGTCTATTATGCGGGCAATTTTTCCTCCGGACAATTCCGATTTTGCAAAGACAGTCCGGGATTTAGAAGCCGAAGCGAAAATGGGGCTTGTCATGCAGGTAATAACAGGAATAAGGAATATTAGAGGCGAGATGAACATATCCCCTTCCATGTCTCTTGACGTTTCAATACAGTCAGACGATGGAATTATCAGAGAAACTATAAATCAGCATAAAGATATAATTGTCAATCTTGCCGGACTGGAGGTACTTTCTGTTGAGTCTTCCGGGAAAAAGCCGGAAAGAGTAGCAACGTCGGTTATTGAGGGTGCTACCATATTTGTCTCTCTGGAAGGGATTATAGATTTTGATAGAGAAACTCAGCGTCTTGAAAAAGAAATTAACAAACTGACAAATGAACTCGCCCCTGTTTTAAAGAAACTGAAAAACGAGAACTTCCTGGGGAAAGCACCTGAAGACGTAGTAAAAAAAGTAAAAGATAAAAAGATGCAGCTTTTAGAAAAGCAGCAAAAGTTGCAGTCGAACCTGGACAGGATAAAGGACCTTAAGTAACATCAGGAGCAGCCCTTCGGACTTTGAGGAGCGTTCCTTCGGAACTTGAGGAGCAGCCCTTCGGGCTTCGAGGAGCGGCCTTCGGCCTTGAAGAGCATCCGCCTTCGGCGGACTTAAGGCCTCAAGCGAAGCGCTCACTATGCGGTACGGATTATTTGCCATGCATTCTATAGATGATTTAATTGAAATAGCACTTAAAGAAGATATCGGTCCGGCCGATATTACAACAGACAATCTTGTTGGCCCTGAACTTGAGGGAGTCGGTGTAACCATTGCAAAAGAAAGGCTTGTAATTGCAGGACTTGAGATTGCAAAAAGGGTTTTTCAGAACCTTGATCCTGAAGTTGTTTATAGGTCTGAATTCAAAGATGGTGATATCCTGGAAAAAGGCGGCACAATTTTTCAGATAAGCGGCAAGCTTTATGCCCTGCTCAAAGGTGAGCGGACAGCCCTGAATTTTCTGCAAAGACTTTCCGGTATTGCAACGAATGTACGTTCTTATGTGGATAAACTGGGGGAAAATACTGTTCGCCTTGTTGATACACGCAAAACAACCCCGGGCCTGCGCTTTTTGGAAAAATATGCCGTTCGTGTTGGGGGAGCTTTTAATCATCGTATGGGGCTTTACGACGGAGTTCTTATAAAAGATAATCATATAGCTGCCTGTGGCGGCATAACAGCTTCGGTAGAGCGTATCCGCAGCAAAATATCGCATCTTATGAAGGTAGAAGTAGAAGTATCTACCATAGATGAAGTAAAGGAAGCCATAGCGGTCGGTTCGGATGTGATCATGCTGGACAATATGAGTATTAAGCGGATAAAGGAATCAGTAACGTTAATCGGTGGTCGCGCTATAGTTGAAGTTTCGGGGGGGGTTACAGAAGATAATTTTCTCCGCCTGGCAGATATCGGTGTAGATCTTATCTCTGTAGGGGCTTTCACGCATTCTGCAAGAAGCATGGATATAAGCATGCGGATTAACAAATAACCGGCGGGTTTAGATGATTCCCATCCGCGATACCATTTCTACAAGAAACTACCCGGTTGTCAATAATACAATCATCGGTATTAATGTTGTCATTTTTTTACTGCAAATGACGCTGGGACCGGGACTGGACCGCTTTATTTATATTTATGGCCTTGTTCCAGCCCGGTATTCCGTCCCTCAAATCGCTTCTTATTTTACGCCAGGACAGCAGCTTTTTTCCATAGTTTCCTTTATGTTTTTGCATGGAGGATTTTTGCATCTCCTCGGAAACATGTGGTTTTTATATATATTCGGCGATAATGTAGAGGACAGACTGGGTCACTTGCGATACATCGTGTTTTACCTCCTTTGTGGTGTGGCATCAGGCCTTTCAAATCTCTTATTAAATCTGAATTCAAATATTCCTACTATCGGAGCAAGCGGCGCCATAGCAGGCATAATGGGGGCTTATTTTATTCTCCACCCCAAATCGAAAATCTTAACCTTAATCCCCATCATATTTATCCCCTGGTTTATTGAAATACCTGCTTATTTTTTTCTTGGTTTCTGGTTTGTCCTTCAGTTCCTGAATGCTGCTGGGAGCCATGGAGCTGCAGGCGGTATTGCATGGTGGGCGCATATCGGAGGATTTGTTTTTGGAATAGTTTTTCTAAAGCTCTTTCTTTTATTGCCGTCTTTCGGTGTTACAGAAAGAATGCGTCAGGTAACAGCAAAGAAAAAGACACACCGTCTGCAGGTTATACGTCCTGTCGCACCGGGTAATGATTCTCATCTTTATGGCACGATTGCAATTATGCCTTTCGAAGCTCTGGCTGGTACCAGCAAGATGGTGAAAATTCCATGGGGATTTCATAAAAGACTCGTGAGAGTTTCGATCCCACCTGGTATAAAAGAAGATACAAAACTTCGCTTAAAGGGGCTTGGCAGGCTTACAACGGATGGGCAAAAAGGAGATTTGTTTTTAAAGGTGATTATAAAAAGCATGAAGGTTTCGTAAAAAATTTAAATTCAAGGCGTGCAAATTTTGGAATTATGAGGCGTACTAATCGTACGTTGAATGATTACGAAATGAAGCACAACGCAGAAGTTGGAATTTTTACGAGGCCGTCAATCATGATGTTTCCTCTGCGGTAAGAGTGGTTACCTTATTCCGCCCTTTTTCTTTTGAAAGATACATTGCCTTGTCTGCTCTTTGTATAAACTCTGACAGTTGTTCACCAGGGTAATATTCCGTAACACCAATACTTATGGTTATTTTTGCTTCTTTTCCCTGCTGAGGAATAAAATTTTCAGCCTTTAAAGCGGATTTTATCCTTTGCGCAACATGGTGGGCTTCTTCACAGCTTGTTTCAGGCAGAATAACAGTAAATTCTTCCCCACCATACCTATATGCACTATCCAGCTTCCTGAGACATGATTTGATTGTTTGAGCAATTCTAACCAGCGCCTTATCTCCTTCAAGGTGACCATAAGTGTCATTGTACTTCTTAAAATGATCGATATCCATAAGCAGTAATGCAAGGGAGCGCTTGTAACGGTTGAACCTGTCAACTTCCACTTCGAGCTGGCTGTAAAAGGATCTTGAATTGTGAAGCTTGGTAAGACCATCTGTTATTGCAAGCTTTTGCAGTTTTTCCATCATCCGGCCACGATCTCTTGCGAGTTCTCTTTCCGCTAAAACTTTTTGCAATCTAAGCAACAGTTCTTCAAAGCGAACCGGTTTAATGATAAAATCACTTGCGCCCGCTTTGATTGCTTCTTCGTAGGAATAAATGTCACTATAGCCGGTTATAATAATAACATCACTATCATATTCTTTTATTATAAGCTCGGTAAGCTCAAATCCACTCATTTCAGGCAGCATTATATCTGTAATTACAACTTGTATACTGTTTGTTTTTAAAATATGAATTGCTTCTTCTGCGCTTGACGCCTCTAAAGAATTGTACCCTGACAGTTTCACAAATTCGGTCATAGGGTTTCTTACACTGGAGTCGTCATCAACGATTAAAATGTCATTATTCATTTTTAATAATTCCGCCGTTATGTTACGGTTTATTAGGGGTTTGACATTGAGTAAAATAATTTGATAAAAGCAGTTTCCTTTTACTAAGTTACTAATATATCAGCAAACATTAATTATGTCAACAGGCTTTTTTATGCTTTTACAATTCCTCAAGAAAATGATAGACTGTTAATTCTAAACAACTGAGTCAGTTTCAACTACAAAATCCTTTTTAGCCTACCAGCTAAAAGCTTTTCCTGCTTGTGCTGGACGGTTTCGTAAAAAGTCTCCCGCTTCAGTTCAGCGGGACGTTGTGCTACATTTCGTAATCATTCAACGTACCATAAGTACTTCTTATGATTACAAAATTTGCACGCCCTTCTTGTTCCGCTGCTTTTTAGCAGGAGAATTTGATCCGCCTGCGGCGTATTACGAAACCGTCTAAATCGGACTTTTTACGAGTTCATCATAATTTGTGAGAATAAAATTTAAATGAAAAATATCAGAAATTTCAGTATTATTGCACACATCGATCATGGCAAATCGACCCTGTCTGATCGCCTTATTCAGGCTACAGATATTGTGTCTGACCGTGATTTCCAGGATCAAATCCTTGACACTATGGATATTGAGCGTGAAAGAGGCATAACAATAAAGAGCCAGACAGTTTGTCTGCCTTATGTTGCTAAAGATGGCCGGATGTATTCTCTTAATCTGATTGACACCCCCGGTCATGTTGACTTTACTTACGAAGTTTCGCGGGCTCTTGCTTCCTGTGAAGGAGCACTGCTTTTGATAGATGCCAGTCAGGGCGTTGAAGCCCAAACCCTTGCAAATCTTTATCTTGCCATGGAACACAACCTTGAGATTATTCCTGTTATCAACAAAATAGATCTTCCGTCGGCAGATATTGAAAGAGTTAAAAATCAGATAGAAGAAGACCTCGGGCTTGACCCTGAAACTGCCATCCTCGCGTCAGCTAAAGAAGGAACCGGAATCGATGATGTGCTGGAAGCTGTTGTAAAAAAACTCCCCGCTCCTGAGGTAACTACAGAAGACTCTCTTAGAGCGCTGATTTTTGATTCCCATTATGACCCTTATCGGGGGACGATTGTTCATTTTAGAATATTCCAGGGGAAAGTAAAAGCCGGCGATACAATCATATTTATGTCCAACAAAGCTGTTTATAAAGTTGAGGAGGTAGGGATATTTCAGATTAACCGGGTGCCTCAAAAGGAACTTTCTGCAGGCCAGGTTGGCTATTTAATCGCAGGTATAAAGACGGTAAGTGATACCCGGTGCGGCGATACGATTACATTAAAAGCCCAGCAATGTGAAACACCCATGGCTGGATTTAAGGAAGCAAAACCTGTAGTATTTTCATCGATTTATCCTGTTGCATCTGATGGATATGAGGAACTTGTAGTTGGCCTGGAAAAACTTAAATTAAATGACGCTTCCCTGATTTATGAAAAAGATACATCCGTTGCCCTTGGTTTTGGATTCCGCTGCGGTTTTCTGGGTCTTTTGCATCTCGAGGTGGTTCAGGAACGGCTCGAACGCGAATATGATCTTTCCCTGATCCTCACAGCGCCGTCAGTAAAATACAAAATCATTATGGATGACGGTTCGGAGCTGGCCATAGACAATCCTGCTCTATATCCTGATCCCAGTGGCATCGAAAGTACCAAAGAGCCGTTCATACGTGCCGCAATAATTGTACCGGACCGCTATATGGGGGCTGTTATGAAGCTTTGCCTCGACCGCCGCGGAATCAATAAAAATTACCAGTATCTTACAAACAATCGCCTGGAAATGATATTTGAACTTCCCCTAGCAGAAGTTATTTATGATTTCTACGATAAACTCAAATCCATTACCCAGGGATATGGATCATTTGACTACGATTTAAAAGACTACAGGAAAACAGATCTGGTAAAGCTCGATATTTTGATAAACGGAGACCGCGTAGATGCCCTGTCTCAGCTTGTCCACAGGGAAAGGGCTGTTGAACGGGCAAGGCTGGCCTGTGAAAAATTAAGAGATGAAATTCCAAAACAGATGTTTAAAATAGCAATACAGGGGGCAATCGGCGGCAACATTATAGCCCGAAAGACCGTGTCGGCTTTTAGAAAGGATGTTACGGCAAAGTGCTACGGCGGAGATATAACAAGAAAGCGCAAGCTTCTTGAAAAGCAAAAAAAAGGAAAAAAGCGGATGAAGATGGTGGGACAGGTTATGATTCCCCAGTCGGCTTTTTTATCCGTTCTAAAAACAGATACGGATTAATAAAATACTTAAATTTCGCACCCTTCATTATCAGCAAAGCCTTAATTTTTAAAGAGTTGTTTCGTATCGAAGGTGTGAATAGACACGGGTATATCATTTTCTTCCAGGTGATATGAAAACAACTAGTTGGCAGCGTGTCCTGATATTTAGGATAAAATGGATGAGTTGCTAAATTATATAAAGTTGTACATCTATCCTAAATATCAGGACACTGCGAAAGAGTGGAGACGGTGACTCACATATCACCTTACAGAAAATAATATAACCGTCTCGATTCACATCTGATCTTATATCTCACGCGCCATCAGGGCATCTCTTTTTGCTGAATCAAGGTGCGAAAGTTGAGCAGTCAACCTAACGGCTAACTTGGAGTATTTATGGGACAAACAATTGCTGAAAAAATTTTCGATTCACACAGGGTAGACAGTCCGTCGGAAAATATCCATGTGTTAAAGTTAGATGCCGTGTTTTGTCACGAGATAACCACACCGATTGCAATCAACAACCTGGTGGATAATGGTAAGGACAGGGTATTTGATTCTTCTAAAATAAAGGCGGTAATAGATCATGTTACACCGGCGAAAGATTCAAACACGGCAATGCAGGGAAAAATTCTAAGACAATGGGCCCGCCGCCATGATATAAAAGACTTTTATGATATCGGAAAAAACGGCGTCTGCCATGCTATTTTCCCTGAAAAAGGCTTTGTAAGGCCGGGCTTTACAATAATCATGGGAGATTCGCACACATGCACTCACGGTGCATTCGGTGCTTTTGCAGCAGGTGTCGGAACAACGGATCTTGAAGTCGGAATCTTTAAAGGTGTATGTGCATTTCACACACCTTTAACAGTTAAAGTCAACATTACCGGCAGGTTGCCTGAGGGCGTTTATGCAAAGGATGTTATCCTTTCAATAATCGGGCGTATCGGTGTAAACGGTGCAACCAATAAGATCATTGAATTTGCCGGGCCTGTGGTGGATAACATGAATATGGAAGCCAGAATGACACTTTGCAACATGGCTGTTGAAGCAGGCGCAACCAGCGGAATATGCAGTCCTGATATGAACACGGTCGATTATCTCTGGAAATTCATCAAAGAAGAATATTCAACTAAAAATGCAGCACTAAATGCGTATCAAATGTTTGCTCCGGATTCTGATGCTGTTTATGATGATGTAATTGAGCACGATATAACTAAGCTTAAGCCGCAGGTAACTTTCGGATACAAGCCGGATAATGTAAAGCCGGTAGATCAGATGGAAGGGACACCGATAGACCAGGTCTATATCGGTTCCTGCACAAACGGCAGGATAGAAGACCTTCGTGTTGCAGCAAAGATTCTTAAAGGCAAAAAAATAAGCGATCTGGTTCGCGGTATTGTATCCCCAGCAACACCTGAAATTTACAGCCAGGCTCTCAAAGAAGGGATAATAAAGATATTCATGGATGCAGGGTTTTGCGTTACAAACCCTACTTGCGGTGCCTGCCTGGGAATGAGCAACGGTGTTCTTGCAGACGGGGAAGTCTGCGCATCCACTACAAATCGAAACTTCAACGGACGTATGGGCAAAGGCGGCATGGTACATCTCATGAGTCCTGCCACGGCAGCAGCTTCGGCCATTGCGGGGCAAATCACGAATTCTGAGATTTACAAAGGATGATGGCGTCGTAAATGGAACTTTATACTTAGCCATCGGTTATACTTTTTACGAGTTCAACAAGGATAACAACAGTGAAAAACTTTGGAGGAAAGGTACTCTTTCTCGATAGATCGGATATTAATACGGACGAAATAATTCCCGCAAAATATCTTACGGAAATTTCAAAACAGGCTCTAAAGCCACATCTGCTAGAGGATCTTAACCTTGAAGAATTCATACCCGGGCAGGATATAAAAGGCAAAAGCGTCATAATTACCAGGACGAACTTCGGGTGCGGATCTTCCAGAGAACATGCACCCTGGGCACTTGAAGTAAATGGCATCAATCTGGTCTTAGGAGTTAGTTTTGCCAGAATTTTCCGACAGAACATGTTTAACTGCGGAATGATCGCTGTTGAATTGCCTCCTGAAATCATCGACCATATATTTGCGGTTTTTGGAGGAAGAGAAACCGTCGTTGAAACAGACCTTGAAGAAAGCAAATTAACTATTAAGACAGACGGAAAAGAAGAAAAGATATTTTATTCATTTTCTGATTTCGA
>RCNC010006832.1_pt1 | contig 12809 bp, 15 predicted proteins | sample 2041301 | NCBI WGS metagenome assembly RCNC01 (sample SAMN09708231, study PRJNA481090) | Marine sediment metagenome, whole genome shotgun sequencing project. | biome: marine sediment; feature: ocean; material: sediment; isolation source: Sewage treatment plant 13A marine sediment (STP13A) ... | reverse complement strand
CGCCACATAAACAGGCCGCACACACGACTGTACTGACAGACCATCGCAATACCGCAAAAAACGCTTGCAATGCAGCAGCCATCCACACAGGCGTTCAGATCATCGGGTCATAGGCCCATTGCAGCAAGGCCTGCCGTTGGCGTGGGCGGCAAAATAAATCTCCTGGGTAGCAGTTGGCACGAATTTGGCCAGCGTGACGGGAAAATCCTCTCCATCGCTTTATCTGAATTGCGTCGGTTTCAAGAAGGCGACGTCCAAGATAGTAGCGGCAATACCATTGAAACCACCCTCGGGGGTCTGGTCCAAATATCCACCCCTTTTGCCGCCAATGCGTGAGAGGCTGACGACTTTTTACGCCAAAATAGTTGATTTCTTGGTCTGGAGTGTCGCTGATTTTCGCATTTTCGAACCAGCGTGACGGGAACTCATTGGTGCAATCATTGCAGTATTTCCCTTCAAAAACACCCATTTCCAGCATCTGTTGAGGGGAGAAGAATGGTCGGAAATTTGATGCGAAATCCTCACCGGCTTGTGCGTCCAACTGGTAACTGTAACCAGTTTGCATCTTATCATTGACTATGACTTTTTGAACAAATTTCATCCATCATCCCATACGAAACAGCCCGGTTTTATCAAGAATTTGACTGCCCGGCAGATCCGCTTTGTCCACACAGCGGACCCTCGCTCTATACAGATTTTGGATCCTGTCTCTACGCCAGCATCACTATCGGGTTTTCCAGATTATCCACAATGGCTTGCAGCAATTGAGCGCCCAGTGCTCCGTCAATCACTCTGTGGTCCACGGACAAAGTCACTGACATCACGGTCGCGACGGCCAATTCTCCGTCACCGCCGACGACTGGTTTCTTGACGCCTGCACCCACAGCAAGAATGGCGCCGTGTGGTGGATTAATGACCGCGTCAAAGTTGTCTATGCCAAACATACCCAGATTTGAGATGGCAAAGCTGCCGCCCTGATACTCGTGTGGTGCAAGCTTGCGGTCGCGTGCTCTGGCTGCCAAATCTTTCATCTCAGCAGATAGAGCCGACAGTGACTTCAACTCGGCGTCTTTCAGAACCGGCGTGAACAGCCCGCCTTCGATGGCCACAGCTACCGCGACATCCGAGGGCCGCAGCTTCAGCATCCGATCACCGGCCCAGACCGAATTTGCATCTGGCACAGATTGCAGGGCCAGCGCGCAGGCTTTGATAATGAAGTCGTTCACGGACAACTTGACGCCCCGGGCTTCAAGCTCTTTGTTCAACTGGCCGCGGAATTTGAGCAGGGCATCCAGTTTGATGTCGCGGCGGAGATAGAAATGCGGAATTGATTGCTTTGCCTCGGTCAGGCGTGCTGCAATGATTTTGCGCATACCGTTCAGAGCGACTTCCTCGTAATCCCGGTCGGCATACATCTTGGCGACAGCTTCAGCAGAAGGACCTGTGGCAAGTGACGGTGCAGTGCTTGGTGCTGCACTGACAGGAACGACTGCTGCCGCAGTTTGTGGGGCAGAAACAGCATTCTCTACGTCCGCCTTGACGATACGACCATGCGGACCAGACCCGGCGATCTGGCTTAGATCAAGACCTTTGTCTGCGGCAATGCGACGGGCAAGCGGAGAGGCAAATACGCGGGTGCCATCAGATGTTGCCGGGGCTGATGGGGCAGGGGCGGCAGATACGGCTGCCGCGACGGGCGCTTCGGCGGCAGCGGGTGCATCTACCGGTTTTGCAGAAGGTGTTCCGATATCATCTGCGCTTTCGCCGTCTTCCAGAATAACTGCAATTGGTGTGTTCACTTTCACACCTTCGCTGCCTTCGGCAATCAGGATCTTCCCAACCACACCTTCGTCGACGGCTTCAAATTCCATCGTGGCTTTGTCGGTTTCGATTTCGGCCAGCAGATCGCCGGAACTGACGGTGTCGCCTTCTTTGACCAGCCATTTGGCCAATGTGCCTTCTTCCATCGTTGGCGAGAGGGCGGGCATGAGGATTTCTGTAGGCATCTTGCGCGCTCCTTATCGGTACGTGACTTGTTTGACCGCCGCTACAACTTCATCTGTTGTAATCAGCGCGAGTTTTTCGAGATTGGCCGCGTAAGGCATCGGGACATCTTTACCAGTGCAATTGATCACCGGAGCATCGAGGTAATCGAACGCCTCCTGCATGATCACAGAAGAGATGTAGTTGCCAACAGCGCCTTGCGGCCAGCCTTCCTCGACGGTCACGCAACGATTGGTTTTCATGACGGAATTGAGAACCGTTGTCGTATCCATCGGGCGCAATGTCCGCAGATCAATCACCTCAGCCGAAATGCCGTCTTCTGCCAGCTTGTCAGCCGCAGCCAGAGCGTAGGTCATGCCAATGCCGAAGCTGACGATGGTCACATCCGTGCCTTCACGCCAGATCCGGGCTTTGCCGAAGGGCACTGTGAAATCTTCCAGATCCGGTACGTCGAACGTGCGGCCATAGAGGATCTCGTTTTCCAGGAAGATAACCGGGTTGTTGTCACGGATTGCCGTTTTCATCAGACCTTTGGCGTCTGATGCTGAGTAGGGCATGACCACTTTCAGGCCGGGCACCTGCATGAACCAAGCTGCATAATCCTGTGAGTGCTGCGCGCCAACTCGGGCAGCAGCGCCGTTGGGGCCGCGAAACACCATCGGCGCGCCCATCTGACCGCCGGACATATAGCGCGTTTTGGCCGCAGAGTTGATGATGTGGTCCATCGCCTGCATGGCAAAGTTGAAGGTCATGAATTCGACCACAGGACGCAGTCCACCAAAGGCGGCACCGGTGGCGATCCCGGCAAAACCGTGTTCCGTGATTGGTGTGTCGATGACCCGTTTTGCGCCGAACTCGTCCAGCATGCCTTGCGAGATCTTGTAAGCGCCCTGATATTCAGCAACCTCTTCGCCGATCAGAAACACGCTTTCGTCGCGCCGCATTTCTTCCGACATGCCATCGCGCAGGGCTTCACGGACGGTCTGGGTTTTCATTGCTGTGCCTTCCGGCCAGTCCGGGGTCAGGTCCGCAACCGGTGCAGCCGGTGCTGCGGCTTGCGTCGGTGCTGGCGCGGTGGGTGCAGGTTGCGCTGCAGCTGGTGCACTCGTTGCTACAGCCGAGGCGTCTTCGCCGTCTTCCAGCAGGACGGCGATGGCAGTGTTTACCTTCACACCTTCCGTGCCCTCAGCGATTAGGATCTTGCCCATCACGCCTTCATCGACTGCTTCAAACTCCATCGTAGCCTTGTCGGTTTCGATTTCGGCCATGATGTCACCAGAACTGACTGTGTCGCCTTCTTTGACCAGCCATTTTGCCAATGTGCCCTCTTCCATCGTGGGCGACAGGGCGGGCATCAGAATTTCGATTGCCATGAGTAGTTCTCCTCCTCAGCCCTTCAGGCGTAAATATCTGTCCACAGCTCATCGAGCGCAGGCTCGGGGCTGGTCTTGGCGAATTCAGCAGAGGCATTCACCACCGCCTTGATCTCTTTGTCGATGGCCTTGAGGTCATCCTCGCTGGCGTGTTTGCCCGTCAACAACAAGTCACGGACCTGCTCGATCGGGTCACGCTCGTCCCGCATTTTCTGGACTTCCTCGCGGGTCCGGTATTTTGCCGGATCCGACATCGAGTGGCCGCGATAGCGGTAGGTTTTGATCTCAAGAATGTAGGGGCCTTCCCCCGAGCGGCAGTGTGCCACGGCTTTTTCACCAGCTTCCTTGACGGCAAGCACGTCCATGCCATCAACCATTTCACCCGGAATACCAAAAGCATTGCCGCGATGATAAATGTCGGGTGAGGAGGTTGAGCGTTGCTGTGAGGTTCCCATCGCATATTGGTTGTTCTCGATGACAAAAACGACGGGGAGTTTCCACAAGGCGGCCATATTGAACGCCTCGTAGACCTGTCCTTGGTCGCCATCGCCGAAATAGGTGAACGTCACCCGCCCGTTTTCATTGTATTTGTCGGCAAAAGCCAGACCGGCGCCCAATGGCACTTGTGCCGCGACAATTCCATGACCGCCGTAGAAATGCTTCTCTTTGCTGAACATGTGCATCGAGCCGCCTTTGCCTTTCGAATACCCACCTTCACGCCCGGTCAATTCAGCCATCACGCCGTTCGGATCCATACCGCAGGCCAGCATATGGCCGTGGTCGCGGTAAGATGTAACGCGTTTGTCGCCTTCTTCAGCCGCCGCTTCCAAACCAACGACAACCGCCTCTTGTCCGATGTAGAGATGACAAAAGCCACCGATCAGACCCATGCCATAAAGCTGACCGGCCTTCTCTTCGAATCGCCGGATCAGCAGCATATCTTTGTAGTAGGTCTTCAGTTCTTCTGCCGAAACGTTTGGTTTCTTTGTGGTTTTTCGGGCGGCCATGGCTGCTCTCTCCCATATCTGCATAGATAGTTTAGTGTTAAACTATCTAATAACGGATTCAGGATTAAGAGGCGAGAGCCAATATGACGCTTCGTCAATTTGTCTGGTTTGTCAGAGCAAAAGGCCTAGCGAATGACGATTTCATCGGCGCGTAATACGCCCAGAACCGCGCGGGCCTGTTCGTCCAGCAAATCGAGATCAAGATACTCGTCCGACAAGCGCAGCGTGACATTTTCCATTTTTGCCACTTCCAGCTGAATCCGGGCCAGCTGAATTCTAAGTTGATCGGATTCTGCGGTGATCTCTGAGCGTCGAAACAGGCCGAAGTCACCTTGAACAGCGGCAAACGTGAAATAGCTGCACAGGGCAAATGCGACCGTGAAAAAAATCAATGCGCCAAAACCGGGACGGGATGCTCGTGTCACTTAAGTCTACCTCAAACGCGTCTCTTTTTGGACGTCGGACAGAGTATGGCACAGGTGATTCGGCTTGTGAATCCCTTAATTATCAAAAAGAAGCAGGGTGCTCGCCGGACTTTGGCCTCTCTGGGCGAGTTTCGCGATCCGCCTCAGGCGCGTTCAACCCAAGACGTCGCCGGTGCCTCGGCTTTACCCCGCAACGGACGCATCGTAGATGCTGCCGATGGACTGCCCTAATAGCTGGTTGAATTCTGCATCGCTTTGCTGTGCTGACAGCCCTTCGCTCAGAGCGCGCGAAAAACTGGCAATCACACCGGCGTTCTGGGCCAGCCTTGCGTTGGCTTCTTCGCGCGAATATCCGCCTGACAAAGCAACCACGCGCAAAACGTTGGGATGATCGACCAGCGGTTTGTAGCGATTGGCGACATCGGGCAACGTGAGCTTCAACATCACTTTGCTATCGCCCGGAAGTGCATCAAGATGGCGCAGGATCTCGCCAAGCAAAATGTCTTCGGCCTCGGCTTTGTCTTTGATTGAAATGGTGATTTCCGGTTCAAGAATGGGAACAAGCCCATGCCCCAGAATTTGCTGACCAATCTCAAACTGCTGCGCCACGTTTGCGGCAATGCCAGTGGGCGATGCCGCGTTGATCACAGACCGCATCTTGGTGCCGAAAATCCCACCTTCAACAGCCCGTTTCAAAAGGTTGTCAAGATCACCCATTGGCTTCATCAAGCGAACACCATCAGCGTCGTCAAACAGCCCTTTGTCGACTTTCAGAAAAGGCACGACACCGCGATCCTCCCAAAGATAGGCGGCCGATGACTTGCCACCCATCTCGCGGTCCATCGTATTTTCGAACAGGATCGCACCCAGAATGCGTTCTCCGGTAAAATCGGGGGCGTTCACAATCCGCGACCGCATGTCATGGATCAGGCCATACATTTCGTCGTCATTGCTATAAGCATCTTCGCCAATCCCATAAAGCCCCAGCGCCTTGGGAGTTGATCCACCGCTTTGATCCAGTGCGGCAATGAAACCATTGCCGTTTCGGATTTGGTCTGCTTGCTTTTGATCTGACATGTTTGTGGCCCAATACTCGTTTTAAATGCTGCAATACGCGAGGTCATATGTGCATAGGCAAATGTTGCCCTTCATGCAATTGGGTTAGCGCGAACAGTATGTTGCTTAGTCTTTTTTCATCATCAGCTTGGTGATGCGGGGCATCCAAGATCGGGGCAGGAGACGTGGCGCAAACGCGCTGATCTTGTTCATCACGCCCGGGACCACAATTCGTTTACCGACATAGGCGTCAAGCCAGCCTCGCTCTGCAACAACATCAGCGGACATTGGTTTGGACATCTTCAGAAACCGCGCGTCTTCCATCTTGGCATCGGCAAAGAAATTGGTTTGGGTCGCTCCGGGGCACAATGCAGTGATGCTGACCTGTCCCCCGCGCAATTCTTCTGCGACGGCTTCAGACAAGGAAAGTACATAGGCCTTTGTCGCATTGTACACTGCCATATTGGCGCCCGGCAAAAATGCAGCAACAGACGCCACGTTGAGGATATGCCCGCCACCGGCGGCATCCATGTGCGGAATCGCCATTTTCATCAAATACGTGAGTGCGGTCATATTAACGTTTATTGAGGCCAGTTCGCGGGCCCAGTCTTCTCCGTTGCCAAACGGATCATTGCGGCCAAGCCCTGCATTGTTGACGAGCACGTTGATGACGCGCCCTTCACTGGCCTCACTCCAAAGCCGTTCAACCTCGCTGAGGTCTGACAAGTCCGCCGGGATCACAATCACGTCGCGGTGCATTTCGCGTAACTCGGCTGCAAGAAGATTCAGCTTGTCTTCGGACCGTGCCGTCAAAATAATATCGTGCCCGTCTTTTGCAGCCAGATGCGCAAATTCAACCCCCAATCCTTCAGAGGCGCCGGTGATAAGTGTCCAGTTACGCATTCAAATACCTCAGCTTATTAATGAGAACTATAGGGTTGCACATGGATCAAAACCAAGAGGTTTAATGTCCCGCGCTTTGCAATGCCGCTACGCCGGGCAAAACCTTGCCTTCCATCCATTCCAGAAACGCGCCACCCGCAGTCGAGATATAGGTGAAATCGCCGGCAACCCCGGCCTGATTTAGGGCGGCAACGGTATCACCGCCACCTGCAACTGACACAAGGCTTCCGGCTTTGGTCAATGCGGCGGCTTTTTGGGCCGCTGCAGTGGTTGCGGCATCAAAGGGTTCAATTTCAAAAGCGCCCATCGGTCCGTTCCAGATCAATGTACGCGCAGCCTCCAGCACTGTGCCAATCAGCGCCACAGTTTTTGGCCCGGCATCCAATATCATTGCGTCGGCCGGACAGGCATCAGCCGGGACAACTTCGCTTGGTGCACCGGCCTGAAAAGCGCGCGCAACAACCACATCCACCGGCAGGATGATGTCACACGCGCTTTTGCTGGCCTGCGCCAGAATATCAAGCGCCATGCCAGTCATGTCGTGTTCCGCGAGGGATTTGCCGACGTCATGGCCCTGAGCCGCAAGAAAAGTGTTGGCCATACCGCCACCAATCACCAGATGATCCACTTTGGCTGTTAGGTTGCCAAGCAGTTCCAGTTTGGTTGACACTTTTGCGCCGCCGACAACCGCGACCACGGGCCTATCCGGTTTCCCTAACGCGGCTTCCAATGCGCTGAGCTCAGCTTGCATCAATCGACCAGCACAGGATGGCAGCAATTGGGCGATACCTTCGGTGGATGCGTGCGCACGGTGCGCTGCAGAAAAGGCGTCATTACAGTAGATGTCACCAAGGCGGGCCATCTCAGCTGCCAAATCCGGGTCGTTCTGTGTCTCGCCGGGGTGAAATCGCGTGTTTTCCAGCAACAATATTTCGCCCGGAACCAGTGCTGCGACCGCAGCCTCTGCCGCAGGGCCTCTGCAATCAGCGACAAATACAACCGGCGCTGCGAAGGCGGTCTCTAGAGCAGGGACAAGCTGTTGCAGCGACAAAGCCGGATCACGCTTCCCTTTTGGGCGACCAAAATGGGCAAGCAGGATGGGAAGCCCCCCAGCGTCAAGGACATCGCGGACCGACGGCAGCAGCCGCTGAATGCGGGTGTCATCGCTGACACGCCCATTTTCCATGGGAACATTCAGATCGACACGCATCAGAACGCGCTGCCCTTTCAAGGCCATATCATCCAGCGTCTTCCAGCTCATATCCGTGTCTCCAATTTGCGGGCTTAGTGGCGTTTTTTCCCGCATTTAACCCTCTCGTCAATGGGGCACTTGGCAATTCGTCCTGTGCGGCTTAGGTAAATGCCAACCAAAAATACAAGGAATGCCCATATGGCCGAGATTAAAGACCCAGAAAACACCATCCTGGTCGAGTTGACCAACGGAACTGTTGCAATCGAACTGATGGCGGAGGTTGCGCCGAAACATGCCGAGCGCATGAAAGATCTGGCGCGCAGCGGTGCCTATAACAATGTATGTTTTCACCGCGTTATCGACGGCTTCATGGCGCAGACCGGTGATGTGGCGAATGGTAATATGGAAGCTGATTTCAACCTAGGTTCAGCAGGCACTGGTGGTTCTGATCTGCCCGACCTTCCCGCCGAGTTTTCGAAATTGCCACATGATCGCGGCACATTGGGCGCAGCCCGGTCGGCCAGTCCAGACAGCGCAAACAGTCAATTCTTCATCAACTTCAAGGACAATCATTTCCTGAACGGCCAATACACGGTCTATGGACGGGTGATTTCGGGGATGGAACATGTGGATGCGATTGCAAAAGGCGAGCCACCCACCGCGCCAGACCGTATGATCAGTGTAAAGGTGGCCGCTGATGACTAAAAGAAACTGGCTTTGGATGGGTATGTTCGCCTGTGCGACCATGCTGGGCGTGCTGATGATCCTAGTGTTGCGTTCTGGTCCGATGAACGCAGCACCAAACCAGACGGCCACACTTGTAGCCGCTGATGTGGTAGCTCCGGATCCGCCACAGGTTGGCGAACCGGTCGACTGGGACCAACCGGGGCCTTATCTTCAGATTGTTGTCGCCGGCGAGGCAAACGGGACAATCACCATTGATCTGGCAGAAACGGTGGCCCCCGGACATGTGGCGCAAATTACTGCATTGGCAGAAAGCGGTGCTTATAATGGTGTTGTCTTTCATCGCGTTCTGGAGGGCTTTATGGCCCAGACCGGTGACGTCAGATTTGGCAGGATAGGGCCCGACATGGGCAGCGCCGGTATGGGCGGTTCTGATCGCGCTGATCTCAAGGCCGAGTTTTCCGACGTTCCCTTTGATCGAGGAATCGTGGGTATGGCGCGCAGCCAAAAACCGGACAGTGCCAACAGCCAGTTCTTCATCATGTTTGACGAGGGCCATTTCCTGAACGGGCAATACACCGTGATTGGCCGCGTAACCGGGGGCATGGACATCGTCGACAAAATCAAACTTGGCGCTCCTAAAAGCGGCGCCGTGGCGGAAACGCCTGATGTTATGCAGTCCGTCTCGATCAGCCAGTAGTCCAACTGGCGTAACGCCCCCACGGCCCTTCACCTTTGAGTGAGGCGTGGTGGTGTTGCCTGGCCTTTCCCTGCATCATTGCCACTCTGATGCTAAGGGGGAGACATGCGTATCCTGTCCTGTCTGGCCGCGCTGACGATGTTCACAGGGATGGCGATAGCCGATCCCGGTTCATGGTCGCGCGAATGGCCTGATACCAATTTTGACAAAAGCTCGATCACCGATTGGCGCGAGATTCTGTCCGGTGGGCCTCCGAAAGACGGCATTCCGGCCCTCAGCAATCCAAAATTCACCACCGTTGCCGATAAACGCGGGATCAAGGGGGCTGAGCCCGTCATTGCTGTTGAAGTGGGGGATGTGACACCGCGCGCCTACCCAATTCGCTATCTGATGTGGCATGAAATTGTAAACGATGTGGTTGGCGGCGTCCCTGTTGCGGTTACGTTTTGCCCGCTGTGTAACTCAGCCATGACCTTTGATCGACGTACACCCAAAGGCACGCTGACATTCGGCGTTTCGGGAAAACTGCGCAACTCCGATATGATCATGTATGACCGCGAGACTCAAAGTTGGTGGCAACAAGCCATCGGCGAGGCGATTGTCGGTGATCTGACCGGTACAAAACTGAAAACGCTGCCGACATGGCTGGAAAGCTGGGCGGATTTCAAATCCCGCAACCCAGAAGGTTTGGTAATGGCCGAGCCGGAGTACAACCGCGACTACGGGCGCAACCCCTATCGGGGTTATGACAGCCTGTCCAAACCGTTTCTTTATTCTGGTGAACAGCCGCCACATGGCATTGAACCACTCGCCCGTGTTGTGCGGGTTGGGGCACGGGCATGGCCGCTGCAAAGGTTGGCCACGCTGCATGAGGTTACAGAGGCAGGTGTCACTCTGTCATGGCGGGCAGGGCAGGCCTCAGCGCTGGACACCGGTCAGATCAGCAAAGGGCGCGACATCGGCTCGATCCGGGTGCGCGATGCAAACGGGCAGGATGTGGCGCATGACGTGATGTTCGCTTTTGCATTTCACGCGTTTTGGCCGGATGGAGCCTGGATGTTGGACAACTGACCTGACAAATCTGTGCAGTGTCAATAAAAACAGGCACCGCAATAAAGTTGGGTGCCTGTCAAAAAACTCTGTCGGATAGTCAGGTTTAAGACGCGTTGATGTCTTTTGTCGGTTTGGCCGGCGGGATCGCCGATGCCGGAGGCGGCGTGGGCGCTGTCTTGCCTGAGTTCAAAGGATCGTCCTGACGTTGCACTGACCCTTCGAAATGCGCACCGCTTTCGATTGCGATGGTCTTGTGAATGATGTCACCTTCGACCCGCGCCGTCGATGTCAGGCGCACTTTCAGGCCACGCACACGACCAACGATGCGGCCATTGACGACAACATCGTCCGCAATCACTTCGCCTTTGATCGTCGCGGATTCACCGATTGTCAGCAGATGCGCGCGAATGTCACCTTCCACCGTGCCTTCTACCTGAATGTCACCGGTGGTCTTCATATTGCCAGTCACATGCAGATCCGCCGACAGAATTGACGCAGGCGGTTTTATTCGTCCTGCCGGGACGCGCTTGCCGGTGCTTCGGGCGCTGCTGGTTTTGCAGCATCGGCCTTGGGGCCGGGCTCATTGATTTTGCTCTTAGAAAACATCGTGTGCAGCCTTGATCCAGTGGGAGGTGCTGTGAGGCACCGTGCTTGGCCAATGTGTAAGCCCAGCGCCTGTTAGGGTCAAGCAACCTTGAGCGTACTGCAGTTGTTGTGATGCCAACCCGATTCAATCTCAGCGGTCTTCCGCGCAGAACTAGTACCCAATAAGTTATTTGGTAAACAGATATTATCCTGATTGCGATATGATTTCGCGGTACACGATCCGGTGGCTGACACCAACGACACATTTTCCAGAGTTTGTGGGGGTTTTACAGTTTCGATCTGATTATGAGGCGTCGTTGATGGACATTTTCCTCACTCCGACACGTTTGCAGGACTGCACAAATACGTTACAGCACAGGCAAGTGACTCATTATCCGACGAAAACCTGCCATGATGACGATGCAGGTGGCATATATACCCCTTGAAAGGGGCGCAGGCACCACCCATATGCTATGTTAAGCCTTTAAACATTGAAAAGGGGACAGAGAAATGGCAAATTACGCAAACCTTCCCGCACCGACGCCAGAAGGCGGTTTGAACCGCTATATGCAAGAAATCCGCAAGTTTCCGCTGCTCGAGCCGGAAGAAGAATACATGCTGGCCAAACGCTGGGTCGAAGAACAGGACACAAAATCCGCACACCGGATGGTGACCTCGCATCTGCGTCTCGCAGCCAAGATCGCAATGGGGTATCGCGGCTACGGTTTACCGCAGGCGGAGGTGATTTCGGAGGCCAATGTTGGCCTGATGCAGGCTGTCAAGCGGTTTGACCCTGAAAAGGGTTTCCGCCTGGCGACCTATGCAATGTGGTGGATCCGGGCCAGCATTCAGGAATACATCCTGCGCAGTTGGTCTTTGGTAAAGCTTGGCACAACCTCCGCCCAGAAAAAGCTGTTCTTTAACCTGCGCAAAGCTAAATCCAAGATTGGCGCGCTGGAAGAGGGAGACATGCGGCCGGAAAACGTCAAACGCATTGCTACTGATCTCAGCGTGACAGAAGCCGAAGTGATCAGCATGAACCGCCGGCTGTCCGGCGGCGACGCATCACTGAATGCGACTGTCGGTTCTGAAGGCGAAGGGACCATGCAATGGCAGGACTGGCTTGAGGACGAAGACGCAGATCAGGCTGGCGATTACGAGGCGCGTGACGAACTTGAGACACGGCGCGAGTTGCTGGCACAGGCCCTTGATGTGTTGAATGACCGTGAAAAGGACATTCTGACTCAGCGGCGTCTGTCCGAAAAAGCAGTGACTCTGGAAGATTTGAGCGGTCAGTACAAAGTGAGCCGCGAGCGAATCCGTCAGATCGAAGTGCGGGCTTTTGAGAAGCTGCAAAAGCGAATGCGCGAGCTTGCCAAGGAAAAAGGCATGATGGCGACTGCCTGACACCTGCAGCACCAGTCATTGATGACAAGCCGAACGGTGCCGTGGCGGCGCGTATAAGTTTGTAATATATAGCGGTCTTAACCCTGCTGATGTAAAAGTCGGCAGGGTTTTGATTTTCATCTGATGTGAACTGATGCTGCCTGCAGGCGCGCCCAAGATTGCATCGGGTTGGATCGCATCTACGCCAGAGTCGACAAGCTTTCGATGCCCTTGTCATAATGATGCACCCTCCACGGTCCTTAGAGCCCTGCGGCCGCACCGTGGTGAGCATACAGCCGGTGTGGTGGCAAAGATGCGCGACAGGTTCCAGAGACAGATCGGCCGCCCGTCTTTTCGCGCAGCATAGTGTCCGCCGTGCAGGCGGCCGCAATGTGGGCGTCTGGCAGAGCAAATCCGTCTGAATCGAAGTGACTTCGCTCT
>RCNC010002275.1_pt1 | contig 12811 bp, 9 predicted proteins | sample 2041301 | NCBI WGS metagenome assembly RCNC01 (sample SAMN09708231, study PRJNA481090) | Marine sediment metagenome, whole genome shotgun sequencing project. | biome: marine sediment; feature: ocean; material: sediment; isolation source: Sewage treatment plant 13A marine sediment (STP13A) ... | reverse complement strand
TGCCGTGGACTCGGAGGGCCAGATCCATGTATCCGACGTCCAGGCTCAGGAAGTCCGGGTTTTTTCCGAGGGCGGAAAATACTTGAGGGCGACCGGCCGCCCCGGGTCCGGCCCTGGTGAGCTGGCGCTCGGAGCCTCGGTGGTCCTGATCTCGCCGGGTGACACGGTTCTGATCCCGGACATCAGGAATCGCCGAATCAACCGATTCTCGCCTGATGGACGGACCCTCGGCAGCGTCCCCCTGGAGCCTGAGAAGGGGCGCCCTCTTCGGTACAACTTGACCCCAGCGGGCCGGATGACGGCCCAGATCCGTCCAATCCAGATGGGTCAGGTGGAAACGCCGGATTCCTCCTCAACCGAAGCCCTGGATGCCATCATCGTCATCGAGCCATCAGGGCTCTTCGGGGACACCATCCTCAGAATCCCCTCTGGAGGCCTCTTCCAAGGGCCGGGAATCCACTACTTCACTCCAGAGCCATTTTGGGATGTGACGGACTCCCTCACCGTCGTATACGGAATGAACGATGAGTACCGTTTAGGTTACTACGGGCGGGACGGAGCCCTTCAGCGGATTGTCAGCAAACCTGCCGACCCCCGACCGATTACAGAAAGGGATATCCGGGCCCTTTTCTCATACCTGGACCGAGCCTGGCTGGAGGCTGGGGTACCTCCGTCGAACCTGTCGGCGAACCACGAGTTGGTCCACTTCGCGGAGTTCTTCCCCGCTTTCGCAGCATTTCACCTCGGGCCCCGGAACTCTTTATGGGTGCAACCGGTCCGTTCTCCCGGTGACCTTTCTGACGAGGAACTCGAGCGATACAACTTCGTCGAGGACTTCGGTGGATCGGATTGGGAGGTATTCGACGCCGACGGACATTACCTGGGGGTAGTGCCAATGCCCACCCGGTTCACCCCCAGGGTGTTCCTTGGCGACAGGATCTATGGTGTCGCCCGGGATGAACTCGACGTCCAGTATGTGGTCAGGCTGAGGATTAGATACGGAGGGGACGCGGAACTGGGGGAACTCGTCGACCTTCTCCGCACCCCGTAAACCGGCGGGATCCTCTTTCCCTGTCTATCTGAGTTCGGAAATCACCCCACCGGCCGCACATTGCTGTTCAACCTCCCACCGCTCCCCTTGACATCTTAGGGGAAGCAACCATACTTGACCCATAACCGTCTTATGGGAAGAACGCCGTCAACAACGGGAGATTATTCGTGGCGAAAATGGAGCTACTCCAGGGCACGCTCGATGGACTGATTCTTAAGGCCCTTAGCTGGAGTCCTCTCCACGGCTATGCCGTAACCCGCTGGATCAAGGCGGCATCCCATGACGTGTTCCAGATCGAAGAGGGGGCCTTGTACCCCGCTCTTCACCGCCTGGAGCAAAAGGGCTGGGTTGAATCGGAGTGGGGGCTTTCGGAGAACAACCGGCGAGCGAAGTTCTATCAGCTTACCGACAAGGGCTGCAAAGCACTCGATCATGAACGTGCCTCGTGGGTCCGGTATGCGACAGCGGTGGCTCGGGTCTTTGATTCCCCTCAAAGGACGACATCATGAGCAAGATCCCCGGCCTGAGGAGAGTCTTCCGTCTGGCCATGGGCCGGTCCGGGGTGGACAAGGACGTTGAAGAGGAAATCAGCTTCCACCTGGAGGCCCGGAAGGAAGAGCTCATTCGAGAGGGAATGGCGCCCCAGGAAGCGGAAGCTCTGGCCCGTACCGAATTCGGGGACGTGGGAAAGTACCGAGCCCAGATGCGCACCCTGGGTCGTCGTAGGTCTTCTCGGGACCGGCGTGCGGATCTGACAGATGCTTTCAGAAAGGACCTTTCCTTCGCATTTCGGCAGCTGTGGAGGAACAAGGGATTCACCCTGGCCGCTACCCTGACTCTGGGCCTGGGCGTTGGAGCGACTACCGCCATCTTCAGCGTTGTGAATGGGGTCCTTCTGAAGCCCCTGCCCTACCCCGCAGCGGATCGCCTCGTTGCGGTCCGGCGTTCCTCCAATACGGACGGGTCGATCCGAAACTCCCTTTCCCAACCCGACATCCTGGACCTCCAGGATCAAGCCTCCTCCCTGAGCTTTCTAACAGGCTACTCGAACCACCGACTGACCCTCACCGGCATGGGAGAGCCCGAGATCCTTCGGGGTGCCCAGGTGACGCAGGGTCTCCTGGAGACCTTCGCCCTGAGTCCCGCCTTGGGGAGAGATCTCCTTGCAGAGGAAAACATCCCCGGTGGACCGAAGGTAGTGGTGCTCTCCCATGGGTTTTGGACCACGCGATTCGGGAACGAACCCGGAATCCTTGGAAAAACAGTCATTTTGGATGGGGCCGCCCACGAGATCGTGGGCGTGACTCCGGCCGATTTCGACTTTCCCCGGGGAGCTCAGTTCTGGGTGCCTGCCTATATGGATCTCGAGGACTGCGGGAGGGGATGTAACTTTCTCACAGTCATCGGCCGCCTTTCCCCCGATGCCACCCTGGCCAACGCTCGCCAGGAAACCAGCACCATTGCACGAAGGCTGGAGGAAGCCTACGTCGATTCCAATTTCGACAAGGGTTTCCAGGTGCTGCCCCAAAGATCCGCCGAGGTCCAGGCCACGCGGCCGGCCCTCCTTGTCCTCCTCGCCAGCGTGGTGATGGTCCTCCTTATTGCATGTGCCAACGTAGCCAATCTTCTCTTGGTTCGAGGGCAGAACAGGGTTAGGGAAATCGCCCTTCGGTCAGCCCTGGGTGCGAGCCGAGGCCGGATCCTGACCCAGCTTCTGGTGGAAAACGGTGTGCTCGCGGTCGGTGGAGGGGGCCTCGGATTGCTCCTGGCCTATTTCGGACTGGGTGGGCTGCTCCGGCTTGCCCCCCCCTCCCTTCCCCGCCTGGACCAAGTCCATGTAGACGGTTTTGTTCTCCTCTTCACCCTGGGCACCGTGAGCTTGGTGGCTGTCCTGTTTGGCCTCAATCCGGCCCTGCGCCTGGCCCGGGCTCCCATTTCAGGTGCTCTGAAGGAGGGCGGCCGCGCCGGCCTCGGGGGAGCCGGACGAGATCGGTCTCGTACCCTGATGTTGGTTGGCGAAGTGGCTCTATCCCTCATTCTCCTGCTCGGCTCAGGCCTGTTGCTTCGAAGCTTCTCCAGGCTTTCAACCGTTGATCCGGGGTTTGAGTCGGAAGACGTTTACAGGTTTACCCTCTCCCTTCCCGACGCCCGCTACGAGACGCCGGAAGCGCGCATCAGCTTCTTTGAGGGTCTGGAAGAGAGCTTGGAATCCCAGCCCGGTGTGCGGTCGGTCGGGAGTATTGTGGGGGCCCCCTTGAGCCCAACCTCGATCACGGCCAGCTTCGAATTCTCCGACCGGCCACCACCACCACCCGGCCAGGAACCCGAGGCCGCCTGGCGAGCGGTGACCCCAGGATACTTCCAAACCCTGGGCATCCCCCTCCTCCAGGGCCGTTGGTTCGAGCCTCAGGACCGGTCGGGAACCCAGCCCGTGATCATCGTGACCCAGAGCTTCGCCGAGAATTTCTATCCCGGCGAGGATCCCTTAGGGAAACCCATTCTACCCGGCATCAGCTTTGGCCTATCGGAGGATGTCCCCAGAACCGTGGTCGGTGTGGTGGGGGACGCACGGTATCGGGCTCTTGCAGAGGCGCCCGAACCCACCTTCTACGTTCCCCAAGGCCAGACTGGCTTTTACTTGATTACCGTCCATTTCCGGGCGGCTCCCGGCATGTCACCCATGGTCTCTATCCGGAACATCGTCAAGGAAATGGACCCGAATCTTCCCCTGAGGAATGTGGAGGAGATGACCGCGGCCATCGACCGGGCGTTGGGCCCTGCCCGATTCAATCTCCTCTTGCTGGCGACTTTTGCCGGGTTGGCCGTCGTCCTGGCCGCCGTCGGACTGTATGGGGTGGTATCCTACCTGGTGTCCCAACGGACCCGGGAAATAGCCGTCCGGCTGGCCATGGGAGCGAAGCAGAAAACCGTGATCCGCATGGTCCTGGGACAGGGGATCCGCCCGGCAGCAGTGGGCATTGTTTTGGGGCTTGGCGGCGCGTTCGCAGGGTCTCGATTGATCAAGGCCCTACTCTTCGGGATCGAGGCGACCGATTTCGTGTCGTACCTGGCAGCTACAGCTATCCTCATCATCGTCGTGATCCTGGCCACCCTCATTCCGGCGCTCCGGGCAAGCAGGATCGCTCCTATGGTCGCACTTAGGCAGGAGTAGACGCTGGAGGGGTTAGCCCCCAGCTTCCGGTTCTTCTTCAACCTCACCGCTTGTCACCGCTCCTGAAATGCGGGCACCCCCTTTCCGTCCGGTCGGAGCCGGAGATAGAGTGGGGAGGAAGATTCAGCCTGGAGGAGGGACCTGAATCACAAGCCCCTTCCCTTTCTCTCCTGTGTGCATCTCATGAGGAGGCATGTGTGAGTATCCGTTGGAACGGACTGGTCAGATGTAGCTGCGCCATGGTCTTGGTCCTAACACTCCTTCCAAAAGCCGCCGCAACTCAACAATACGTTGACCCATCGGGCAAGCTGAACGTGGTCATCGTTGCCGACCCGTACTCCGATACCAGAACCGGCCCTGAGCTTGTCGAAGGACCCGAACTCCTCCTGACCGGAGGCCTCCAAGAACTGCTGGAGAACCTGGCCTGCACCGTGGTGCAAACCACGACGGTTCAGATGCCGGAAGAGCTGGAACGGGAATACGGAGAGTGGAATCGGGCATCACTGACCAACAGGACCCTTGGCAAAGTCATCTATGAATCCGATAAGGATGAGCACTTCCATATCGGACTCCTGTCGGGGAGCAAGTCGTTGGTCGGAATGCTGGCGGGCCTTCAGCACCTTGGTCCGGACAGACAACCACTCCAGGATAGCCGGGGCCGGGATATTCTTGGACTGCCACGTCTAGGAGAAAGCGGCCCGCTGAAAGTCGGACTGGTGTGGGTGAGTGAGCGCGGCGACTTCAGTACGCCGAACACCTCCACGGAAGGCGACATGGGTGGAATGAATGTGGCTGTCGCCGCCGGCCTCTCGAATACCATGCTTCGGCAACAGGCCGGCCTGGATCCACCTCTCTCCACCAAACACATCGTCATGGCGGGGGTTCAGGACACGAACCCATACGAACAGCTCAGCATCGACAACTCATTCATCGAGACCCTTTCGGTGAATGAGATGAAGAGTGTGTCCGGCCCGATCCAGGTGCAGATGGAACGCCTCAGCAGCCTGACGGATGTCATCTATGTCCACGTGGACATGAGCATACTCACTTCTTCCGAGATGCCCGACCTGCCGGCCTCATCCAGCGAGAAGCTCTCCAGTGAGGAACTGGCTGCATTTCTTAAGGGGGTGTTCTCCTTCCCGAAAGCCGCGGCCGTTGGGATCGCAGGACTGCCCAATGATGCAGGCGAGGTATCAGTACAAGCAGCGTATCGATTGATTGAAGGGGCCATAGCGGGGGTGCGAAACCGATGACAAAAATCATGAAGACATCGTGGGTTCCTTTTTGCGTCCTTTTGGCACTGCCACAGGCGGTTGCGGCCCAGCAGTACCTGACGGGAGATGCGGTGGACGTGGCCATCGTCCGAAACCCCTTCATGGCCTCGGAGAGCATCCTGGCAGAGGGACTGGTCGATAGCCTGACTGCCCTGGGCGCCACCATTGGGAAGAATGAGACGTTCGACCTCTCGGAGGTGGAACGGGACTACAGCGGATGGGCGAGAGAAGCCCTGGTCAGCCGACACATCGCAGACCTCATCTCCGCAAATGGCCGGAACGAATACCTCACCGTCGCCCTCCTGGGAAGCTGCAGTGATCTCCCCGGCGTTCTCTCCGGGCTCCAGAACATGGGGCCGGGGCAGGAGGAGCAGGTCTATCACCTGGCGGCGAACATCCCAAACCGGGTCGGCCTGATCTACTTCGACGCCCATGCCGATGTGAACACGCCCGAGACGACCCTCAGCGGCATGTATGGAGGCATGGACGTGGCGCTGTCCGCAGGCCTCTACAATGATAACAACCGCCTGATCACGGGCCTCGATCCCCCACTGCCTCCCAGCTACATCCTTCTAGGGGACGTCCGGGATACTGATCCCCGGGAGAAAGAACTCATCGAGCGGATGCACTTTGAGATCCTCTCCACGGACGATATCAGGACGTTGTCGGAAAACGTACACGCCCAGATGAAGCGCCTGAGCGACCTGACGGATGTGATCTACATTCATATCGATATGGACGTGCTCGCTCCCGAGGAAGTCGCCGGTCACGGCCTCACCGCCCCCGACGGCCCCACGAGTCAGGAGCTGGCCGACTGCCTCGAGTTGATCTTCAAGTACCCCAAAGCTGCGGCCATCGGAATCGCATCCACACCCTACGGTCCCAGGGACCCGGACCACCTCTCTCGCCAGGCCGCGGTACGGTTGGTTCAGGGTGCACTGAAGGGTGTGAACGCCAGGAAATGAGGGAGGGTCTTTCAAATGGCATCTGATCGAGAGTTCGTAGACTTCATCGTTGATCAATTGGAAAGTGCCGGCGAGGTCCGAAGTAGAATGATGTTCGGTGAGTATGTGATCTACTGTAATGACAAGGTCACGGTTCTCGTTTGCGACAATCAACTATTCGTAAAACCGACCGAAGCGGGGAGGGCTTTCATCGGCGATGTCGTTGAGGCCCCGCCCTACCCCGGGGCCAAGCTGTGTTTTCTAATTGAAGACAGGTTTGAAGACCGGGACTGGATCAGCGAGTTGGTGAAGATCACTTCGGCGGAGCTTCCGGAGCCCAAACCCAAGAAAAAGAAGAAGAAGAAGAAGAAGAAGAAATAGGGCCCGAAACCCCCGCAGGAGCAGTAGTAAACCCCGCTCAGTCAGAAAAGATTGAGCGGGGTAATTACTTCCTACCAAAAAGGCTTGACCTTCTCCTGTTGACACTGGCCTGACCCCGCTCTAGGCTCGGGATTCCAGCGGTTTCTTGACCAGTGTCCAAGGAGGAATTCCCTATGCCGAGACCCTGCTTCAGCCGGGATCGGTCGATGCTTCCGAGAGCGATGCGCCTGCTGCTGCCGGCCCTCGCAATCTTGATCCTGTTTTCCGCTTCCGAGGTTTCAGCCCAGTACGAGGGCCGGACCTACGCAATAACCGATGCCCGTCTCGTGACGCTCACCGGTGAGGTAATTGAAAGCGGAACCATCGTCCTCCGGGGAGGCCTCATCGAGGCCTTGGGGCCCAACGTGACCCCCCCCGCCGACGCTGTCCTCATCGATGGGGATAGCATGACGGTCTACCCAGGATTCATCGACGCCTACTCACAAGCCGGACTGGTCCTTCCAGACCGGGACGACCGGGAACACGCCGGCAACATCGCCAACCAACTGGCAACAGAATATTTCGATCCAGAATCAGAGGACCTTGCCGCCTATCGAAAACAGGGGCTGACGTCAGCCCTCATCGCCCGGAGTGACGGCGTGTTCGGTGGGCAAGCGGTCCTCATGAACCTTATGGGTGACGATGTCCCATCCATGACAGTAAAGGGCCCCGTGGTTCAAACCATGGGATACCGGGGACAGAATGGTTATCCGGGCACGCTCATGGCTGTTGTAGCCTACCAGCGCCAGACCCTCATTGACGCGGCCTACCACGAACTCCTTCAAACCCGGTATAGCCAGGATCCTCGATCCATGACCCGGCCACCAGCAGACCTCAATCTGGAAGCGCTGATTCCGGTGGCGAAGGGCGAGGGCCCAGTAATGGGCATCGTTCAGATCGAAAACGACTTCAAGCGCCTCAGGAATCTTTCTGCTGAATACGGCCTCAACTACTGGATCGCCGGCGCGGCCGAAGCGTTCCGGGTGCCCGACCTCATCGAGGCCGCGGGGGTTCCCGTTCTGGTCTCCCTCGACTTCCCCTCCGTCAATCAGGTCACCGGGTACCAGTTCGACCGGGCCTATAAGAACCTGACCGAGGAGGAAAAAGAGGAACTCGATGCCCGGGATGAAACGGCAGTCCAATCCAATGCGGGTGTCGTATTTGAAACCGGGGTCCCCCTGGCACTAGCTACCGGGGGAATGTCTTCGGCGGGTGATTTCCTGAAGAACCTGCGCTTGTCGGTGGAAGCCGGCCTCCCTGCTGAAGAGGCATTGAAGGCCCTCACTATCAATCCCGCCACGATCTTCGGTGTGGCCGATGTCCTGGGAACCCTCGAACCGGGGAAGATCGCAAACCTCACGGTTACCAATGGAGACGTCTTCACCGACGAAGAAGCCTGGGTGGCCCACGTGTTCGTGGACGGTCGCAAGGAAACCTTCGACGCACCGAAACCGCCCTCCGAAGGTGGGGGTAGTGGCGGCGCGGCCGGATCTTGGACGGTCAACGTCTCCCTCGGCGGAGAAGGGGCAGAGGGTGAATTCGCCGTTACTCAAGAGGGTGAGGCGGTCACCGCCGAGCTCGACATCGAAGGCATGGTCATGGAGTTCGAGGGCACGTTCACGGAGGGCAAACTGGACCTCAAAGGATCCATCCCCGACATGGGGGCCGTCACACTCACGGCAACCGTCGACGGTGATGAGATGAAAGGCTCCATCGTTCTTGGTCCCATGGGGAATGCCGATTTCACCGGAAAACGGAACCCCGGAACTGCTGCTAACGAGAGGAGGATCGGACGATGAGTTCAGCCAATGCTTTGATTCGATCGACACTCACGCTGTTCGTAGCGGTCTTCCTCTTCACCTTCATCGGATCCACACCGGCATCCGCACAAGACCTCCTCATCAAGGGCGGAACCGTCATCACCATCACCAACGGTGACATGCCCGATACCGATGTGCTTATCCGGGACGGCAAGATCGCCGAGATCGGGCAGAACCTGGAGGCCCCGGAGGGGGTTCAGGTGATTGATGCCCAGGGGCAGTTCGTGATGCCTGGCATCATCGACTCCCATTCCCATATGGGAGTGGACCGGGGGATCAACGAAGGATCTCGATCCGTGGTTCCCGAAGTGAGAATCGCCGACGTCATCAAACACGACGATCCGGCCTTCTTCACGGCGTTGGCCGGGGGGATCACCTCCATCCACACCATGCACGGGTCCGCCAACACCATCGGCGGACAGAACGAATCCATCAAGCTCAAATGGGGTCGGCCCTGGGAGGACCTGGTCATCGAGGGAGCCCCCATGACCCTGAAGCTGGCCCTTGGCGAGAACGTGCGCCGTTCTTCCTCACCCACCCCCACCCGGTATCCTCGCAGCAGGTCCGGGGTTGCCGAGGTCCTGCGGGAGTCCTTCCAGCAGGCACGGAATTACATGACTGCCCAGGACAAGTATGCAGCCGAAAAGGCAACATGGGACGATGCCAACCGGCGATCCCGGGGCGTGGGGCCTCTCCCTCCGAAACGAGACCTGCAACTCGAGGCTCTGGTTGATGTCTTTGAGGGAAGATCCATTCTCAGGGTCCACGGCTACCGGGCGGACGAGATGGCCATGGTGATGGAAGTAGCCGACGAATTCGGCATCCCGCCGGGAGTGTTTGAACACGCTCTGGACGCCTACAAAATCGCGCCTGAGGTTGCCCGATACGGGTGGGCGACGAGTGTTTTTGCCGATAGTTGGGGCTACAAGATCGAGGCCTATGAGGCCATCCCCTACAAGATGCAGATCCACTACGAATACGGTGTCCGGACCTCCATCAACTCCGACTCTGCGGAACGGGTCCGCCGCCTGTTTCAAGAAGCCGCCCGAGGGGTCAAGTACGGAGGTCTCCCAGAGAACGAATGCCTCAAGATGATCACCATTAACGCCGCAATGGACATGGGCGTCGAGGACCGGATCGGAAGCATCGAGGTCGGAAAGGACGGCGACATCGCCATTTTTAGTCACTATCCCCTTTTCACGCCCGCCAGGGTCGAAATGACGATCATCGAAGGTGAGATCTTCTTCGATCGGAGCGAGACAGACGTCGCCGCCAACTGGGTCATCGAGCCCGACAGCGGAAAGGGGACACCATGAACCCCGGCACGAAAGGAGATGCGACCGTGAACGTATGGAGCACACGACGCGCCGCCGGGGCATTGGCTCTGGCTTTGATGCTGCTGCTTCCGGGATACGCCGAAGCACAGCAGGACGACTATGCAATCACCGGTGGAACGGTCGTGACCGTGTCCGGCCAGGAAATCCCCAACGGCACCGTCCTCGTCCAGGACGGAATCATCACTGCCGTAGGAACGAACGTCACAGTTCCGGCAGGCGTGGAACGGTTCGACGCCTCTGGGAAGTTCGTCTATCCTGGGCTCATCGATGCGGGTACCGGTCTTGGACTCCAGGAGGCCGGCGGCATGGCCGGGCCCGTCGATAATTTCGAACTGGGCCCCTACAACCCTCACCTCGAGGCCTACATCGGCGTCGATCACACCAGTGAAATGATGGGCGTCCAGCGCATCGGGGGCTTCACCACGGTTGTGACGGGTCTGAACGGCAGAGGCGAACCGATTCCCGGCTATGACAGCATGATCGACCTTTGGGGTTGGTCCCCTCAGGAGATGGCCGTAGAGAAACGAATCGGCCTCCGGGTCAACTGGGATGAAGACCGAGCTGAGGAACTGAAGACCTACTTCCTCGAAGGAAAGGCCTACGCCGCCCGGGTGGCCATGGCCGAAGCGGGTGAACTCTCCGAGTTCGAGTGGGACGTTCGCATGGACGGCATGATTCCTGTGGTTACCGGTGAGGTCCCGGTCATCTTCGAAGCACGGTCGGAAGACGACATAAAAGCCGCTGTGGAATTCGCGGAGGAGATGGACCTGAGGTACCTGATCCGGGGAGCTCAAGACGCCTGGAAGATCACCGACTTCCTGGTGGAGCACGACGTGAAGGTCCTGTTCAGCGGCATACATGGTACACCTGGACGGGACGAACCCTACGACGTCCATTTCGCTACGCCTGCCCTCCTCCACGAGGCGGGCGTCGATTTCGCCATCTATTCCGGCGGGGTCGCCAACGTATTCAGCCTCACTTATGAGGTTGGGATGGCTGTAGCTTTTGGGCTGCCCATGGACAAAGCGCTGCGTTCTTTGACTCTGGATGCAGCCCGGCTTCTCGGTGTCGACGATCGACTCGGCAGTATCGAGGAAGGGAAAGTCGCCAACCTCCTGATTACAACCGGGAGCCCCATCGAATACACCAGCCAGGTCGAGACCATGTTCGTTCGGGGTGAGCTGGTACCGTGGGATGACAAGTTCAACCGGCTGCGTCGGAGATATCTGGGCCGGACCGGCGGGGGTGGTCCCTGATTCTTAGGGTCCGCCCGGACAGTTAGCCGGGCGGTTGAAAAAACAGAAAGGGCCTGAAAGAGGACCGTGGGGCGCGTTCGAGGTTCGGACGCGCCCCACGTGATTTGGCCAGTCCCGCTGCCCTTCTATGAAACCGGCGCCGACCCAGATATCCTATGTAGTCCAAGGCATGTCACCGTGGACACCAACATCGGAAAGCCCATGAGAATCCGGCGACTCCTACTCGGATCTGTCCTCCTCTCCTTCCTGATGGCACCGGCCGGATGCGGCCCGGATCCTGACACCCCCGAAATCACCCTGGCGATCGCGGGGCAAGCCCTGATCAAGAAGGATCCGAGGCTCCGATGGGAGGACCCGTTCGGCTCTTTGCGCCCCATTCTTCAAGAGGCTGATGTAGCCTTCCTGAATTTCGAAATGGCGGTGGGCTCGTTTGCGGATCGATGCGGCATTTCGCCGGACTACGAGACCTCTTTAGGGGAACCGGCTCTGTCCCAAGAGGCCCGACCCGGTAACACCGGTGGCCCCCACGCCGTGGACTCCTCCGTAATGGACTTTCTGGCGGATCTCGGGTTCGATTTGATGTCCCTTTCCAACAACCACGCCTGGGACCTGGGGGATTGTGGGGTCACGGAAACCCAAGCAGCAGCAGCAGAGCGGGGGATTACCTTCGCGGGGACTGGCTTGGACACCCCGTCGGCGACAACTCCGGCATTCCTGGAAGCGAACGGGATAAGAATAGGACTTGTAGCTGCTACAACGAGCCATGACGAGAGGGATTTCATCCACCATGCCATCAACGGAGTCTGGACCGGACGGGAAGACGATTGGGCCCGAAACCTGGCCGCCGTCGAGGAAGCTGCGTCCAACGCCGACTTCGTGATTTTCTACCACCACTTCCAGATCGATGAGGACGAGTTCGCCGACGTGGCTCCGGGGGACTCGACCAGTGACGGGCATTTCTGGGTGGAGGATGTTTCAGATTGGCAGACAGAATTCGCCAAAGCGATCCTCGACGCCGGCGCCTCCATGTACCTGGGCAACGGTCACCGGGCTTTCGATGGAATCGAGATCTACAACGGAAAACCTCTGATTCGGCAGATCGGCGGCCTGGCGTACCAGGGGCTCACTCCTGTCATAGGTCACTATGATGAGCATCGCCCCTGGGAAGGGCTCCTGGCGGAGGTGACCATTCGAGGCTCCCAGGTCCACCGCATCGATTTCCTGCCCCTGGACCTGGACGAAGGGGAAACCTACCGGTCGGACTACGATGACCTGGAGTTCCTGATGCGGAGGGGATTGGCAGAAGTCGCAACCGGAGGGCTGGCCGATTCCATCCTGACTCGCTTACAGGAGCTCTCGGCGGCTTATGGTACGAGCCTGACCCTGGAGAATCAGCGGGCTATTCTCCAACTACGCTAGGAAGAGGAACCATGGCGACCGAACCCAAGTTCAAGGGCGACCAGAAAACGCCCATCAACACCCTCACCGGTGCGCTTGAACAACGCCTGATTCGTTCCACCATCGAGTGGGTTCCCAG
>RCNC010002274.1_pt1 | contig 12816 bp, 9 predicted proteins | sample 2041301 | NCBI WGS metagenome assembly RCNC01 (sample SAMN09708231, study PRJNA481090) | Marine sediment metagenome, whole genome shotgun sequencing project. | biome: marine sediment; feature: ocean; material: sediment; isolation source: Sewage treatment plant 13A marine sediment (STP13A) ... | reverse complement strand
CGGGACAGCGTGGGTTCGAACCCGTTTCGTTTTTTAGAATCGCGGCATCCTGCCGCGATTGGCCATTCGACTGGCACTAGTTCAGGATTTCATCCAAGCCAATAATCGTCTGTAGCAACACATTCGCACCATCGGTAATTTGTTGCGCGCTGGTAAATTCCGTCGGCGCGTGACTAGTGCCATCTTTACTTGGCACGAATATCATACCGAGCGGCGCTATACCCCCAAGACTTTGCGCATCGTGACCGGCGCCACTTGGCATGTGCATTGAACTCAGACCCAGTTCGTCGGCGCTGTCATTGATCAGTTTTTTGAAGCGTTCATCCGTAATGGCAGCGGGGGACGAATAGAAATGATCGAATCGAATTTCCGTTTCGTTGTTGTCTGCAATTGCATCCGCTGCGCTTTGAATCAGGCCGAACAATCGATCGATTTTCGCCATATCCAGATCGCGAATTTCCAGGCTGAATGTGACCTTTCCAGGTATGACATTAGGCGCGCCAGGGTAAGCCTGGATACGACCAACCGTACCAACCTGGCGTCCCGGTTCCCCGGTTATTATTTCCCTGATCTTCGCAATAACCAGCGCCGCTGCATACATCGCGTCCTGGCGCTGATCCATCGGCGTGGTACCGGCATGATTCGCAAATCCATCGATAGTCGCGTTCCAGCGCTTGATACCGACGATACCTTCGACCACCCCGATTGATAGTTTTTCTTTATCGAGTATTGCACCCTGCTCGATATGCAATTCGATAAGAGCTGCAACTTCGCCGGGTTTTCTCACGTTCTGCAAGATTCGCTGCGGATCTCCCCCGATAAAACGGATGCCGTCACCCAGGCTTTTGTCTCCGAGGCTCGGCAACTCGAATTCTTCCGTTCCAACAGAGCCATTGATAGATCGACTGCCGGTTTTTCCACCTTCTTCATTGGACCAGATAATGATTTCCAGCGGATAGTCGGTGACATAGTCGGCTTCATGTAATGTTCGCGCTACTTCTATAGCCGCCATAGCGCCGACAATGCCGTCGTAATGCCCACCGTTTGGCACTGTATCGATGTGTGAACCGGTAATAACAGGTGCCAGACCAGCCACTTTCCCGGCACGCCGACCCACAAGATTACCGGCAACGTCGATCTGCGGTGCCAGCCCGGATTCCAGCATCAGGGAAGACAGATAGGCCAGGGCGTCCTTGTTATGGCCACTGTAGGCTACCCGATTGGAGCCGCCAGCCTCATTTATGCCAAATGTCTTCATGTGTTGCATGGTGGCGTTCAGTCGCTTTCCGTCGACGCGGAGCTCATTCCCGTCCGCATGCGCGAATGTGGAAATCGAGAATACGAAGAGCAGCGTAGCGGTGAATATCGCGGGCCGGAACTTATATGCAGTTGTGGCATGTTTCATGTTAAAACCATAGTCAGATTAATTGAGTGTCTATCGGCAGTTTCATTCGGAGCGTACCGTGCCTGGGCAAGTATCGCGATTATTTAAACACATTTTCAGGCTGGCCATTTTGCTGTGTTTTGCTTTGTCCATGCCAATGGCAGTCGGCGCTGAGGTTATGGTCGATCTGCTTGCCGGTGGCGCTACTGAATGGCGCTCACCGGACGCCGGGCACTGGACGTTTTCCGATGGTGAATTGACCGGCACTTCGAAAGTATTTGATGGCCAAAAGACGGATCCGGACGCGAGCGCGTTTCTCGTTAGCAAGGCGACATTTGGCGGCGATATCTCGGTATCAATGGAAGTCACTTTCGAGGTCGGTCGCTACCTCGGCGTCTACATCGATTTCGGCCAGGATACGCAGACCGGTATGTGGTTGGCGACAGGTCATGCACTTTCTACAGATGCTGCCGACAATGAGGTTGAACGCGCCTACATAAAGACGGTTGAAGATTCTTTCTGGATCGTTCGCACAGATGCCGAGCTAAACATCAAAGTGGGCGAGGTGCTGACGCTTCGATTTGAAAGAAAAGGTGATGACTACAGCGTGTGGAACGACGACCGGCTCATTGCCACCTATCACAGACCGGGTGGCTATCCGGCCGGTCCGCTACAGTTACGGCTGGTCAACGCAAAAGCCCGGATTCACCAATTGCAGGTACGGTCTGACTGGGTGAAGTAAAGTAAGGCAGGGCAGGAATAGTCCATAAGAACATCTGGGGGATGTCAATAATGAATAAAATCAAATGGTTAATGGCGGGTCAGGCGACCGCCGTCGCACTGGTTCTTGCTTTAGCACTTCCTGTTTTTGCACAGGAAGAAAACCCGCAGATGATTCCCGCACCGGACCGTAAGGCCGGTGAGGGCGAGGGTCCTTTTGAGCGACTCATTATACGTGGCGCAACGCTGATTGACGGCACGGGTGCGCCACCGATCGGGCCTGTTGATATTGTCATCGAGGGCAATCGCATTACGAAAATCAAGTCTGTCGGTTATCCGGGACTGCCAATTGATGAAGATAAAAGACCGCAGGACGCGACCCGGGAAATCGACGCGCATGGATCGTACGTCATGCCCGGTATTATCGATATGCACACGCATACGGGTGGCAGTACCAAGGCACCTGAGGCCGAATACAGCTACAAATTGTGGATGGGGCACGGGATTACGACGATTCGCGGCGTGCCAAGTGGCAGCCTTGAATTCTCGTTGTCAGAAAAAGAGCGTAGTGCCAAAAACGAAATCGTTGCACCGAGAATGTTTGCGTATCACACCCTGGGAGCGGGCGAGAAGTACGAAGATGTGCAGATACTCACCCCCGAAGATGCCCGCGAGTGGGTCAGGTATGTCGCGCGCGAGGGCGTTGACGGCTTGAAGCTTGGTGCACATCGGCCGGCGATCATGCAGGCCTTGCTTGATGAGGCGAAAAATAACGGCCTTGGCAGCACTGCGCACCTCGGGCAGATGGGTGTGGCACAAATGAACGCACAGGATGCGGCACGCCTGGGACTAGGCACCGTGACTCACTATTACGGGCTGTTCGAGGCTATGTACGAGAAAAACGATGTGCAGCCGTGGCCGGCCGACATGAATTACAACAACGAACAACATCGTTTTGGTCAGGTCGCACGACAATGGGACCTGATCGCGGGCCAGGGCTCAGAAAAGTGGAACGCGCTGCTTGAGGAATTCAAGTCGCTGGACTTTACGCTGGACCCGACTTTCACAATCTATTCGGCCGGCCGCGACGTCGGGCGCACGCGGAATGCAGACTGGCACAACAAATACACACTGCCAACACAGTGGGATTTCTACACGCCTAATCGGGAGAGTCACGGTGCGTACTGGTTTGACTGGACAACAGCCGATGAAATTGCCTGGAAGAATTTCTACCGCGTATGGATGCAGTTTGTAAACGACTACAAAAACATGGGGGGTCGCGTCACAGTAGGTTCGGATTCCGGTTTCATCTATCAGTTGTACGGGTTTGGTACGATCCTGGAAATGGAGATGTTGCAAGAAGCAGGATTCCATCCCCTGGAGGTCGTTCGCTCGGCAACAATGTATGGAGCACAGGCGTTGCATAATCCCGGCGGCAAGGATATAGAGTTCGGAGTCGTTCGACCCGGTTTACTCGCGGACCTCATTATCATTGACGAAAATCCGCTACAGAATATGAAGGTCCTGTACGGCACCGGTGCAGTTCGACTGAGTGATGAAAGTGGAAAACCGGAACGAGTCGGTGGCGTCAAATATACGATCAAGGACGGCATCGTTTATGACGCGAAGCAGTTGCTTGCAGATGTGGCGGCAATGGTCGAGAAACAGAAAGCGGAGCTCGGAGATTTGAAGAGGTATTAATTGACGTAGCCCGTTCAGTCCTGGCAGCAAATAATAAAGCTTACTATTGACCACATGCAGACAATCGTATCCATTGAGGGTTTGTCCAAATCCTACGCAGGCGGTTTTCAGGCGCTTGAGAACGTTAGCCTGGACATTCGTAAAGGCGAGATATTCGCCTTGCTGGGCCCCAATGGGGCCGGCAAAACGACGCTCATCAACATCGTCTGCGGTATCGTCAATCTGTCTTCGGGTAAGGTTACGATCGACGGTCACGATATTACTACTGAATTTCGTGCGACTCGGTCGCTGATTGGCATGGTGCCGCAGGAACTGGTGACGGAGTCGTTTGAGTCAGTTTGGGCGACGGTCAGATTCAGTCGCGGTTTGTTCGGTAAAGCGCCGAATGACAGCTACCTGGAAGAGGTGCTGAAGTCGCTGTCTCTATGGGACAGGAAAGACAACAAAATCATGACTTTGTCCGGCGGCATGAAACGTCGCGTGTTGATTGCAAAAGCGCTGGCCCATGAACCACAAATTCTTTTTCTCGACGAGCCGACAGCTGGCGTCGACGTCGAATTGCGACAGGACATGTGGGCGGTTGTGCGTCGCCTGCGTGAGTCTGGCGTAACCATTATTTTGACGACCCACTATATCGAAGAAGCCGAGCAAATGGCGGACCGCATTGGGATTATCAATCATGGTGAAATCGTTCTCGTGCAGGATAAAAACCGGCTAATGCGTGAGCTTGGTAAAAAGCAGTTGATCCTCGAACTCGACAGTTCTCTGCAGCAGATTCCTCAACAACTGGCCTCATTTCAACTCGAATTCGGTACGAGCAACGCTGAGCTGATTTATACCTACGACACTCAGGCCGAGCACACCGGCATTACGGCATTGCTCGCCGAGCTGGCTGACACGGGTATCAAATTCCACGACGTAAAAACGACACAAAGTTCTCTTGAGGAAATTTTTGTCGACCTGGTGAAAAAAGTCGGATGAACTGGCACGGTGTAAAAGCTATCTATACGTTCGAGATGGCGCGTATGCGGCGCACGCTGTTTCAGAGCATTGTCGCCCCGGTGATTTCGACGTCATTGTATTTCGTTGTTTTTGGTGCAGCGATCGGCTCGCGGATCACTGAAATCGACGGTGTGAGTTACGGGTCGTTTATTGTGCCCGGCCTTATCATGTTGTCATTATTGACGGAGAGTGTTTCCAATGCGTCATTTGGCATCTACTTTCCCAGGTATGCGGGGTCTATCTACGAATTGTTATCGGCACCGGTATCGTTCGTGGAAATTATTCTGGGTTACGTTGGCGCAGCGGCGACCAAATCTATTATTCTTGGTGGGATAATTCTTGTCACCGCTAACCTCTTCGTGGATATTCACATTGCGCACCCAGGCTGGATGGTCCTGTTTCTGGTGTTGACCGCGATTACTTTCAGTTTGTTCGGTTTTATCCTCGGAATTTGGGCCGACAACTGGGAGAAGCTGGCGATAGTGCCGACGCTGGTAATCACGCCGCTGACCTTTTTGGGCGGCAGTTTTTATTCGATCAGCATGCTACCGCCGGTGTGGCAGACGGTGACGCTATTTAATCCCGTGGTCTACCTGGTTAGCGCCTTTCGCTGGAGTTTTTACGAGAATGCTGACGTAAGTGTCGGCCTGAGTGTAACCATGATCGCCGCTTTCCTGATCGCCTGCCTTGCTGCGATCTCGTGGATATTCAAAACCGGATATCGGCTTAGAAACTAGATCGCGGGGATCGCCGACAAAAACCTGCACGGAGAATTCGCGGCAAGATGCCGCTCCTACGAGTTTCGCGCTGCATTCGTAGGAACGGCATGTGTACACGGATGTACTTATGTCGCGGAGCGCATTGATTCGCGTGAGCGACGCTGCCGCGATTGATAACCTGGCTAGTCAATCGTCGCCAAATGCAAAGCGTTAAAGATCAATTTGTACGTGCCCCTCGGCTGGCCACGAAATTGTGGTCGGAAGCCGAATAAAACGACTTCACCGTCACCATGCGGGACTCGCGCCATTGCGGATCTACTGGCGATATGTTCCGTTCCCAAAGCCCAGCCACTCATCAGGAGATCATCATCCGCGTAGTTCACGACGCTGTCGAATCGGGACACTGACTCCTTTTCTGCCAATGCTCTTCCACCACGAGTCACTTCCTTGCAGTGACGTTGATTCAGCAGATCGTCGACGCATCCCGCCTGGCCCAGCACGTCATAGGCTGCGCCGCGAACAAAATTGACAGCGACTTCTTCGGCCATGCCGTACGCGAGTGGGTCGCTAGTATCGACCGTGGCACGAATTAGCGATCCGGGAATCGAAAAGTTCTGTCCAGATGCACCAAACACGACGTTTCTTATTGGCAATCCGAACTGGCCAATCGCGAAATCGCTGGCGTCACCGAAGGTAACGACGGTGCCCCCTTCTTTGACGAAACGCTGCAAGGCAAAGGCGCCTGCAAGGCCCAGGCCACCAGTATATTCTTCCGGCATGGTTCCCGGTGGATGGCCGGTCAGGATTTTGCCCACATTGTCTTTGAAGAAGACGCGCGCATCGGGATGTGGCAGCACTACGGCATCCAAACCACTCAGGTCGCCGGACTGTATATCACCATCCGAAAGCGATACGAGATCGAATCCGTACTCTTCAAGAAGCCATCGGGTCCAGCCTTCGTCCATGAAGGCGACGTAGGATTTATACAAGCCTACTTTCGGTAAACGTAACGCGGAAAGGTCGTCTGCCGGACTGGAATTCAGTCCCGTGAAATTAATCCCAAACTCGGTAGCCAGTGCCTCAACACGTTCTGCTGTCTGCTCGCCGGCAGATTCGATAACAAATGTACCCGCGTCAAAACTGTTGCGCCCGGCACGAAAGGATTCGTTGGCCCAGTGAACGCGTTCGCCATCACCTAGCAGACGATTAACTGCTTTGATACTTGCGTTGCTCTCGTGACTTAACGCATAGCCAAACCGGGCACCACCGCTAACGTCGCCTGCCGGTGTACGCGCCGCGCCGCTAATGCGCACCGAGTCGACGTCGACTTCGTCGGTGAGGAAGTCAACGGCAACACCCATTTGCATGGGCAATGTCCATCCCGCAATGTCATACGGTGGTTTAATGGCACCGGCCGGATCCAGTCGTGTGTCAGGATAGGTCTGTTTCTCAAGGAGGTCGACGATATAGGGCCGGAACGCCTGTGCGGCGTCAATGATGAAAGATCCCGCTGCGTAACGGTTGCCGCCAGCGCGGAATGCGTTGGTCGCACGATCTATCTCAATTCCGCCTTCAAGCAGCAGGTTCACCAGGTTTCGGGCCTCGCCATCTTGCGGTTGCTGCGCAGGAATGACGTAGTACCGCGTGCCTGTGCGGCCCGCCGTGATCGCATCCTGTCCCATACGATGAATATTCATCAGCCATTTGAGTCGCGAGTCGGACGCAGTGCGCAGGACCGCTATCGATCCGGTAAGCATGTAATTAACCGGATCGCTGAAATGCGATTCTCCGCCTTGCCAGGGATTCGGATATAGCACTCGTGCATCCGGTACGCCGCTGGCCTCTTCATCAACAGTAATGCCAACGCCGCTGGGGTTGGCACGTACCGCTAGTGTTTTTGGGAAGACTTTGGGGTCATAAAAACGCGGCGATGCCGAATCATGACCCGTCTCAGTCAGGATGCCGATCATGTTGTGAAAATATGGCACTGTGCGCATGCCACCGTTCCACCACATAGAGAAACCAACATCGGAAATTGCGCCCGGCATATTCTCCAGTGCAAAGCGATTAGCCATAGCGCTGCCAACTTCATTCAATCCCGTTGTAACTCCAGGATGAATGTTGGGGTTTAGCGGGTCGGAATAAGGAGGTATGACTATGCGCGCATAACCGGGCGAGCTTTGGTGCTGGTTGTAAATAATTTGCGGATACCACTCGTTATAAATAACGTTGGCAACGGCTTTCGACTCCGGCATGTTATTCATGAAGAAATCGCGATTGTTGTCGTGACCAACGTAGTGGTGATACAGCTCTGGCGGATTGGTTTGTTCGAACGGCGTGCCGAGCTGGCTGTCATACCACTTACGGACGATTTCCAGACCATCCGGATTCATTACCGGCATTAGCAAGAAGATCACGTCATTTCGAATCTGCTGCATTTCTGCTGATTCTTCGGTTGCCACACGATGCGCCAGCAGCGACGTCATTTGTGCGTGAGCCACCTCGGTGGCGTGTAAACCACCATCAATCCACACAACAGATTTGCCGTCATTCGCCAGGGTCTCTGCAGTTTCTGTATCCACGCGCCCGCGGGCGAGTTGTTCGCTGATAGATCGGTATTTTTCCAGGTTGGCGAGATTCTCGACGCTGGAAATTGTCAGTAGATAGAGATTTCGTCCGAGCGGCGTTTTGCCGATCTCGCGCAGCTGTACACGGTCACTTTCCTCTGCGAGCTGCCGGTAGTAGACCTCCATCTGCTCGTAACTGGCGAGTTTGTAGTCGTCGCCGGGTTGAAAACCGAATATGTCCGCAGGCGACGCAGGTGCTGCAGCAGCGGTCGAAAAGGAAATTAGCGCTGCGATTCCAACAAGTGAACGCAGAATTGATTTAGAACAAAAATATCGCATGGTAATACCTGGCTGTTGTTAGCGTTAATTACAGGTGTGCCGAATTGATCGGTCATGCGAATTGTAGCTGAATTATCTCCATCGAGCTCCGCCAACATGGTTTCAGAATGAACCATTCTTTGAATATTTGTGCTGCCCATATCGAATGGGTCAAAACGTTTTTGATGGTAAGGATATGATTGAACCGGGCAACCTGGCCACTCTAAATTGACCAGGCGTTGCCCGATTGCGAGATCAAACCCGATTATTGAAAATTCACCTGGAAGCCGATCGTATATACGGTTGAATCCACGTTATCGAGTTCATATTGTGCCGCGTCAGCCGTCAGTGATACGTTATTGGTTAGCGAGTATCCGAGGCCGGCGCCGAAGAATATGTTCGAGTCGCTGACATTATCGCCTACACCGGCTATCTCATTGGAACCATCCCAGAAAAACGACCCGACGGTACCGTGCAAATCGAACTTTTGACCAAGCGGAACGCTGGCTCGCACCGCGAATGTGAAACCGTCGGCGTCAGCGGATATGGGCACAATTTCTCCACCCTGCTGAATTTGCTCGTCAAAACTACCCAGATTCAGATACCCGGCTTCCAATGCAAAATATTCGTTGAACTGGTAGCCACCGTACAGCCGGTAGGCCGTGCTATCAGCATCAAAACGAAAACCGTCGATCGACTCATCAATACTGGCAGTGCCGATCGCGCCACCAAATAGCCAGTGTCCGTCTGCGGCGGCAATACCTGGAAAAACCAGCAGGATCGATATCAGCAGCCCTGCCAGCTGCCCTTTTGAATGATTCATTGTGAAACCCTCTTTTAAATGATTACGTTATCGGTCAACCACTGCCGATACATGCTGCGTAAGATAGGGGTGGGCGGAATAATGGGCCTGAAGCACGCTGGAATGTTTGGTAAAGGTTCGGTAAAGATTCTCCCGAATTACGTAATAGATATATAAAACAATGACTTATAGTAATAAATGAATATTGAAAGCAAATCGCGCAGCGAGTCGAAAATGATTGGCGACCTGTTGCTGGATCCGACTCAGCGGCTCCTGTGGCGGGGTCGTGAGAAAATTCGACTGCCTAAACTGAGTTACGAATTGTTGCTTTCGCTGGTGCGGCACGCGCCTGGCATCGTTAGTACTGATCAATTGCTCACGGAGGTCTGGGGGGAGGTCGTCGTTGGAGAGGAGACGGTCAAGCAGCGGATCAGCCTGCTTCGTCAGGCCCTGGGAAGCTCTATTGAGTGTCCGACCTATATAGAGTCAGTCCGTGGAGTGGGATATCGGCTTGTCGCTCCGGTGTCGGTCGCCCGAGCGAAAAGTACGAGCGCATTCCACTTCAAGACTACGGTTCTGGCGATTATCGGGGTGCTGACACTCGGCATTGTGGCGTGGAATTTCAACGACTGGCGGGACTCGGTTGCACCCGTGGTTTCGCATGGTCCCTGGTCTGTTGCTGTCTTGCCATTTCAGGACTTAAGTGTCGCTGCTGATAAGGCCTATTTTAGTGATGGAATTCATGAAGAGATCATCACACGTTTGGCAGGTGTTGACGGTCTGGCGGTTACGTCACGAACATCAGTTCTCCCATATCGTGATGCGCAAAAGAACCTTCGCGAGATTGCCCGTGAATTGCAGGTTAATTTAATAATCGAAGGGAGTGTTCGCCATTCCGGTGATCGGGTCCGGATTACAGTTCAGCTCATCGATGCGGAGAACGACGATCATCTGTGGGCCGAGAATTATGATCGCCCTTTAAGCGTAACCGATCTGTTTGATATCCAAAGCGATGTTGCTGAGCAAATCGCGAAGGCGCTGGAAACAGAGCTGGTTGTTGACGGTGAAGGTGCGGCACAGGAACTGCCGACAGACAGTCTTGATGCGTACAACAACTTTTTGTTGGGCAGTTACCATCTTTGGCGAGGAAACGCAGAGGACCTGCGGCGCAGCATCGGTTTTTTTGAAGCGGCGATCGCAGAAGATGACAATTTTTTACAAGCTCACATCGGACTTGGATCTGCTTTGACATTCGCCGGAACAAGCTACGGTTGGCTGGCCCCGCAGGAAGCGTTTCCACAAGCAGAAAAGCAGGTAGCGCAGGCGTTGCGCATCGCCCCGAATTCCGGCCTGGCGCTGTCACTGCGTGGTGACATTCTTGCGTGGTATCGGTGGAATTGGGCGGAGGCTGAGGTGGCGTATCAAAAAGCGATGTCGGCTGACAGCGATATACTACTCAGCTACATGCTTTTACTTTCCGTGTTAGGCCGCGACGACGAGGCGTTGCAGCTAGCGGAAAAGTCTATCAAACGATTCCCGCGCGATCAGTGGGTAAGATCGAACGCTGCATGGCGCTTTCTTGGTGCGGGTGAACCACAACGCGCAATTGAAGAAGCAAATATCGCGATTGAGATCAACGACACCTATGGTGATGCTTTTGCGCCAAGGGGTTGGGCCAACCTTGCATTAGGTAACACCGAATTGGCGTTGATTGATCTTGCACGAAACGCGATGATTCAAAACCGCTCTCCAGCATCATTGGCAGCGCTGGCAGTGGCCAACGTTCAGGCAGGCAATCATCAGGAGGCGAACATTCTGCTCGACGAAATACTGGCGCTACGCGCAACCAGGTTCGTTCCGCCGGAAGAAATCGCGCGCATTTATACGCATTTGGGAGACTTCGATGCTGCTATAAATTGGTTGGAGCAAGCCTATACGGCCCGCTCGCGGGGGCTGATGTTTCTCAACGTAAACGCCTCCTGGGACCCAATAAGAAGTGACCCTCGCTTTCAGGAAATGCGACAGAAACTGGGTCTGGACGTCGACTGATCCCGTGTTACGTAAAGGGAATTCCTCTTGATCTACACGGTCCAATTCAGTGATCAGATGCAGCAAATCGACAACGATCGGAATTGCTTCCTCTATTACAACAGATCAAATATGAACCAATGAAACCAGCGCAGAAACGAATTGCACGCCGCGATTTTCTGACATCGATCGGTCGGGCTGTTGGTAGCTCAGCCATGTTGAAAACAATGGCCGCAATGGGCATAGGCACATCGCTCGCAAGTTGTGGTTCTTCATCTGCCGCACCCGGAATGCCGGGCAGTCCGAACCCGCCGCCGAATCCACCCTCGGCCATACCATCTCCGCGTCCCGGGGACTGGCCTGCCAATGTTGGCGTAAACAAGTCAGTGGTAATTCTCGGTGGTGGTATCGCCGGAATGACGACTGCCCTCGAAATGACCAGGCTCGGCTACAACTGCACGATTCTCGAAGCGACGCCGGTAGCCGGCGGACGCAACAAAACAATCCGCGCCGGCGACGTCATAAATGAAACGGATTCGTCACAGACATGCTTGTTCGACTTCGACGACGATCTGTATTTTAATATTGGTCCGGCCAGGATCGCCGCTCATCACGAATTCCTGCTTGGCTACTGCCGTGAATTCAACGTTCCGCTGGAAACCTTTATAAATAATAATTCTGCTGCGTTGATGCATTCAACATCGTCATTCAACGGTCAGCCACAGATTGCACGTCAGGTACGGGCTGACACCCGGGGAAATATAGCCAGGCTACTCGCACTGGCCGTCAACCAGAATTCACTGGATCAGGAACTTTCGGCGAACGACAAAGCAAATATTCTGCAGATGCTGCGCAGCTTTGGCGATCTGGCCACCAATTTCGACTATTCGGGCACCGACAGAGCGGGCTTCCCCGGTCAGCAAAATACGGGCAGCCGACAAAGGGGCGATGTACTGAGCCCGTTACAATTGCAGGAAATATTGAGCGAAACTTTCTGGCAACAACGGCAGGACTTTCCACACTCTCTGAATCAACAATCAACTATGTTGCAGCCCATCGGCGGCATGGATCGGATTGCCCGGGCATTTGAGAACAGAGTGGCAGCGAACATCGTCTACGAGGCAGTTGTTACCGAAATTCGCAAGACTGCAAATGGCGCAAGCGTCATTTATCAGAACAGATTTGGCACTGCGGTAACGATTGATGTTGACTACTGTGTTTGTACGATTCCGGCGTCAGTGTTGCGGAATATTCCAAACGATTTCGCCAGCTCTCATCAATCCGCGATCAATAATTTTGCTTATACCGCTGCGGGAAAAGTCGCTTTTCAGTCACGACGCTTTTGGGAGCAGGACCACAACATTTACGGCGGCATTTCCTGGACGACCCAGGACATTACACAAATGTGGTATCCAAATGCGGGCCTGGGGACGGCTAACGGAATCATTGTCGGTGCCTATATATTCGGTGGCACTGCCGGCAACAATTTCGCCAATCAAACGCCGCAACAAAGAATTAATGCTGCTATTGCACAGGGTAGCAATCTGCATCCGGAGTACGGCAATGAAGTAGCCC
>RCNC010002273.1_pt1 | contig 12818 bp, 12 predicted proteins | sample 2041301 | NCBI WGS metagenome assembly RCNC01 (sample SAMN09708231, study PRJNA481090) | Marine sediment metagenome, whole genome shotgun sequencing project. | biome: marine sediment; feature: ocean; material: sediment; isolation source: Sewage treatment plant 13A marine sediment (STP13A) ... | reverse complement strand
TTGAGGGTATGAAATGTTTCTGCGCCGTAACGCAAGGCCTCGGAAAAACTGGGCGCGCCCACGGGCATGATCATGAATTCCTGGATGTCCACGTTGTTGTCCGCATGGGAGCCGCCGTTCAGGACGTTCATCATGGGCACCGGCAGGGTGCGGGCGGACGTGCCGCCGATGTACTGGTAAAGAGGCAGGCCAACCGAGGCCGCCGCGGCCTTGGCCACGGCCAGGGAGACACCCAGGATGGCGTTGGCGCCCAGCTTGCCCTTGTTGCCCGAACCGTCGGATTCGCACATGATCCGATCGATGAGGAGCTGGTCGGTGGCGTCGATGCCGTTGAGTTCCTCTTCCATGTCCTTCACGTTTTCAACGGCCTTGGTCACGCCCTTGCCCCCGTAACGTGACTTGTCTCCGTCCCGCAGCTCGATGGCCTCGTGTTCGCCGGTGGACGCGCCGCTGGGAACGCCGGCGCGGCCGACACTGCCGTCTTCGAGAAATACATCGACTTCGACGGTGGGGTTGCCGCGTGAATCGAGGATCTCACGTGCTTGGATCATCTCAATGAAACTCATGGGACATCTCTTTCAGGAATGGGGATCGTGGGCATCGCTGGGCCGCCTCCCGGGCGGCGAAATTCCAGGATCAGTTTAGGCTCCGCCGCCAGCCGTGTCAACGTTGAGGCCCGACGGTGGTTTCTGCCGGTTTGTCATATATGTTGACCCGGGGTGTGACCGGCTCCTATTTTCGCTGGCGACAAAAACATTGCCCCTGGAGGCTGCATGTTCGACCGGCACAAGGACCTCAAAACCATCCGCCGCTGCAAACGGGGGGAGGAGGCGGCGTTCGGGGAGATCCTCGACCGCTATCGTGGTGCCATCTACAATCTGTGCTACCGGATGACGCGAAACGCTGAGGACGCCCGGGACCTGGGCCAGGAAATCTTCATCAAGGTGTTTTCGCTCCTGGACCGTTTCGACGAGAACTATGCCTTTAGCAGCTGGCTCTTCCGCATCGGCACCAACCACTGCATCGACCATTTGCGGCGCAACCGCCTGAGGTTCCTGTCCCTCGACGGGGGCGTGGGCCCCGACGGCGAGGAATACGAATTCCAGCTGCCGGACTCGGGCCCCGAGCCGGACACCGTCCTGCAGCGAAAAGAGGCCCTCGAAAGGCTGGAAGAGGTCATTGCCGACCTGCCGCCCCATTACCGGGCCATCACCCTGCTGCGGCACGACCAGCAGCTGTCCTACGAGGAGATCGCGGAAATCCTTCAATTACCGCTGGGTACGGTCAAAGCGAGGATTCACCGGGCCCGGAATCAGATCCAGCAGATGCTGTCCGCCCGGTCTTACGATATCTGAGAAAAAAAGATAAATTCCTGTGCAACAAAGGGTGCAGGGTGCCGTAAACGAGATCAGGCGGGTGATCAAGTCAATGTCGGGGGATACGACACCTGCCTTCTCTAGGGGCGGAAACGGATGTGGGTCACATCCCTGCCGTTTCCCCCCACCAAGATTTTTGTTCCGCCGTCTGGCCGCAGTTTGAAACGGGCCGGGAGAGGGATGGCGGGGAAGGAGCCGGAGATGTACGGCAAGAACAACAAACCGGACCTGCCCCTGGCCTGCGAAGATTGCCGGCAGGGCCTGCAGGAATACCTGGACGGGACGCTGGAGAAACCGGAGTCGCTCCGTTTTTTCCTGCACCTGCGGGAATGTCCCGGTTGCCACAAGGAACACGATCGGCTGCAGGGCCTTTTCCAGATGCTGGAATCCTTGCCCGATCACGAAGTGCCTTCCGATTTTGACGGTGCGGTCCTGGCCTCGGTGCCCTATGCTGCCTATCAGGCCATGGAGCCCCTGCGCAGGGACCGCGTGCCCGTCTACCTCGAGGAGGCCTTCCTGCCCCGTTTCGTGCGGTCCCCTCTGACGCGCTTGGCGGGATTCGGCGCGGCTTCTGTCGCGGCGGCCCTGGCTTTGACGGGTGACGGGTCCACCGTGTTGCCCGTTGTCATCGTGGCCGGCCTTGTGCCGGAATTGCTGGTCCGCCTGCAGGGTTTGGGGCGGCGTGCCCTTGGAACCGCGCGAAGGGCCGAAAGCTGACCAACATGCTTCTGACCAGTGGTGCACTCGCCAGCCCCGGCCGCGGTTCTTTCCCGAATCGTTCTGAATCCTTGGCGGGTTACCTTTCCGGAATGTTGACGTTCCTGGCCCTGGGCCTTCTGGCTCAGGGCCTTGCTGTGTCGTTGGCGACTGCCGATACAGAGGTGTTCGTAACCGGCGAGGGAGACTCCATTCAATTCGTGGAGATCGACACGGAGGCGAGGATCGAGACCACCAGCCGGGATTCTCTCATGGTGGAGATCCGCAAGTACTCCCGGATGGTCACGGAAATGCGCGACTCGCTTTCCCACGGAGGAATGGATATCGAGCTGTCCGACGAACAGCGCGATGCCATCGAAGATAACATCGCGGACATTTCCGAGGTCATCGAGACGATCGGCGTGGAACTCAGCCAGCTGGAATTCGAGATCAGGGACAATACGATCTCCCTGGTCAACGAGGCGGGCGAGGGCATCATCATCAATATCCCCGAGAACCTCGACGAACACCTCAGCGAAGGCCTGGAGATCCTATCCCAGGTCATTCTCAGCGAACTGCCCGATTCCATCGACTTCGATTCCACCCAGGGCTGGGACTGGTCCAGTTTCGCGCCCCACGCGCCGCCTCCGCCGCGCAAGATCGTCCACGGAAACGTCATCAAGGTCTGGGACGATCTGCACGTCTCCCGTCATGAAGACATCCGAGGGGACGTGGTGGTGGTCTTCGGCAACGCGGAAATCTCCGGCCGGGTGGACGGGAACGTGGTGGTGGTGTTCGGGAACCTCCTGCTGGATGAATCCGCCGAGGTGACATCAAAAATCGTTTCGGTGGGGGGGCGCCTGGATCAGGATCCCGCAGCCGAGGTGGGGGATGTCGTGTCAGTGGACCTGTTGCCCGGCGACCGGGACAGCGGCCTGTTGGGATATCTGGGACAGGGGATCCTGCCCTTCCTCATGTGCCAGGGCACCTTCCTGCTCACCCTGATCCTGGCGGTCATCGCCGTGGCCGCGGCACCCCAACAGCGTTTCGAATCCGTCCTGGCCACCCTGCGCCAGTCCCCCGGACCTTCTTTGGGCGTGGGGCTGGTGACCGCATTGGTCGGGCACTTGGCGGTGGCGATCCTGATGGTGGTGCTGATCCTGACGGTGATCGGAGTGCCCCTGGCCCTGCTGGTGTTTTTGGCCCTGATCATCGTGATCGTCGTCTCGGTGGCCGTCTGCGGAGCCGCTCTGGGCAGCCGGATCTGCCGTATGCTGGGGACGGGATGTTCCCAGCCTTGGTTGACAGTTGTCGTAGGCATGGCCGTCCTGCATATGGTTTCTTTCCTGGGTTCGGTGGTCAGCATGTCCGAGAACCTGGAGCCCATCGCCGACACCCTGGTGGTGCTCGGGGTGGTCATCAAGACCCTGGCCTTCCTGTTCGGTCTCGGGGCCTTGACTCTTTCCCGCTTCGGATCCAAGAATCCCGCCTGAATCCTGCAGTTGGGGATTTTCCCCCAGACCATGGGGTGATTTCCCGCACCTGGGGCCAGTTCGTGGGTCTACCTGCCAGAACTCCGCCGTCAACTGCGCTCCTTCTGTACTGTAAATCATTTAATTTCAAAAGCTTGCTGTGCCAGTCTCTATTTTCCTCCGAAGGGACCGGCCCAGGGGAATACCGTTTCCAACTGGAACGATACGTGCGGTCCTGAAAGCAGGAAGCGGAAATTGTTCCGGGGCACGGTCCGGCAGGGGCCATCACTTCCGGCAAGGGATGATCAGGGAACATCATGGCGCACAAGGGATACAGGCATGGACTCGGGATCGCGGCGGCAGTGGGGCTGCTGGCGATGCTGATGCTGGGATTCGCCCCAGTCCAGGGCGCCACCGTCCATCACTTCAGTAACGGGATCAACGCCACCATCTACGGGCCCCAGGAAATAGCCACCCAGTGGACCACCGAGACCAAGGACGGGGTCTACCTGATGCATCCGATCGCCGGCACGGTGGAACTGGATTCGGGTGGGAAAACCATGGTCCCGTTCCGCGAGTCCGAGGTCATTGCCGCCCTGGAGGCCATGCAGGGTTTTGTCGCCGACGTCGACGTCAGTGTCTTCATTCTTGGGGCCACCCCGGCCGGGGTCCGAAGCAGTTTCGCTCGCCGAGGCGCCATCTTCCTCTCGCCGGGATCCGGGCCGATCCACTATTCGACGGAAGCCTACATCACCACCCACGAAATGGGCCACGTGCTGACCTGGGCTTTTCTGGACGACCATCCGGCCCGCTGGAAGTCCTACCTCGAGATCCGGGGCCTGGACGAATCGTCCCTCCTGGCCACAGCGAACCATGCCGGCCGGGCCCGGGAGATCCTGGCCGAGGACATCCGAGCACTGTTCGGCGGTGCGGCGGCCACGGTCTCGGGATCCATCGAAAACCACGAACTGGCCCACCCTACCCGGGTGGAGGGACTCGAAAAAATGCTGGCGGAATTTTTCCTCGGCGGGTCCGATACGCCCTTGCAGGTTTCCAGTCGGGCCTTCCCTAATCCCTGCAACCCCATGACTTCCATTGAGATGTCTCTGCCGGCGGGTCTGGAAGAGGCCGCCGCGTCCGCCACGCTGAGGATTTTCGATATCCGGGGCGCCCTGGTCAATACCCTCGGCGGCGGCCAAGTGTCCAACGGCCGGCTGATCATTCCCTGGGCGGGAACCGGGCGGTCTGGAGAGGTCGCTCCCTCCGGCCGCTACCTCTACGTCCTGGAAGTGGGGCAGCTTGTTTCCAAGGGAGCCGTCACGCTTGTGCGTTGAGGGAATCAACCCTGGTCAAAATAATGGGCCAGGATAGGGGAATATTGCTGACCATGTGGGTTGGGTCGACAGGCACGCAAGCTGCTATAACCGATCCGAATCCGACACCAGAAAGTGACACTCATGCGTCTGTCCACCGGGCTATATCTACTTGTTGTAATAGTTGCCGTCGGTCTTGCCGGTTGCGGGACCGAGGGTTCGCAATCCCCTCTCAAATCCGGCCGGGTGCCCCAGGTCACCCAGTTGACGGACAACCATGACGTGTTCGAAGCCAACCCCATCTACTCGCCGGACGGGGCCTGGATTCTTTTTGAGTCCGACGCCACCGGCAACCGCGATCTCTGGCTGATGCCGGCTGCTGGGGGCGAACCGACCCGATTGACTACCCACGAAGGATTCGACAGCGCCCCCTTCTGGTCACCCGACGGGACCAGGGTCGTATTCGAATCAGACCGCTCGGGATCCAAGAACATCTGGATCCTGGATGTTGGCAATCCGGGAGCCGGACCGGTGCCGATGACAAGCGGCCCCTGGGATGACGCCGACCCGGCCTGGTCCCCTGATGGGTTTCAAATTGCCTACGAATCCACCCGGGAGAACGACTGGGGCACGGATCTGTGGGTGTCGCCCGTCGATGGCGGACCGGCCGTCCGGCTGACCACCACCGGTGACGGAATCTATCATCGCACGGCGGACTGGTCCCCCGACAGCGCCCGCTTGGTGTTCGAATCGAACCGGGCGGGCAGTTACTCGGCCCTTTGCACCATGCCGGCCTCGGGCGGCGAGGTAACCCGGATCACCCCGGAAGCCGCCTATGAGGGGCACCCGGCCTGGTCTCCGGACGGCAAACAGATCGCCTATGAGGCCCGCGCTAATGGGGCCATGGAGATATTCGCGATCCCGGCCGGCGGCGGTTCCCCGGTCCAGGTGACAGCGTCCGGCGGCTTCTGGCCCCGCTGGTCTCCCACGGGGACATCCATCGTCTTCTGTGTGTTCGGGGATCCTGAACCCAATATCTGGATGGTGGAGGTGGACTGGTAGTCCGGTTGCCCTGTTCCCGTTGATGTAAAACAAGCTTGACATAATGTAAAGTATACTTTACTTTCTCCTGCATGAAATCCAAGTCGGAAATCCACAACAACCTGAAGCGGCACCGTCTGCTTTGCGGGGGTTTGACCCAGCAGGATCTGGCCGACCGGGCGGGGGTCACTCGCCAAACCATCCTGTCCATCGAGAAGGGCAGGTACAATCCCACCATCGGCCTGGCGCTGCGCCTGGCGGCCATTTTCAAGGTACCTGTGGAAGAACTCTTCATGCTCAGCGAAGGAGAGAAAGATGGCTGATTTTTCCGGCCTGATCCGCAGGCGGCCCTCCGGGGCCACCCTGGTCGGCGCAGCCCTGGTGATTCTGGGGTTCGTGCTGGCGAGCATCGATTGGCGTTTCCTGACCCTGTCGGCGCTGGGTGCTTTCGGGCCCGGCATCCTGCGGGAATGGGGCTGGATCCATGACAAGGACGAGTTCCAGATGAGAGCCGCGCACCGGGCCGGCTACCACGCGTATCTGGCCGGCGGCCTGACGGCATTGGTGATGGTGGGGATGATCCGCGCGGCGGGGGAATTGGACCAACAGGTTGGGGAACTGGTCACCGTCCTGTTGGCGGTGATGTGGTTCACCTGGCTGCTCAGTTCCCTGTACTCGTTCTGGGGGCCCCGCAAGACGGTGTCGCGAATCCTGATCATCTTCGGGTCCGTGTGGCTGATCTTCAACATCATCGCCAACACGGGACCGGAGTACATGGGGATGATGCCGCTGGTGATGCAGTCCCTGCTGGCGGTGCCGTTTTTCCTGCTGGGGTGGGTGGCTCGCCGCTGGCCGCGGGTCGCCGGCGCGTTCCTGCTGACGGTGACGGTCTTCTTTTTCTGGTTCTTCGGGTTGTATGAAGTCTTCGGATCCGACCCGCTGGCCAAGGGGCGGCTGGTGGTCATTGTTCTGTTTCTGGGCCCGCTGTTCGCCAGCGGGATCATGCTGCTGAGCAAGACCCCGGCGGCAGAACCGGAGGACTGAGAAGGGGGTGGGGGAGGTTACTCCACTGGTCTACGCGACGGCTTTTTCATTTCAGGGAGTTTTCACAAAAACAGCATGACCATTCAAGTTTTGAAGGCAAACCAGGTCAGGGTCATTTTCTTTTTCATGGACCAGCTGAGCAATGCCGCGCGTGCTTGGGAATCCGAAATCATCAAATACCACCATCCCGCCAACCTCCAGTCGAGGCCAGACCCATTCCAGCGAATCCTTACCCGATTGATAAACATCAACATCTATATGGCAAAATCGAAAGGTACGGTCGGCAACCTGACCGCCGGTTTCCTCTGGAAATAGACCCTTCAAAACAACGACGCGATCCAATCCCAGCTGCCCAACCAGGTCGCTGACCACAGGGACGGAAGTGTCCGAGTGCTCCCCGTCGGAATAGGAGGCATCCGCTTCCCCGGATTTCATGACCCCTTCAAACGTGTCACAGAGGAAAACATCGGATTCAAATCCCAATTGCTTCGATCGAAAACCGAGCAGTCCACCTGTGCCACCTCTCCAGGTGCCAACTTCCAATATGTCGCCTTGGAGTTGATTGGTTTGAGATAGAAGATGCCACAATTCATAACACCGGTAGATATCTACCAGTGTGTTTTCCTTGATGGTGTTGTAGCACCCCAGAAACTCCTGGTCCAACATCCAGGGACTGTAGGTCGCCCAGGAAATAAGAGTGGAATCGCGTTCAGGATCCAGGCACTTTTCCACCAGCCGCATTCTGACTTGGAACAGGGCTTTTTCCACCCATTGCTTTCCGGATTTGGCCATCTTCTTCTTGTTCAAAACAACCTCTAAAAAGCAGGGGCCCCAAAGACCCCTGCCAGAATCGAAGGAAAAAAATCTAGCGGTACATGGACTTGATCGTACCCCAGTTTTTCATCTCTGTGGCTACTACATCATAATTGCAACCGGGGGTAGAAATTTCAATATTCAGTTTGCGGGGTGGCTCCCTGGTACCCGCCAACTAGTTGACATATTTATAAATGGAGTTGCCCAGAAAAAGAAGAAAGCGGCCTGTCCCATTGGGGAAAAGGCCGCTTTCAGAATTTGGTATCCCCAACGGGGATCGAACCCGTGTTGCCGCCGTGAAAGGGCGGTGTCCTAACCACTAGACGATGGGGACGCCATATTCGAGGTATCGAGGGCAGAAAACTACTTCCTGCCCACGGCCATGTCAAATGTCTCGGCCAAATCTCCGGAAAATCGTGTCACCCCTGTTTGGCCGCCTCCTCCAGGAGAATGGCCGAAGTCCGGGCCCCCCGCCAGAAGTTGTCCAGATGGAATTTTTCGTTGGGGGAGTGGATGTTGTCCGTCGAAAGACCGTAGCCCAGCAGCAGCACCGGCGACTTGAGGCAGGCCTGGAAGGTGCCCACGATGGGGATGCTCCCGCCCTCGCGGATAAAAACCGGCTTGGCTCCGAAGCCCTGCTCAAGGGCGGCCATACCGGCTTTCATCATGTCGGATTTGCGCGGCACCAGCACCGGGTTGGCACCGTGGTGGTCGATGACCTCCACCTTGACCCCGGCCGGGGCGATGGACATCACGTAGTCGGTGAAGGCCTTGGCGATTTTCTCCGGTTCCTGGTTGGGCACCAGGCGCATCGAAACCTTGGCCATGGCCCTGGCCGGAATGATGGTCTTGGCGCCTTCGCCGCCATAGCCGCTTGCCAGGCCGTTAACGTCGCAGGTAGGCCGGGCCCACATCCGTTCCAGGGTGGTGAAGCCTTTTTCGCCGAAGGCCGACGGCGCACCTGTTTCCTGGCAGAGGATCGCGTCGGTGTAACCCAGTTTGGCGAAGCCGTCGCGCTCTTCCTGGTCCAGTTCGAGCACGTCGTCGTAAAAGCCGGGTATCAGGCAGCGCCCGTCGGTGTCCTTGAGCTTGGCCACGATTTCGGCCAGGGCGTTGCCGGGATTCTGCACCGTGCCGCCGTAGCTGCCCGAATGCAGGTCCATGCCCGGCCCGGAAACCTGGATTTCCATGTAGGCCAGCCCTTTCAGACTGTAGCAAATACCCGGAGTGGACTCGTTGTAAAGCGCTGTATCGGAAACGACGATGGCGTCGCAGGCCAGTTTTTCGGGGTTCTGTTCCGTGTATTTGTAGATGCTCTCCCCACCGGATTCCTCTTCGCCTTCGATGATGAACTTCACGTTCACCGGCAGATCGATACCCTGGCGAATGTAGGCTTCGACAGCTTTCAGGTGGGTGTAGACCTGGCCTTTGTCGTCGCAGGCGCCGCGCGCGTAGATGATGTCGTTCTCGATGCGCGGTTCGAAGGGCGGCGTGTCCCACAGGTCCAGGGGATCCACCGGCTGCACGTCGTAGTGGCCGTAGAACAGGAGCGTCTTGCGGTTGGGGCGGATTTCCGTTTCCGCGTAGATGAGGGGGTGGCCGCCCAGATCGATGACTTCGACGGCCAGACCCAGTTCCTTCAGCTCGTCCGCGACGAACGCGGCGGCCCTGCGGGTGTCCTCATCGTGGTCGCTCTGGGAACTGATGCTCGGTATCTTGAGAAACGCGACCAGCTGGTCGACGTGTTCCTGGCGATGGCTGTCCAGATAGCCAAGAATTTTTTCGCTGGCCATGGGAAACTCCTTTTGGTAGCTTTTCGGGGCTTGAGGGCCTTTTAACGGGTTTTTCCCATTGACGGGACCGCAGGTTAAACTACTCTTGACAGCAACGCCTGTCGAGGCGATTGTGTCGCAGCTTGCCGGAGATGCCATATTCCGGAGCTGGAAATGAAGGAAGTCCGCTTCCGCCGCCCGCCGGGCCTACGGGCCAATCCGGCAGGGAACGGAAGAGGACCAACACTCTTAAGGGAGGAACCCGATGGCTGACATGATTATCAGCAAGAGCAAGACCAAGGAATCCGTCAAGGAATGCAACGTGTCCGGTGAGTTCTATAGCGCCCTGGACGCCAAGGTTCGCAAGATCATCGCCGCCGCCGAGGGCCGCGCCAAGGAAAACGGCCGCAAGACCGTCCGTCCCTGCGACCTGTAGGAGCCAAGCGCCATTGATAGAGGCCGGTCATTCGGCCGAGTCTTGTGGATTCAGCGGGAACCCTGACCGGGGTTCCCGCTTTGTCGTTGTATTCGGTTCCTGTCATCCCCCGTTGCCGCAATCCATTTCCCACTGCCCAGACTGCCGGTCACCATTGGCCTGCCTTCCCCCCAATCCGCCCCCTCGGGGCGGGAAACGGCGTCCATCCTCCTGGTAGGCGGGATCCTTGCAACCCTGGGGCCGGGCGAGGGCCCGGAGGGGATACCCATGGCGACGAATATCAGAACCGGTGCCCTGGCCGGGATCGATGGCCTGTCCGTGACCGCTGAGGTCGACATCAGCCGCGGCCTACCCGGTTTCCACCTGGTGGGGCTGCCGGGTGCCGAAGTGCGGGAAAGTCGGGAGCGGGTCCTGGCGGCCCTCCGGCACAGCGGTCTGCGTTTGCCGGTAGGTAAGATCACGGTCAATCTGGCGCCCGCAGGAGTCCGCAAACAGGGGGCCTCGTTTGATCTGGCCATTGCCATGGGCATTGTCGCGGCGACCGAGCCCATCGACCGGCACCGGAGCCCCGGAGGCCGCTCGCAGGCCCTTTTCCTGGGGGAATTGTCCCTGTTCGGGGAACTGCGCCCGGTCCGAGGGCTGTTGGCCATCGTCCTGGCGGCCGCGGGCCGGGGAGAAACCCGCGTGGTGGTTCCCGCGAGCCAGGCCTGGGAGGCCGCCCTGGTTGACGGCGTGGCAGTGGTGGGGGTTGCCACCCTCACTGAGGCCATCGGTTGGTGGCGGACCGGCCGGGTGCCCCCCGCCAGTGGGCCCCGCTCGGGGCCCGCTTCGGTTCCCCCGCCACCGGAAGATTGCATGGACACCCTTCTGGGAGGGCTACGGGGCCAGTCCCAGGTGCGGAAGGCCGCCGTGCTGACCGCCATCGGGGGTCACCACCTGCTGATGGTGGGGCCGCCGGGAACGGGCAAGACCCGTCTGGCCAGGATCCTGGGCCGCCTCCAACCTGCCTTGGCTCGTGAAGAGGCGATGGAAATTACCCGGATCCATAGCGCCGCCGGCATGCTGGGAGAGTCGTCCCTGATGGTTCGCCGGCCGTTCCGGGCCCCCCATCACACCACGACCCGGGCCGGCCTGGCGGGCGGGGGAGCCGGGCCGCGTCCCGGCGAGGTCACCCTCGCCCACGGGGGGCTGCTGTTCCTCGACGAGTTTCCCCAGTTCGCTCCCGCGGTGCTGGATGTCCTGCGCGAGCCCATGGAGGAGGGCGCCATCTCTCTGGTCCGAGGTTCGGGTCGGCATCTGTTTCCGGCGGCTTTCCAGCTCGTGGCCGCCATGAACCCTTGCCGATGCGGATACCTGGGCAGCGGGGTCCGGGCCTGCCGCTGCACGGCCAACGACCGGTCCCGCTACCTGTCCAGATTGAGTGGCCCCCTGTTGGATCGATTCGATCTGTTCGTGGAGGTGGGGCCCTGGCAAGGACGTTTTCTGACCGAACCGGAAGAGACCGAAGCGATGGATCCCCCTGCGGCCTTGGGTCCGGCCGCTTGGCGGGATCATCCCACCTGGGAGGATCTCACCGCCGCCAGGGGACGCCTGGTCTCTTGGCGGAACCGGTCCGACAGGGACCTGCTGGACCAGGAGGCCGCGCGTTTCCTGGACGACTCGCGGCTGCCGTTGGGCCTGTCACTGCGGGCCGTGAAACGATGCCTGGCCGTGGGCCGGACCTTGGCGGCCCTTGACGGGGTCCGACGAATCGGGAAGGCCCAGGTCGCCGAGGCCCTGGAGTTCCGGCGTGAGATCGCCCCGTTGTCGGGTGAGGCTGTCTGGTAAAAAAAGGGCGGCTGGAAAGCCGCCCCGAAGATCCTGATTGGCGTGGGCCCAAAAAAGCGATCAGAAGGACCCTTGCACCCCGATGCTCCAGTTGAACAGGGTCAAATTCTGGGAGCTGTACTTGGTGACCACCTGTTCCTCGACGGATCCGTCGGGGTTCCGGGGGTACCCGTTCAGCGGGACAACCACGGTTCCTTCGTCGAGGGTCGTGAAGTAGGGGGACGGGGTGAACTCGATGGTGTTGAAGTGGGCCAGCACCTCGAACCGGACGCTGATATTCTTGTCGGCCAACAGGCGCAGACCCAGGCCGCCGCTGTAGTCCATGGTGCCTTGCAGGCCGTCGAAATAGTTCGAGTTCATCTCGTACCACATCTTGCCGACCCCGGCAGTCAGGTAGGGATGAAGTTTGCCTTCCCCGTCGCCGGCGATGTTCAGGGGAAAGATCACGGCGTTCAGGGAGGCCTGCAGGGTCAGCAGCGACCGGTTCTCGGCGTCGAATTCTCCCAGGGGAGGATCTTCCTGGATGGGGGCGTTGGGTTTGTTCTCGCGGGAGCGCCGGTTGGTGATGGTGGAATTGTATTCGGTGATGGCCACGCCGCCGACGCCCTCGAGAGAGATCCATTTGTTGAGGTTGTAACCCAACCTCAATACGGGATTGAAGGCGCTTTCGCCCTTGATCTTGACGTCGCCCCAGGAGGTGGCGTCGGTGGTGAACTTGTAGATGATCTGGTCGTGCTGCCACAGGACCTTGTTAAAATCCAGGAAACCGAAGCCGAAACTGACCTCGATGGTTCCGCCGCGGATAGCCGGTTCCCAGATTTCCAATTCATCGTCTTCGATGTCGAGATCCTCGATGGCAGTGGACGAATCACGAAGGAGTTGGAAGGTGGACTGGGGCTCCTCGGGAGGGGGGGTCTCCTGGGGTTCGGTGTCCTGGGCGAAGAGGGGGGTACAAACCGCGATCATCAGGAGAATGATCAAAGAGGTCACGGGTTTACGGGACATGAAACGGCTCCTGTCCAGGACTT
>RCNC010004521.1_pt1 | contig 12822 bp, 11 predicted proteins | sample 2041301 | NCBI WGS metagenome assembly RCNC01 (sample SAMN09708231, study PRJNA481090) | Marine sediment metagenome, whole genome shotgun sequencing project. | biome: marine sediment; feature: ocean; material: sediment; isolation source: Sewage treatment plant 13A marine sediment (STP13A) ... | reverse complement strand
GTTTCTGGGAAAGTCATCGTAAAATTCCAACCTGGAGATTCGTTGATACTTGGCCAGCTTGGGGTTGACCCATTCCATAAGATCCTCTTCCGAGATTGCCGTGCCTCCCCTGGGAATCACCATGGCCATCGGTGTTTCTCCCCATTTCGGGTGTGGGATGCCGATGACGATCGCATCTTGCACCGCCGGATGACGGTTTAGAACTTCTTCTATGTCGCTGGAAAAAATGTTGATCCCCCCGGAGATAATCATATCTTTTTTACGGTCAAGCAGGTAAAGAAAGCCATCTTTGTCAAGCTTTCCCATGTCGCCGGTTTTAAGATAAGTTTTTCCCGACGCATCCAGCCAGATGGCTTCGGCCGTCTTATCCGGAAGTTTGTAGTATTCGGGCATCAAAAAGGAGCTGTGGGCTACAATTTCTCCGGCTTCACCCCATGGAAGCTCGCAACCCTCTTCATCGATGATCCGTAAATCCCAGCCAACCAGTGGAATACCCACCGACTCCATTTTCTTTTCCATGTCCTCCGGCTTAAGCGTAGTGGCAACTCCCTCCGTTAAGCCCCAGAGCTCCACGAGCTCTCCGTTAAACCGTTTTATCACCTCCGCCTTGGTCCGGGTACGCAGAGGAGACCCGGCGGAGTTCCAGATTCTCATCGAGCTTAAATCATAACTGTCGAAATCGGGTTGTTCCAGAAGAACCGTAAACTGGGTGGGGACCATGAAAGTGTGGGTGCATTTCTCTTTTTGAACCAATTCCAGAAAATCCTTGGGGTCAAAGGCGGTCATGAGAACCAGGGTACCCCCCGCAAAAACGGTCGGCAGCATAGTCAGCCAAGTGCCATTGGCGTAGAGGGCCGTGGTCACGATATTAATGGCGCTGGAATCAATGCGGTAATCAATGGCGAACATGCTGGCAAATTGCGTCCGGTTATGATGCGTGTGCAGGATTCCTTTGGGCACGCCGGTGGTGCCGGAAGTGTACATGATGTTGATCGGGTCTTCATAAACCATTGATACAGCGGGCTTTTGATCGGAACTCCCATCAACTAACGATGGGTAGGAATTCCACCTCTCGCCGGCCTCACCCAGAATGAAGAAGCCGTTCGCGGAAATATTGCTGAACTCTGACTGATAGGGGTCGATAACCTCTCGCTGCCCGGGCCCGATAAAAAGAAATCTGGAATCAGAGTCAATCACCATTCTGGCAAGGGAATCTCCCGGCACCATAGCCGAAAGCGGCACGATGACCCCACCGGCCTTCACCACACCGAAAAGAACCTCTATCGCCTCAAGCCTGTTGGTCGTCAGCAAACTGACCTTGTCACCCTTTTTCAGGCCGCGTCCTATCAAGCCATTGGCGACCTTGTTGATTCTCCGGTTGAACTCACCCCAGCTAATTCGCTGATCGCCACAGATCACGGCCGGCTTCTGAGCACGCCATTTGCCGTGACTATCCATAACATCGGTGATTATGACGTCGGGATTGTCGAATTTTTTCATAATTTCCCTCTTTTTCCCTTGGCGAATCACTTTTCCCGCGGGGAGTCTTTGTTATTGGTGTCTGGTGGAAAATCCTTTTTCATCCCGAAGGGAATTTAAACCCATGTATATCGCACATTCAGCGGAGGCGTTTGAAGCCATTGCCCAAAGGAAACAAAAAAGAAGAGTACCCTTGACCCGGCGCAGCAACGGCGGGAGTAAGCGGCCTCTTCCATATATCTAGATCATCAGATACTTTTTCTTTATTTCTTCATTGGCACTTAGCTCTTCAATGCTCCCCTGATATCGAATCTTCCCATTATCGATCACATAGGCCCGGTCCGACGCCAGGGTGGCGAATCGGATATTTTGCTCGGAGAAGAGAATTGTTTGACCCATTTTCTTTAACTTTAAAATTTGCTTACCCAGGTACTTCACTACCAAAGGCGCCAACCCTTCCACCGGCTCATCCAGCAGAAGAAGCTCAGGATTTCCCATCAGTGTCCTTGCTAAAGTGAGCATCTGCTGTTCGCCCCCGCTTAAAGTGCCGCCGTCTTGATGCTGCCTTTCAGCGAGAATCGGGAAAAGCTCATATATCCGTTTAACAGTCCAGGGTTCACCTTCAAAATTTTTAGGAATCTTTTGGCCAATTTCCAGATTTTCCAGCACTGTGAGATCAGGAAAAATCAATCGATTGTCCGGCACATATCCCATTCCTTTTTGGGCAATGTAATGTGGCGGTCGGCCGCGAAGCTCATGCCCATGAAACAGAACACTTCCCGATTTTGGAGGAGTCAGACCCATAATGCTTCTTATCGTAGTGGTCTTACCTGCCCCGTTTCGACCTAATAAACAAACGATTTCACCGTGGTCTACAGTAAGGGAAACATCAAAAAGGATATGACTTGTTTCATAGTAGGTATTGATCTGTTTGACATCCAGTATCATGTTTCTTCCCCAAGGTAAATTTTTTGCACCATTTCATTAGACCTGACCTCTTGCGGGCTTCCTGCTGCAATAATTGAACCCTGATGTAAAACAGTGAGCCGCTTTGCGTATCCGAAAACAACTGACATATCATGCTCGGTAAAAAGAATTGTCAAATCCATCTCCTGGTTAAGTTGTTTTACCAGATTCATAGTTTCATGGGTTTCTTCCCCCGACATTCCGGCTGTCGGTTCATCAAGAAAGAGCAATTCAGGTTTACTTCCCAGAGCGATGGCCAGTTCTAAGCGTTTTTTATCTCCCTGGGAAAGGTTTCCGGCCACCATGTTTTCGTTCTGGGAAAGTCCCGTTACCTCAAGGAGTTCCAGGGTTTCTTTTTTTGCCAGCCGGTGGGCAGGAGTAAAAAAATTGAGCGTTCTTTTTTGTTGTGCCAAGACCGCCTGTCGAATATTCTCATAGGTCGTCAAGGCAAGATAAATATTACTGATTTGAAAAGCCCGCGCTATGCCTAAACGGGCAATTCTATGGGGGGGACGGTTGGTAATATCTTTTCCTTGAAAAAAGACTCTGCCCGAATCAACTTTGTGGAATCCGGTCAAAAGATTAAAAAAGGTGCTTTTCCCTGCGCCGTTTGGGCCGATTATTGCGGAAAGCTCCCCGGCCTTCATCTCATAATTAACATCGCATGTCGCTTGAAGCCCGCCGAAAGCCTTATTAAGATGCTCCACTTTGAGAATTGCCATATTATTATGTCTCCGTGTCCATGGATCCCTTCACCTCGGCCATTAAATCCTTTGTTCCAATGGTCTTGAACTTTGTTTTGGCCAGCCCCATGACCCCACCCGGCATATACAGAACAACGAAAATAATCACCACCCCGATGGTTAACGGCCAGTATTCGGTAAAACCCGTGACAAAGGCAAACAGAAAGGTGTAAATCACTGAGCCGATTATGGGCCCGAAAAAGCTTGCAGGACCGCCGATGACGGTCATGAAGACCGGCAAGCCGGATTGATGCCAATTACACAGATCCGGAGCAATACTCCTGTTGAACGGCCCCAGTAGGCCGCCGGCCAGACCAGCAAACATACCCGCCACTGCAAAGTTGATGAGCATATATTTCCGCACATTGATACCGATAAACCGGGTCCGGTCTGCATTTTCCCGGATAGCCCGCATGGTATACCCAAAAGGCGATTCAGTGATAAACCATATGACGATCAAGGCCGCTGCCACAATAAAAAGGGTAAAGTAATAATAGGCCGTAGCACCGATAATCCAGTCCGGAGGGACGATTCCCTGCAGGCCATCGTCCCCGCCGGTAAAAGAGTACCACTGAAAAATGATATAGTACATCAGCTGTCCAAATGCCATGGTCAGAATGGCAAAGTATATCCCGGTCAGCCGGACACAAAAATAACCAATTATCAGTGCAAACATACCCGCCGTAATCATGGAAATCGCCAGACAAATAAGGGGAACTGACGTCTTTACCATCAACAACCCGGTGGCATAAGCGCCCACCCCGAAATATGCCGCATGGCCGAAGCTGAGCTGGCCCATGTAGCCAAAAATCATATTAAAGCTCACCGCGAACAGCGCTAAAATCAAAATCTCAACAGCTATGTGAATCCAGAACTCCCCAATAACTACGGGCAAAATAAGCGTTGCGAGAAAAATTACCCCGAGCCACCAGTATCTGATCATAAGATTACACCTTTTTTGTATTGACGTTTAGCCTTAAGTCCTGGTAGGCGTTCCAAATAAACCCCACGGCCGTACAATTAAAATAACTGCAGTCACGACAAATATCAGTACCAGGGCACCCTGGGGCCAAAAGAGGATTGAAAAAGCATACACCTCTCCCACAATGATCGCTGCCACAAAGGTACCCAGAAGGCTCCCAAAGCCCCCTATGACTACTACGCAGAAGGCCTGAATGACAACGGCCATGTCCATTCCAAGTGTAATCGAACCTATTGGGGCCTGAACACCGCCGGCCAGACCTGCAAGGAAAATCCCCAGAGCAAATACACCGGTATAGATCTTGGGAATCGGAATTCCCAAAGCGCTCACCATTTCCCGGCTAAACACCGCTGCCCTGACGATATGACCGTAGCGAGTCTTCTTCAAAAACCACCACAGACCAATGGCCACGGTAAATCCGACTAGGATGACGAAGATGAAATAAGAGTCAAACGGCATCCCAAAAATATAAACCGGGCTTGCCACCAGCGGCGGTCGGTCGATAAGTTTATCTTCCACACCCCATACAATTTTGATCAAATCCCCGAAAATTAAGATTAAAGCATAGGTGAGCAGAAGCTGTTCCGGAAGCTCTCTTTTGTATACCCGGCGAATTAACACCACCTCTATAACCCAGCCGATAGCAGCCAGGGTCAAGGCTGCCAGGGCAATACTGAGCCACAGTCCAAAGCCATAATCCTGCATCAGATACCAGAAAGAGTAGCAAAAGTAGGCCCCAATCAGCCACAATGTGGCGTGGGCAAAATTAAGAATGTTCATCACCCCGAAAATAAGGGACAATCCCGAGGCGATGAGAAATAACATCATTCCCCGGGACAGCCCGCTCATAAACTGCGCAAAGACCATAGAAGCGTCCATATGCTTTCCTCGGTTATTTCTTTTTCATTCTGGCAGCAACAATCTCAGCTTCCGGCCGCCAGGAATCCGGCCCCTTAACCTCAACCACATCATGATAAATGGGGAAGGGATACTTGGAATCATCGGCAACCACGCCAATATAGGAGGAGCAGCTTAACTGATTATCAATCGCACGAAAAAAGAGCCGACCTCGAGTTGTATCGACGGTCGAGCTTTTCAGTGCGTCTTTCACTTTATCGGTATCTATGCTGCCTGCCTTTTCAATACCTTGTTTTAAGACATACACCGCGTCATATTCCATCACAGCCCAGTCACTCGGATATCGGTTGTACTTGGCCTTAAAATTTTTCACAAAATTCGCCATCATGGGCACGTCCATGTGGGCAAAGAAGGGGGCCCGGTTCAATCCGACCAGACCGCGGGTGATGCTTTTGGCCTGAAGTATTAGTTCTGAAACACTGATCAATGACCCGGGATAAGGTATTTTATCAAAAAATCCGTAGGCTTTTGCCTGCTTCATCCATGCGACGTTATCCTTTGAAGCGAGAGAACCAATCACAAAATCCGGTTTCTGGCCCATAATCGCAGTAATATAGGAGGTATATTGGGTTTCGCCCAGCCGCGGCCAGAACTCCTTTTTTAGTTTCACATCCGGTGCGAATTTTTTTAGAAGCGCAACCGTATTGTTTTGTGTCGATCGGCCCCATTCATAGTCCGACGCTATGGTCACATAATTCTTCCAGCCTTTCTTTTTGGCTAACTCAGCAACTCCTAAAACAACGGCCTTGGCCTGCATATAACTGTTGGGAACCACCTGATAGGTGTATGGGCTGAAATTGACCTTGGTGATGTTTTCCGAATTGCTAATCGCCGGAATATGAAGAACCTTATATTCCTGGGCGATAGGCTTTATTGCCGCGGCGCAGGCACTGGAATAGGTTCCTAAAATAACTCGCACCTTCTCCCGTAGGATCAGATCCTTGGCCTCGCGCACAGCGATGTCCGGTTTGGTATGGGTATCACGTATAAAAACCTTGATCGAATGCTTACCCAGGAAACCACCTTGATCATTAATTTCTTTTACAGCCAGTTTGATGGCGTCGACACCGTCTTTGCAATAAAGTGCGCCCGTGCCGGTGATTGCCAGATTAACCCCCATATGATAAGGCTCTGCTGCCAGGCTCCGATCGACAGGGCAAAATCCTCCCAATAATGCAAGAACGCAAACGATTATGGTTACCTTGAATTTCATAGTTCTCCTCCACTTATGTTTTATGAGTCGTGAATAATCACGTTGTTAATCAACTTTCCATCCTATGATAATGTATCGGCCAATTTGTTTATCACCTCCCATCTCTGTATAAATTCTGCTTAATTGCAAATTAAGTCTGATAATTCTCTAACCCGGAGGCTTCCTGTAAGTCCCGATTTAGTAAGTTAGCACCATTCCTCCATCAAACAGCAAATCACCTCCAATAAGATATTTTGCATACCTTGAAAACCCGAAAACAAAAAGGTTACCGACTTCGATGGGTGACATCATCTCCTTGATTCGAGAAGCCCCCATCATGATGTCCCTGACGACTTCTTTCGGAGTAATACTGAGCTGTTCAGCCTGGGCATCGATCTGGTTTAAAGCCAGGGGAGTTTTGACGAAACCGGTGCTTAACGTGAAGGAACGTATCTTCCCCTCCCCTTCCGCAGAAATGGATTGGCTTAAAGCTCTTAAACCGAATTTGGTAATGTTGTATACCGGCTTGTTTTTAGTACAAATATGGGCATGGACCGAGGCCATATTGCCAATTACACCTGTACCATCACTGCTTTTTTTCATGTGAGAAATGGACAATTTAGAAAGATAAAACGGTGCCCGCAACATGAGACGTTGCATGAGGTCATATTTTTCCATAGGAAAATTATCCACCGAATCGATGTGCTGAATACCGGCGATATTGGCCAGGTATTTAATCGTTCCCAGTTTGGCGGCTTCGGCTACAGCATGCTCTATTTCTTCATCATTTGTCAGGTCCGTTTGGATAAAAATCATCTGCCCGCCCATTTTGCGAGCCATTTTCTGGGTTTTATTCCCCTCTTCTTCATTGATGTCCAGACCGACTATCATCAAATTGTTAGCCGCTGCTGCAATAGCGGTAGCTCTACCGATTCCTGTCCCCGAACCGGTAACAATACAGACATTATTCGAATTGAATTGATCATTTTGAAGTATCAGAATTTCATCGCGTTTGATTTCCGGTTCTGTAATCTCCATAACCACTCCCCTCTGAAAGTTAAAAACCCGGACCCCTGCCTTCAAAATTACTACTGCAAATTTTAGACCAGTAACTCCGATCCAACGAGAACTTTTTTGAGACACTGCTTATAGATCTTACTCAAATGTCATATTCACACGAATTCGGTTAAATTAATGAGCGACATTCATTTTTTTCTCGACACAACATCGTCCAAGGTATATACAAAAAACTGTATCAAAAATTATACATGTCGCTCCGTTGATACAACAATAAGCTGTCAATTACAGGGCGACCGGAATGAATAGGAGAAGACCACATGGAAGATAAAGGAATCCACCAGGAGTTAGAAAAGACCCGAAAACAACTTGAAATGTATCGGCTCATTTTTGACAGTATTTATAATGGTGCCATGGTAACGGATGCAAAAGGCTTTATCACCCACTTTAACAAGCCTTACGGTCATTTTTTAGGGCTAAACCCTGCGGAGCTGATCGGTAAGCACTGCACGGAATCAATTGAAAATAGCCGCATGCATATTGTAGCTGAAACAGGGAAACCTGAGATTAACCTATCCCATCGCATTATGGGACAAAACATGGTTGTCCAGCGGATTCCGATCAAAAAAGAGGGCAAGGTCATCGCTGTCTTCGGACAGGTGATGTTCAAAGATGTCAGGGACGTGGGCAAGCTGGCCAAAAACCTTTCTCTGCTGGAATCGAAAGTGAAGCTGTATGAGGAAGAGCTTATCAATCTGCGTTCGACAAAATACACTTTTGACAGCATTATCAGTCGCAACAAAACAATCCGATCTTTAAAAAAAGAAGCCCTCATTGCATCCACCAATCAATTTCCGGTACTCATATCCGGAGAGAGCGGCACCGGCAAAGAGTTGTTTGCCCAGGCCATTCATCATGCCAGTCCCCGTAAGCTCTACCCCTTTGTGCGCATTAACTGTGCCGCGATTCCTAAGGACCTTCTTGAATCTGAACTGTTCGGCTATGAGAAGGGGGCGTTCACCGGGGCACGAACCGGCGGCAAACCCGGCAAATTTGAGTTGGCCCAAAAGGGCACGATATTTCTGGATGAGATCGGAGATCTTCCTCTGGAAATGCAGCCCAAACTGCTGCGAGTTCTGGAAGAAAAGGAATTTGAAAGGGTGGGCGGCAACAAGCTCATCCGATCCGATTTTCGCCTGATTGCAGCAACCAATCAGAATCTGGAAGAAATGGTGAACGACGGCCGATTTCGTAAGGATCTTTTTTACCGCCTGAACGTCATACCGATCCACATTACGCCGCTGCGCAAAAGGCGGAGCGATATTGTTATCCTTGCACGGCATCTGCTGCGAAATTTGGCGCAGGAAGCAACAATGTCAGACATACGGATGGATAAAAGTACGGAGGACGTGCTCAAAGAATTTGATTGGCCGGGTAATGTGCGCGAACTGTCAAATGTTCTGGAACGGGCGCTGTCTTCCCTGGAGGGGGACACCATTGAGGTAAAAGATCTGCCATTTTATCTTATCCCGGGCCGACCGCAGTTTATAAAAACCAATCAATCTTCAATCAGAGAGGTCCAGGCTACGGCCGAAAAAAAAGCCATATTATATGCCCTCGAAGAAACAACTTACAACAAGGCTAAGGCCGCCGGTTTGCTCGGTATTCATCGTACGCTTTTGTATAAGAAGATGAAAAAGTACAGCATTGCGCTTCAACCCAATTAGTACGTATCAATTTTGATACATACTAATTATCGCTTCAGCGCGCGTGATGCTTCTTCACTGCTCTAATAAATATGCGGCGCAACATCACACTTCTGCAAAGCGCCTCCGAGTTTTATTCTTAGAAAAGCGTTGGTGGTATAGCGGGTCATACCTGAATAATAATGATCAACCAGGTACTTAACCATGTCGATGTATTCGTCCATTATGTCGGGTAGAATACTGAAATCGTCGTAATTGAAATGTATACCTTTTGGCTCAGTGGTATAATGCTTGCAGCTTATTTTAATAACCGTGAACATAAAAATTAGGGGGGTTATAATGCTGGAAATAAAAGATTCTGTTGCGGTGATTACCGGCGGTGCCAGTGGCATCGGTCTGACAATGGCCCAGTACTGGACACAACTGGGAGGAAAAGTGGTTATCGGCGATATTGCTGAAGAACCATTAAAAACTGCAGCAGATAAAATCACCGGAGAAGTGGCGACGGTTGTCTGCAATGTGACTGACGAAAACGATTGCGCTCGCCTGGCGGATGTAGCTATAGAAAAATTCGGCAGGATCAACCTGGTTGCACCTTTTGCCGGAATCATTATGGACGGACTAATGGTCGCCCCAGATGGTGAAACCGGAAAGGTAAAAAAGAAAATGTCCCTTAGTCAGTTTCAAAAAGTGGTGGACATTAACCTGACGGGCGTATTCTTAACGGTGCGCGAATGTACCGAGCGGATGATCAACAACAACTGTCGGGGTCTGATCTGTCTGGTATCTTCCACCGGCTCCCTGGGTACGGCCGGTCAGATCAACTATTCTTCTACCAAGGCGGCCATGTCGGTGATGCCGAAAGTGCTCACGGCTGAATTTTTCCGCCGCGGTCTTTCCGCTAAAATCCGCTGTGTGGCGATAGCCCCGGGATATTGTGCCACACCCATGCTGAAAGGTATGAATCAAAAAGCTCTGGATAAAATATTGCAAGATGTTCCCATCGGCCGTTTAATCGAACCGGAGGAAGTGGCATCCCTGGCGGGCGAGCTCTATCGAAATGAAGCTCTGGCCGGGGAGGTGTTTTTTGTACACGGAGGACTACGCCTTGGATCGAAAGGATAGAATCCGTGGTTAGATTTCACAATTGGACAAGAAAATTACCTTTATGAATCGCCATACCGATTTCGAAAATCTCATGATAGGCCTGTCGTCCAAAAAGATTTTTCCTCTTAATATTGAGTATCCAGAAACCGGCATTAAGTATCATGGCGATACGGGCAACATAAAGCGCTCTTCCTATTTTTTAGATGAGGGCGAAAACCCGTTTTTTGCTGGATAATCAGGTTTAATGATAGAAACCTCAACGCTATGTCCCACGAGTCCAGAGGGGCTCTTTGGTTATACTTGGCGAATTCACTCTTGACCGACGCTCTAAAACCATTTATTGTTTATTTATCGAAGGAGACCTTTGAAAAACGGTAATTTTTATTCGAGTTCAAGGAAGGCGAAAATTTCAACCAGAGGAATATATAGAATATTTCGAGGATTGAAATTTGAGCCTGACGCAGAAATCGGGTAAAAAGTGCCGTTTTTCAAAGGTCTCCGAACGTCATTCGACAGACTGCCTTTTAATCTTTTTTTTGGAAAATACTCATGTATGAAGACCTGAATGGAAAAAATGCACTGATCGTCGGTTCTGGAAAAAGAACCGGAATTGGGTTTGGAATTGCTGGAAGACTCGCCAAGTGCGGGGCAAACATCATTATTGCCGACCTTGGCAACATTCCCCGAGATGACATTGAAGTAAAAACCGCCCGGACAGATGAGATGGAAAGCATTGCCAAAAGTCTTAAAGACGATTTTTCCGTTAAAACCCTGGCCGTACCGGTGGACATCACGGATGCTGATTCCATTGCACTGATGATAGAACAGATCCAAACCCATTTTTCCCAAATTGATATTTTGTGCAACAATGCAGGAGCGTCCATCGGAGTCCCCAATGCCATCCACACCTATGATGAGTCTGCCTGGATGAAAACCATCGACATTAATCTTCATGGAGTTTTCAGGGTAACAAAGGCTGTGCTTCCCATGATGATAGGACGCCCGGGCATCATCATCAATTCCGCATCAAAGGCCGGAAAAGAAGCGCCGTTATTTAACGGCGCCTATGCCGTGGCAAAAGCAGGCGTGATCATGATGACAAAGGTGCTGGCAAAAGAGCTGGCCGGAGCCAGAATAAGAGTGAATGCCATATGTCCCGGTGTGATTGACACAGACCTGACCCAGTGGCGATTCGGACTGGAGGCACAATTTTTTGAAAGTTCCATTAAAGAGCGGGAAGAAGCGATGAAAAAAACTATCCCTCTGAGCCGCCTCGGCACCATTGATGAGGTTGCCAATCTGGTAGCTTTTCTCGCATCCGACCAGTCTTCATACATGACAGGACAGGCCATCAACATTACCGGTGGCCAATTGATGTAAATCGCGGGAAGATGCCGCTTTTACTATCCACTTTTAAAGTACTTTTAATCAAAACACAGGAAATTATAATTGTTAAACTGGAGGTTTTATGGCTGAAATGACAGGGGGAGAACTTTTATTGAGATGTCTGCATGCCGAGGGTGTGCGTTATATCAATGCCATTACCGATGGAACCTATATGATGGTGATCGAAGCCATAGAGCGTCTGGGAGATGAGCTGGGCATAAAGCTCATCGTGCCGCGCCATGAAGCTGCAGCAGCCCATGCCTGTGATGCCTATACCCGTGTCACCGGAGATCCTGCAGTGGTGATGGCGTGCGCAGGACCGGGTGCAGCCAATCTTGTTGCCGGTATGATGTGCGCCCAGGCGGAAGGAAGCCCGGTTGTGGCCATTACCACCACAAGACGCAGCGAGATATCAGATTCCTATGTTCACCAGGGCGGCATGCAGGTAAGCAGCCATCTGGATATATTCAGGCCGGCCGTCAAGTGGAACGGGAAAGTGGATCACTGGACACGGATTCCGGACATGGTGCGCCATGCCTTTAGAACCGCATTATCCGGACGGCCCGGACCCACCCATATCCTTATCCCCGAAGACATCATCAGCCAGAAGGGCGATGAAAAAAGCGTCAATATTTATTCTCCCGAACAATACAGGGTGACGGAAAGCATTCCGGCAGACCCGGTCTTTATCCAAAAAGCCGCAAAGATGCTCGTGGAAGCTGAACTTGTCAATATCCACTGCGGCAATGGTGCCGAGCGCGCAGGCGCCGGGAACGAAGTTCAGGCGCTGGCCGAATACCTGGGATGCCCTGTGACCAACACTATCCGGGCCCGAGGCATTATACCCGACACCCATCCCCAGTGTTTTCATCCCACATGCCTTTCCCGCCTTGCGGCAAACGGCCAGTCCGATGTAGTGCTTGCCGTTGGCACACGTCTGGGAGAACTCAATATGTGGGGCCGCCCGCCCATGTTCGGCGAACCTGATCAACAACACCTCATTCAGATTGATACTGAACCTTCCAACATCGGGCTGAACCGGCCCACGGATGTCCCGCTCATCGGCGATGCAAAAACAATATTGGCGCAGCTCATTGAAGCTGTTAAGACGATGACGGACAAAAAGCCCCTTCATGCAAAAATACAAGAGTTTCGAACCATCCAGGACCAATGGCAAAAAGAACTTGATGACGCGGTAAAAGACATGGACATGAATCCCATGCTGACCGGTCAGATTCTGAAAGTATGCAATGATTTTTTCGATCATGACGCCATCTTTGTCATGGACGGAGGCAACACCACCTTGTGGGACCTCCACTACCATAT
>RCNC010002272.1_pt1 | contig 12823 bp, 11 predicted proteins | sample 2041301 | NCBI WGS metagenome assembly RCNC01 (sample SAMN09708231, study PRJNA481090) | Marine sediment metagenome, whole genome shotgun sequencing project. | biome: marine sediment; feature: ocean; material: sediment; isolation source: Sewage treatment plant 13A marine sediment (STP13A) ... | reverse complement strand
AAGCCCGCCGTGCCTTTTGGGGCCGCCTACCGTATCATCGATTTTACGTTGAGCAATTGCATCAACAGCGGCTTGCGTCAGATCTACGTGCTGACCCAGTACAAAAGCTACTCCCTGGACAAACACCTGCAGCGCGGCTGGAACGTTTTCAGTTATGAAAGCGGCGAATTCTGCTACCGCATCCCGCCCCAGCACCGGGTGGGGCAGAAGTGGTACATGGGCACGGCCGACGCGGTGTACCAGAACATCTACCTGCTGGAAAACCGGCGACCGGCCCACGTGCTGATTTTGTCGGGTGATCACATCTACCGCATGGATTACGCCAAGATGCTGAAGCATCACGCGGGCCATGAAGGGTGCCTGACCTTGAGCGCTGCGGTGGTGCCTTTGGAGGGTGCCGACCAGTTCGGCATCGTGGAAGTGGATGAGAACTGGAAAGTGGTGGGTTACGAGGAAAAACCGAAAAATCCCAAGACCATCCCCGGCGATCCGGAGCACTGCCTGGTGAACATGGGCGTGTACATTTTCGACACCAAGGAACTGGTGCAGGAGCTGTGCAGCGATGTGAAGAAGCAGGACAGCCACCACGACTTCGGCAAGAATATCATCCCGGCCCTGGTCAAGAGTGGCGAGGTGCATGCGTACCCGTTCCGCGACCCCGATACACTGAAGTCCAAATACTGGCGCGACATCGGAACTCTTGACAGCTACTACGATACGGCCATGGAGCTGGTCTCGCGCGATCCTCAGTTTGATATGTACGACAAGAAATGGTTGTTCCGGGCCTGGCAGCCGCCGGTGCCCCCCTGCAAATCGGTGCATGGTTTTACCGAAGACGGCACCCGCCCCGGTCGGGTGGAAGACAGCATTGTCGGTGGGGGAACGATCATCTCCGGTGGCACGGTGGAGCGGTCCATCGTGGGCCGCGGGGTGCGGGTGAACTCGTACAGCCACATCACCGACTCGATTGTCATGGATGACGTGATCATTGGTCGTTATGCCCAGCTGAAGCGCTGCATTGTCGATAAGGATGTGATCATTCCCGAGCATTTTAAGATCGGGTATGATGAAGAGCAGGACAAGCGGCTGTTTACGGTTTCGGATTCGGGTATTGTCGTGGTCCCCAAGGGCATGGATTTGACGGAGATGGGATAGGTTCTGCCTCCGAAATTGCGTTCTCTTCTCCCCTTACTGCATCTGCCAGTGAGGGGAATTTTTTTTTGTGTTTCGAACTCCCGGTGGCGCAAAAAAGGGGACCCGGATTGCTCCGGGTCCCCTTGGCAAACTTCAAAAGCCGGTTCGCTTAACGGTACAGCGCCTTGACATCGCCAAAGCTCGCATTTTCCGTGGCAACCGCGCTGTCGCGGGCGATGACCATCGTTCCGAAAGGAGCGACATCGGTAATCCAAACGTTCACACCAATTGTCCGGAAGCCCCACTGCACGTGGCGGGCCGATTCTGCCGAGCCAAGGCGCAGGACAATGTCGGGTCCCGCGTCGTTGGCGCGCGTGAAACTCTACCCGACCAGGCCGCGACTGGTCGCAAGCGTCAATCGGGCCAGATTGGCAAATGGCTCGTCCGTCATTATAGCTCCGGGTTCCAGGACATTTGTTGATATTTGAGACAGGGAAATATCGTTGCAGACTCAGGTCAACGAAACCGGAACCCATAAGAAAAACTCCCCTTGCCGGACTGCCGACAAGGGGAGCGCAATCAACTTGTGAACAGGACCGGGATTTACCGGAACAGGGACTTCACGCCACCCCAGCTCATGTCCTCGGTCGCAACCGGGCCCGCGGGGTAGAAGTTGACGTTGTCATAGAAGACGCCCGAACCTTCATAGTTGGTGCAATTGCTGGAGAAGCCGATCTGCAGCAACTGGCCAACGAGGCTCGCATCGATGTCAATCGACAGCGAGTAGCTGCCCCAGCTGGCCGGGATGGAAGTCGTGTCTTCCGTGATGAAGTTGGTCGTCGCGAAACCGGCGGCGGGATTCAGGGTCTTGATGAAGGCCAAGGCCGTCGAAGCGCCGGCCAGGTTGGCCAGCTTCGCGTCAAAATCGAAAACCCAGGTCTCACCGACGTCGCCCGCGCCGATCACCATTTCCTGGAAGGTATTGGCCTCGATGACGTTGCCGACGGCGTGGTCGACATTGTTGTAATCACTGAAAATGTTGAGTTGCTGGCTACCCTGGCCCGCGCCGCCCTCGCCAACGGCGATCTGGCAGAAGCCGCCACCATCATTGGGGGCGCCGAAAACGCCGTAGCCATACAGGTAAGGGGTACCGCCGGGTCCGAAGACGTTGGCGAAGACCAACCAGCCATCGTCCGCAAGGGCGCTGCCGCCGGTTTGGTTCAGACCTTCAAAATCCTGGTTGTACGCCTCGATAGCCATACCGGAAGCAGGAATCATACTGATAAGGATGGCGACGGCGAAGAAAGCAATAGCGCGTGTCTTCATTTTGGGTTCTCCCTGAGTTTTGGCTGGACCGGTTTTTCGGGTCTCGCCTTTTCTTACCTGTGGGAAATGCTCGGAATCTTAAGGGCGATCAAGATGCCTTTTTCCGACGCACAAACCCAATGAGTTCAACCCTGATATTGTAAACTATGTTCGGTAACCGAATCAAGTTGTTTTTCACAATTTTGCAAAAAACATTCTCTTATATCTTAGTTATTGAAATAATGACACTTGCAGGACCCTGTCAGCTCATTTTGCCCATCGTTTTTTGGGATTTAGTGAAATAGGGGTTTCAGTAAGTGCGTTTTCGGAGAATCAGAAGCAGAGCAGGGGCACGATGGGGCGGACTCAAAAGCCACAGGGATAGCTTCAGTCTCCGTCTTCAACAGTATCACGGTACATGTCAAGGCGTCGGTCACCCCACAAATCATTGCGCGGCGTAAAGAGTTTGTCCTTTTCCAATATTTCCACGGCCGCAGTGGCTGCCCCGATACCGCCTTGGGCCAAGGTTGCCAATCTTTCGCCCAGACGCGATACGATTTGACTGCGTCCGCTGAATGTCAGCGCCGTTCCCGTTCGGTTTTCCGTCCCGACTCGATTGCTTGTCACCGCGACCACCATGTTTTCCTGGCAGCGGGTGATCATGGCGTCCTGGCACCAGGGCAACAGCAGGTTCGAGGGGTGGCAGATGACTTCGGCCCCGGCCAAGGCCAGACTGCGCGCCGCTTCGGGAAATATCCAATCAAAACAGATCATCAGGCCAATGGTGGTGCCGCAGGCCTCAAAAACAGGAAAGCCCAGATCGCCCGGCGTGAAAATGGATTTTTCGTCCAGGAAGAGGTGCACCTTGCGGTAGATCCCATGGGTGCCGTCGGGCCGGATGAGGACCGCCGAGTTGAACAACTGGTCGCCGCAGGATTCGGCCAGACCGGCCACGACTGTGGTGCCGGTGTCACCGGCGAACTGGGTCAGGCGGGCGCAGGTGGGGCCGGGGGTATCGCCGGTCAGGTTCTCGGCCAACGCCAGCGCCTCTTCGCGTGAAGTGAATTGGTAGCCGGTGTTGAACAGCTCGGGGATCACGGCCAGGTCACAACCGGGCGGGACCAAACCCAAAGCCGTGTCAATGTTGGTCTGGACTTCGCCAAATACCGGGTGGGTCTGGATGGCGGCAACCTGCAGTTCCTTCATCGCCTGTTCCCTTCGGGGTCGTAGTCGGGATGTCCGGTCAGACCCAGAAATCGATTCAGTGTTTTTTCGCGAGGGTAGCGGCTGACGACCAATTCGCGGCCGGCCAGTCCCAGACGACGAGCGAGGGCGGGGTCATCCAGCAGTTTGATCAGGGCTGCCAGCAAGGCATCGCTGTCACCGGGCGGCACCAGCAATCCCGTTTCGCCATCGACCACGATTTCAGGCAGACTGCTGGCGTCACCAGCGATGACCGGCACTTCGCAGGCCAAAGCCTCGGCGGCCGCCAGGCCAAATCCTTCGGCGTGCGACGGCATGGCCAGGATGTGCAGTCCCTGATAAAACTTTTCCACGTTTTCGGTATAGCCCAACAATTCCACATCTTCGGGGTGGCGCAGCCCGGCGCGCCAGCGTTCCAACTCAGCCTGCAGGATGCCTTCGCCGGCCAGGCGCAAAATCGGCCGCTCGGCGCGCTCCTGCGCGTCGATGGCCGTCCAGGCCCGCATCAATTCGGGAATGCCCTTGCGCTCGATCAACTGGCCCACCGCCCCTACGACCGGCCGGCCTGAAGGTGCGCCGCCAGGAACGAAGCGATCAATGTCGATGCCTTTATAAAGCAAGTGCACCCGCTCGGGATCCAGCCAGGGCCCACTTTCGAGAATTGTTTGGCGAGTCGCCAGGCTGTTGACCAGCACCCCGGTGCAGAGAACCTGAAAATACCAGCGGTAGTCCAGGCGGTCCTTCAGCGGAAAGTCGCTTTCGCGGGTAGCCAAAACGCAGGGCATTCTGGCCAGGCGACCGGCCGGCGCGGCCACTTTCACGTCTTTGGTGCGGTTGGCCACCAGGGCGGTGGCGCCAGTCTGGCGCAAGTGCGCCGCCAGGGCGGCGATGGTCCAGGGGGCACCGTCGATGCGAATGGTCAGCGGCTTGACGGGCAAACCTTCGGCGCTGGCCCGGGCGCGCAACTCGCTGTCCGGATTGGTCACGAACTCGACGGCGCAGCCGCGGTCGCGCAGGGCCAGGGCGGTTTCCAGCATCCAAACTTCGGCGCCGCCCCAGCTGCGCATGGAGTTGACGAACGACAGGCGGTAGGGGCGTGGGGAAGAGGACACGTATTGCTCCGCAGTTCAGGCTCAGAAAGGATTGAGGGCCCAGCATAGTGGTCGCGCCCTTCCTCGCCAAGAACAATGGCAGCCGGTACCATCGGCGTGGGAGATGGCGACCGCTGAAATGTCATCTGCGGTCAGTTGGCCATCACCATTGCCATACCGGACCCGGTGGCTTAGCTTTCTGGCAACCCTGACGTCCCTATTCCGGCAAACACCTGGCCCCAGTGGCCCGAGGCTCTCGTTGTCCAGCACTGCCCTGAAACGCAAAGAAGTCCACTTCGACCCCCGTGTCGACTGGTTCAGCGATGTGCATCGCCTGCTGTCGCCCATGGCCGGCGTCACCGACCGCCCCTTCCGCGAGATCTGCCGCCGGTACGGCGCCGATATGGGTTTTTGCGAATTTGCCTCGGCGGCGGGCCTGGCTTACGGCGGCGAAGCGACCTGGTCGCTGGTCGATACCGAAGGGGAAGCGGGCCGCGTCGGCATCCAGATTTTTGGTTCGGATCCCGAACACATGATGGCCGCGACGCGCCTGCTCAACGAGCGCCAAATGGATGTGCTGGACATCAACTTCGGCTGTCCGGCCAAGAAGGTGGTCAAGAAGTGTGGCGGCAGCGCGCTGCTGGCTGATTTGCCTCTGCTGCAGAAAATTGTCGAGGCCGTGGTTTCCGAATCCCGGGTGCCGGTGACGGCCAAGATCCGCACGGGCTGGGATGAAGAAACGGTCAACTACGAAGAGGTGGGCCTGCTATTGCAAGAGGCGGGGATGTGCTGGGTCACCATGCACGGCCGCACTCGGGCCCAGAAGTACACGGGACAGGCCAATTGGGACCGCATCGCGGGCCTGGTGGAAGCCCTGGACATCCCGGTGATTGGCAACGGCGATGTGGTCGATGGCGAAAGCTACCGCCGCATGGTGGAGCATACGTCCTGCCATGGCGTGATGATCGGGCGGGGTGCCATCGGCAATCCCTGGATCTTTAGCGAGATGCATGCCGTCGATCAGGGCAAACCCGCGCCCGAAGTGAGTTTTTCGGAGATGTGCCTGGCGACCATAGATCACCTGCTGGGCGAAGTCGCCTTGCGGGGCGAACCCCAGGGATCGTTTGTGGTGCGCAAACACATCGCCCGCTGTTTCAAGGGCTATCCCGGCGCGGGTATCCTGCGCCGCAAGCTGTACGCCACCACAGTGGCTTCAGAAATGGAAACCATCCTGCGGGATGCCGCCGCTGCCGGCGATCCGCGCTACGACGAGTTCAACGAGGCTGAGGGAGATGCCCATGCTGACAACTAGGCGACGTATTGTCCTGCTGATTGCGGTGGGGGTGCTGAGTCTCCTGGCCGGCTGCGCCAAGCAGTCCGCCCCGGGGCTGTCCGAACAGGACATCGTGCCGGCCGACCAGCGGATCATCGAACACACCGTTGGTCCTGGCGAATCATTGGCCCGCATTGCCGACAATTATTATGGCGATCCAGATCGCTACCTGGACATTGCCCGTGAGAACGGCATCAGTGATCCCGGCCGGATCGTGCCCGGATCGGTGCTGCGCCTCAGCTTCAGTGCCGACCAATGGGACGCTGCGCGTCAGCGGGCCGCGGCGTTGAAGCCCTACAACAAGGGTGTCGACCTGATGGCCAACGAACGGGTGGGCGAGGCCGAGAAACAATTCAAACTGGCGTTGGAAACGGCGCCGGACTTGCGCGCGGCTAAGTACAACCTGGCCCTGGTGCATCTCAAGCGCGGGCGCAATGACCGGGCGCTGATCCTGCTGGAAGAGCTGACCACCGAACGCCCCGAAGATCCGGATTTTCTTTTCGCCCGGGGCAACGCCCTGTTCCAGTCGACCCGCTTTGACGAGGCGGTGGTGCAATTCGCGGGGGCTCTGGAATACCGTCCGGGATTCAAGCGGGCGGCCTTTGGTCTGGCCCGCAGTTACCAGGAAGCCGGCCAGCGCCAGCGAGCCATGACCGCCTGGGAAGACTACCTGAAACTGGACAGCACCTCGAGTTGGGCGGCCACCGCCCGGCGCAACCTGCGGAAGCTGCAGGATGAGCCCGGGCAATAGTCCCCTGTTGTCGCTGCGTGGCTGGTCGCTGGACCGCCACTCGGCCGCAGGCCCGCGCACGGTGCTGGACAGCATCGACCTGGATCTGCACGCCGGCCGCTGGTTGGCGGTCATCGGCGCCAATGGCTCGGGCAAATCCTCCCTGCTGAAATACCTCGCCTCCGAAGACTCGCCCCTGGCCGATCAGGCCGCCATCATGTTCCAGGATCCCGACGACCAGATTTTTGCCACCGGCGTGGACCGCGAGATCACGCTGGGCCGAACCGGCCGCGATGCCGAGGCGGTGCGGCAGGAGTTTGGTCTTGAAGGGTTGGGGGAGATGAACCCGCGCCTGTTGTCGGCGGGCCAAAAACAACGCCTGGTCCTGGCGGTGGCTTTGGGTGATTCGCCCCAGGTGCTGCTGTGCGACGAGCCGACCAGTCTGCAGGATCCGGGGCAGGCGCAGTGGGTGCTTGATCGCCTGGATCACTGGCGGCACGAAACCGGCGGCTCTCTGGTAACCGCGACTTGCGACCGTAACGAAGCCGCCAGGGCCGATGAGATTCTGGTGCTGGCTGACGGCAAAATCCTGGCCCAGGGACCAGTGGCCGAGCTGCTGGACGACCCTCGCGTGGTGGAGCTGTTGGGGACCGGAATACCACCAGACACCGCGTCACCAGTCAGCGGCGATGCGGCGGGCGAGCCGGTCTTGATCCTGAGCGATGTCGGCTGTGATTTTGTTTCTGGCGGTGGCCTGGCAGGAATCGACCTGACCGTCCGTCCTGGTGACAGGTGGGGCCTGATGGGCAGCAACGGATGTGGCAAGTCGACGCTGTTGGCGCTGTGCGCCGGTGCCCGTCGGCCCGACCGCGGCACGGCCGTTCTGGCTGGACAACCCCTGTACCGCCAACCTGGCCTGGATCTGGACCACGGTCGGGCTCTGCTGGCGCCTCAGTTCCCCGAGTACCTTTTCACCCGGTCGGATGTCACGGCGGAGATCGCGCTGGATCCCGCCTTGGCCGGCCAGTCGACCGAGACTTTCCTGTCTGCCCTGGGATTGGCGCCGGAAGTGGCGCACAGCAACCCCCACGATCTGAGCTGTGGTCAGCGCCGCCGCCTGGCTCTGGGCCTGGTCCTGCTTTCGAACCGCCCCTTGATTCTGCTGGACGAACCGACGGCCGCCCTGGACACCGCCGGACAAGAGCGCATCTTGCGCCTTTTGGACCAACTGCCGTCCGAAACGGCCCTGGTCATCGCATCACACGATCAGGATTTCCTGGCCCGGGCCGGTTGCCGGGTGTGCGAAGTTCGCCCTGAGGGATTGGACCTCCGGTGAGCGGTCTGGCCCAGTTGATGCCAAACCTGCAACGACCGGTGCCCAGCGATCAGGCCCAGCGCCTGTTCCACGGCCGCGGCCATGCCTATGCCGACTTGCACCACGTCACTGTTGACTGGTTGCCACCCGTGGCGCTGATCACTCTTTTTGCGCCCGAAAAGCCTGCCGATGTCCTCCAGTTGGCGCAGGATTTAGCGGCAGCCTTGCCCACCTGCGAAAGTGTCCAGGTGCAGCACCGCTTTGAGAAATCCGGCCCGGTCGATGTGGTGTGGGGCCGGGAAATCCGCGAATTGGCCATTGCCGAGGGGGAGCTGGCGTTCCATCTCCGGCTCGGGCAGGCCCGCAACACGGGTTTGTTCCTGGACATGAAAACGGGCCGGGACTGGGTGCGTCAGCACAGCCGCGGCTTGCGTGTGCTGAACCTGTTTGCCTACACCTGCGGGTTTTCGGTGGCTGCGGTGGCCGGCGGCGCCCGCTCGGTGCTGAACGTGGACATGAGCAGCGCGGCTTTGGGAGTGGGTCGTGACAATCACCACCTGAACCGGCAGTCCCTGGCCGCGGTGGATTTCGAAAAGCTGGATATTTTCAAATCGTTCGGCCGCCTGAAAAAGCGGGGGCCTTTCGACCTGCTGATCTGCGACCCACCGACGTTTCAGAAAGGCAGCGTCGACATTGAGCGGGATTATCCCAAGATCCTGCGCCGCCTGGGTCAGTTCATGGCTCCCGGCGCAACGCTGATGTTGTGCCTCAACGCGCCGGAATTGAGCCGGGATTTCCTGGTCGAGCAAGTGGCAGTCTGGGCGCCGGAATATGGCTTGAGCGGTGAAATTCTGCCGCCGGCGGTCTTCGTGGAGGCCGAACAGAAGGGCCTGAAGGTTCTATTGTTCAGGAACGAGGCCCCCGGTAACGCCCAAACCAGCCGGATTGGGCCGGATATCGGTACTGTATGAGCCGAAATCCCACCATCTGAGAATCCGCTTGCTGGCGCCCCGCCGGGTTGTTAGATTCCGGCCGACAGGAGATCCGGAATCCGCTTAAAGGAGGCGATTGGGAAACAAACGCATGACCGTCAAGGCCATGCTTTTTTTTGCCCGGGAATCGCCCTGATCCAGCCAGAGGAAGACCCATGAATTTCGCCGAAAAAGCCGTCATCATGAACGCCAGCGAGATCACCCGCGCGATGAAGCGCATGGCTCACGAAATCATCGAGGCCAACAAGGGCGTCGACAATCTGGTTCTGCTGGGCATCCAGCGCCGCGGGGTGCCGCTGGCGCGCATGCTGGCCGAATCCATCCAGCAGGTTGAAGGCCACGAGGTGCCCCAGGGTGCTTTGGACATCACCTTCTATCGCGATGATCTCAGTCCGCTCGGCCCTTCACCCCAGGTCTCGAGCACCGAGATGCCCTTCGACGTGAATGAAAAAATCATCATCCTGGTGGACGACGTGCTCTACACCGGCCGCACGGTGCGCGCGGCCCTGGACGTGATCATGGACTGGGGACGGCCCCAGGCAATCCGCCTGGCGGTGCTGGTGGACCGCGGTCACCGCGAACTGCCGGTGCGCCCGGATTTCGTGGGCAAGAATGTGCCGACCTCCCAAAAAGAGATCATCAAGGTCAAGGTCATGGACTTCGACGACAAGCTTGAGGTGGTCGTCGGGGAGGTGACCGAATGATCCTGCAAGGCAAGGATGTGCTCGGCCTCGAAGGACTGTCGGCCGCAGAGATCCTCGGCGTATTGGATGTGGCGGCCCACTTTCGGGCCGTCTTTGACCGCCCGGTACGCAGCGTACCAATCATGCGTGGACGCACGGTGGTGAATTTCTTTCACGAACCGAGCACCCGCACCCGCATCAGCTTTGAACTCGCCGAACAACGTCTCTCCGCCGACATCATCAACTTCGCCGCCGCCACCAGCAGTTTCTCCAAGGGTGAAACCCTGCGCGATACGGCCGAAAACCTGGCGGCCATGAAGATCGACATGCTCATCGTGCGGCACAGCTCGCCGGGCGCGGCGCAGTACCTGGCCAAGGTGCTCAAGTGTTCGGTCATCAACGCCGGTGACGGGGCCCACGAACATCCGACCCAGGGCCTGCTGGACATCATGACCATGCGCCAGCGGTTGGGCGACATGCGTGGCAAGAAAGTCACCATCATCGGTGACATCACCCACAGCCGGGTGGCGCGTTCGAATCTGTGGGGCTTGGTCAAACTGGGCGCCGAAGTCACTCTTTGTGGCCCGCCAACGATGATTCCCGGTGGCCTGGACAAGCTGGGCGCCAAGATCGAATACAATCTGGAAAAGGCCGTGGCCGATGCCGATGTGCTGAACGTTCTGCGCATCCAACTGGAGCGCCACTCGAGCAAGAGCTTCCCCGGCAACCGCGAATACCACCGCATGTATGGCATCACCGAAGACGTCGTGCGCAAACTGAAGCCCGAGGCCTTCGTCATGCATCCCGGACCGATGAATCGCGACGTGGAGATCGCCAGCGAGGTCGCTGATGGCCCGCGCCAGGTGATCCTGGATCAGGTCGCCAACGGCGTGGCTGTGCGCATGGCGCTGATCTATCTGTTGAGTGGCGGCGATCCCCGGGCCCTCGGTGGCCAAGCAACCGGCTGACATCAAACCCTGCAGTTGGGGCCCTGAGACGGGCCTTCGAGAAAGAGGTCGGAACATGGAGTGGAGCTGGCAGCGCATACCGGCGGAATACCTGGTGACCAACGTCAAGCTTTGCCGCGACGGCAAGTTGGCCAAGCGCAAAGGTTACCTGCACGTGCGCAAAGGGCGCATCGAAGGCCTGGGCGTGGGACAGCCGTCGGTGAACAATGTGCCCATCCTGGACGGTGAGGGCCTGGTCTGTGCACCCGGCCTGGTCGACTTGAGGGCCTCATTTCGCGAGCCGGGCAACGAGCAGATGGAGACCGTGGCGACCGGTAGCCGGGCTGCGGCCGCCGGCGGATTCACCTCGGTGGTGACAATGTCGGGCACCGATCCGGTGATCGACAACTCGGGCATGGTGCGTTACCTGATCGACCGCGGACGCGAAGCGGGACTGTGCCGCATCTACCCCACTGGTGCCATCAGTCCCGGCCTCAAGGGTGATGGCATGTGCGAGTTCGGCGACATGGTCAACGCCGGTGCCGTGGCTTTCACTGATGACGACAATCCCGTGGCCAGCGGGGGCCTGATGTCCAACGCCCTGAAGCTGACCAAGGTTCTCGGCGTTCCGGTCATCACCCACGCCGAGGACCGCACCATTGTCGGCAAGGGCGTCATGCATGCCGGTTCCTGGTCCGGCCGTCTGGGCATGGCGGGCATGGGGCGCGCCGGTGAAGACTCGGCCGTGTTCCGGGATGTGGAATTGGCCCGCTCCACTGGCGGCCACCTGCACGTGGCCCACGTATCGACCAAGGGCGCCGTGGAAATCATCCGGCGGGCCAAGGCCGAGGGAATCAAGGTGACGGCCGAGGCTGCGCCGCACCACTTCAGCCTGGACCATTCGCGCTGCCGGGATTTTTCGCCGCTGTTCAAGGTGACGCCACCGCTGCGCGAGCCCGATGATGTCAACGCCGTGGCCGAAGCTCTGGCCGATGGCACCATCGATGCGATCGCCTCGGATCATGCGCCGCACACCGGCACCGAAAAAGAATACCAGTTCGACCAGGCCCCGTTTGGCACCACCGGCCTGGAGACCAGTCTGGCGGTGGGCATCACCTACCTGGTGAACAACGACATCCTGGACCTGGGGCAGTTGATCGCCTGCATGAGCGAAAAGCCGGCGCGCATTTTTGACCTGCCCGGGGGGCGTCTCGAAGAAGGCGCCGAGGCCGATTTTGTGCTCATCGATCCCAAGCGGACCTGGACCGTGACGGCCGACAGTTTTCAGTCGCGCAGCACCAACTCGGCCTTCCTGGGCGAGACGCTCACGGGCCAGGTGCAGGCGACTTTCCTGCGCGGACGCCTGACCTGGCGCCAGGAAAACTGAGCAGAGTGGCCGGACGGAACGAAAATTGCTTTTTTGAGATTAAGCGGGAAGAGGATTGCGTCACGCCGGCTGCGGCCGGAAAGATCCAGCACATCGGGTATCTTATAGACAATGAATAAGTTGCGGAAACATGCAGGTCGTCTCAGCGGGGGCGCCAACTCTTTGGCGCGCTCTGCCGCTGGTCTCATCCCGCGGGCAAAACGTCCGCAATTCAGGACGCAAATTCCGGCCAGTGGGCGCCGTCCCTGGCTGCTGGTGCCCATCCTGGTGGTTCCTTTGCTGTTGCTGGCCGCCGGTTGTGCCAAATTCAACACCTATTACAACGCCAAGCGCGCCTTCGACAACGCCGAGGCCATACGGGAAGATGCCATCAAGAAACATCTGGATCCTCCGACCCCCGCTGGCACCCAAAAAGTCGACTACGAGATGGCCATCAAGAAGGCCCAGAAGGTACTGGACGAATATCCCGGCCACAGCCTGACCGACGATGTACTTTTTCTGCAGGCCAAATCCCACTTCCGTCTGGAATCGTATCGCCAGTCCATTCGCAAACTCAATTTGCTGTTCCAGAACTACCCCGCGACGTCTTACCTCGAAGAAGCCCTGTATTTGTTCAGGCGTCGCCAAGAGCGCGAGTTGCTGCGCCTCTGCTCCAAGGAAAGTGTCGACGCGGGCTTCTTCTTCGATGCTGCGGCTTTCTTCT
>RCNC010002271.1_pt1 | contig 12828 bp, 7 predicted proteins | sample 2041301 | NCBI WGS metagenome assembly RCNC01 (sample SAMN09708231, study PRJNA481090) | Marine sediment metagenome, whole genome shotgun sequencing project. | biome: marine sediment; feature: ocean; material: sediment; isolation source: Sewage treatment plant 13A marine sediment (STP13A) ... | reverse complement strand
CCGATTACAGCGTTCGTTCCACAACCATCTGCTCCACTTTATGGTTTTTTTCATTATCACCGGATTGCCACTCCTTTCTACGAATTTCAGCTTCCTGGCGTCACTTTTCGCCATACCCTACGATTTTATAGGGAGCGTGTTTACGGACCTGTCCACCTCGGGCCTGACTGACAACGAGCGGCTAGCCGCCGGCCTGCAGGTCGCACGTATCATCCATCGCCTTACGGCTCTGCTTTTTCTCGTAATGGCCATACCATTTGTTGCGGTCCAACTCGCTCATATCCGGAATTGGGCGATCTGGCCCGAGAACAGCTGGAGCCCGGCGGCCTTCTTTGACGGTATCAAAGGCTTGTGGGTCAACTATATTTCCCTCGGGCATGTTCGGATCGGCAAGTTCAACGTCGGCCAGAAGCTTTTTGCCTGGACCATGATCGTGGCCATCACCGCCATCACGGCCAGCGGCTTCGTACTCATGTTCAGAGACCTTTTCGCGCAGGGAATACAGGAATTCTGCCGTTTCGTACACGCCGCCAGTTTTGTGGTCATCGGCGTGTTCCTGATCGTTCATCTGTATCTGTCCTTGCTACCCATGAACCGACAATCGCTGAATGGCATGTTCGAAGATGGCAAGTTGCCCATTGACTACGTGAAAAGCCATCACGAAATCTGGTACGAAAAACTAACCGGGAAAGGTGCTGAACCGCCTTCTACAGAGAAGAAGGAACAAGAGAGCGTTGAGGAGGGACTAACCGATTGTTGAATAGTGTCACTATCCCGGGAACTGAGGATTCTCATGTTGAAACCCATACAGTTATTGCTCTTAGGGGCGCTGCTGGTCTCTGCAACCGGTAAGGTCCCTAAGCAACTCTTGAAAGGCGGGATGATGATCCAGGGTTGTGGCCGCTGCCTGACGTAGTCTGTCCACGTCTTTGTCGGGCAGACTGAATGTTGTAGGGATTGATTTTAGGTAGGCCCTTTCTTCTTCATCTTGTATCCAATCAAAGGCCACCTCCACATAGTGGTAATCGATCTGACGCGGGGCCGATTTCTGTTCCTCAGTCATCTTCTCCATGAGCAGCCTCACGTAGTTAATCTGCAACTGGGAAAGACTGTTCATTGGGGTTGTGGATGCTGCGCTCAACGTCAGGGCCGGACCGGGGACCTTCTTCTTTCGGTCCCATTTCGTTTTCGTCCCTGGCTTGGCGTTGACAGAAATGACCACGAACTTCTCGATCGCGTCGGCCCGGATCGCCGACCGGATCGGTGCATCCAGGCCCATCAAGGTCAGGATACGAATCACCGGCACAAGCCCGAGGTTATCCGAGACTCCACCGTCGATCAGATGGACATAAGGCCGGTCCGGTTCAACATAACTCTGTGCCAGTTCCGCCATCTCGAATGCACCGCTTCCACGATCTTCCAGCGCCAGTTGCTTGGATACCTCGGCAGGCAATACGAAGTCCGACCCCTTCTCATAATTCTTAACTGTCAAGGGGGTCAGGGCCCCCGGGAAGGCGGCCGAGGCGGCCACGGCATGGCCCACGGGGTACGTAGAAAGATCCGAGTACAACAGGTCGAACTGATCCTGGTCGAACACGAACCGCCGGCCACGGAACATGTCGGTCGCATTGACGATGACAAAAGGACGCCGGTCCCTGTGCAGAAGGTCAGCATATGTCTTTTTGTCGAAGATGTGCTTGTGGAACATTTCCGCCATCACATCGGTTCGACCGTAGTAGGGAGAAAACAGCTTCACCTGCTTTCGCAAGGAGAGTATCCGATCGACGAGCCTGCTCTGGATGTTCTTGTAGAGCACGCGGTCCGGGAAATCCTCGAAGGTCCTCTCACCGAAGAGGCTGTAGTATGCTGCCGTGAGGCTCCCTCCGGAAACCGAGGAGATGACGTCCACCTCGTCCAGGAGTCGCCGTCGTTCGCCCTCCCACAAGATCTCAGTATCCCGGAGTTTCTCAAGCGCACCGTAAGAAAAGGACGCTGCTCGGGTCCCTCCCCCGGAGAAGGTCAGAATCAGAAATAGGCTGTCCGAGTTGTGTTCGCCCGGGGAGATGTTCTTGTACCGGTAGCCCTGATCAGATGAGTAAGACTCGAGCCTCTGGTTCTTCTGAGAGGTTGCGCATGATGCTACGAGGCATACAGCCAAGATCATCGCACCGACTACCAGAGCCCTTCTTGGAAAACGCTGGCCCTGAGATCTTTGATCGCCTGGACACATAGGAGACTCCTACAAACCCGTTAAGCCCACCCTCTCGGCTGTATTCTCCGTCACCCTGATCCTCCCCCTCTTCAAAGCCCTTTCGGCTCCCGGTGTTATACTAACCGAGATCCAGAACTTCGGCAACTCCCGGACAAACGATGTAACAACAGACATGGTGTTTCTCCTAGAGCTCGAGGGCCATCTGAGCGGGTCTGTTAACCCCACGGTCATCCGAAGGACTCTAGAGCACCGAGGTCTCTGGCTGCCCAACGCCAGAGCCGAACCGAGGGCGCATTCTGCTCCGGTGCGCCCCAGCCTTTTCAGATAACCTTATGCAATTGCTTGTCTCAATGGCAATGGGCCGATTTGAGGTTTCTCTTATCTATCCGGCCTTTCGAGCAGTAGTAAGAACCTACAATGTCATATTGAACTATTGACGTTTCCTGTTTTCAACTGAATGACCAAGAATATTGACTCGAAGAAATCGGCTGGTTGGTAAGAATAACTCAAGGGAAATATGAACAGAAATGAGGGAGTGATTCGCTGTTTCTCTTCAGTGTTATCTTGAGTTTTGGCCATCCGTTTAAGAACCGTTTTCTGTACCCGCACTCGGTATTCGTACATTCGTAGGTTACGAACACCTTCCCTTTTCTCCGAGATTCAGCTTCCCTAGATGGTTAGACCGCTCGAGCCGAAGATATCAACGCATGACCTCTCTCAGGTCGAGCCTGTCGACGACATCCCTGACCTGGACGTCTACGTACAGGACCCGATATACCCGGATTGAACCTTCCTCGCAACACCCCCCGGCCCGGAAAGGTACGCCCGAAAACTCGCGGCTCGGCCCCTACCTGCTCAGGATCCGGGCAAGACCTTTCAACACGGCCAGGAATTGACCAATCTGTCGCTTGCTTGTCCTCTCACGAAGCTCAGGGATATCTTGACCAGCCCTTTCCTGGCCTCTAAAATGGTCCCTGGATTTTTGATTTACGTATAATCAACAAATCACGGGTGACAGTGGCGGTGGCGCTTTACTTGGAAGTTATAAATCAGATGCGGCCGGCATTGGACCGGCAATCCTTTGGAGTCCTAAAAGATTTGATGGAAAAGTAAGTTCCTCGCTAAATGGTTGCATGAGTACCACACCAAAAACCGTCTCGAAGGTGATCATGTATTCTTTTCACTTGCGGCTAGTTTTTAAAATAAGAATTTTGGAGAAAGATTCCATAACCCGGATTGCCCGAGTAAATCCTTGAAAGAAAGTGAAAATTTGATAGTATAGAGCCTATGGAGACCGCTCAAGCCACTTTTACTATTATAAATTGGAGAACCCAATGGGTGAAAGAAGCAAGGATGCTCTTAGGCTCGATTTTGACCGAAAGATGTTGGAAGGACTGAATTATGTTTTTTAGACGACCAAATGGGAAATCTGAATTAGCTTTTCATTTAGTTTACGTTGGACGTTAAAACAATCAGTAATCAGTGAATCGAAACCGTCGTGATGAGTGACAAGGGTTCTGAATATAGGGTTCACAGATCGAAAACACGAAAGAAGAATATTCCAATGGAAACAAACGAGCGGAATAAAAGGCTGGCAGGCATTTGCCGATCCACGTTCATCGGGCTCACCATCGTCCTCACGGCTGCGTCCGCAGGCGCCCAGGATTGGGGGAACGCCGAGTTCCACGACGCGCACTTCCACCTGACGAACTATGTGCAGGAAGGAACAGACATCAACGACTACCTCGATATTATGGGAACCCAAATCGGACGATCCACGCTGTTCGGCCTCCCGCTGCAGCAGATGTGGTCGTACGAAAACACCGGGGACTATGCGCCCTACTACTACCTGCAGACCGATGCACCGCTCTACTACTACTCGTTCACCGACGCTCATATCGCGATGGCCTATAAGTCCCTTTCGCCCGAGCAGCAGGCAAGGCTGGATCCCATGATCACGGGATTCAACCCCGCCGATATGTACGCCGCCGACCACATCCGCCGGGTATTGCGCACGTTCCCGGGCGTGTTCACTGGCATCGGTGAGTTCTCCATCCACAAGGAATTCGTGTCCGCGAAGGTTGCGGGTAAAATTGCCACGCTGACCAATCCGGCGCTGGACCGAATTCTGGACTTCGCGGGCGAGGTCGGGCTCGTGGTCATCCTGCACAATGACATCAACATGCCGTTTCCGAAGCCGGGGCAAGAGCCGTACATGCTGGCGCAGATGAAAAAGCTGTTCGAGGCGCACCCGAACACCACGATCATCTGGGCCCATATCGGTGTTGGACGGATTGTACGCCCCCTCAAGGAGCAAGCTGACATCGTCGAGAGGATCTGCGCGAACCCTACCATGAGTAGTCACATTTACATGGACATCTCGTGGGACGAGGTGGCCAAGTACGCAACGGAAACCCCGGAAAGCATCAACGAGACCGCTAGGATTCTCAACAAGTACCCGAACCGATTCCTGTTTGGGAGCGACTGTGTGGCGCCGAAGTCGGCGGAGTCTCAGATGGCCGTCTACAGGATGTGGGAACCAGTGTTCAAGCTGCTTAAGCCGGAAACGAAAGCTAAATTGCTCAAGGGCAACTACGAGCGCCTCTTCGATGGGGCCGGTGCGAAGGTGCGAGCTTGGGAGGCAGCCAACCTCGACAAGCCTTTGCCGACGCCGAAGTGGTCCCCCGCATCCGGTGGGCGCGTCAGACCCACGCCTGACCGCTGAGTAAAAGTCCCCCGGCGGGAGCCTGGCTCGCCGCGCTCCCTGCCGAGAGAGTCAGCCCACACCGATCCGAGGTGGAGTACCACGCGATCTGACTGGGCCCCATTGAACGTTCAGTAAATGAAAAGTGAACAGTTAAAAACTAAAAATGAAGGAATGACTCATCAATTTATCATTTTTAGTTTTTCATTTAGTTACCATCGAACGATGATGTTGGAGTGATGGAGTGGTGGCGTAATGGAGAAGAACAGAGCAGACCGTGATTTAGGAGAATGCAATGTCGTACAATATAACGGGCGCTAATGTGCTTGTGCTGGGGATCCTGGTTTGGTTTATTGGAACCTGGCTAACAGGAAAGCTGCCCTTTTTGAGAAAGTTCAGTATCCCTCCTGCCGTGACCGGCGGATTGATTTGCAGTTCGGTCGTTATGCTAATCTATGTCCTGGGGGACGTCGAAATCGCCTTCGATATGCGCCTTCGGGATATATGCCTGCTTGTCTTCTTCAGTACCATAGGCCTTTCAGCAAAGATATCGCTCTTGAAGACGGGGGGCAAGGCGTTGTTCATCATGCTTGCCGCGGCAGCGGTGTTCCTGGTGGTTCAGGACATCACGGGAGTGCTGATTGTCAAGCTGCTGGGCGGGCATCCTGCCTACGGCCTCTTCGGTGGCAGCATTTCCTTTGCAGGAGGCCACGGCACTGCGATTGCATGGGGGAAAACCGCGGATGCGGCTGGGCTCAAAAATGCGGCGGACCTCGGTATAGCCTGCGCAACCTTCGGTTTGATCGCCGGCGGTTTGATTGGCGGTCCCATCGCCGAACGGCTGATCAAAAAACACAAGCTATCCAGCACGAGGGCCGAAACGGACACGGCGGATGCAAGCGGTCCTCCCGCATCTGCCCCCGTGGTTCCCGATGTACTGTTGTCACTCATGCTGCTGGGAATCTGCCTGGGGGCTGGCGATTTGGTAAACCAGGTCCTGTTCTCGCGGGGTGTCATGTTGCCGGGTTTCCTGACCTCGATGATGGTCGGCATCGTAATTACCAACCTGGGGGATGTATTCAAGTGGCGCTTGCCGTCGGGTGAATTTGATCGATTCGGTGAAATCTGTTTACAGTTGTTCCTGGCCATGAGCCTGATGAGCATGCAGCTCTGGACACTGGCACAGGCTATGGGGCCCATCCTGCTCATTCTGTCCGCCCAGATGCTGGTGATCACTCTCTTTGCTGTTAAGATCGTGTTCCGGCTCATGGGACAAGACTATGATGCGGCCGTGATGGTAGGCGGATTCACCGGCTTAGGGCTCGGCGCCACCCCTGTAGGCATTGCCAACATGCAGGCGGTAACCGCGAAGTATGGAGCGTCTCCCAAAGCCTTCCTGGTCATTCCACTCATCGGCGCGTTCTTCATCGACCTGGTCAATGCCGCCGTTATAAAGTTCTTTGCCGCTTCTCCTTGGTTGCAGCAGACCCTGCCATGAGTGCTGTAAGCGTGACCGCATTGGACGTTTAGAGTTGGAAGTTGAACGTTCAGTAAATTAAAAGTGAAGGAATGAATCCTTAATTGAATGAAAAGTGAGAAGTAAATGCAAATCATCAGTTAAATGCAAAGTGAATAGTGATTGAAACAATCGGCCAGCAGGAAGCATGCGAAGAGTTTGTTCACAACCAACTTGAAGCTGAACAACAGGCGATAGAACAAGAAAGTATTCAAGGGGTTAGGGAGACGCCGTGACCCTTTTCTTTTCCAGGCAGTTTCCCGGACGAACCCTGGACAAACCGCCCCACCCTGTCTGCAAGAGCGAGATTGGCTTCATTGAAATTGACACTATGCAATTCCGCTCCATTTAAGTCTGCACCACGAAGATTGGCACCACTGAGATTGGCATTGATGAGATCCGCATCTTGCAAGGGAGCTGATCGGAGATCGGGATTGGTTTCAGGATTATCCTTCCTCCATTCATTCCAATCGTTCAGATCCCCTCTGAGTTTGTTCAAATGATCTGTATTGGCCATGTTAAATCTCCTCTTTCTTCCGCCTTTTCTTATACTCCAACACATCTTCCGGACGGAACCACAAAACCTACCCGTCTTGGTTCCCTTGAGTTTCCCCCTGCGTGCCAATTCAATCACGTCGTCAGGACTGCAATCCAGAATGTGGGCAACGTCCTTGGATCTAAGAAGAGGTTTTTTCGATGCCATACGTCTTTCCTTCTGATTTCTGGATGAGGATCAAACAGACTCTAGCTACTCGTTTCTAATGATAGCACAGACTCTGAGGGAACAGAAGATTGTCATCACCAACGATTTCCGGCTTGTCACCTTGACGCCGTCTCCTTCAAACTCATATTCCACAATAGAATCATTAGGTTATCTCCCCTCATGGGTTTCAAGGACCACCCTTGACGGACATTTGACGCCTTTACACCCTCTTTATAGACAACTTTTTGATTTCCCAACATTTTGTGCTACAACCCTCACAGACACTCGAATATCAAGCTCCGATTCACCTCAAGGGGAGATCACCCCATGCCCAAGACCAAACTCGGACCACAGACCCTTCTCTATCCCATGCCAGCCGTCCTAGTCGGATCCGTTGTCGACGGAAAAGCGAATTTCATGACAGCTGCCTGGTGTGGAATCGCTTGCATGAAACCGCCGGCACTCTCGGTAGCAATCAATCACACGAGGCACACACTGAAAGGGATCCAGGCAGAGAAAGCATTCTCGATCAACGTCCCTTCCACAGAACTGGTGAAGGAGGTGGATTTCTGCGGGATCTATTCCGGCAAGAAGAAGGACAAATCAGGAATGTTTGAGATTTTCTATGGCGATCTTGAGACTGCCCCTCTCATCAGAGAATGTCCTATAAACCTCGCATGTAAGATGACCCATTCCCTCGATCTCGGCAGTCACTCCCTCGTGGTTGGAGAAATCATTGAAACCCATATCGATGAGGATTGCTTGACGGACGGAAAACCGGACCCCGAGAAGATCGATCCCCTAATTTTCCTGCCGGGTGTTCAACGGTACGGGAAGCTTGGTGAGCTGATTGCCAAGGCGTTTCAAGTGGGGAAGGAGTGAGCGGGACAGGGTAAGTTATCGTAAAACCGTGGGAATAGGCCCAGAGGATACGATATCAGAAGGATACATTGAGAGGGGAAGCAGCTGGTTTGGGCAACGATCGGGGTGTTATCTTAATCACAGACTGCGAATGTGCTCACCAGCAATTTTGACCAAGAATATGGACTCGAAGAAATCAGCCGGCTGGTAAGAATAACTCAAGGGAAATATGAACAGAGATGAAGGACCGATTGGCTATTGCTTTGTGGTATTATCTTGACTTTTCAGTATGTGAATACCCCGTCTTCATATAGTGTGATCGGACTTCTCTGCCGAACAGTGCCTTGCTCAGGGTTTCGTGTAAGAAGACGAAACGCTTGTTCGGGGAAATGAACGAACACTCGCCGCTGTGACGTATACTTCCCCTTCACTGGTCCTGTTTTCGTACCTTGAACGTCCCATTCAAAGCGTTGAGCACGCTGGGATCACGATTATAGATGTCTTCTTTGAAATGGACCTTGCCATCCTCCGCGAAGGCCGTGGTGTAGCCGATGATGATCCGCATGCGTTTGTCCAGACTTACCCGGGTTGTCTTGCCAGAGGCGATTACCCGGTCAATCTTCTCTCGATTCCAGTCACCCTGTCCTGCAAGCAGTTTTTCTGCCAGATCGAATGGATTTCGCAAACGGATGCAACCCGAACTGAAGGTTCGGCGTGTTCTGTCAAAAAGCTCGCGGTGATTGGTGTCATGCAGGAAGACGAAGTGAGGATTGGGAAACATGAACTTCACCAGGCCCAACGCATTATCTGGTCCTGGAGGCTGACGAACGACATAGGGAAATCCCTTGATCGTGGACCAGTCAACAGATTCCGCGTCGACTGGTTTTCCATCCAGCGTGTAGAGTTCGTACCCTTTCTTCTTGAGATAGCCCGCATCCTTCTTTAGCCTTGGTCTTATGCTGCGATTAATGATCCCAGGCGGTATGGTCCAGGTGGGGTTAAAATCGAGATACTCAATCTGATCCTCGAAAACCGGGGTGCTGGTGTAATCCTTGCCAACCTGGACCATTTCCTCCCAGATGATGTCACCGTTTCTAACCCAGTAGGCCTTGAAGCCCGCAATATCAACAACCATGAACTCCCCTTCCAGCGCATGAAGATACCAGCGCTGACGTTCCAGGTTGATCCGGATCTGACCAATGCGCTCTCCCACCGGCACATTCAATGCAGCGAGGGTTTTAGGTCCAAGAGCTCCATCCACCTCTAACCCGTGACGACGCTGGAAGGCTTCCACGGACGCTTTAAGCCTTTCATCAAACAACTCCGAGCCTGGCGATACAGTATCCTTCGGATGATCCCCGGTTATTTCCAAACGCTTTCGTAACAGCGGCATCCGTGAATCGGTTTCACCAGGCTTGACTGTTTTGCCCTTTGGTATCTCTTCCCAACCGCCTTTCGCTTGGATTTCCCGATAGTGAGCCAGCCCTGCCTTCAGGTCCGAGTATCTGGGTTGCGTTGGCCTAGCCTGACTAAGCAACGCCATGATCTCGCCACTTTGAATATGTTCGACTAATTCGGATGCAAGGTCCTTCTTTGTGAGAGGCCTGGCGAAGTTGATGTTTTGATCAAGCGTAACTGCATCCACCTTGCCAAAGGCCAGATTGTAAAGTACACGTATGAGACTCTCCGAAAGAAGCAAATCCAGTTCCAGGCGCTTCAGCCCGCCGAGCGGGTCTTCCTTTTCCAGCTCAAGATACTGAGCTATCTCAGGGAAGATATATTCCTGAGGGTTCAGGCCATCATCATAAACTGTTTCAATCGCATCAAAGAGTGCCTGCCCATTGCCCACATTCCAGAGCGGCTTATATTCATTTAGTGGATAAACACCTTGTACAAAATGTGGCGCATGCAACTCACGACTGCCGATGGTGAGCCTACCGGTCTGGTCGTAGTTCTCTATCGTCTTTTCAAGTGCTTCCTTGAATCCCATCGATTCGGCAAATGATGGAAATGGTATGAAGAGACATGAAACAAGGATGAACAAGCATGAAGCATGGGCCCTGGGTTGTGTTTTTTCAAACATCATATACGCTCGCATGATTGGTTGATTGAGTGCCTACACATAGCATCTGAATACTTGAAAACCAATGAATCATACCCCACACAGAGGCCCAATACAATATTGAATTCCGTGTTTTCATTATGGAGCAGGGGGCATCTTTCGGCCAGATAGAGAAGGCAAGACCGATACGGCGGTAGTTCATTTTTGCGATATACTTCAAAATTCCTTCGATTCTTGTGTTGGCCGGTGCCCACCACGAACCGCTTGATCTTAGGCAACAATATGTCGTATTGAATAGAGGCATTCTTATGTAGCCGTGAGCTGGATTGCCAAATCATGGTGAAAACGCGTTCAGCATGGGGACATGGCGCGCGGAGTCCGACGACGAATCGGAGATAAGATCGTGAAGAAAGACGAGCTAGATGTAACGGATATGATCCGGAACGACCCAGGCTTCCAGAGATTTATGAGAGAAAGCATCGTACCTGTTTGGTGCACTGAGGCCGATGAACCTATCCCCGTCGACCTTCCGGAAGATGAACAGGTCGAGCTTGTATACAAACACATGTACATCTCAGATGCGAACGACGCTTATGCATGGGTGGTCGGGCTTGAGCGGGGAGAGCAGGTCGTTGGCATGCGCATTGGCGACTTCATGCCAAGGTCGACACCGGAAAACCTTGCCAGCGTGCAGCAACTCGTCCGCGCCCGCTATAACCTACAGGACATGGAAACCACGGAAAGTTACAAGGATGGTGAATGGCGTGTCTATCTCAACAGCCACGCGGGCGTTATTGAAGATGGGAAGTACTTAAGAGGATGGGGGACAAGTCGAGACATCACGTCCTATAAGACAGCAATAAAGGAACTCCGTGAATCAGAGCTGCGCTATCGGATCGTTTCCGATTTTACCTATGATTGGGAAAGCTGGGAAGAACCGGATGGATCATACAATTACGTGTCTCCGGCCTTTGAGAGAATAACGGGCTATGGTGTGCACGAATTGATAAGCCGTCCCGAGTTTATGGACGAGATTGTATTTCCCGATGATTTGGCGACATGGCAAGCACATCACCGGGCAGCGCGTACCCGCCGCGAAACCGCTGAAATCCAGTTCCGAATCCAAACAAAGGACGGCCAAATCCGATGGATCGAGCACATCTGTCAGCCTGTCTATGATGAGGACGGGGTCCATCTTGGTGTCCGGGCCAGCAATCGCGATATCACCGAGCGGAAGAAAATGGCAGAGAAGTTGGAGCAGCAGCTCGCTGAGATCAAGCAGTTGAAAACCCGGTTGGAAGCCGAAAGCGCCTACCTGCAAAACGAAATCCGACTGGAACACAATTTTGAAAACATCATCGGTCAGAGCGAAGCGCTGAAGTATGTGCTGTACCGAGTCGAGCAGGTCGCCCCCACGGATTCTCCTGTGCTCATCATGGGGGAAACCGGAACGGGCAAAGAGCTTGTGGCGCGAGCCCTACACAAGCTCAGCCTTCGCGGCAAACGGGCCCTGGTGAAGGTGAACTGCGCGGCCCTGCCCGCGCAATTGATTGAAAGCGAGTTGTTCGGTCGGGAAAAAGGCGCTTTTACCGATGCGACGATGACCCAACCCGGGCGCTTCGAACTGGCCAAGGGGTCAACGCTCTTCCTGGACGAAATCGGCGAGTTGCCGCTCGAGCTTCAGGCCAAACTGCTGCGCGTCCTTGAAAGCGGTGAGTTTGAAAGACTGGGAAGCCCCCGCACACTGCACTCCGACGCCCGCATCATCGCCGCCACGAACCGCGTTCTTGAAGAAGAAGTCCGCGAAGGCCGTTTCCGGGAGGATCTGTGGTATCGGCTGAAGGTTTTTCCGATTACGGTGCCTCCACTGCGTGAACACCCGGAAGACATTCCACTGCTGGTCCAATGGTTTGTGGATCAACACGCACGAAAGATGGGTAAACGCGCAGCCGAAATTCCCAAACGCGCCATGGAGATGTTGCAGCGCTACCCCTGGCCGGGAAACGTGAGAGAATTGGAGCATGCCGTCGAGAGCGCATTGATTACCGCCAAGGGGAAGAAGTTGAACTTCGAGCTTCCCCAGATTGCAGACAGTGCACTGAGCGACTTCAAACCCTTTGAGGAAATGGAGCGCGACTACATCCTGCAGGTTCTAAAGGCCAAGGACTGGAAGATCGGGGGTGACAACAGTGCCGCTTCAACCCTGGGGATGCATGTCAATACGCTTCGCGGCCGTATGATGAAGCTGGGAATCAAGAGGCCGAAACCCCGGTAATAGGACGCTGACAGCCAGGAAAGTCTTCACAAGACCCCCTCATTCCTCTAACCCCAAGCCCCGGCGCCTAGTTCGACAAAACACCAAATATGGTGTAGACACCAGATGTGGTGTTTATCTCGCCTTTTCGGTCCTCCCTCCAATCTCCGCGCCGGATCAAATGTTTCTTTCATTTTCAGTTATTTAATTCAAAAGCTATGTTGTTCTTCTTGATGGCATGATCATTGAAAGGCCTCGAATAGGTTCAAGACGTCACTCAAAGAGCAAATCCCATTTCGAAGGTGTTTGCGTGCTCATCTATCAACTGAAGATCGAAATCAAGCTTTACAAACCGGATGAATTCATCGACAGTATGCGTTCGCTTCTGAGCAGTATTCGCAAAGAAGAAGGGTGTCTCGACTTCAAGCTGTGTCGGGATTCAGAGAGGGAAAACACCTATATCGTCGTTGGCGAGTGGCATACGCGCCAGGCCATGGAAAAACATTTCAAGACAAA